>Ga0209564_1001817_pt1 | contig 19637 bp, 19 predicted proteins | sample AraplaCol_mMF_r2_FD_184272 | JGI IMG/M metagenome (GOLD analysis project Ga0209564, IMG submission 184272) | Arabidopsis root microbial communities from North Carolina, USA - plate scrape MF_Col_mMF_r2 (SPAdes) (version 3) | ecosystem: Host-associated > Plants > Roots > Endosphere | place: USA...
CATGTCCTGGAAGGCGAGGCGGTAGGCGGGATGCTCGGTCTGGGGCGTGCCGCTGTGCGTGTTGGCGTGCTCCACTTCCTGCTGGGCAGGGCGGAAGACACGGCTCGGAACTTTCGTATCGCTCATTCGGGCCGGCTTAGGCCGATCCTTGGCGCCCTGCAATCAGCGACAAAACGGCCCTCGCCCCATGTCGAGGTGCAGGTGGTTGTAGTGCGCCGCGTTGTAGTCGGGGCTCAGCACCGTGGCGAAGCGCTTGCAGGCCGATCCGTGGATCGTGTCGAGAAAGGCGCGGACCTGGCTGTCGCCGCTCCGCCAGTCGCGCTCGATCGTGATCCGCCGCCCATTGGCCAGGACGAAGCCCGACACGTCGACCGCATTGGCCAGGCCATGCTCGGACATGCGCTGCGCCGATGCCGCGCCATTGCCGATGATCCCGCGGCACGAATAGGTGCCATAGGTCTCCACCTTGACCAGGTCGCTGCCCAGCATCTGCCGCGCCGCCGGGGCGACCGCGAAGCGCACCCAGGCGGTGAAGCTGCGCGCCAGTCCGCATTTCATCGACTTGAGCCCGGTCACCGGCACGCCGATATCGAGCAGCTGCACCGCCCCGGTGACCACGCAGCCGCTGCCGAAATCCCGGTCGGGCAGCGCCGAGTAGCGCACCCGTTCGCGCGACAGGTCGGCGAAGCATTGCTGCGTCTCGCGCGGGGTAGGGCCGTTCAGCGTGACCGGCCCACCCGGCCGCTCGCGAATCGGTGTCGGGGCAGGACGATCGTCACCCCCGCCGAACATGCAGCCGGCAAGGAGCGGTGACAGGATCAGGGGCAGGAACAGGCCGAAAACGCGCATGGCACGCATCCTAGCAGCATAGCCGTGCGACATGGTTAACGTCAGAAATGTGCGTGCCCAGCGCATTTTGCGCAATTGACTTTCGCGGGCTCGCCGCTAGGGCCGTCGGCGGGCCACGCGGTCCCAACGCCGCGCGCGCTCTCTGTAAGGAGAGACTACATGACTGATTCGACTGCCGCCGACGCCACTCTTGCGCCTGTCGCAAAGCCCGCCACCAAGCCGGCGCGTCCCTATTTCTCCTCCGGTCCCTGCGCCAAGCCTCCCGGCTGGTCGCCCGAGAAGCTCGCCACCGAGTCGCTCGGCCGCTCGCACCGCTCGAAGATCGGCAAGACCCGCCTCCAATATTGCATCGACCTGATGCGCGAGGCGCTGCGCCTGCCCGACACCCACCGCATCGGCATCGTACCCGGCTCGGATACCGGCGCCTTCGAAATGGCGATGTGGACGATGCTCGGCGCCCGCGGCGTCACCACGCTCGCCTGGGAATCGTTCGGTGAAGGTTGGGTCACCGATGCGGTCAAGCAGCTCAAGCTCGAGCCGAACGTCGTCCGCGCCGATTACGGCCAGCTCCCCGATCTCGACACGCTCGACTGGTCGACCGACGTGCTGTTCACCTGGAACGGCACCACTTCGGGCGTCCGCGTGCCCGACGGCGAGTGGATCCCGGCCGACCGCGAGGGCCTGACCTTCGCCGACGCTACCTCGGCCGTGTTCGCCTACGACCTGCCCTGGGACAAGATCGACGTCGCCACCTTCTCCTGGCAGAAGGTGCTGGGCGGCGAAGGCGCGCACGGCGTGCTGATCCTCGGCCCGCGCGCTGTCGAGCGTCTCACCGAATACACCCCGTCCTGGCCGCTGCCCAAGGTGTTCCGCCTCGTCTCCAAGGGCGCGCTCGCCGAGGGCGTGTTCAAGGGCGAGACGATCAACACCCCGTCGATGCTCGCCGTCGAGGACGCGATCTTCGCGCTCGAATGGGCGCGTGGCTTGGGCGGCCTCGAAGGGCTGATAGCTCGCTCGAACGCCAATGCCGATGCGCTGAACAAGATCGTCGCCGAGCGCGAATGGCTGGGCCATCTCGCCGAGCTGCACGGTATCCGCTCGAAGACCAGCGTCTGCCTCACCGTGGCCGGCGCCGACGAAGCCTTCATCAAGAAGTTCGCCGGCCTGCTCGAGAAGGAAGGCGCGGCGTACGACGTCGCCGGCTATCGCGACGCCCCGCCGGGCCTGCGCATCTGGTGCGGCGCCACCGTCGACACCGCCGATATCGAGGCGCTCGGCCCCTGGCTCGACTGGGCCTACGCGACTGCCAGGGCGGACGTCTGATGGTGGGCGACACCTCCGTCGCTCGCCCCCCCTTTCCGCCCTTCACCGCCGACTCCGCTGCCGCCAAGGCCCGCCTGGCCGAGGATGCGTGGAACAGCCGTGATCCGGAACGGGTGTCGCTGGCCTATACGCCCGACAGCCGCTGGCGGAATCGTGCCGAATTCCTGCAGGGCCGCGCGGCGATCGTCGAATTCCTCGCCCGCAAATGGGCGCGCGAGCTCGACTATCGCCTGATCAAGGAAGTCTGGGCCTGGCAGGAGGATCGCATCGCGGTGCGCTTCGCCTACGAATGGCGCGACGACAGCGGCCACTGGTTCCGCTCCTATGGGAACGAGAATTGGCAGTTCGATGCCGACGGCCTGATGGAAGTGCGCATCGCCAGCATCAACGACCATCCGATCGCGGCGGAGGAGCGCAAGTTCCACTGGCCTCTCGGTCGGCGTCCCGACGACCATCCCGGATTGAGCGCGCTCGGGCTCTGATCCCGGCCGTGTCTTCTTAACCTACTAAATTGGAAAGGCATTCTCATGCCCAAGGTTCTCATCAGCGACAAAATGGATCCCAAGGCCGCCGAGATCTTCCGCGCACGCGGAGTCGAGGTGGACGAGATCACCGGCAAGACCCCCGAGGAATTGAAGGCGATCATCGGCCAGTATGACGGCCTCGCCATCCGCAGCTCGACCAAGGCGACGAAGGAAATCCTCGAGGCCGCGACCAACCTCAAGGTGATCGGCCGCGCCGGCATCGGCGTCGACAATGTCGACATCCCCGCCGCCTCGGCCAAGGGCGTGGTGGTGATGAACACGCCGTTCGGCAACTCGATCACCACCGCCGAGCATGCCATCGCGCTGATGTTCGCGCTCGCCCGCCAGCTGCCGGAAGCGGACGCTTCCACCCAGGCCGGCAAGTGGGAGAAGAACCGCTTCATGGGCGTCGAGCTGACCGGCAAGACGCTCGGCCTGATCGGTGCCGGCAATATCGGCTCGATCGTGGCCGACCGCGCCCAGGGCCTGAAGATGAAGGTCGTCGCCTTCGATCCGTTCCTGACGCCCGAGCGCGCGATCGAAATGGGCGTGGAGAAGGTGTCGCTCGACGACCTGCTGCTGCGCGCCGACTTCATCACGCTGCACACCCCGCTGACCGACCAGACCCGCAACATCCTGTCGGCCGAGAACCTCGCCAAGACCAAGCGCGGCGTGCGCATCATCAACTGCGCGCGCGGCGGCCTGATCGACGAGGCGGCGCTCAAGGAAGGGCTGGAAGCAGGTCACATCGCCGGCGCCGCGCTCGACGTGTTCCAGGTCGAGCCCGCCAAGGAGCATCCGCTGTTCGGCACGCCCAACTTCGTCTCGACCCCGCACCTCGGCGCCTCGACCACCGAAGCGCAGGTCAACGTCGCGATCCAGGTCGCCGAGCAGATGGCCGATTTCCTCGTCTCGGGCGGCGTCACCAACGCGCTCAACATGCCGAGCCTGTCGGCCGAGGAGGCCCCGCGTCTCAAGCCCTACATGGCGCTTGCCGAGAAGCTCGGCAGCCTGGTCGGCCAGCTCGCGCATGGCGAGCTCCGCAACATCGCGATCGAGAGCGAAGGCGCCGCCGCCGATCTCAACCAGAAGCCGATCGTCGGCGCGGTGCTCGCCGGTCTGATGCGCGTCCATTCGGACACGGTGAACATGGTCAACGCGCCGTTCCTCGCCAAGGAGCGCGGGCTCGACGTGCGTGAGGTCCGCCACGACCGCGAGGGCGATTACCACACGCTCGTCCGCGTCACCGTCGGTACCGCCCAGGGCGATCGCTCGGTCGCCGGCACGCTGTTCGGCAATGCCGCGCCGCGCCTGGTCGAGCTGTTCGGCATCAAGGTCGAGGCCGATCTCGCCGGCCACATGCTCTACATCGTCAACGAGGACGCGCCGGGCTTCATCGGCCGCCTCGGCACCACGCTGGGCGAAGCGGGCGTCAACATCGGCACCTTCCACCTCGGCCGCCGCGAAGCGGGTGGCGAAGCCATCCTGCTGCTCTCGGTCGACGACGTGGTCAGCGAAGAACTCCTCGCCAAGGTCCGCGCCCTCCCGGGCGTGAAGACCGCGATGGCGCTGACGTTCTGATAGGTCGTCCCTCCCTCCCTCCCTCCCTCCCGGCGGCGTGCGTTAGACGTGCCGCCGGGCTATAGCCCTCTCCCCATCGGGGAGAGGGTTGGGAGAGGGGCAGTGCCGCAAACCGATCGCGAATTGTTGGCGCGCGCCAAGCAAATGCGCGCCAACCCCACGCCCACCGAGACCGCAATGTGGCGCATCCTCCGCGCCAAACAGTTCGAGGGCGTGAAATTCGCTCGCCAAGTGGTGATCGCGCCCTATATCGCCGATTTCGTCGCGCGCTCTCGCGGATTGGTCATCGAAATTGACGGTGACACGCACGCGCTTTGCGACGCGAGAGAGTCCAGGCGCACGGCTTGGCTGGAACGGCAGGGATATAGCGTGATCCGGTTCACGAACTACGAAGTGGGGAGCAATCTGGACGGGGTGGCATATGCCATCGGCGCGGCGCTTGCGGCACTGCCCCTCTCCCAACCCTCTCCCCAGAGGGGAGAGGGCTTCTAAGATGAGCGGCTTACTTCCCGAAGGCTTCCACGATCGCCTCCCCCCCGCGGCCGACGCCGCCACCCGGCTCGAATCCCGCGTGCTCGGCGTCGCCCGTGCCTATGGCTATGAGCAGGTCGATCCGCCGCTCGCCGAATTTGCCGACGAGCTGAGCGCGCGCCTCAAGGCCGCGGGCGGCCTGCGCGATGCGGTGCGCTTCGTCGATCCGGTGTCGCAGCGCACACTGGCGATTCGCCCCGACATCACCGCCCAGGTTGGCCGCATCGCCGCCACCCGCATGGGCCATCACCCGCGCCCGGTGCGCCTTTCCTATGCCGGCCCGGTGATCAAGCTCTCCGCCTCCGAGCTCGATCCGCTGCGCGCCACCCGCCAGATCGGCGCCGAGCTGATCGGCCTCGATACCGTCGCCGCCGCCACCGAAGTGGTGCGCGTCGCGATCGAGGCGCTGCAGGCGGGCGGGGTCGAGGGCATCGCACTCGACTTCACGCTTCCCGACCTGGTCGATTGCCTGGCGGATGGCAGCCTGACGCCTGCCCAGCTCGCCACCCTTCGCGACCGCCTCGACGCCAAGGACGCCGCCGGCGTCGCCACGATCGACCCGCGCTATTTGCCGCTGATCGAAGCCGCCGGCCCGTTCGATGCCGCGATCGAGCGCCTCCGCGCCATCGACGCCGGCAAGGCGCTCGCCACTCGGCTCGACGGTCTCGCCGAGATCGCCGCCAGCATCCGGGGCCAGGCCGCGCTCACCCTCGATCCTACCGAGCGCCACGGTTTCGAATATCAGAGCTGGCTTGGCTTCTCGCTCTTCGCCCGCGGGGTGCGCGGCGAGATCGGCCGGGGCGGCACCTATACGATCCTCCACGGCAATGGTCGCGAGGAAGCCGCGGTCGGCTTCTCGCTCTATGCCGATCCGATCCTCTATGCGGGCATCGGCGCCGGCGATCGCCGCCGGCTGTTCCTGCCCTTCGGCACGCCTGCCGGCATTGGCGCCAAGCTGCGCGAAGAGGGCTGGGTGACGGTCGCCGCGCTCGAGGAAGACGACACGCCCGAGGCGCAGCTCTGCACCCATGTGCTGCGCGACGGGGCGCCTGCGGTGGTCTAGGTCAGCGCTTCCATTAAAATCCGTCACCCCGGCCTTGTGCGGGGGTGACAATGGGGTTCTGCAGCCGGGCCACCCTTGCAATGTAGGATTCCGCATGTTTGCCTGACGCCGCCGAGCCCCGGCCCGGCCGCTCTTTCAAACCGTAGGAAAGATAGGACCAGCCCCGCGCAAGCATGTTGCGCGCCAGAAAGACCGACGCACCTCTATGGGTGTAGAGACTTTTGTGACCTTCCGCGCCCGCCGCCCGGACTTCGCCCGAGTCGCGCGCCCGCCGCGATAGGATCAGCGCGACAGCAGCTCCGCCGTCCGGCCCTCGAGGAACGCCGGCACCGCCGCTGTCACCGCGTCGCGGAACCGCGCATCCTCCGCGAGTTGCGCCGGGAACACCTGCCGTAGCGCCAGCACCGCGCCCGCCGGATCAGCGCCCGACGCGGCACCGGCCAGCACCTCGGCCAGCGGATCGGTGATCTTGTCGCCGGCCTCAGCCTTGCGGCGCAGAAAGGCGATCCACGCCGCCACCGGCATCGCCAGCCGCGCCACATCCTCGCCCGCCGCCAGCCGGTCGCGGACCGTGTCGAGCAGGCGATAGGGCAGCTTCTGCGAGCCGTCCCAGGCGATCTGGCTGAGCAGATGGCGGATCGCGGGGTTGCGGAACCGGTCGAGCACCGCATCGGCATAGCCCTGCACGTCGAGGCCTTCGACGGGTTTGAGCGAGCGGGCGATGTCCTCGTGCATCAGCCGGCTGGCGAAGCCGCCCAGCGCGGGATCGCTCACCGCCTCGAACACGGTCTCGTGCCCGAGCGCCAGGCCGATATAGGCAAGGCTCGAATGCGCGCCGTTGAGGATGCGCAGCTTGGCCTGCTCATAGCCCTTCACGTCGTTGGTCAGCGTCACGCCGGCAGCGCCCAAGTCAGGGCCGGCGGCCAGGTCGAAGCGCTGCAGCACCCATTGGGTGAAGCGCTCGCGCTGCACGGCGGCCTTGTCCTCGACGCCGAGCCCATCCGCGATCTCGGCGAGGAAGGCCGGATCGCTTGCCGGGGTGATCGAATCGACCATCGAATCGGGGAAGGCGACGGTGTCGCTGATCCAGTCGGCCAGCCCGGCGTCCCACTCCCGGGCCAGCGCGACACAGGCCGCGCGGAGCTTGCCGCCATTGCCGGTCATGTTGTCGCAGCACAGCATCGCGAAGGGGGCGGCACCCGCGGCGCGGCGGTCGGCGAGGCCCGAGACGATCCAGCCGATCACGCTTGCCGGCTCGTCGGGGCGGGTGCGGTCATGGACGATGTCGGCGTGGCTGAAGTCGAGGTTGCCATCCGCGGCGAGGCAATAGCCCTTCTCGGTCACCGTGCTGGTGGCGAGCTTGACCGCCGGATCGGCGAGCAGGGTGCGCAGCTTCGCGCCTTCGCCGGGACCGATCGCGTCCGAATGCGCGGCGACGATGCGGGTCGAGGGTTCGCGGTCGATCACCGCCAGCGTGTAGAGCCCGTCCTGCGCCTTGAGCGCATCGACCGTGCCGGCGCTGCGCAGCGAGACCGCGGCGATGCCCCAGCGCGGATCGCTGTCCAGCACCCGGTCGAAATAGGCGGCCTGATGCGCGCGGTGGAAGGCGCCGGGGCCGAAATGGACCACGCCCGTGCGTATGGCGGCGGGATCGTGCCCCGGCCGCGCGACGGCGGCGGGAAGCGAGGCGAGGGCGGCGCGCGAAAGGCTGGTCATGTCCCCGGTGTCAACGCGTCCGGGCGGGCAAAGTCAATGGCGCGGCGTCAATAGGAGAAGGTCGGCGAAGTGGCCTTTCCTCCCGGGATCAGCGAGCCGGTGCGGCGCGCCGAATCCGAGCCCTCCGGCATCAGGAAGCGGACCTGGCGGTTGGGGAAGTCGATGTCGACGCGCCGGAAGGCGCGCAGCGCATCCATGCCGAGCAGCAGCGCCGGACGCTTGGTCAGGCCGAAGCGCTCGAACGGCGTCACATCGGCAAAGGCGACCGGCATGGCGCCGAAGCGCACCTTGCCGACCAGGATGTCGGGTACCTGGGTATAGTCGGCGGTGGTCTGGGCGCCGGTCACGCTGGTCAGCTGGATGCGCTGCGGCTTGGGTGCCTTGCGGCCCACCCGCTTGCGCAGCGCGCTGTTGCCCATCGTCACCTGGCTGCCGGTGTCGAGCACCACCTGGATGCGCGTCGTGCCGAAATAGGCGTCGGTCACGATCAGCTGGCCGAACACGTTCTTGGCGGTGACGATGATCTCGTCGGGATCGCGTTTGCTGATCGCCTTGCGCTTCACGCTGGGGCGCACCGCCATGGTGCCCTTCTCGAAGTCGATCGTCACCTGGTGGTTGCGCAGCGTGTCGATGCCGAGCAGCCCGAGCGCGCCCAGGTTGCGGGCTTCCAGCGCGGGGGCGACGATCGTGTGCTGCTCGCCGATCGACTTGATGCTGAGGTCCGGCACCACCACCGTGTTGACCGTGTCGCGTCCGGTCATCGAGGTGATGATCACCGGGGTAGAGGTGCCGAGCCGCAGCGAACCGGCCAGCTCGCGGGCGATGACGGTGCGCTCCGCACCGGTATCGATGATGAAGTTGTAGGGGCCCTTGTCACCCACCGCGACGGGGACGGTGAGGCGCTTGTCGATCTCGCCCAGCGCGAGCAGCGTCGCCTCGACATCCTCGGGCGTGGGCATGGTCAGCTCGGGATCCTGGGCGCGGACCACGGGCGGCGGGACATGCTCGCTCGGGTTCTGGGTGAGGTCACGCGCTCCGGCGGTGGCGGCCAGCGGGAGCAGGAGAAGCACTGCAAGCCTTTTCATGGATGTGAAGATACACCTTCACATGCTGCGCAGCAATCTTTCCGGAATGTTTCTGTCGTAGCCTAGTCGAGCCGCATCGCTTCGGCGGCGATGTCCTCGGCTTCCATCAGCAGCGCGTCCTCGGTCATGCCCTGCGCGACATTCTCGCGGCCGATCATGATGAGGACGGGCACCGCCATCGGCGAGACGCGGGGCAGGTCGACGTGCAGCATCGTGTCGGCGGCAGTGTCGAGCAGATGGCCGAGGCGACCGACATCGGTCATCCGCGCCCGGGCATCGGCCCAGGCGGCGCGCAGCAGCAGATGGTCGGGCTCGTATTTGCGCAGCACGTCATAGATCAGGTCGGTCGAGAAGGTGACCTGGCGCCCGGTCTTCTTCTTGCCGGGATGCTGCCGCTCGACCAGCCCGCCGATGATCGCCACTTCGCGGAAGGCCCGCTTGAGCAGCGCCGAGCCCTGCACCCATTCGACGAACTCATGCTCGAGGATGTCGGGGGAGAAGAGCGCGGCGGGATCCTCGATCTTCTCCAGCCCATAGACGGCGAGGGCATAGTCGTTGGCGACGAAGCCCAGCGGCTTGAGCCCCAGCGCTTCCATCCGCCGGGTGATCAGCATGCCAAGCGACTGGTGCGCGTTCCAGCCCTCGAAGCTGTAGGCGACCATGTGGTGCTTGCCCTCGTGCCGGAAGGTCTCGACGAGCAGCTGCCCGGGGGCGGGGATGGCAGAGCGTCGCTCCTGCACCTCGAGCCATTCGCGGACATCGTCGGGGAAGCGGCGCCACTGGCTGCGGTCGTGGAGGAAATGGCGGACCCGCTCGGCCAAGGTGGCGGTGATCGCCAGCCGGGCGCCCATGTAGGAGACGTAGCGCGCCGGCTTGGCGGTGGCGCGGACGATCAGGTCGGTAAGCTCGACCCGCTCGACCTCCACCGCCATGCCGGCGAAGACGAAGGCGTCGCCGGGCGAGAGCTGCGTGCCGAACGCCTCTTCGACCTTGCCGAGCCGCCGGCCATTCTTGAAGCGCACTTCCATCATTGGCGATTCGACGATGATGCCGGCATTGAGGCGATGCTGCGCAACAAAAGCCGGCGTAGTGACCCGCCACAGTCCGTCCTTGCCCAGGGTCAATCGCTTGAACTTGTCATAGGCGCGCAAGGCATAGCCGCCGTCGGCGATGAAGTTCAGCACCCGGTCGAACGTCTCGTCGGGCAGCGCCGAATAGGGCAATGCTGCGCGGATCTCCTGCAGCAACTGGTCGCGGTCGAACGGCGCAGCGCAGGCGCAGGCCATGACATGCTGCGCCAGCACGTCGAGCGCGCCGGGGCGGAAGACGTCGGGGTCGAGCTCGCCATGCTCGACCGCATCGAGGGCGGCGCGGGCTTCGAGATATTCGAAGCGGTTGCCGGGGACGAGCACCGCTTCCGATGGCTCGTCGAGCCGGTGGTTGGCGCGGCCGATGCGCTGGAGCAGGCGGGACGAGCCCTTGGGCGCGCCCATCTGGATCACGCAGTCGACATCGCCCCAGTCGACGCCAAGGTCGAGACTGGCGGTGGCGACCAGCGCCCTTAGCTGCCCGTCCGCCATCGCCTGCTCGGCCCGTTGGCGCGCCTCCAGGCTCAGGCTGCCATGATGCACGCCGATGGGCAGCTTGAGCTCGTTGACCTTCCAGAGCTGCTGGAAGACCAGCTCGGCCAGGCCGCGGGTGTTGCAGAAGACGATCGTCGTCTTGTGCGTCTCGATCTCGGCCATGACCTGGGGGATCGCATAGACCCCCGAATGGCCGGCCCAGGGCACCCGGTCCTCGGGCAGCAAGATGGCGATGTTGGGCTCCGCGCCCTTTTCGCCCTGGACCAAAGTGACCGCGTCTATGTCGCCATGCGGTGCGAGCCAGGCGCGGTAGCCGTCCGGGTCCGCCACCGTCGCCGAGAGCGCGACGCGGCGCAGGTTCGGGGCGAGGCGCTGGAGCCGGGCCATGGCCAGCGCCAGCAGGTCGCCGCGCTTGCCGGTGGCGAAGGCGTGGACCTCGTCGATCACCACCGTCTTCAGGCCCTCGAACATCGTCAGGCTGTCCTCATAGGACAGGAGCAGGCTGAGCGACTCGGGCGTGGTCAGCAGGATCTGCGGCGGGCGGGCGCGCTGGCGGACCTTCTTCTCCCAGGGCGTGTCGCCGGTGCGCGTCTCGACGCGGATCGGGGCACCCATCTCCTCGATCGGCGTCAGCAGGTTGCGCTGCACGTCCACTGCCAGCGCCTTGAGCGGCGAGATGTAGAGCGTGTGCAGCCCATCGGCTGGGTTCTCGATCAGGTCTGCGAGCGTCGGCAGGAAGCCGGCCAGCGTCTTGCCCGCTCCGGTCGGCGCGACCAGCAATGCGTGCTCGCCGCGGCGGCCCGCCTCGAGCATCTCGAGCTGGTGGCGGCGCGGCGCCCAGCCGCGGCTTGCGAACCAGTCCTGCAATATCGGGGGGAGCTGGGAACCAAGGGCCATCCCGCCCATATAGGCATGATGGCGAAGCTCGGCGACTGGATCGATCCGCGGCCCACGGGCATCTATCTGCCCGCGGCCGATATCTGGATCGACCCGTCGCAGCCGGTCCGCCGCGCGCTCGTTACCCACGGTCATGCCGATCACGCCCGGGGCGGGCACGAGGCGGTGTGGGCGACGCCGCAGACGCTGGCGATCATGGAAGCGCGCTACGGTTCGCAGAACGGCAATCCCGTCGCCTATGGCGAGCGGATCACGATGCACGGCATCGACATCCGCTTCGTTCCGGCCGGCCATGTCCTCGGCTCCGCCCAGATCGTGCTCGAGCATCGCGGCGAGCGGATCGTCGTGTCGGGCGATTACAAGCGCCGCGAGGACCCGACCTGCGCGCCCTTCGAGCCGGTGCCTTGCGACGTGTTCGTCACCGAGGCGACCTTTGGGCTCCCCGTTTTCCGTCATCCCGAGACGCATGACGAGCTCGACAAGCTGCTCGCCGCGCTGCGCGCCAATCCGGAGCGCTGCGTGCTGGTCGGCGCCTATGCGCTGGGCAAGGCGCAGCGGGTGATCAGCGAGCTACGCGTGATGGGGTTCGACGATCCGATCTATATCCACGGCGCGCTCCAGCGGCTGTGCGACCTCTATATCGAGCAGGGCGTCGATCTCGGCGAATTGCGGCCGGCAACCGGCGTGGCCAAGGCCGAGCTGCAGGGGCGGATCATCCTGTGCCCGCCTGGCGCGCTCAACGATCGCTGGTCGCGGCGGCTGCCCGATCCGATCACCGCGATGGCATCGGGCTGGATGCGGGTGCGTCAGCGTGCCCGGCAGCGCAATGTCGAGCTGCCGCTGATCCTCTCCGACCATGCCGACTGGGACGAGCTGACCCGCACGATCCTGGAGCTCGAACCCCGCGAGGTGTGGGTGACGCATGGCCGCGAGGACGCGCTGGTCCATTGGTGCCGGCTGCATCAGGTGAAAGCCAGGGCGCTGGACCTCGCCGGGTTCGAGGACGAGGACGACTGAGCCTGCCGATCCAACAGCGCCATCCCGATTCTCCGCAGAAATGTTGAATCTCTTGCGTCGTTTCAGGGGCAAACGGCGCGGAAGTTCACAAAGTTCGCACTAGCGAGCGCCGACATCGCCGCCGCCGCATACTATGATTGCGCGTGCCTGATCCTATTTTTCCAACAACATGAAAGAGCGGCGGGAAATTCCCGGCCGCCGGAGCACAACAGACGAAATCCTACATTGCAAGCCGCTCAGGCGGCGGCGCGGTCCGAGCCGGAGAACAGCCAGGCTTCTGCCGTCACGCTGTCGTCGAAACAGCGAGCATAGCGCTGATCGAGCGCGCGGCCGAGCTGCGTGCGTGCCAGCGTCCGGCCGATCACGAAGGCGAGCCGGCGCGAGCGATAGACCGGATCGGCCAGCATCGTGCGGAAGGTCTCGACGCTGTCCTGCGCCTGGATCTTCATCTCGCGCAGGTCATTCAGCGTAAGATGCTGGTTCGGCCCGCAGCGCAGCTGCGCGTGCGCCTCCGCACGCCGGGCCAGAAACGCGTCGATATCCTCGGCCGTGAAGAAGCCGCTCATCCGGATCCGGATGAGATCGCGGGCAGGCTCGACATCAATGGTGAAATCGGCGGACATCGAATCGGCGATACCTCGCTGCTGGCTACCAAAATGCTAAGGCAACGGGTTCCCTAGCGTCAACGGGCCCCAGGCCATGCAAGCGTGGCGACCACCGGATAATGGTCCGAGGGATAGAGCTCGCCGCGATGCGTATCGATCGTGCGATAGTCTCGCACGGTGAAGCCGCGGGTGAAGAGCCAGTCGATCCGCCGATCGGCCACGCCCTTGAAACCGTGGAAGGTCGCCTCCGGGCCAGTCGGGCGGGCGACGGCGGTGCGGGCGTCCGCCAATTTTTCCGCGAGCGCCGCGTGCGACCGGGATTCGGGCACGGTGTTGAAGTCACCGGTGAGGACGACCGGCACGCCCTTCGGCAAGGCCGCAATGTGCTTGCGGATCAGCTCCGCGCATTTCTCGCGCGCCGCTTCGTCCTCTTCGCGATAGGGGAAATGGGTGTTGAGCAGGTAGAAACGCTTGCCGGCCTTGGTCTCGAACAGGCCCCAGGTCACCATGCGCGGGAAGATGTTGCCCCAGCTGATGCTGGCGACCACATCGGGGGTATCCGACAGCCAGAAATTGCCCTGCTCGACCAGCTTGAGCCGGTCGCGGCGATAGAAGACGCCCATATGCTCGTCGGCATGGCCGCCGCGGCGATCGATCCCAAACCAGCTATACTGGGGGAGCTTACTGACGAGATAATCGCCCTGGAGCTGGAACAGCTCCTGCGTGCCGATCACGTCGGGCGCGGCGGCAGCGACCGTCTCGACGAACAGGTCGCGGCGCTTCTCCCAGACATTGGCGCCGTCGTTCGGCGAGGGATAGCGGACGTTGAAGCTCATCACGACGAGCCCGTCCTGCGCCTGCGCCGCGATGGGGGCGAGCAGGGCGAGCAACAAGCCGAGCAGCCAGGTCATTCGATTCATCATCAGCATCCCGTTCTCGGATTCCTCCCTCGGAGCGCAGCTCCGGGGGAGGGGGACCGCGCGCGCAGCGCGTGGTGGAGGGGGAAGCCCCCTATCGATGTCGTGAGCCCCCTCCACCACCGGCTTCGCCGGCGGTCCCCCTCCCCCGCTCCTGTGGAGCGAGGGAGGATTTTCTGCGTTAGCCCACACCCTCCAGTGCCTTTTGCCGGCGGCGCTGCACCGAGCTGCCGATCCCCATCGCCTCGCGATATTTGGCGACGGTGCGCCGGGCGATGTCGAAGCCCTTGGCGTTGAGCAGCTCGACCAGCGTGTCGTCGGACAGGATCTTCTTCGGATCCTCGGCCTGGATCAGCGTGCGGATCGCGTTCTTCACGGCCTCGGCCGAGACCGCGTCGCCGCCCTCGGACGACTGGATCGCCGAGGTAAAGAAGTATTTCAGCTCGAACAGCCCGCGCGCGCAGCTGAGATATTTGTTCGAGGTGACGCGGCTCACCGTCGATTCGTGCATCTCGATCGCCTCGGCGACCTGGCGCAGCGTCATCGGCTTCAGGTGGGCGACGCCCTTGAGGAAAAAGGCTTCCTGCTGCTTCACGATCTCGGAGGCGACCTTGATGATCGTGCGCTGGCGCTGGTCGAGCGCCTTCACCAGCCAGTTGGCGCTGGCCAGCATGTCGGACAGCCAGGCCTTGCTCGCCTTGTCCTGCGGGCCCGACGAGACTTCGGTGTAATAGGCGCGGTTGACCAGCAGCTTCGGCAAGGTCGCGGCGTTGATCTCGACTGCCCAGCCGGCGCCGCGGCGCGCGACGAAGATGTCGGGGGTGACCGCCAGGGTCGGCTCTCCGCCATAGCGGCAGCCGGGCTTGGGATCGTAATTGCGCAGCTCGCGGATCATGTCCGCGAGATCCTCGTCATCGACGTTGCAGATGCGCTTGAGCCGGGGCAGGTCGCCGCGCGCGAGCAGATCGAGATTGTCGATCAGCCGCGCCATGCAGGGATCGTAGCGATCGGCTTCCTTGGCCTGGAGCGCGAGGCACTCGGCGAGATTGCGCGCGCCGACGCCGGTGGGATCGAAGGTCTGGATCGTCGCCAGCACGGCTTCCACCCGGGCGAGCGCGACGTTCAGCCGGTTGGCGACATCGAGCAGCGGCGCGGTGAGATAGCCGGCCTCGTCGATCTGGTCGATCAGATGGGCGGCGATGAACAGGTCGGCACCGTCGACGCTCGCGCCGGCCTGCGCCATCAGGTGATCGGCGAGGCTGAGATCGCTGCTGCCTAGATTGTCGAAGTCCGGCCCGTCCTCGGAACCGCCGCCGCCGGTGCCGGTGAGGCCCAGGCTGCCGTCGAGCCCGCCGCCCGCGCCGATCGTGTCGCTGCCGCTGTCGTGATGGAAGGTCTCGGCGGCGAAATCGACGTCGAGCGCGGCCTCGCCCGAGGCTTCGCCGCCGCCGGCGATCAGCTCGCTGGCGTCCGCCGGGCCGTCGCGCTCCTCGAACTCGAAATCGGGCTCGGGGGAGTCCGGGGCCTCGCCGCCGCTCTCGCGCTCGTCACCGCCGGTGCCGTTGTTCTCGAGCAGCGGGTTCTTCTCCAGCTCCTCGGCGATGAAGGTCTCGATCTCGAGATTGGACAGCGCCAGCAGCTTGATCGCCTGCTGGAGCTGCGGCGTCATCACCAGCGATTGCGACTGGCGCAGATCGAGGCGCGGGGCGAGGGACATCAGCGCACTTCTTTCCCTTCTCCCTTGATGGGAGAAGGGAGGGGCCCGCTGCCGCAGGCAGTGGGAAGGATGAGGGTGAGCGCGCCCCAGACCTTATCGCTCCGGGAGAGGTCACCCCCACCCAACCCTCCCCCATCAAGGGGGAGGGCTGCGCTTGCGGCGAGGGCGGCCCCACAACACATGCCTACAGCTCGAAGCTCTCGCCGAGATAGAGGCGGCGGACATTCTCGTCCTTGACGAGGTCGTTCGGCGCGCCGGCGAACAGCACGCGGCCGTCATAGATGATGTAGCCGCGATCGACGATGTCGAGCGTCTCGCGGACATTGTGATCGGTGATCAGCACGCCGATGCCGCGCTGCTTGAGCTGGATGATCAGGTCACGGATATCGGAGATCGAGATCGGGTCGATGCCGGCAAAGGGCTCGTCGAGCAGGATGATCGTCGGATCGGCGGCGAGTGCGCGGGCGATCTCGGCGCGGCGGCGCTCGCCGCCCGACAATGCCATCGCCGGCGCGGCGCGCAGGCGAGTGAGGCCGAATTCCTCGAGCAGCTCGTCGAGCCGGCGCTTGCGGGCTTCCTTGTCGGGCTCGGACAGCTCGAGCACGGCGGAGATGTTGCCCTCGACGCTGAGGCCGCGGAAGATCGAGGTTTCCTGCGGCAGGTAGCCGAGGCCCAGGATCGCGCGGCGATACATGGGCAGGCGCGTGATGTCCTCGCCATCAAGCATGATGCGGCCGCTGTCGGGCTTCACCAGCCCCATCACCGAATAGAAGCAGGTGGTCTTGCCCGCACCGTTGGGGCCGAGCAGGCCGACGACCTCGCCGCGGCCGACCGAGACCGATACGTCGGTGAGGACCACGCGCTTGTCGTAGGACTTGGCGATCGAGACGACGGCCAGGCCCTTGTCGGGCAGCGGCGCCGGATCGGCGACGGGGGTTTCGAGGGTGTTGACGTCAGCCATACTCGGTCCCTGCATGGACGGTTCGCGTTACCGTGGAGTTTACCTCCGCGGCCGTTTGGCAGGATTCCTGCATGAAGACGGCCGGGAAGGGAAGAGCCCGCGCGGCGTGCCGAGGAAAAAGGGCGATTACTGCTTGGGCGCGGGGGTGGCGGAGGGTGCGGGCGTGGTCGCCGGGGCATTCGCGCGCTTGGGCACCGAGAAGCGGCCGGTGACGCGGCCGCCGCGGCTCTGCACGCCGGGGGTGCCCGGCGCCGCGGTCGAGCCGCCGACGCCCGAGCCGTCGATCGTGGCGCGGCCGGTGTCGAGGTTGATCACCAGGCGGCCGCCCGAGACGATGTTCGGACCCTGCTTGAGCGTGACGCCGCCGACCATGGTGATGATCCGCTTGTTGACGTCATAGACGGCGTACTGGCCGCTCGCGCTCTGGTCCGGGCGGGTGACGGTGACGCCGCCGGCGGCATCGAGCCGGGAGACTTCGGGCGAACCGTCGGTGATCTGGCCGGTATAGGCGAGCGTGACGCGCGCGCCGGTGAGCGTCATCTCGGCCTGCTTGATGCGGACGCCGCCGGAGAGGATGACGCGGTTGTTCTTGTCCTGCAGCTCGATGTGCTGGGCGTCGAAATCGATCGGGGCGTTGCTGTCGTGCCGCTGCTGGGCAGCCGCGGGCGATGCGGCGAGCAGCGCCAGCGTGAAGCCGATCGGAAGCAGGGCAGTCGCACGGATCATGATCTAGCGCCTATTCGCGCGCTTGGGCGTAATCCGCAAGCGTGCATTGCCATCTAGGGAGATGGTGCGGTTTTCCAAGTCGGCGGTCAGCTTGTTGGCGCTGAACACGCCGGTCGGCGTCTTGCCCGAGACGGCGCCGCCGCTTTCCATCTTGCGGGTCTTGAGGTCGACGGTGGCGTTGGTGGTGTCGAGCGTATAGCCGTCGGTCGTCCGGAACTGGATCGGTCCGTCGGACGAGACCTGTTCCTTGTCGAGATCATAATGGCCGCGATCGGCCTTCAGCGTCGCCGGCCCCTCGGGCAGCTTGATCTCGGCGGCGAGGTCACGGAGCTGGACGATCGGCTCGGACGAGCTCTTCTGGATCGCCGAGCCGGCGTTGAGGCGGAAGGGCTGCCCCTTCTGGTCCTCGCCGCGATAGATCGCCGATTCGAGGCGGAGCCGCTCGGGCGACAGCTCGACCTTGTTCTTGTCGAGCACGAAACTGACTTCACCCTTGGTGAGCAGCGGCGCGAGGACGAGGAACGCCGAGAGCACGCCGATGCCGACGGGCAGGAAGATCAGCGACAGCCGCACGACTCGATCATGCGCGGAGCCGGGGTGCGCCCAGCCGCGTTTTTGTGATCGAAGGCGTGTGGCTACCTCTGACATCAAATGTGCGCGAAGATGTCGGTTTCCGGCCAGCCGGCGAGATCGAGCTCGGCGCGCGCCGGAAGGAAGTCGAAGCACGCCTGGGCGAGGTCGGTGCGGCCTTCGCGCTCGAGGCGCTTGTCGAGTTCGGTCTTCATTGCGTGCAGGTAACGCACGTCGGACGCTGCGTATTCACGCTGCGGCTCGGAAAGTTCGGGGCCGCCCCAGTCCGAGCTCTGCTGCTGCTTCGAGATCTCGACGCCGACCAGCTCGCGGGCGAGGTCCTTGAGGCCGTGGCGGTCGGTATAGGTGCGCACCAGGCGCGAGGCGATCTTGGTGCAATAGACCGGGCCGGCGGTGACGCCGAGATAGAAGCGGATCGCCGCCAGGTCGAAGCGGGCGAAGTGGTAGAGCTTCAGCCGCTCGGGATCGGCGAGCAGCATGCGCAGGTTGGGCGCGTCATAGGCCGAACGCGGGCCGAAGCGGACGAGATGCTCGTCGCCCGACCCGTCGGACAGCTGGACGACGCACAGCCGGTCGCGCGGGGTGATCAGTCCCATCGTCTCGGTGTCGACGGCGATCGAGGCGCCCGGCGCGAACAGGTCCTCGGGGATGTCTTCTTCGTGGAAATGCACAGTCATGCGGGTCGCCTAGCTCCGTTCGCCGCCGGGCTCAATGGCCGGAGGCTGCGGTTGTTTCACTGCCTGTTTGCGGGCGCGGGCGTTCCGCGACCAGATGTTGAGCCCCTCGACCGCCGCCGAGAAGGCCATGGCGGTATAGATATAGCCCTTGGGGATATGCGCGCCGAACGCCTCGCCGATCAGCACCATGCCGATCATCAGCAGGAAGCCCAATGCGAGCATCACCACGCTGGGATTGCGGTTGATGAAGTTGGCGAGTGGATCGGCGGCGACCAGCATCACGCCGACCGCGACGATCACCGACACGTACATGATCTGCACATGCTCGGTCATGCCGACCGCGGTGAGGATCGAATCGACCGAGAAGACGATGTCGAGCAGCAGGATCTGGACGATCGCGGCGGTGAAGGTGAGCGAGGCGACCTTGTGCTTGTCGAGCAGCTGATCCTGCTCGCCCGGTTCGTCGGCATCGACCGAATGGTGGATCTCGGTGGTCGCCTTCCACATCAGGAACAGGCCGCCGGCGAGCAGGATCAGGTCCTTCCAGGAGAAATCGGTCTCGAAGGCGCGTTGCCCATGCGAATCGAGCGGGCCGTAGATGCCGAGCGAGAACACCGTGTTCTTCAGGCTGATGATCCAGCTGATCCCGGTGAGCAGGGCGAGGCGCATGACCAGGGCGAGGCTGATGCCGACTCGGCGTGCGCGCTGGCGCTGGCCCTCGGGCAATTTGTTCGAGAGAATCGAGATGAAGATGAGATTGTCGATGCCGAGCACCACCTCCATCACGATGAGCGTGAGGAGTGCGGCCCAGGCGGCCGGACTGGCGAGCAAATCGGCGATCGCGTCCATATCGCTACCGTGCCCTGCGACGAAATGTGGCGCAAGCGCCGCGGTTAACGGTTGTTCGCCCTGTTCAAGTCGAATTTCGTTCGCCCGCTGTTCGATTTTGGGCTATGACCGATTCCATGGCGCGATTTTTTGCGCTTGAAGACCTGCGTTTTTCGTCCGGCGCTTGGCTTTTGATTGTGATTTTGGGCGAACCGGGAAGACGAACAGGGCATGAGTTTCGATAGAGGGCGCCGTGGGGATCGCGGCGGACGTGGCCGCGACAAGCGTGATGGCTTCGGCGGCGATGACTTTGGTGGCGGCGGCTTCGGCGGCGGCTTTGAGGATCGTGGTGGTTTCGGCGGCGGCGGCGGTTTCCGCAGCGGCGGCGGCTATGGCGGTGATCGCGGCGGCTTCGGCGGCGGCGGTGGCGGCGGTGGCTATCGCGG
>Ga0209564_1001821_pt1 | contig 19576 bp, 33 predicted proteins | sample AraplaCol_mMF_r2_FD_184272 | JGI IMG/M metagenome (GOLD analysis project Ga0209564, IMG submission 184272) | Arabidopsis root microbial communities from North Carolina, USA - plate scrape MF_Col_mMF_r2 (SPAdes) (version 3) | ecosystem: Host-associated > Plants > Roots > Endosphere | place: USA...
GGTCAAGGGAACTTGTGTTTGGCGCAACCCTAGTCTATAATAGCGCCACTTCGGGAGGTTAGCTCAGGGGTAGAGCACTGCATTCACACTGCAGGGGTCGCAAGTTCGAAACTTGCACTTCCCACCAGAATTCAGTAGTAAAAACAAGGGCTTACGAACTTCGTAGGCCCTTAGTTTTTCTAGTCCGGAAAAAGTCCGGAAAGTCGTTTTAACGCCACAGTTTGCGTCGCCTAACGCAGTTCAAGGGGGGGGCGGTGGGAATCCCGTCATGGATGGGTAAGACTTTTATCAGACTCTACCTGCACCCGAAGATCATCTCCAGCATGTTGACAATGCATTTTTATCTCAGCGTAGAGGCGGAGAAGGAAATCGTTCCATTGGCGCATTTCCTCGATCTTTGGCAACTCAAGGGTCGTCGGCTTGAAATCTGCAACTGGGAAAATCTGCTCAAATCTTCTCCGTGCCGTGTTTAGGCGCCCTTGTGCGTAGGTTAATTTCACTGCCAGTCCATCTCTAAGTGGAACTAGAATTGCGAGGTCGGCCGTATCGATTTGCCGAATTACCATGAATCGATTCATAACCTTGGTGCCCTCAAACACCCCACCCGTTAGCACCCGTCCGAAGTGTTCGTCGTTTTCACAAAGTAGATCAAGTGCGTAACTCATATCCGCATCAAGTCCGGCAGCGAATACCTGGGCGACAGTGTGGGCTTCATGGCGCCGTTGCCGCTCCTGAGAGTTTGCTAAAACGATCGCATAAATTAATGTTCCGATAGTCCCAATAGCACTGAGCCAGCCAGCCGCATCCGCACCTCCGGTCCAGAGTGGTGACGCGGCAAGTGCTTGGACCGCTGCAAGGGTGCCGAGCAGGATCACCAACATAACAATTACTCCGCCAAATATTCTGGCGAACTCTCCTGCCTTCAGCGGCTTCATTACTTCCCCAATAGTGAAATCGCAGGGAGCATAGCACGTGCCGATATACCGCCGACTGCAGGTGGCTTCGGCCCGCTAAGAAATATGTTTCTGAGAAGGCCATGAGGAGTTGTTAGGCTGGTGGGTCGGACTCATATGTCTTCGGCGCGGCCCGGGTTATCGGGCAGCTTCGCCGGGTTCGGCAATAGAATCTTTGCAAGCGTCTTCTGGGTGTCGGTCCACTCAGTTAGTCCATTAACGGTTTGTACCAGCGCGGCATAAGGATCATCCCGATTCTGCGTCATGCTCTTTGCCAGGTCGACGCAAAGATTCTGCACCAGGCTGCACATCAACGCATTCACCGCCGCTTCATGCTTCGACTCCGGCAGCCGCTCCAGTAGATCTACAAGAGCGCCAAGTGTCGCGGCAGCGTCCATTAGCTTTTCAGGTGTCATGAATATCTCCAGGCAGGTTTCGCCGATATCCTGGTCGGCAGATTTCAAGGCTGCCGACGACGGGTCAAACCAAATGCAATTCGGGCATCATGCAACGTGTCTTGGCGCGGTTCGCCGTGGCGGCGCCCTCGATCAAGTACAAAGATGGTGGCTGATAGGCTGGGTGCGCCTCGGCCTGCAGTTCAGCGAAGGTTAGTAATTCGCCTTTGCGACGAGTGTCCATCGCGCGGTAGGACTCCAGAAAGCGGGCCTCTTCCGGTGTCAGTTCGGCTGGTGTCGTCACGATGGGCTCCGTTCCTGGCTGGCGCGCCAGATAGCGTGGCCTTCACTGATGCCGGCATAGTAGGCGTCATCCTCGGCGGTTCCAGGCTGGTACGGGTGCGGAAAGCCCTTGCCATCAATACGGTAGGCCAGTGCGGCACGCACGCCGGCCTTGTATGGCGTGCTGCGCGGGTCGCGTGGGGTGTCAAACGCGGCGCGGAACAGGGTTTCGACGTGGGCGCTCATGATTCGCACCCCAGGTCTTCGCGAGGGAACCCGGCCATAACCTTATCGCGGAAGTTTAGGAAGGCCTCATCAGCTAGTGCTACGCGTTGCTGGCGAGTCACCTGCATCTTCGAGCGCATGCGTCCACCTTGGACGATAAATTCGAAGTCGTTCTCACCAAGCCGATTGACTTGGCCGGAGATACCATTGACCCAATAGCCACGACCATGGACGATTCGTTCCAAGACCGTCGCGCAGAACAGGCCTGTCGCAACAAACTGTTCCTTCGTACCGGTCCAGGTAATCAATGGCTTTGGAACTTTTTCCGGGTAATACCCAGTTGGAACTCGTCGCTGAATTTGGACAGACAGTCCAGCATTCAATGCCGCGACAGAATGAAACCGGACTTGCATAGGTTGCTTCCACCAATGCTTGCCGAACGGTTTATTTTCGAGAATGGTCGGGGTGTTCATGCTCAATCACCTGTATAGAAGATCAGAGTGTGGTTGATCTGATCTGCGTCTTGTAGGTAACGCTTGGCTGCCCTGAGCGTGGTATCGAGGAAGTCCTCTTCGCCACTTTCGAGTTGCCTTAGACCCATTTGAATAAGGTCCTGTACCTGCCTGTGGATGATCGCCATCTCTTCCGCGCGGTCGGATACTTCGCGGGCGTTCTGGGCTTTTTCTGCTGTACTCATGATGGCACCCGTTCCAAGAGTTCATTCGCGATGACTTTGACATCCTCCAGGCTCTGTTGGAGCAGCCGAAGCGTGGAATACACGTCTATTTGCGCCTCTGGAAGCATTCGGCAAGCAATCCCAATGGTGCTGCTGATTTGACAGACCTTGAGCGTGAGATCGTTAAAAATATCAACGCTGTCACGTGCGGTAGTCGAGTCTTTCATCTCACCCTCAGAAGTGAGTAGATCTCTGGAACTCATGGCAACCTCCCTTAGTTTTGGCAGGCCGCTCCAGTAATGGCGGGGGGAGCGGCGAATGGTGAGGTGTGAGAAACCGGAGACAAAGGTATCCGGCAGGCCGAAGCCTCCCCACCACCGCGCGCTCATTGAAGGTGGTGTATGGACGAAAAAAAGGGCCAACAGGGCCCGCGTCCCCTCTGTCTATTCGGGTTCTCACGCCCGGTCACGTCTTTGTCCGTGACAAGTTCAGCATAGGCCGTGCTTGCAGGTTTGCAAAGGAGATTTTTCGTCCATCCTGATGGTAACAGTACTGGCGGTCCCGCCCTTTGCCGAATGCGGCAATAGCTCACTATTCGGACGCATAGGTATTTCTGCCACACCACCTATCAATGACGAAGTTCGTTGCCTATACTCAGCAGGAGAAGCCATCCATTACCACTCAAAAAGAAGAAGGAAGGCGCAATGAAAACGAAAACTGCCATGCTCGGCTCGACCGTGGTCCTCTTGGTCGCAGGCTGTGCCTCGACTGTCATCGAGAATAAAGCCTTCCGCTCTTATGCTGTCGGGGAAACAAAGACGGCAACCATTGGCGAAGCGTTTCTTGTCGACCAAACCGGCTATGTCAAAAAGGTGAAACGATGGGTGGGAATCTTGCACTCTTCTGATGGCTGGGAAATCAAGAATGAAGCCTCGGAAGACTATGTGCGCAGGGAGTTGCTCTACTCCGGCAAGGCGGGGAACATAATCAAGGTCAGCTATCGAGAATTTCGCGGCGGCTTCGCAGCGCCAGCATTCTTTCAAAACCTTGAATATGACTTAGCGGACTCGCACACCATCAAGTTCCGAAAATTTACGCTGGAAGTGCTGGATGCATCGAATCAGTCGATCAGCTACACAGTAGTAAATGATCGGTGATCGGGTCGGACTCGAATCCGAACGGCCCGCGCGGCTAAAGGATTTTATGTCTGGTCGTGACTTCACCAGCAGTGTCCTTGGCGGTAGCGACTGCGGTCTCGAAGTGATCGTCGGGCATAGCTGCGAGTTGCTGCCAACGGGAGGATTGGCCCCGAGTGATGCCGATATCGGAGAGTGTCGGAGTCGAAGGTGTCGTATCGTTCGACACCTTTGCAGTAGTTCCTGGGTTGACGTTTCCGCGTGGTGTAGCACGCTCGCCGCGCTCGGAGGACTCGCGTAGCATCGCACCGGCCTGACGCTCGGCACGCACTTTAATCTCTGTGGCCCACTGAATCATTTCGGTGTCTTTGGCTTGGAAAGCTAGAGCTCTCGTTTTACTGCATCAAATATCGGGGATGATGTCTTCCAGGGCATTTTGCACATGGAGTAAGTCCTCCTTTGCCTGGATCAGGAACTGTATCGTTTCTACCAGCGTTGGGCCATATGCGTCGAAAAAGTCCTTCAATGTATTGTCGTTAGCCATCCAATAGAGTTTGGAGCCCGCCCTCGTAATAAGAGTCTCCGAGCGCACGAGTCGATAGGCGATGTGATCCTGGAGAACTAGAAATGCGGACAATTCCTCCTCTTGCCACGACGCTCCAATTTCAAGGATTCCTACGCAACCACGCGTTCCTGGACGAATCGCGCGGCTTTCGTTAGCGCGCTGAAGCAAGTCGACAACGGTCGTAACGCTTGAGATTTTCGTTTCAAGTTTCCCCTGAAGGGTCGGCATTGCCAAAAGAAGCTTGCCGTGTTCTATACGCTCTCGCCTCCTGGTCTCGGTTCCTGCGATATAAATGGTTCCTGCAAACGCGAGCAGCGTGCCAATGGCGCCTAACCATGCTGCCCAATCCTGTGGCCCCCAGTTGCGCCAACAGATGAACTCGTTAAAGAGGATGGCGCCAACCCAAATCGGAGTCAGGATCGCGTACCAATTGAACCAGTGGTGGAAGAAGTTACGTCTTGTCATGCCGGGATCGTAGCATAGTAAGCCTCGGCACTTGACCGGTTGGCGAGTATTGCATACCACCAGGAAGGTGTGATGCCACCTGCTATCTGAATCGGATTTGATATTTCTCAAATGGTCGCGCGCAGTCTGGCTTACCCTGGCCGCATGATCTATTTCAACGCAGCGGCCTATTCACCCAACACGCACGCTCGGTTCCGGTCTAGCCTTGCCATGGATCGCTTTGTATCGGCACCGCATAACGCCGGCCGCGCTGCTTCGCTTCGTTGGGCTCGCGCTTGGATGCTGGCTGCGGAACGTGAAGAGTCAGCGGGCGCCCCATGTGTCGCGCCGGCTCCTAAGCTGGTGGCATTTCGTTCTTCGAATGATCGGATTGTCGCTGCTGTTGACGCCGGTCAGTCTTAGATCCGATTCCCTGTGCGCCCTCCCTTGTTCCTCCCGCCGCCCAAGCACGACTGGTTCTAGCATGCTACTCTTTCAATATCGCTGATTCTCCCGCTACGGATATCGCATGAAAAAATGTTGGGCAAATTCATTGGGGAATTGTGAAGGCGGTATGAGCCGCGAACATTATGTCTCAAAATCTCTGTTCAATAGTCCAGAGGTGGAAATTAAGGGCCTCGGATGGTGCAAGGATGAGGCCAAGCGCATCGGCATTGAGTCCGCCACGGCAAAGATTCTTTGCCAGCGACATAATAATGACCTTAGCGAACTGGATACCGCCGCTAGTGACTTCATGAAGTCGATTCACGAGCATATTCGGCTCTCCAACATCCGCAGACGACTGAAGCCCAAGCCTGTGCATGTTGTGCGTCTCCAGGTTAACGCGAAGCGCCTCGAAAGATGGCTACTGAAGGTATTGCTAAATCTCGCCTTCGAGGGGCCGCATTTGGTCGGTCCAACAGGCAAAGAACCGGGCATTCCTCCTGACGACTTGGTGGAGACTGTTTTTGGACTTCGTTCGTTCTTATGCAATGCCGGTTTGTACGTCGGCGTTCATTTGGGCATGCACCTCGATATGGACGACAAACTCCAATATATGCCGCTGGTGCAACAAGGTAGAATCACCGGCGGCCTGTTCCGCGTTGCGGGCGTCATGTTTCATCTGAACTTACTTCCCGAGGGAATCGTAATTCCTTTTCACAAAATTCAGGGACTTGATTTCGATTGGCAGATTACCGACTTAAAATGGCGATTCGGGAAAATCAAGTCAATGCACGGCAAGTACCTTTCCCACGTGATCGAATTCAAATGGTAATGGTGAGGTGAGGCCCGTACTCTATGCGGAAGTATGACCAACACCACCTCGCCACCATTGTGCTGCTGTGCCTTCTATCATTCGTCGCAAGCACAGGACGGCTTACTCTTTACCTCGTGACAGTAAGGCAATAGAGTGAAGGCCACCTCCATGCGATCCACCATCGCATTGCTCGGATCATTCATGTACCGAAGGAGAAAATCAATCGGTGTCGATTGCGAAGAAGCTGGTGCAACTACTTCAAGTTTCCTGGTCATTGTCATTCCTTTCTCGAGTGGACTAGCTTGGGTGGTGGCCTGCTTGATGCAAACCTGCCTTTCGACGCAGCCTTTGCCGCTTCTTCGGCTGCTTGCTTCTTACCTTCCGGATTCTTCTTGGCATGCGTGTACTGCACTGCGGCAATGGCCGCCCGCACTTGAATATTCGTGGCCTCGACGCGCCCGAGTGCGATGTCCTGCAGGAGCTGAAGCATGTCCCGTTCCGAGATCTGCGGCGTCGGTTCCTTCGGCTTCTTGGGGCGGCCAGCACCGGGTCGGGCACCGCCTGAGTTCTTGCGGGGGCCACCGCTCTTACCTTTCACGCCGGCCATTTGCTGAATTCCTTTAAAAAGAGGGATTTTTTCTGTGCGTGGGAGGGAGCGCGGTGTCCGGTATCTTTTGCCCCGGATTTTTCGACCGCCCCCCGGTATCAGTTGTTCCGCCTGTTGCTGCGGCCGATAGCAATCGCAGTTCGGGCGCCAATCTGGTCGGCGCTTTCTCGTTGCGTACCTGGCGGAACGTTCACCACCACGCTTGTGTGATTGTTGACCGTCGCAACCGAGGCTGCTTCGCCTTGCGTCGGCACCGTGAAGCGTCCAGCACCCTCCAATGCCCCGAATGCGTTGGTGCTGAAGGTTGGCGAAAGCGAGCCAGCGCTGAACACGCCACCATTTGCGAAGGTGTGAACCCTACCATCTGGCGCCCGCACGGATAGCTTGCCGTTTGCATCGCGGGTCAGTGGGAGCATCATGTTCTCGCCGCGATTGCCGATCATCTTGATGGCCAGCTCGCCTTGCTTGTCGCGGTGCAGTGGCATGATCGCCTCAGGCCCAGCTTCACCCATGAGGCCAGTCCTGCCGCCCGACATAGCGAACATGGTTGGCTTGTCTACCACGCCAGGGATACCGCCTTTGGCGAATGGGACTAGGTCTCCGATGTCGTAGATGTTGCCGTTCGCTGCCACCGATGCGAAGTCTCCGAACAGGCCAATCAATCCACCAGCACCACTGCTTGCGCCGCTGCTTGCCGCCGCTGCCGCTGCAATCTCAAGCGCTGCCGCTGCCGTGGTTGCTGATGCAGCAAGCGTGACCATTGCCGTGTCTACTGTCACGGTCGTCGTACTCAATGTCAGCAACGAGGCATCGGCTGTTGCTGCAACAGTGGATAGTGATGTCAGCGCTGCAGTGGTAGCTGCAGCAGCGGTGGCCTCAGTGCCGGCAGATGTTGCCTTGGCTACCGTATCAGCGAGTGACCCGGACAACTTAGGAACCGCACTCTTGCCGCCGAACAGGCTTGACGCGAAATCGACCACGCCGCCAAGCGCGCCTTTTTCTCCGAATAGCTGCTGCGCGATGTTGTGCGAAGCGATCTTCGCTATGTCAGCGGAGATACTGGAAACCATCGCCTTAAAGGCATCTTTGACGCTGGCGGTGCCGCTGGTCAGCTTGTCGAAGAATGATTCAAAGCCCGACTCGAACACACCTTGGAACTTTTGGCGAACCAGATCGGCAGAGGCCGCCATCTTCTCAACTTCAACCTGCAGTTCCTTGGCCCGCTGCACAATCGCAGGATTACCAGTCTTTGCTGCGACCTCTGTATAAGCGTCAGCAACAGCCCTCAGGTCAACCAGGCTCTGCGCTCTCGCATCGCTCACGGCCCGCAGGCTCTCCAACTCTGTCATCGAGCCATTCTGTGCGGCGATTTGCGCACGGTCGGTGGCGATTGCAAGATCCGACTGGATGCGGGCGCCAGCATCCTGCAGCTCATTCAACTTGGCCTGGGCGATGGTGATCTCGCGCAGTGCGTTTAGGTTGTTGAGGGCGCGAGAACCACGAACGGTGGTTACGCCATCAGCATCAGGCTTCCGGTTCGCCTCTGCGAGTTCCGCCTCAAGTTTCTGGCGAAGCGCGCGGTTCTGTTCATCGAATCGGCGCGCTGCAGCCTCACCGGATTTTCCCTGCTGTTCGAGCAAGGCGGTGTTGACATCCTCAATGGATCGCTTGAGTTGGTCATATGCCGCAGACTGGTCTTGAAGATCTCGGATCGCGTTAAGTCCGGCCTTCTCTTGAAGGTCGGCCTTCTTCTCGATCAACTCCTTGATCTTGGCCTCATTCTGCGCCTGCTCGTTGGCGTCCTTGGCCTTGCGACCGCGCAGAAGTTCGATCTCTTTGCTGATATTTGCCTGCTGTGCTGCCAAAGCTTCATCTGCGGCACCCTTGCGGGCAGCGTAGTACTCACCGATGGATACTAGGTCTTTCTGGTAGGCGTCTTGCAGGAACTCGTTGCGCTGCGATAGGAGTTCGCGTTCGCGGTCGTTCTGGCGTTCGAGTTCGCGAATCTGCCCAGCTAGGATGGCGATAGCGGGATCTTGCCCCTGATTCGGCAGGAGCGGTGGAGTTGGCTTTGGTTTTGGCTTCGCGGGTCCATTATCAGCCGTTTCGCCGTTCGCGATCTTCGCGGTGAACTCACCAAATTTTTTAGCCCTATTGGTAAGATCGTCCCAATACTCTTTGCCAACGTTGATGCCCCCACTGAAATCAAATTCGGCAAACCTTCTAGCAATCGCAAAGGTTGCGCCAATATGCTTGCCGACCGCATCCAAGATTTCAATCACACCGTTGGCTGCAATCGTCAGCCCACGGAAAGCGATGCCAATACCTTTCGTGATACCAGAGAATCCGTCCGAACTTTCCTTGGCATCGATCATGCGCTGCGTGATCTGGCTCAAGGTGGGCAGCAGTTCGGCAGCGATCTGGTTGCCAAGTGCGCCAGTCAGCAGCTTGATCTTCTCAAGGCTGTCATTGAATGCGTCAGACCTTTCTGCAACCTGTTGAGTCATGCCGGAGTACTTCTGGTAGTACTCAATGTTTGCACGCAGCGATTCCGCGCCATCGGCAAACAGCGGCAACAGTTCCTCGTATGATTTCTTCAGTACCTTGTTCGCAAGCGCCGCTTTCTCTGGGCTATCGGCGAAGCGCTCCAAGCTACCGGCCATTTCGACCAGAACCTTATCCGCAGTCTTGAGTTTCCCCGTGCCGTCTTCAACACTGATTCCAAGAGCGGTGAATGCTGCTGCGATTTCTTTATTACCAGCGCCAGCTTCAGCAATCGACAGATTCAGCTTGCCGATTGCCTTGGACGCACTGTCCAGGTCCGAGCCAGCCTGGGCTGCAGCAAAACCGATACCCCCAAGCGTTTCTACCGCGACCCCTGTTTTCTTGGATAGATCGTTTAGGTGATCAGCAGCATCAATCGAGTTCTTGACGATGGCAACCAAGCCTGCAACGGAAATGCCAACGCCTAGGGACGCAAGGGTGCCATTGACACCCTTGAATGCCGCCTCGATGCCGCCAGCCGACTTCTTCGCGGACGCCTGGATCTTGGACATAGCGTCCTGAAACTTGGCGTACCTGGCTTCGATGTCAATGCTTAGTAATGACATATGCGCTCCCTACTCAGTGTTTCTTCTTAGTGATGGACTCGCCCCAGGCTGCCAGCACTTGATGGTTACTGCCGACCAGCGCCAGCAATTTCTTAGCCAGCGCGTCGTGTAAGCCTGGTACAGGAATCAATCCTGTCGCTACGCGCACCTCTTCGATGTATTGAGCGGCGATGCGTTCAGCCCAATCATCGCCTAGCTGCGCCTCCCTCGAAATAACTTCAGCGAGATCGTCAAGAGGTATTTGAATCCAGTCCATGTACATGTTCAGGCCTTAACCGGAGAGCTGACTTTATTACCGCGCTCTTGCGCAGTCCACCATGGTTGACTCGGTGATATATGCGGCCACCCCTTGCTGCAACTCAGGGCAGTACTCGCCGTGCGAATGTTCGAGTTCAACCTTGACCGGCATGAGCTCGTGGAGCATCTCGATGACGCGCTCGAAACTCTTCACGAACACGGTCATTGGGTTATCGCCCTTTGGACATAAGACAACCAACGCCTCGCAGTCTTTCTTTGGCCGCATATTGAGTTCGCTCAATCGACCGGTGGTCATGATGATCATTCGTTGAAGTTCAAGCATTTCGAGTCCTTGTATTAGGTTCCCGTCGCGGTGACGCCCCACCCACGGGTACTACCGATCTCTCGGCAGGTGCTACCCGGTGAAGTTCTACATGTCTTTGGTCATGTACATGCCAGGCCGATACTTGCCGACGTGCGCTTTCTGTCCATCCAGCGCGCGCAAGCGTTCTTCGAGATCTCGCATACGCTGCTCCAGGACATGGATAGGTTCGACGGATCGCTTGTCAACGTAGTTACGGATCGCGAAGATGGTTTTATCTGCGATGTCTTTCAAATCAACTGCCATGATGTTCTCCGTTCAGTAGCTCACGCCGCTCAGAACAACGACGAACGGCCGGCGCAACTGCCAGTTCGTCCAAAGAGTTCCACGGAACGCCGCGCAGTTCACTTGGAATAAGGAAATCATGTTGGTCGCCGTAGCCGAGCCGGTGGAAGTGTTGGTTGGGTTATCCAGCATCTCAAGCGAGCCCTGGTCGAAGACCTCAACCTTTGCCGCACCTTCATCGATGTAGGTGACTTGGCTCGCGTCAAGCAGCACAATGTGCGCGAGCGCTGGGCTTCCTGGCTCCGGCAAGTTGCCCGTAACGAGAACCGGAATGCCTTTCAGTGTCCCGCCAAGGACCGAGATTTGTGGGTAAGCCAGTGCGCCAGAGGCATCACGCAATGAGCTGAGTGCGATTGCGCTTTCCGGCCTCACGATCCAGACCGCGTTAAGCGCATCGCTGCCGGCGCTCACAAGCATTTGCAACATGTTCGTTAGATCGGCGTCTACTTGGGCAAACGCCGCGCCTGTGGAAGCGATGGATGGCGCACCGTAAGTAACTGCTGCGGGCCGTTCGTTAGCGATGCCGGCGTTGCTTGGGTCCAGGAAAGCGCGGTCCATCGCTTGGACGCATGCTGCGGCCAGGTCTTCCGCCATGACGGCATCTGCTTGCGGCGAGCTGGAGCGAAGGATTTCTTTGTCGAAGACGCCCATGCCGCAAACCTTCAGTTCGTTCATGACCCCGCCATCGAGGTCCAGCTTGCTAAGGCGGATTGGCTTACCCTGCCCAACAAATTCAGCAGCCGATTCGCCACGGTTCGTCAGAATTCGGCAGAGTGGGGGAACTCGGCGTGCCGCCGTCAGGCGACCTAAGATAGTTCGCGGCCTCACTGCTGCGGAGAGGTCTACCGCGACGGCTGTTGAAGCGTAGTCCGTCGTCGTCAGGGCGGTAGCAATGGCCTTGCAGTCGGTAGCAACGGCTTCGGCATCAGCCCAGTTCTGTGCCATCGCATAGCACGCTGCTGTTTCCGGTGCGCCTTTTCCTACATACGCCGACCTGATGTAATGCGCGACAACATGTCGTTGAACCTTGCTCATTTCTGCTCGCCCTTCTGGTTGATTGATGATTCCATTGTGGGCGAAGGTTCGGAATCTTGCTGTCCTCGCGAGGAGAGAGTATTTAAGCGCTGCCAAACTTTTTGTTCGCACTGCGTACTCCCTGCGACCGCCGAAATTTTCAGATGGTCGCGGCAAAGGCTGGTCTTTTCCTTGGACGACAGCCAGGTCAAGATGGAAAATGCCAAAAACTTCTCGAACGCATGATCGCGTGGGAGATCATGAATTACGGAGTGCGCCCAGGAGCCCAGCGCCAGCACGCGATCCTCACGAAGCAGCAGGTCAAACGCCTTTTTTGCTGGTGCGGTACAGAGGCCGAAAATGTCATGCAAATTCATCGTCGCTTCTCCAGTGCTTCACGATTGCCTCCCCTTGTTCGCGTGCGTTCGCGTTTCGAAACGCATTTCATCGGCGTTGCTGTCACACCAGTTCGCGCCACGTCACACCAGCGCCAGCCATTAGATTCCGGCGGAATTCCGTCTTCGTTCCGTTCTGGTTCCGAGTTGCTCGGTAACGCTCCGGTAACGGTGAGTGCGTTAGCTGTCCCTTGGTTGTCATGCTGGTGTCCCTAGGGGCAGGTGAGGGACAGGCTGGTTGCTTCGTCGCGTGGTTCACGCGTGGTGACGCGTCCGGGACGCGTGACTGCTAGGTGCTGCTATCGGATGACTACGGGAGTACTCCGGTAGTGCCGCAAACCGTTCGGGGCTCAGTTCGAAAGGGTTGTTTCGGAATGCCCCTTCGATGCCCCTTGTATGCCCCTTGTATGCCCCTTCGATGCCGTCCTGAATTGGCGCTTCTTTTCCGGGAGCAGGTGCTTTACTACTTTGCACAGGCTGATGGCATGCATACTTCTTTGCATTCGGCTTCGGTGGCAGATGGTATATCTCAGATACGTTATCTTAGAGATACCCCTGTACATGCGAAACAGGGGCCGGATAGCATCCTCTGCGATAGTGCACTCGGCCAGAGGGGTATCTCTGAGGATGCTATTCATCGCTACTTCTACCCCTTCGACCCTCCTTAGAGATAGGGCTCATTTTTTCTAGATCGATGGTCAAGAAAGCGCTTCGCCTGAACGAGCTAACTGCGTCCGGGTGATACTCGGGATGGGCATCAAGATCCCACCAGGTCACGGCATACCAACTGGCTTTGTTCGGGTATCCGCCTCGGCGCGTTTCGATCACAAAGCCATATTGGATAAGCTGCTTCTTCGCCCTGGCAATCACGTTGGGGCCTTTCCATCCACGAGCCCGAAGGCGTTTATCGCAGGTGACGAACTGGCCGTTGTTGCGGAGGTTGTATTGGCGCGCCAACTCCAACAGCAAGCAGCGGGCGGGCAGCGACAAGGCCATGAAGGCCGGGCAGTCAAATGCGACCCAAGGCACGGGGATGAACGTCCTCCCTTCACGCTTTGATTTCGCATCCCTGACAGCCTTCTTGCCGCCGCGCGCTGCGTCGTAGTCCACGCGTCAGCCTCACTCTTTCAACCATGCACGAATCTTCTTGCGGTCTTCGGCTGTTAAGCTGAACAAGCCGACGCGACATGGATCGCCATCACGGTTACGCATCGTGACAATTCGGCATGGCAACGTGAGGCCCTTCTGACGCAGTGCGAAGAATTTGGCACCAGGGTTACTTACGCCGACTTGCAGGCCGAAGGCTACGCTCGTGAACTCGCGAACGGATAATGCAAATTTGCAGACGCGGAGGTCGATGGGGCTCATTTTCCACCCCGCTCGATATGCTTTTGCAGGGCACGGCAGTATCCACGGAAACTGGCGAGTGCCTGGTCGTCACAAGTATTGGGCAGCAACTGGACCAATGATTGGAATAGGCAGTCTTGGCCGGCAATGCCAATGTTGATTTGAAGCAGGGATGCTTTTGCGAACTGCTCGCCTTTGATGGCGGCTTGGGCGGTGAGTGCGTAGTTCATTTGGCCCCTCGCTTTGCGGTGCTGTCAGCGTCCTGCTCAAGACTAGCCCGCCAATCAGCTGACGCTTCTGCGCTGATGAAGGTGCGACGACCGATTTTCATCAGCCGTGGGCCTTTGCCTTGATTGACGATTTTATGGAAGAAACATTTGGAGATGCCGTGATCTGAACAGAACTCGGCGATGGTGCTAACTGGCTTGCTCATTGGTCCCTCATTTCTAGTGAGATACACAGCGATTGCTGCGTACTGAGGAACACTTTAGAGTTGCTTTGGAGCTATTAAAATATGCGCCCGCTGCGGACGGATGATTAATTCGCCTTAGACTTTGGACGTCCCGCCTTCCGAGCGGCAGGTGGAATGCATAACTTTCCTTCTTTGGCCGCGTCCTTGAGCCAGTCACGTATAGTGTCTTTGTTTGGTAAATCCCAAAAGTCGGGCATTTTCTCTTTGGTTTCTGGCTTGTTTATGATCGTCCACAACTCCTCCGCGACTTTGCCGATTAAAGGGCAGGGCAGCTCGGCAAATCGCTTGGCTGCAAAGACTATCATTTGGCGCCTTAGTTCGGTGTAGTCGTCGGCACGTTTTCCAGCACCGTTTGCGAACGCCGTTTTACGTGGTTGCTCCGCCAGTTCCTTGGCGTCCAATTCAACGGTGAGAGCATAGCCAGCGGCAATAGCCTCGCAGATGATCTGCATCCCTAACAGAGCCGAAACTTGTGCGTCTCGTTTGTCAACTGCCGCGCGCATTCTGGCAGCGCTTACGAGTATTCTTGCTGCGGCTGCGGCAACAGGTGAGAGACCGGCACAAGACTCAGTAATGTAGGCGTGGGCAACCCGTAGCCACCATAATCTCCAATCGTCGTAGCCATCGGTAAGGAGTGGCGGAGACTGCTTAGTGACATCGGCTTCCTTACTTAATCGCGATACCGCTTCTCGCTCTATATACGGCAAGAATGGGTGTTCGAGGACGCTGTGCCCTGAGTAGGCGAGGGGGAGCCAATCCTCACTTATCCGCCAGGCGAAATCGGCAGGATCGACAGAGAACACTCGCTGGCCGTCTTTCACTGTGAAACCACTCTTACGATTCGTCATACACCAGTCCTCAGATGACCAGCTTAGCCAAGGCCGAAGCGGCGATGTCGCTGCGCAGGTGGCCGTAATGTTGCTCGATCATTGCAACACTGGTGCCACTAATCTGCGCCACCGTAAGCAAATCAAGTCCACCAGTCACCAGGTCGGTGATGACGCTGTGCCGCAACGTGTATGCCGTTGTTGCATCTGGTAGGTCGGCCAATTTGGCGGCGTCCTTAATGGGGTCTTTCCAAGCATCCTTGTTCCACGCCTTGCCGTCGGCCCGCGAGAGCAGCGGGGCGGCCGGCAGTTTGTCTTTCGCCGCTTCAACCAGGACATCAGCTACTTGTTTGGGAAGAACAATCCGCCGCTGGCCGCCGTGCTTGTCTTGGCCGACCTTGAGTTCTCCAATGCGTATATCGAAGTCGGCGACTACGAGACCAGCGAGCGCGCCGGGCCGCAAGGGCAGGGCGCATAAACAACGCAGGAACATAGCCAAATCACGTGGCGCGGCCTTAATGAAGGCGCGGCGCTGTTCCATATCCAGGTAAAGCGAACGGCGCTTCGTGGCGTTCTTGAATGCTTTAAGCGGTTCACGCCAGGCGAAGTCGGTGATCACAACTCCATCGCGATAGGCAAGGTTTAGTGCGGAACGGACGGCGGCCATGTCCCGGTTGACCGTATCCTTCGACCTGGCTTCTTGCGCGCCATCGCGTGATTTTTTCGGCGCCCTCACAAGACGCTGCCGGTATGCTTTGACGTCTGCCCGATCAAGCTTCGCCAGCTCGATCTCGCCAATCGGGTCTTTCTCAACCCAGCGACGATATCGCCCGGCTAGGTCTTCGGCGGCGGCATCGCCGTTTTCTTGGCGCGCATGTTCGACATAGGCATCACAAGCATCCAGTACCGTGCGCCGGGTCGTAGATCCGCCCTTGCTAAGATGCTGAAACCATTCGTCAGCCAAGGCCACGGCGCGGGAGTAGCGTTCGTGTGCGGGATACTCGTCAAGAGCGCCAAGACCGCGCGTCAGTTGATCGCCTGTTTTCAGGCGAAACCGGGCATGCCAATTTCCCGACGAATCCGGGGTGCGGCGGTAGCCGACGAATTGCCCATCTGAACGCTTTGTCCAGTAAGGTTCCTTGCGCGGGCGAAGCGCTTCGCGCGAAGAAACCGTATCGATCTTGGTAGCCATGCTTGACTCCAGTCCGGAAAAAGTCCGGAAAAGTGGCGCGAATTCCGATAGACTTCTATCAACTTTCGTGCATAGTTCTCCTATGAGACATAGTTTACCTGAGTATCTGGAAGTGTTGAAATTTGGCATTCACACTGCAGGGGTCGCAAGTTCGAAACTTGCACTTCCCACCAGGATTCATCATCAAAGGCTTGCGAGTTTATATCGCAGGCCTTTTTTGTTTGGTGTGGAAAAAGTGTGGAAAATGATCTTCTCCGCTTTTTTCGATTCGTAAGAGCGTCCCAGGAGGCATTAATGCCGAAAATGAAATTTCAGGGTCATCGAAAACGCTATTTGAATCCTGTTTCAAAGTTGCTATTGCACGCAGCTGCATCAATTCTTTTTATTGTCTCAATCGGATGGTCACTTGCAACCTTATCTTGGGTTCCAGTGGTTACCTTCTTCGCGATTATTTTCGTTTTGGAGGGACTCTATTGGCACGACGTCTATCGCGGGTGGCCAGTAGAGGATACAAAATCCGACAGTTCACGTTCTGATTAGCTCAAACGGGGTCGGAATTTACGTCGCGCATGCGCCTAGCACGCGGCTTCACGTACATGGACGCTGTCAAAGATTGAGTTGAAGCCGGCATACGCATCGGCCTGTAGTACGCCTTTGAATTGGGTCAGGAGAGTTTGCGGATGGATGCTGGAGACCCAGAGAGTATTGGAGAACTCTTGCAAATTGCTCATGATCCCCTGTTTTAAATTGATGGTTGAACTCTTGCTTAGAGTGCGGAAAGTACCGATGAAGTGAAGCGACGGCAAATGCCGGATTAAGTTCGAGTTAGCTCGGTTCAGTCGTCAGCTCTGGATTTCTATAAGCATTTGGCTAACAAGTACTGCCTTTTAAGGCGGGCCATAAGAACACACGCGCGGATAGGGGATGCGCATCCGTCGCCCGAAAGGTGCCGCCATTATCGCTCAGTGAATCAAACTCGATGTCGCTGCGCACCCTGACTTCCACATGAGCGACCTGATTCGTTGCTTAGTCCAGGCTATCCGCCCGCGTGGACGTTGCCAGCATGCGCGGCGATGAACATGGCGACTGCCGAGCGGCAATACGATTCGATTTCAGCCTCTGCTCTCGCCTCATCGAAGCGTGCGATGAACAGGAGATCGGAACCTTTGAGAAGCGCTGCAAATAAGCGTGCGGACTGGAGAGGATTGGGCACGTTCAGAACCCCGTTCGCGTGCAACTGACGCAACAGGGCCTCGATTAGCGCGATGACATGAGCGGGACCGGCTTCGAAGTGGAGCCTGCCCAACGAGTGTTGATTCGTTTTGTCGGCCATAACCATTGCCTCGACACCTCGGACCTCCGGGTTCATCAGCGTGCGAAGCAGGGATAATCCTGTCGCCATGAGCTGATCTTCGGCCGAACCGTCGACGCCTTCAACTAACGCCTGTGGTGCGAACTGCTGGCAACGGGCCGACATGGCTGCGCTGAACAGCGCCTCCTTGTTCTCAAAGTGCCGATAGATGCTTAGCTTGGAGATCTTTGCCCGCTGGGCGACCTTGTCCATTGTCGTCGCTTGAAAACCCAATTCCAGAAAGAGTTCGAATGCTGCGTCGACGATCGTTTGGCCAAGCGCTTCGTTGACGGGGCGGCCGCGCCGGCCCTGGTTGTTTTCGCTCATCACAATTATAGTACTTGACAGTATTCAAAATAGGGTATTACGATACCACGTAGTATTTGAAATATGCAAGCAAACGGCCAGGGTTGAACCTGGTGCCCAAATCATGTTTCCTGGAGTCCCTTTCCATGAATGACGTCATCATCATCGGCGGCAGCTTTGCCGGCCTCGCTGCCGCACTGCAGCTTGGCCGTGCCCGCCGCAAGGTCACCGTTCTCGATACCGGCCTGCCGCGCAATCGCTTCGCCGGCCACTCGCACGGCCTGCTTGGCCACGATCATAAGCCGCCGCTGGAAATCCTGGCCGAGGCGCGGCAGCAGCTGGCACGCTATCCCGCGATCAGCCTGGTCAATGCCCGCGCCGAAAGCGTTTCTGGCGCCATCGACGATTTCTCGGTCCTCACTGGCAATGGTGAAAGCCTTGGCGCGCGCCGCTTGATCCTGAGCTATGGCGTCGCTGACCAGATGCCAAATGTGCCGGGCTTTACCGAATGCTGGGGCACCTCCATCGTGCCATGTCCCTATTGCGATGGCTTTGAAGTCGCCGGCCGGCATTGGGGCGTGCACTGGACTGGACCCCAATCGTACCAGTCAGTCAAGCTGTTCCAGCATTGGACGGACAAGCTGACTGTTTTCGCCGACGGCCATGAGATTCCGTCCGAGATCCAGGCCGATTTGGCGCGCCGGCAGATAGCTGTCGCTGATGGCCGGATCGCCGGAATCGCCCATCAAGAGGGGCATATCTCCACCGTCAATCTCGATTCTGGCCGCAATATCGCGGTCGACGTCCTGTTCGCGCAACCCCGCAACAAACCGTCTGCAGGCCTGCATGAGTCATTGGGCCTCGCCACTGTGGATACGCCAACCGGCATCGTCCTCAAGGTCGACGAGCGCCGCGAAACGAGTGTGCCAGGCATTTATGCCGCCGGCGACCTCGCCACGCCGTTCCTGCCCTCGGTCACCCAAGCCTCATCGCAGGGCGCGATGGCGGGCATCTTCGCCCAGCAATCGCTGCTGGCTTGAGCGCTGAGGGAGGAGATGGCATGGCAGCGCAAAATGCTTATCAAGTCGCCGACTGGAATGGCCCTAGCGGAGAGCGTTGGGTTGCCAACCAGGCGCGGCTCGACGCCATGGTGGCGGTGTTCGGCCAGGCCGCGATAGAGGCCGCCGCGCCAGCGACGGGCGAGCGCGTGGTGGACGTCGGTTGTGGCGCGGGGACGTCAAGCCTGGCTTTGGCCGCCCGCGTTGGCGCGGCAGGCCAAGTGCTGGGAGTGGACATCTCCGAAGCGCTGATCGGTCGAGCACGGGCGCTTGCGCCGCAGGAGACGCCGGTCCTGTTCCAGGTAGCCGATGCCAGCAATGCCGGGCTGCCCGAGGGCACCCTCGACATCCTGTTCTCGCGTTTCGGGGTCATGTTCTTCGACGATCCGACAGGGGCGTTTGCCCATATGCGGCGTGCGCTACGGCCGGGAGGAAGAGTCGCTTTCGTCTGCTGGCGCGGCGCGGCCGAGAATGATTGGGTGAGGCTGCCGATGGACGCCATCAAAGGCATCCTCCCGCCGATCGCGCCGCCCAATCCCGAAGCCCCGGGCCCATTTTCGTTTGGGGACCAGGTACGGGTGAGGCGCATCCTGACGGAGGCCGGCTTCAGCGATATTGCGATCGCGCCGTTCGATGCGCCCGTCCCGTTGGGCGAGGGCGAGACGCGGGAAGCGGCAATCGACGACGCGGTGAAAATGGCGCTCGAGGTCGGCCCGCTGTCGCGTGTACTTGCTGATCAGCCCGACGACATCCGCGCCCGCGCCTCAGCCGCAGTTCGTGCCGCCTACGCGGGCCTTCCCGGTGAGCGCTCGGTGATGATCGGCGGCGCAGCATGGATCGTCACGGCACGCAATCCAGCAGGCTGACAAGAAGAACTTGGGAAGCGCCCCTGTCGATTACGGGCGCCGTGTCGCCTTTGGTCCTTGACAACCGATGGCTGACGACCACACTTGGAATAGTGCGGTCGTCCCTCGTCGTCCAGCCGAAAGGAAGCAATCATGCGAACCATGGTCCGATTTGCCCTGGCCATTGTGTCGGGCACGGCGTTACACGCAGTTG
>Ga0209564_1001823_pt1 | contig 19549 bp, 23 predicted proteins | sample AraplaCol_mMF_r2_FD_184272 | JGI IMG/M metagenome (GOLD analysis project Ga0209564, IMG submission 184272) | Arabidopsis root microbial communities from North Carolina, USA - plate scrape MF_Col_mMF_r2 (SPAdes) (version 3) | ecosystem: Host-associated > Plants > Roots > Endosphere | place: USA...
CGCAACCGCGACGTTGTGGTTCGGACGAAGCTGGCAGGCGAGCCGGACATCCGGGCCGGCATTGATGCGCCTCAATGTCGTCTGTTCCATCTTGTCGGGGGCCGGCAGGCTGTCGTAATCGCCAAGGATCTGCACCCGGCAGGTGGAGCACTGCCCCTTGCCGCCGCAGACGGCATAATGCGGCAGGCCGCCGAGCCGGCTTGCTTCCAGCACCGAGAAGCCGCGAGGTACGCGAATCACCTCGCCGCCCGGATAGTTCACGGCGACCTGGTCAAGCCGCTCCTTCAATTTGCGCCGGGCGCGGGCGATGACGACGATCAGCAGCGAGGCCGAGAAGGCGCCGTAGAGCCCGGCACGGATCATGGCGACCTGACGGTGAACTTCCGGGTTTGAGATGTAACGGGTATTGACGCCCTCCTTGTAAGCGCTGATCGTCATTGCCTGCTGGTAGGAGGGATCGGCGAGCGTTCGGCCCATTTCGACGAAGCCGAGCAACGAAAGCACCGGCACGAGGATCGCAAGCGCCAACAGGAGGGGCGCAAAATCCGGATACCAGGGCCGATAGCGCAGCCAGAAATGGATGCCGATGCAGCCATGGATCCAGACGGCGACGACAGCGAAGCCCTGCCGCAATCCGTTCGCCGGATTCCTGATCCAGAGCATGCTGACGACCGCCTCATAGTCATCAATGTAGCCGTAGAACTCGTGGGCGATACGCGTGCCGATGACATGATCGAGGAGCAGCAGCGGGATCATCAAGCCGAGCACGATCTGCGCCATTTCCCCCTTCGGCATCACGAGGCTGCGTCTGACATAGATGGCGCGCAGCACCAGCGCGATATGGATGAGGACCGCCGAATAGAAGATGGTCGTCCCCAGAGGATTGCGCCAGATCATCAGGAAAAGATGGGCGGCTTTATCGGCGGCGGAGACCGAAATCAGGCCGATCGCATGGTTTGACAAATGCAGCAGGACGAAGATGAAAATGACGAGGCCGGAACCGAGCCTCGCCCTTCTGATCGCACGCTCCGAAAAAATCCCTGTGGCCGAGACCGTCGTCATTCATTCCCGTTCTTGTCGATGTAACCGCAGGCCCATAGAGATTGAGAAAGAGGCGGAATTGCTTCGATCGCGATCACATTCCATATGCTTATGCGCAAGTTTTAATGAAGGGGACAATAGCGGAATTTTTCGTGATAGCACGAGTGCCGGTTGTAAACTGTCTGTCTTATGTGAGGTGTCAATGCGGGTGGCTTTCTACGCGCCGATGAAATCGCCGAACCATCCGGTGCCGTCAGGCGACCGGCTGATGGCACGGCTGTTGATCCGGACGCTGGAACTTGCCGGACACGAGGTCGAGGTCGCTTCCGAATTCCGCGCCTATGCCTCGACACCGGAAGCCGCAGCGGAGCTCGAACCCGCCGTCCACACCGAACTGGAGCGGCTGCGGTTGGCATGGAAATCCGCGCCGCGGCCGGATCTCTGGTTCTGTTACCACCCCTATTACAAATCGCCCGATCCCTTCGGGCCTGTCCTCTCTGCCGAATTCGTCATTCCCTATGTCACTGCCGAAGCCACCTATGCGGCAAAACGCAACGCGAGCGGCTGGGCCGCGTCGCAGACGTGCGTGGGCGCGGCGATCATGCAGGCGGCGGTCAATATCAGCTTCACCGAGCGTGACCAGGCAGGACTTGCGGCCGCTTTTCCGCAGGCGCGCCTTGCCCGTCTGAAACCCTTCATCGATACGACGCTGTTTGAAACGATTTCGCCGGAGCCCGATCGGCGCCGGCTGATGACGGTCGCGATGATGCGGGCCGGCGACAAGATGGACAGTTATGCGATGCTCGCAAAAGCATTGCGGCTGATCGAAGACCGGCCCTGGACGCTTGCCGTCATCGGCGATGGTCCGATGCGCCACGAGGTGCAGGCGCTGTTTGCCGATCTTCCCGGCCGCGTCGAATGGCTGGGCGAGCGGAATGCCGTCGAGATCGCCGAGTTGCTCGGACACGGCGGCCTCTATGTCTGGCCCGGCTGCGGCGAGGCCTATGGCCTTGCCTATCTGGAAGCCCAGGCCGCCGGCCTGCCTATCGTCGCGCAAGAAACGGCGGGCGTGCCGGCGGTGGTCGAGGCTGGCGTGACCGGCCTGCTGACAGCGGATGGCGATGTCGTGGCCTATGCTGGCGCCGTGGCCGCCCTGCTTGACGACAGGCAAAGGCGCGACGCCATGGGGCAGGCGGCACGGCGCTTCGTGCCTGGGGAGCGCTCGCTTCCCAACGCGGCGCGAGTGTTGAACGGAATTTTGCAGGACAATCTGGGAATGGGAGCGACGGCATGACCGACAAAATGGCCTGGGAGCCTGTGCGGCGCGAGCTTGACCGCTGGCAGGCGGCCGGCCGCGTGGCGCGGTTCTGGCTGCGGGATGACGATGCCGTCGAACCGACGCCGGCACTGGAGACGCTGACGGCGCTCGCGGGCGAAAGCAACGTTCCGCTGACGCTCGCGGTTATTCCCGCCCTGACCGGCGGGGCCTTGGCCGCGCGCCTAGGGGAGGAAACAGCCATCACGGTTGCGGTGCATGGCTGGTCTCATACGAACCATGCGGGGCCGGAAAAAAAGAAGCAGGAACTCGGCGGCGAACGCCCGGCGGATGTCGTGCTCGGCGAGTTGCGTGAAGGTTTCCGGCTGTTGCAGCTGTTGCATCCGGCCCGCTTCCTGCCGATGCTGGTGCCGCCTTGGAACCGGATCGACGCTAGTCTTATCCCGGCGCTGCCGGGCCTCGGATTTACCGCCCTTTCGGTTTATGGGCGGGCAAGGCAGGATGGCCCGGTGCCGCTGCTCAACACCCATGTCGATATCATCGACTGGCACGGCACGCGCGGCGGACGGGGCGAGGCGGAATTGGTGGCCGAACTGGTAGCGGAGCTCCGCGATCGGTTTGCCGGCAGCAAGGAACCTGTCGGCGTGCTCACTCACCATCTGGTGCACGATGCGGCCGCATGGGACTTCCTGTCGGCCTTGTTTGCAGTGACGGGCCGGCATCCGGCCGTCCGCTGGTCATCGGCGTCGGAGCTGCTTGAGCATGTCGCGCAATAGTGTGCCGCGGTTTTGCGATAACGACATGCGTAAAAACAAGATCAGGCGGCGTGAACGCGCCCGAGGAAGTCTCGCATGAGTGCGACGACGTCATCGAGATGCGTCTCGAGCAGCCAGTGGCCGCCGCCAAGCAGATGCAGTTCGGCATCCGGCAGATCGCGCAGATAGGCTCGCGCCGATTTTTCCGGCATGTAGTGGTCGTTGGGACCCCAGACGATCAAGGTCGCAGGCTGGTATTCCCGCAGGTATTTCCGGTGTTCCGGAAACCAGGCCCGGTTCTCCTTCAATCCGGCGATCAGGTCGATGGCGATTTCCTTGCGCCGCGGCGTGGTCAGCGACCAATGCAGTTTCCAGAGATCGGGCGGGATGGTACCGGCCAGAGCCGGCGACAGATCGTTGAGGAATTCATCCCTGAAGGTCTCCTCGCTGACCGCTTCCGCCAGCGCCTTCCTCATTTCCGAAATTGGAAGCGTCCACGTCGCCTCGATATCGGCATACTTGGGTCCGAGGGCATCCTCATAGGGGATGTCGCCATTCTGGATGATGAGCGCCACGATGCGCCGAGGCTCTTTGATTGCCAGCCGCGCGCCGATAGGCGACCCGAAATCGTGCAGGTAGAGGACGAAGCGGTCGATATTGACGGCGTCGATAAAGGCCTGCAGCCAGGCGGCATAACCATCGAAGCTGTAGTCGAAATCGTCAGGCGTGCCGCTATAGCCCGCGCCAGGGAAATCCGGTGCGATCAGGCGCCAGCGGTCGGCAAGGCGCGGCATGAGATTGCGAAATTCATAGGACGAGCAGGGGTAACCGTGCGGCAGCAGCAAGACCGGAGCATCCGGCCGACCGGCCTCGCGGTAAAAAGTCTCGATGCCTGCGACCGTGATCGTGCGATGCCGGACGAGAGCGGACATCGGGAAGCTTCCGACGCTGCCGCTCACTTTCGATCCCCTTCATGCTGCTCGGCGCCTTCCACCGGCCGCAGCCAGGGCTCGCGGCGCTTGATCCAGAGTTCGTAGCACGGCACAAGCGGCGTCGGGGCATCGGACAGGATACCGAGCTTGATTTCCGCCTCTTCGTCATCGGCGGAAAACAGCCGCGAACCACAGCCGGTGCAGAAATGGCGACCTCGGAACTCGGCGGTTTCCCCAGAATATTCGAATTGGCCGGCTGGCCAGATCCCGTAAAAGGTAAAGGCCGAACCGCTTTCTTTCCTGCAGTCGGTGCAATGACAGATCCCGACGCGCAAAGGTTCGCCGCGAACAGAGATCTGCACCTGCCCGCAAAGGCACTTTCCGGAAAACACGGTCATAGCTGGTCCCCGCGTAATGGTTTACCTGCCGGGAAACGGCCTGATCCAACATCTGTTCCGTCAGCAAGCTGAGGTTTCGCGGGTTGCTAGATCACCACGGTCTGATTGTCGCGGGCGGCAAAGGATTCGGGGAAGGCGGCCTGCGCCTGCGCTTCCATCTCAGCCAGCTGTTCGTCGGTGCGCGAGGGGGCGTGGTGGAAGAGCGCGAAGCGCTTGGCGCCCGCCATCTTCGCAAGCTCGGTGCCGTGCTGCCAGGTCGAATGGCCGAAGCCCTTGAAACGCTGCATCTCGTCTTCATTGTAGGTGCAGTCGTAGACGACGAGATCGGCGTCCTGCATCATCTCCAGTGAGACCGGATCATAAGCGCCCGGAATATGTTCGATGTCATAGACGAGAGCGATCGAACGGCCCTGCCATTCGACGCGGTAGCCGATGGCGCCGCCCGGATGGTTCAGCATGAAGGTCTTGATCGCGATGCCTTCGTGGGGGGTCAGAACCTGACCGGGATGGAAGTCGCGGAAGTTCATCGTCGCCTGACAGATGTCGGTCTTGACGGGAAACCAGGGCGGGCTGATGAACTGATCGACCATTTCCCGCGTGCTCATCTTGCCGTCGAGGTGGCCGGACCAGATGTTGACGTTGATCGAGGGGTAATAGATCGCCTTGAAGAAGGGCAGGCCGATGATGTGGTCATAGTGGCAGTGGCTGAAGAACAGGTCCACGTCGCTGACGCCGTCGGCGAGCAACGAAAGCCCCGCCTCGCGCAGGCCGGAGCCCGCGTCGAAGATCATCCGATGTTTTCCGCAGCGAATTTCGATGCAGGAAGTGTTACCGCCGTAGCGATCGAACTCGGGGCCCGACACTGGAATACTGCCACGGACGCCCCAAAATTTTACCTGAAACAGTTCTGTCGTCATCGTTCTTCAAACCGGCCTTCCCGCGTCGCCATCGTAGTCATTGTTTATCCCGATGCGAAGCAGTAGAATTCCACGGGTTTGCCTGCGCCCCCTTTCATTCTCCTAACCGCTAGCGGAAGAAGAAGTAGATTTTCCTAAGCAATCGGCTTTCGCTTCGGAAAGCAAGCCGGTTTGGTTGGTTTTCGGTAAACGGGCTGCTGGGGCGGGGCGTTTTCCGCAAGTCATGCCTATTAGATGGTTGCGCGCGATTGAAAAAACAATTGCTGCCTCCTCAGGCCCAGATCCACTGCATGCCTTTGTCAAGATCGTGGCACGCCAGCGCGGCGTCAGGCAGTTCCAAGCCTGTTGATATTTCCCATGAGGTCCGCGGCGAGACGCAACGAGGCGGCGGTTGCCATGGTCATTTGCGGCAGCAGCAGCCATTCGAGCGTCCAGGCAGCGCCTGAGCGTTCCTGCTCGTGGACGAGGGACTGGTGGATGCCCGAGAGAACAGTGGCATTGAAGCGGGCGAGCGAGATCAGGACTTCGGCGGAAATCGGGTTCTGCTTGTGCGCCATCGCCGACGAGGTGCCGCCGCCGGCAATTTCGATTTCGCCGCCGGCCTGGGCGAGCAGCGCGATATCCTGGCCTATCTTACCGAGGCTGCCCGATATCGACGCGAACAGGCCGGCGATATCGGCGATCGGCAGACGCCCGCTCTGCCATTGCGTTGCGTCGGTAAGGCCGAGCTCCTGGGCGAGCGAGGTGCGAACGGCTGCGGCCTGCGACCCGAGCTTATCAAGCGTGCCGGCCGCACCGCCGAACTGGACGGGAAAACTCTGCTCGGTCAGGCGGTCGCGATAGGTCGCAAGCGGCGTGCGCCAGGCTTCGAGGCGATCGGTGACGGTGATGGGGATCGCCGCCTGCATGCGGGTATGGCCCATCAGCCCGTTTTGGCCGAACTGGCCGTCGAGCGCATCGAGCCCCTTGAGGATGGCGGAAAGCCGGCCGGCAAACAGGAAGACGACGGCCTTGAGGCGGACCATCAGGCTGGTATCGATGACATCCTGGCTGGTGGCGCCGAGATGGAGACTCTTGGCTGCCTCCTCGCCGACAGCGGTGCGCAGCTGCTTGATGAGTTCGGGGATGACGACACCGTCCCTTGCCGTTGCCGATCGAAGGCTGGCCAGATCGGGCGAGAAGGCGGCGCAGATTTCGGTGATGCGCCTTGCTGCTTCGGCGGGGATGAGGCCATGGCCGGCTTCGGCCCTGGCGAGCGCGGCCTCGAAGGAGAGCATGGCGCGGATATCGGCCTCGGCGGAAAAATAGGAGGCGATTTCACCGTCGCCGAGCAGGCCGGAAAGGAAGGGGTGGTCGAAGGGCGATGCGGTCATGATTGTCTCGCTTTGCTGGCCCCTCATCCGGCTGCCGCCACCTTCTCCCTCTTGGGGGGACGGGACTGCGGTGGCGTCCGCGCTTTATGGGCAGGTAATCTCGCGTGGGCACGTCCCTCTCCCCTCGGGGAGAGGGTCCGGTGAGGGGGAGGCTACTTGCACAGGGCTGTCCGAACAAGCCACCGGCATGCCGACCCTCAGATATCGAGAAATACCGTTTCCTTGGGACCCTGCAGATGGATGTCGAAATGGCAGGTTGCGCCGTCGCGGGTGGCGACCATCGTTGCGACGCGCTCGCGATGTTCGATGCGGGACAGCAGCGGGTCGGCGGCGTTGGCCTCCGTCTCTTCCGGGAAATACATACGCGTATGCAGGCCGATATTGATGCCGCGGGCGACGATCCAGAAGGTGATGTGCGGGGCTTGTCTACGGCCGTCCTTGAAGGGGACACGGCCGGGCTTGACGGTCTCGAAGCTGTAGACGCCATCCTCGGCGCGGGTCGGGCAGCGGCCCCAGCCGGTGAAATTCGGATCGGCGGTTCCGCGCATTTCCGAAGGGCTGTTGTAGAGGCCGGCGCTGTCGGCCTGCCAGATCTCGATAACGGCATCGCGCACCAATGCGCCGGCGCCATCGAAGATTCGGCCGGTGACGGTGATGCGTTCGCCGAGCGTCTTGTCATTGACCATCTCGATGCCGAGATCGGTGTCGTAGACGCCCTTTATGTCGCAGAAATTCGGCGTCAGGCCGATATGGACATAGGGGCCTGCCGTCTGCGACGGGGTTTCCTTAAGATAGCCGAGCTGCTGCATGGTCAGTTGCCCTCCAGCCTGTTTTCGAACATCGTCGAGCGGCGGCCGCGCAGCACGATATCGAATTTATAGGCGCGTGAATCCATCGGGATCGTGTTGCCCCAGTCGAGCGGCGCGATCAGCTGCTCGATCGCCGCCTTGTCGGGGATCGTGCCGACGATCGGACATTTCCAGATCATCGGATCGCCCTCGAAATACATCTGGGTGATCAGGCGCTGGGCAAAGCCGTGGCCGAAGATCGAGAAATGGATATGGGCCGGCCGCCAATCATTGACGCCGTTCGGCCAGGGATAGGCGCCGGGGCGGACGGTGCGAAAAGAGTAACGGCCTTCCTCGTCGGTGATGGCGCGGCCGCAGCCGCCGAAATTCGGGTCGATCGCCGCAAGATAGGTTTCCTTCTTGTGGCGATAGCGGCCGCCGGCATTGGCCTGCCAGAACTCGACCAGGGCGCCGGCAACCGGCTTGGCACGCTCGTCGAGCACCCGGCCATGGACGATGATGCGTTCGCCGATAGCGCTTTCGCCGGGGCGCGCATAATTCAGGATCAGGTCGTTGTCGAGTTCGCCGATCATCGAATGGCCGAAGACCGGCCCGGTGGTTTCGGAAACCGTGCCGTCGAGCGACAGCAGCGCACGCTGCGGCGCGCGCAGCAGGGAGGTCTTGTAGCCGGGGGTCAGCGCCGGCGCATGCCAGGCACGGTCGCGGCCGAAGAAGGCGCCGGTCTCGGGTTTGCGATTTGCTCGTTCGGACATTTTTCCCCCTCAGGCCGCCTTGTCGGCGTCCATCTGTGCGAAGGTCTGCTTTGCGATCTTGATCGCGTGATTGGCGGCGGGAACGCCGGCATAGATCGCCACATGCAGCAGCGCCTCGCAGATATCCTCACGGGAGGCACCCGTATTGACGGTGGCGCGCACATGCATGGCGACCTCGTCGTCCTGGCCGAGCGCCGCGAGCAGAGCGATGGTGACGATCGAGCGTTCGCGCTTCGTCAGCGCCGGGCGCGACCAGACATGGCCCCAGGCGGCTTCGGTGATCAATTCCTGGAAGGGACGGTCGAACTCCGTCGATGCGGCGGCGGCTCGGTCGACATGGGCGTCGCCGAGCACGGTGCGGCGGGTCGCCATGCCTTGGCGATAGCGCTCGGAGGAGGACGCGGTTTCGTTCATGGGCTGTTTTCTCCAGGCGTAATGGATGTGAGGAAGGCGCGGATGACCGCCGTTAGCGCTTCCGGCTGCTCGACGCAGGGAATGTGCGCGCAATTGGGGATGACCTCATAACGCGCGTCGGGGATAAGCTTGGCGGTCGAGAGCACCAGATCGGGCGGCGTCGAGCCATCCTGGTCGCCGACGACGCAGATTGTCGGGACAGTGATCGTCTTTGCAGTTTCGGTAAAATCGGCGTCGCGGATCGCGGCGCAGGCAGCGACATAACCTTCGACCGGCTGACGCGTCAGCATGTTGCAATAGCCTGAATAGGCGGTGTTTTCGGGCCGGCGGAAGGCCGGCGTGAACCAGCGCTCCATGATGGCGTCGACGATGCTGCCGATGCCGTTTTTCTCGACGGCGGCAATGCGGGCGTTCCAGCTCTCTGCTGTGCCGATCTTATGGGCGGTGTCGCACAGGATCAGGGCACTGACCAGGTCCGGCCGGCGCTGATAGAGCGACTGGGCGATGAGGCCGCCGACGGAGAGGCCGCAGATGACGGCCTTCTTGACCGACAAGAGATCGAGCAGGCCGGCGAGATCCGTCGCATGATCCGCAATCGATGAGGGGAGCTGGCCGACATCGGACAGGCCGTGGCCGCGCTTGTCGTAAAGCACGATGGGGAATTCGCCGGCAAGCCGCACCACGACGTCGCGCCAGATGCGGAAATCCGTCCCGAGCGAATTGGTAAAGACGATCACCGGCCTGTCGGCTGGTGCACCGATGACCTGATAATGGATCGTCACGTCGTTTATGCGGGCGAATTGCACGTCATTCTCCTCCTGAAGGCGAAATTGAATGTTTGATCCGGTTAAGTAAAATGATATTTTTAGGCTTTTCGATAACTTCGGAGTTATGTGAGCGATGATCGACAGCCGCGTCAAGTTTCGCCATCTGCAGACCTTTGTCGAGGTGGCGCGGCAGAAGAGCGTCATGAAGGCCGCCGAATTGCTGCATGTCAGCCAGCCGGCGGTCACCAAGACGATCCGCGAACTGGAACAGGTGCTGGGTGTCGATGTCTTCGAGCGCGACGGCCGCGGCATCAAGATCACCCGTTACGGCGAGGTCTTCCTGCGGCACGCTGGTGCGGCGCTGACGGCGCTGCGCCAGGGTCTCGATTCCGTCTCGCAGGAGCAGTTTTCCGAAGCGCCGCCGATCCGGATCGGCGCGCTGCCGACGGTGTCATCGCGAATCATGCCGCGGGCGATGGAGCTCTTCCTCAAGGAGAATACCTGGAGTCGGGTGAAGATCGTCACCGGCGAGAATGCGGTGCTCTTGGAGCAGCTTCGTGTCGGCGATCTCGATGTCGTCGTCGGGCGTCTGGCAGGCGCCGAGAAGATGGCCGGCTTTTCCTTCGAGCATCTTTATTCCGAACAGGTAGTGTTTGCCGTGCGCCCCGGCCATCCGCTGCTCGACGGCCGGCAATCGCTGTTTTCAGGTTTCGGCAACTACACGGTGCTGATGCCGACGCGGGGTTCGATCATCCGGCCGGTGGTCGAAAATTTTCTCATCGCCAATGGCGTCGCCAGCCTGCCCAACCAGATCGAGACGGTATCGGATTCCTTCGGCCGCGCTTTCCTCCGGGCAAACGACGCGATCTGGATCATTTCCCACGGCGTCGTGGCCGACGATGTCGCCGACGGGCGGCTGGCGCTTCTGCCGATCGATACCGGCGAGACCAAGGGGCCGGTCGGATTGACGATGCGCGCCGATGCCGTGCCGTCGCTGCCGCAATCGATCCTGATGCATACGATCCGGGAGGCGGCAGGCGAGGTTTCCTGAGGTAATGGAGGACGGACCGATGGAGGATCAGAAGAGGAGTCTCGGCAGGCGGGCGACGGAAGCGACGGTGAAATTCGTCGAGTGCTTGCGGCGATGATCTTCATCGCGGCGGGCTCGCTGTCCTATTGGCAGGGCTGGCTGTTCCTTTTCAATTTTGGCGGCTGGATTGTCGCGACGACGGCCTATTTCCTGAAATATGACCGCGCCTTGCTGGAACAGCGGCTGCATGTCGGGCCGGCTGCGGAGCGGGAACCGGCCCAGAAGCGCATTCAGCTTTTCAACGGCATCGTGCTGATCGCGCTCTTCATCGGTTCGGCGCTCGATTACCGGTTCGGCTGGTCGGCCGTTCCGGCGCCGATCGTGATTTTCGGCAATGTTCTGATGGCGGCCGGCTTTTACGGCTGCTTCCTCGTGCTGCGGCAAAACAGCTTCGCTTCGGCAACGGTCGAGATCCGCCGGGATCAGCGGGTCATTTCAAGCGGGCTCTACAGCGTCGTGCGCCATCCGATGTATGCGGCGGCGCTGGTGCTCTTCGTCGGCATACCGCTGTCGCTCGGTTCCTATTGGGGCCTGCTGGCCATCCCTCCTGCCTTTGCCGGACTTGTCGCGCGGCTGCTGGACGAGGAGAAACATCTGACAAGAGACCTGCCGGGTTACGCCGAATACCGCCGCAAGGTCCGCGACCGGCTGCTGCCTGGGCTATGGTGACGGCTCCATTGGAGCAATTCTTGAAATCTGTTGCCGAAACCCCAGATTTGGACTATGTCTAATTCAAGACAGGAGGCTGTTATGCAGCATGCGCGACGCACCGAGCACCGGGAGGGCCAGGGGCCACAGCGGCTGGACATGGAGCGCTTTGCACCGGCAAACCGCAAGAGGCTGAGCGCACCGGCATTGCGCACCTTCCTGGCGATCGCCGATCTCTGGGGACTGACGGAAGAACAGCGTCTGCTCGTGCTCGGTTATCCCTCCCGGTCGACCTACCACAATTGGGCCAAACAGGCGCGCGAGCACGGCGCTTTCACGCTTGACGTCGATACGCTGACCCGGATCTCGGCCGTGCTCGGCATCCATCAGGCACTCGGCGTGCTTTTTTCCGATGAACGCGCCGGCGTCGCCTGGCTGCGCACGCCGCATCAGGCGCCGGTTTTTGGCGGACATCCGCCACTTGATATCGTGACCAGCGGAACCCAGGACGGGCTGATGACCGTCCGCCGGTTTCTCGACGGCGCGCGCGGTGGTCTCTACATGCAGCCGAACAGGCTCGACGAAGTCTTCACGCCTTACGAAGATGCGGACATCGTCTTCCGGTGAGGGATCGTTTTGCAGAGGCGCCGCGTCCGTCACACCGGCTGATCCCGTCGCAATTTCCACCGATCGGGCTTTTCGAGACGGTGACGCGGGTGTCCGACCTTGAAGCGGTGATGGAACTCGTCGGCTGGACCAACGACCGTCTCGTCGCCGATCGCATCCAACGGCTTCCCCAGGCTGAATGGGTTTATGGCACGCCAAACGCCAGCATCGTGATGGCGGCTTTCCTGCATGTTGCGCCGGGAGGAATGCGGTTCAACGGCTCTGATCTCGGCGCCTGGTATGCCGCCGATGATCTCAGGACAGCCGCTGCCGAGGTCGGCCACCATCTTCGGCGCGAGGCTGTCGCACGCGGGGTGGCGATGATGGCGCGCTCCTATCGAAGCTATGCGGCCACCCTGATTGGCGATTACCTCGACATTCGCGGCGAAGAGTTGCTGCGGCCCGATGTCTATGACGGCGCCAGCTATGCGGCGTCGCAGGTGCTGGGGGAAGAGGTCCGCTCGAGCGGTGGCGCCGGCATCCTCTATGACAGTGTCCGGCTGAGGGGCGGGGTGGTCATCGTCGCGCATAGACCGCGCAACATCCGGGACGTCGTGCAGGCCGACCATTTCGAAATCACCGTTTCCGCCACTGACCGGCGCATCGATATCAGGAAGCTTGCCGCCTGATATCGGCAATCGCAAGGTGAGCCTCAAACCGGCAATCGTTCGGCCCAGGCCTTTGCCGCCTTGGCCATCGTGGCGAGGTGATCGGCGCTGGAGAAGCCGGAGATCGTCTTGCGCGGCTTGAGGTCGTGGTCGCCATCCTCGAGCCAGAGGATCTCGATCCTGTCGGAGAGATCATAGCCCGGCACCTCGTCTCGTGTGCCGAATTCGTCGCGCGTTCCCTGGCAGATCAAGGCGGGCGTCGTCAGCCCGGTAAGGTGGGCGGTGCGCAGCTTCTCCGGCTGGCCAGGCGGATGGAAGGGATAGCCGAGGCAGAGCAGGCCGGCGATCTTCCCCCTGTGATAAAGATCGTCGGCGATCATGCTGGCAACCCGGCCGCCCATCGACTTGCCGCCGATGATAAGCGGGCCGCTGGCACCGAGCGTGGCAATGGCCGCCTCATATTCGGGATTGAGCGTTTCGGCGCGCGGCGGCGGCTTGCGGCCTTCCGAGGTGCGGCGGGCGGCCATATAGGCGAATTCGAAGCGGGCCACACGGAAGCCAACGCCGGCAAGCGCATTTGCCGCTGCTGTCATCGACGCCGAATCCATCGGCGCGCCTGCGCCATGGGCCAGAAGGATCGTGAAGCGCGCATCCTGAGGCCCCTGCAGCAGAAACCTGTCAAGCATCGGTAATCCTCCATGCCATCGTCGGAACCATGTCGACGGCCGTGACTTCTTCACTGAAAGGAGACTGACAATGTCGACGAATGATCAAAACGTAAAGCCCGAGCAGCGGCGCCCCAAAGATGTCGGCGCCGTTCCCGACAAGCCGGAGCCCGCCGACGCAGAATCGATGGCGCCGCCGGCGGTGCAGCCGGCCGGGGTCGGGGACAAGAGCGAACGACCGGTGGTCAATCCCGTCAGTGGAGTTGCCATCTGACGGACCTTGTCAATGTCCTGCCGAATAGCCCTTGAAACCGGGGCGCAAAAGGTCCATATACCGGCCCTGCCTGAAAAATGGATGCGCGCGGTATCGACGTCGTCGAACTGTTCGTTGTCCGACAGGATAAGGGCGCTCCCCGCAAGGGTCGAGCGCCCTTTTTGCTTTACAGCCCTTGCGCATATCACCGCTTTCGTCTTGTCGTTTGATGGCGGAAGGGATTCCAGCGACGGAGAAGCGAGGCCCTGTGGAGCGAATTACCGGCAAAACTTGTAGAAACGTGGGCGGAAATAATAACCACGGAACAGCGGCCGCACCTTGTTACGCCGGGAAAGGGTTTCTCCACGCATCTAGTTGTTCAAGCCGTTCGTACCACGCCTGAATATGCGTAAACTCGGAAAGTGGAATCTCAGCAGAAGTCGCATAAGGAAGTGCAGCGGCCAATGCGAAATCTGCGACAGTCAGCGTCTTCCCGACCGCGACGCTGTTAGTGGCCAAATGGTCGTCGAGCACGCGAGCATGTAGTCGGAAGCTCGTCTTCGCATCTTCGATCACGGCGACGTCAGGCTCCCCGCCGAACAAAGGTTTGATCAAGTATTCAAACCACAAGGCTGCCGCGTGCCGGGTGAAATGACTCGCGTCCCAGCTCAGCCACCGGAGGACGTCGATCTGCCTGTGGTCATGCGGCCAGAAATCCGAGCCAACTCTGTCAGACAATCGGCACATGATGGCATTCGCTTCCCACAAGGTTCCGGCATCATCCTGCAGCACAGGGACTTTCCCGTTCGGGTTGAGAGCCAGGAATTCCGTGGTACGCTGCTCTCCGCTGGCTAGGTCAATCCTTATGAACTCCACGTCGGCTTTAAGAAAACGGGCAGCGGCGCAGGCCTTCCGAGGATTGAGCGTCTCGCAATAGTAAAGCTTCATCGCCGCCTTACTCATGATCCGGCCTTTCGGACGTAGCCCCCAGAAAAACGCCCAGTCGCTCGAAGCTTTGCGACCAACCACCTTCATGACCCTTAAGTGATGATGCGTCTTCAAATCCACTTTGCCGAAATGTCATTTCCGTTCCTCCGTCGCTTTCCTTTAACGTGATGGTGACGACTGTTTCCGGGCTTTTTTCGCCGGTTCCGATCTCCCAGGCATGTGTGAAGACAAGCCTGTGCGGAGGGTTGACCTCAAGGTATTTTCCGCTAACCCAGTGCTCCTCTCCATCTGGCGCTATCAGACAGGCGCGGTGTCTACCGCCGGGCCAGACTTCAAGCTGGTCGCCCACCGCCTTGAAGCCGTGAGGACCGCTCCATTGCGCTAGCGCTTTGGGGTCGGTCCATGCTCTGAAAACGAGATCGCATGGGGCGTCGAACCTTCGTACAAAAACCAGATCGCGGGCGTTGTCAGTATCAGTCTCCGGATTTGTCATCTTCGTATCCTTGTACCTTGGACAAATAGCCATCGAGACGATCAAAGCTCTGATCCCAGAAGCGTCTGTAATCGCCAATCCAATCAGAGATTTTCTTCAATGCGTCCGGCTCAAGTTCGCGGGGACGCGAAGTCGCTTCACGGCCGGAGCGGATCAATCCGGCCTGTTCCAGGACCTTGAGATGCTTTGAAATGGCAGGCTGAGACAGCTCGAAGGGATCTGCGAGTTCGGCCACGGTCGCCTTGCCGTGAGCAAGCCGCCCAAGAATTGCTCTCCTTGTTGGATCTGAAAGTGCGGAGAAAATCGCATCGAGGCTGCTTTTCATATATCACCACATGGCTATATAACCGTATAGATATATTACTTATCGCAATGTGTCAAAGGCAATCTTCCGGGTAGGTTGGCAAGACTCATGCGTTGGCAACAGAGCGGGAAGTCCCGCGTCTGTCGTGCCGGAGTCGGAGGCGACTACGGGATCTCTTTTTGCCGCTCTGCTGATGAAGTGTTTCCGGTTGCAGAGGCACACCGCGCTCGCTGATGCCGCCGCGGAGCAGTTTGAGTTTGCTGAGGAGGCAGAAGACCGGGAAGGGCGTCTGGTATAAGCATGTCGGCGGCTTTGGTGGCTTCAGCATGGCGGGCAATGAGGCCGGCGACCGTTTCCCTGCCAACTGGTGCCCATGCTGACGCTGGCGACGCCGAGGCGGCTAAAGCGCCCCTTAAGAAATATTCTCCTTTCCATTATGCGGCCTCCAAAACGAGCTTCGGCATGCGAGCGAAGATCACGGAACGGTTCTTGCACGGTTACTAATATGTTTACTGTGGGGAGACCTAATGTCATGAAGTGGTGCACATCCGCAGAGTTTGCCCCTCTGATGTTCGTTGTGAGTGTTCGGAAAAATACAAGCTTGTCGCAACTCTTTTCCAGGCTGCCGAGATGCTGACAGTTGGTTGGCCGATCGACGACGGAGAAGAGTACCTTATAGCGATTAGCGCGTGCCAACATGCAATTCATGGGGAAATTCCGGCGCAGGACGCGCGAGCAGCGCTTATCCGTGCCGCCGACGAAGCTGGCATTCCGGTGATCACCGTTCACTGAGTTTCGCAACCGACGGTGAAATGAGTTCGGGGCGGCGTCCTCTAGGAAGGGCGCAATGCTGATCACGATCTGGTTCGATGATCCGCATTTCGGAACGCGCGATCTTGATCTGCTTGGCTTTGGCGATCCGGGCACCGGGCCGGCCAAAGCGCGGGGCGAATATTTTCCGTCGGCTTCTGTCGATTTTCGCATCAGCCGATCGTCCTTGTAATGATGTGCTGCGACCCGGTCGTGGCTTCAGCACGTCCTTTGCGCGTCTGAGGCGCGCGGCAACAGAAGGAGGATATCGTCATGGATAATCGGCATCTGGTACCCGCCGCCGTGCTTGCGGCCAAGAACGGCGCCCGCTTCCCGAATGAGAGCGAGGCCTATCGCAGCGCCCGCGATGCGCTGCTGGCCGAAGAGATCGAATTGCGCCGTCATATCGAGCGCGTGGCAAGACAGCGCCGGGCGCTGCCGCCGGGCGGCGAGGTGACAAAAGAATACCGCTTCGAAGGCAGCGATGGGCCGATCTCCTTTGCCGAGCTCTTCGCCGACAAGGATACGCTGATCGTCTACAGCTACATGTTCGGCCCACAACGCGAGCGCCCATGCCCAATGTGCACCTCGCTGCTGTCGGCCTGGGACGGCGAGGTACCTGACATCCAGCAGCGCGCCGCCCTTGCGATCGTCGCCCGCTCGCCGATCGAAAGGCTGCTCGCCTTCAAGAAGGAACGCGGCTGGCACCACCTGCCGCTCTACTCCGACATGACGGACGATTACAGCCGCGACTATCGCGCGATCGGCAGCGACGGCAGCGATGGCGCCGCCTTCAACGTCTTCACGCGGCGCGACGGCACCATCCGCCATTTCTGGAGCGAGGAGATGGGCGAAGCGACGGCCGATCCCGGCGAGGATCCGCGCGGCGCACCTGATCTGATGCCGCTCTGGACCGTGCTCGATGCGACGCCCGAAGGCCGGGCGCCGGACTGGTATCCGAAACTGTCCTATTAAGATCGGCCGCGTCGTCCGTCAGCCGGTGGAGCGGTTTCTGGAGGTCTCGACCCATTCGATGTTGGTGACCGCGGCATCCGGCAGCGGCGGCGGATCGATGTCGTAGACATAACCGCTGAGCATATCGGCGGCGCGTTCGGTCGCCTTGATCTTCGCCTCGGTTTCCGCGACCGCTTTGGCGATGGCTTCGATGCGGGCACGGAACATGTGGGCAAGCACATCGCGGCCGGACTGCTTTTCGAGCCGTTCCAGATGCAGGCCGATGCGCGAGGCGTGGCGCTCCAATTCGCTCTTGCTGAAACGGGCCTTGCGCAGTTCTTCGGAAAGGCTTTCCTGCATGACAGCGACGGGATCGAAACTTCCCGGCGCGCGCTCGTCGAGCACGGCGTCGGTGACGAGCTTCTCGATCATCACGAGCGCCTGCAGCTCGGCGGCATCGGCGAATTCAACGTCGTAACCGGTATCGTCGTAGACCTTGCGCCGGACCGGATCGAGAAGCAGCCCATAGGCTTTCTGCAAATTGGCAAAGGCGTCCGAATCACCGCCCGAATCGGGGTGGGCAACTTTCGCCAGACGCCGGTAGGCGGCCTTCAGCTGCGCCTCGTCCGCATCGCGTTCAACGCCGAGAATATCGTATGGATCCGTCACGCCTGCTCCCTTGCTCCCCGCATGTTGCGGGCAGTCTAGGTCTTCTTCTGCATCAGAAGGGCAAAGTTTAGACCGAAAGCAGGAATGACGTCCATGGCCCGAGATCAGGATAGTCGATGCGCATGCTTAGCCAAATTCTAGATTGTTCAATCTTTTCAAATCGTTATTTGAAAGTCAGCCTGTGGTGATCGATGCGAGATAACATTTGGCTTCACCATCGACCTCAAGCGCGATCGCGGCCGCATCCTCAATCAGCAGCGCATCGCCGTCCGCAAGCGCGCCGGTCTCGCCGCCCCGCCGGAAGGAGAGCGCGCCGCCATGGCAGAGGAACAGGCATGTCGAGGGCGGCAGCGGCAGGGTGCTGCTGCCATCGACGTCGATCCGGACCAGCCTGTGGGCGAGCCCGTCGCGGCGGGTCATGACGTTGAGATCGGTGATGGCGCCGTCCTGGAGCCTCGCCGCGACGGGGATATCCGCCGGGAAGGCCAGGGGATCGCTTGCCGTCGTCAGCAGCACCGGCGTGCTGCCTTCGATATCGAGCACCATGCCGTTGCCATCGAGGATCGCCAGCGTGCGGTCGATGCCGGGAAAAATCGAAAACGGGCCGTCGGTTGCGACGGTCGCCATACTGACGCGCCAGTCGAAACCGGCAAGACCGGCATTCTCAGGCGAAACGGCGATTTCCACCGTTTCGCCGCCGCCGTTCTTCCAGGGCATGCGTTTACAATCACCGGCGCGCAGGATCCTCACGAGGATCAGTTCCCGAGAATGCCGGGCAGGCGCAGGCCCTTTTCCCGGGCGCAGTCGAGGGCGATCTCATAGCCGGCATCGGCATGGCGCATGACTCCGGTCGCCGGATCGTTCCAGAGCACGCGTTCGAGACGCTTTGCCGCATCATCCGTGCCATCCGCGCAAATGACGACGCCGGAGTGCTGGGAGAAGCCCATGCCAACGCCGCCGCCATGATGCAGGGATACCCAGGTGGCGCCCGACGCGGTGTTGAGCAGGGCGTTCAAAAGCGGCCAGTCGGAGACGGCATCGGAGCCGTCCTTCATCGCTTCCGTTTCGCGGTTCGGCGAGGCGACGGAGCCGGAATCGAGGTGGTCGCGGCCGATGACGATCGGAGCGGAAAGCTCGCCGTTCTTGACCATTTCATTGAAGGCCAAAGCGAGGCGATGACGGTCGCCGAGCCCGACCCAGCAGATGCGCGCTGGCAGACCCTGAAAGGCGATGCGTTCCCTGGCCATGTCGAGCCAGTTGTGCAGGTGGGTATTCCCGGGCGTCAGCTCCCTTACCTTGGCATCTGTCTTGTAGATATCTTCCGGGTCGCCTGACAGGGCTGCCCAGCGGAAGGGACCGATGCCGCGGCAAAACAGCGGTCTTATATAGGCCGGCACGAAGCCCGGGAAGGCGAAGGCGTTTTCCAAGCCTTCTTCCTTGGCGACCTGGCGGATGTTATTGCCGTAGTCGAGCGTCGGAATACCGGCGTTCCAGAAGGCGATCATCGCTTCGACATGCTCGCGCATCGAGGCGCGCGCTGCTTTTTCGACAGCCTTCGGATCGCTTTCGCGCTTGGCCTTCCATTCGGCCATCGTCCAGCCCTTCGGCAGGTAGCCGTTGATCGGGTCGTGCGCCGAGGTCTGGTCGGTGACGATGTCGGGTCGAATGCCGCGGCGGACCATTTCCGGCAGGATTTCGGCGGCGTTGCCGAGCAGGCCGACGGATTTGGCTTCGCCCGCCTTGGTCCAGCGGTCGATCATCGCAAGCGCTTCGTCGAGCGTCTCGGCTTTGGCGTCGACATAGCGGGTGCGCAGCCGGAAATCGATCGAATCCGGATTGCATTCGACGGCGAGGCAGCAGGCGCCGGCCATGACGGCGGCGAGTGGCTGGGCGCCGCCCATGCCGCCGAGGCCGCCGGTCAGGATCCATTTGCCCTTGAGATTGTCGCCGTAGTGCTGGCGGCCGGCCTCGACGAAGGTCTCGTAGGTGCCCTGGACGATGCCCTGC
>Ga0209564_1001829_pt1 | contig 19525 bp, 17 predicted proteins | sample AraplaCol_mMF_r2_FD_184272 | JGI IMG/M metagenome (GOLD analysis project Ga0209564, IMG submission 184272) | Arabidopsis root microbial communities from North Carolina, USA - plate scrape MF_Col_mMF_r2 (SPAdes) (version 3) | ecosystem: Host-associated > Plants > Roots > Endosphere | place: USA...
CAGGTTTGTCGCGCAGCGAAGGCATACAAGCCGGCGATGTGATCCTGGCCGTCAACGAGACCACGCTGGACAGCGTGGAAGATTTGGATCGCGTGCTTTCACGCCTGGAGCCCGGTGCCAGCCTCGCACTGCTGGTGTTGCGCGACGGGCATGCGGCCTATGTTGCGCTGAGAATTCCAGGGACGCCCGCGCGACCAGGAGGATCCCGGGGTGCCTATTCCTTGCCGACGAGCCAGTAAACCGGGCAGAAACTGAACAGGCCCGTCAACAAGGGAATCAGGCCCAGCAGACCCAGCCAGCGCGCATTCCCATCAAGCACAAACAGCAGCGACAGCAACAGGATGCCGGCGACGACACGAAGCCGTTTTTCGGCAGCGCCTACATTTTTTTTCATGGTGAAGTCCTTCCGTGTTGATCCTGCGCAAAGCGTACTTCGGCCCGCCGCACACCCGCTTGACGAATGTCAAAGCAAGTGCCTTTGCGCTTGCCTACAGTGACATCACCACCTTGTGGTGGCGATGTCTTCAATGAAGGAAAAAGCCATGAAAACCGATATGCAGCTCAAGGCCGACGTCACCGCCGAACTGGCCTGGGAACCCTCCGTCAATTCGGCCGGCATAGGTGTGCTGGTCAATGACGGCGTGGTGACGCTCACGGGTCACCTGAACAGCTTTGCCGAAAAGAATGCGGTGGAGAAGGCGGTTCGCCGCGTGGCCGGCGTGCGCGGGCTGGCCATCGAGCTGGACGTGAAGCTGCCGGCCGCCCATCACCGCAGCGATTCCGAGATCGCCTCGGCGGCTGCCTCCGCGCTGCGCTGGAGCGTGCTCCTGCCGATAGACCGCATCAAGGTCGAGGTTGAAAAGGGCTGGGCTACCCTTACGGGTGATGTCGACTGGGCTTACCAGGCCAAGACGGCCGAAAAATGCGTACGCGGCCTGGTCGGGGTACGTGGGCTCTCCAACAACATCGTTGTCAAACCCACCGTCAGCACGCGGGACGTCGCGGCGGAAATCTCCGCCGCGCTCGAACGCCAGGCCGAACGAGAAGCCCGCCACATCCGCATTGATGTCGAAGGCAGCGTCGTCACCCTTCATGGCAAGGTGCATTCCCTGGCTGAACGCGAAGCGGTGGGCGGTGCTGCATTCGCGGCCAGGGGCGTAACCCGTATCGTCAACAAGCTGGAAGTTGCCGCCTGAGCCAGCAGCCTGTTTCCGCCGATTTTCCGAAGGAACACCTCATGCCCTTTCTTCACGCCGTGGTCTGGCTGGACCATCACCAGGCCCAGTTGATCCAGTTCGATCTGGAACAGGCCGAGGCGCGCAAGTTTCGCGCGCATTCCCATGTCACACCCCAGCACGGCAGCAAGGTGCGCACCACCCATGAGTTTTTCAGTGAGGTGTGCGATGCACTGGAGGGCCTGGATTCCGTCCTGGTGACGGGCGGACATACGGCACAGGCCGACTTTCGCCACTATGTCGGCAAACATCGCCCCACCCTGGCGCCGCGAATCACGGGGTGGGAGACCGTGGACCATCCGAGCCAGGCGCAGTTACTGGCACTCGGCCGGCAACGGCGGCACCAGGCGGCCATAGGTCTGGTCACCGGTCGTTGATGGCGTACCGGTGATGGACGGGGCCACGGCCTCTACCCGGCCAGACCGACCCTGGTGGCTGGAGCCGGCGCCTCCTGCAAGTCCCGGTCTGACTCAGGCCCAGGCGCAAGAGGCGTTGGCGCGCCTGGGACCCAACAGCTTCGAGGCGCGCAAAAAACAGTGGCTGGCACTGCGCTTCCTGGCGCGCTTTCGCAATCCGCTGGTGCTCGTGCTGCTGGTCGCCAGCGCCATCTCGGCGGCCACCGGCGACGTGGCGAATTTCCTCATCATCATGCTGATGGTGCTGCTTAGCGTCACGCTGGACTTCGTGCAGGAGCACCGCGCGAATCGGGCGGCGGAAAAGCTGCGCGACTCGGTCGCCTTGCGCGCCAGCGCGCTACGGGACGGCCGTGTGCAGGAGGTGCCGGTGCCGGCGCTGGTGCCCGGCGACGTGGTGTTGCTGTCCGCCGGCGACCGCGTGCCGGCGGACGGCCGCATCGTCGAGGCCCGCGACTTCTTCGTCAACCAGGGGCTTCTCACCGGCGAGTCCTATCCCGTTGAAAAGCGCCCCGGCTCGCTGGACAGCGGCGCCGTGGAACTGCAGCAAGCCCTCAACGCGGCCTTCATGGGAAGCACGGTGGTCAGCGGCAGCGCGCGCATGCGGGTCGTGGCGACCGGCTCCGCCACCGCGCTCGGCGAAGTGGAGCACAGCATCCAGGGCGAGCCGCCGCCCACCGCCTTCGAGACCGGCATGCACCGCTTCGGCATGCTGCTGATGCGCATCACGCTGCTGCTGGTGCTGTTCGTCATGCTCGTCAACCTGGTGCTGCATCGACCGCTGCTCGATTCTTTCCTGTTCGCCGTCGCCCTCGCGGTGGGCCTGACGCCCGAACTGCTACCCATGGTGGTTTCGGTCACGCTGTCGCGCGGTGCGATGCGCATGGCGGCGCGCCGCGTGATCGTCAAGCGCCTGGCTTCGATACAAAACCTAGGGGCCATGGACGTGCTGTGCACCGACAAGACCGGCACGCTCACCGAGGCGAAGATCAGCCTGGCGCGCTGCGTGGACGCGGACGGGCACGACACGCCCCGCGTGCTGCTGCTGGCCTATCTCAACAGCGCATTCGAAAGCGGCCTCAGGAGCCCGCTGGACGAGGCCGTGCTCGCGCGCGAGGTGGACGTCTCGGACTGGCAAAAGATCGACGAGGTACCCTTCGACTTCGAGCGCCGGCGCGTGTCGGTGTTGGTCGATCGGGGAGACGCGCGCTGGCTTGTCGTCAAAGGCTCGCCCGAGGACGTCCTGGCGCTGTGCAACCGCCGCGAGCGTGATGAGGGCCGAGCGCTGGCGCCTCTGGACGCGGCCGCGCGCGACAACCTGCGCAAGCGCTGCCAGGCGCTGGAGCGCGAGGGCCTGCGCGTGCTCGGCGTCGCCTGGCGCGAGGTGCCCAAAGACCATCCGCACGCCGACGTCCGGGACGAGAGCGAGTTGGTCTTCGCCGGCTTTGCCGCTTTTATCGACCCGCCCAAGGCCGGCGCCGGCGCCGCGCTGGCCGCGCTGGCCAGAAGCGGCGTGGCCGTCAAGATCGTCACCGGCGACAGCGAGCTGGTCGCCCAGCATCTGTGCGGCCTGCTGAAGCTTCCGGTCAAGGGCGTTTTGACCGGGCATGAGATCGCGCTCATGGACGAAGCGGCGCTACGCGTGCGCGTGGGCCGCACCACGCTCTTTTGCCGCGTCAACCCGACCCAGAAGAATCGCATCATCCTTGCGCTCAAGGCGCGCGGCCATGTGATCGGCTACCTGGGCGACGGCATTAACGACGCGCCGCCGCTGCGCTCAGCCGATGTCGGCATTACGGTGGACTCCGCAGTCGATGTGGCACGGGAGGTGGCCGACATGGTGATGCTGGACCACGACCTCGCGGTGCTGCACGAAGGCGTCCTCGAAGGCCGGCGCACCTTCGGCAACGTGATGAAGTACATCATGATGGGCACCAGCTCCAACTTCGGCAATATGTTGAGCATGGCCGCCGGCTCGCTGTTCCTGCCCTTCCTGCCCATGCTGCCGGCGCAAATCCTGCTCAACAACGTGCTCTACGACCTGTCGGAAGTCGCCATCCCGCTGGACAACGTCGACCTCGCCGACCTGCGCCGCCCGCGCGCGCTGGACATGGCCTTCATCCTGCGCTACATGTGGCTGTTCGGCCTGATCAGTTCCGCCTTCGACCTGCTGACGTTCTGGATCTTGCTGAGGGTATTGCATGCGAACGAGATCCTGTTCCATACCGGCTGGTTCATCGAATCGCTGGTAACCCAGGTGCTGGTCATCTTCGTGATCCGCACGCGCGGTGGGCCCTGGGCCAGCCGCCCCAGCGCGGTGCTGACGGCTGCCTCGCTGACCATGGTGGCGGTGGCGCTGGTGCTGCCCTTCACTCCGCTGGGCCTGCTCTTTCGCTTCGAGCCGCCGCCTGCGATCTTTTTTGCCTGGCTGCTGGCGATGGTGTTCACCTACCTTGCACTGGCCGAAACGGCCAAGCGTTTCTTCTACGCCCACGTGGCGGGGCACGGCGGGTCAAGGGCAAGGGCGGCAGCGCACCCTCAGGATGCCGCTGCCGCGGCCCGCCTGGCGCGAACGACCCGAGCTACTTCCCGCCATTGACGGACAGCGTGATGCCGGCCTTGCGGCGGCCGTGGTTGTGCTGCTCAACGGCGCATTGCCGGCATCAGCGGTATGCTGGGCGGCTTGCTCCGTCCCGTGCGCAGTGACACCGGCTGGCGCGTCGCTTTCGCGGCGGGTCATAGGCGTCCCGCTGCTGCATGCGCTGTTCGCCCTGTCACCGCAGCCGCAAATTGATACCGGCCATGCAACCCTGATCGCGGCCTGATTCATCGTCGGGCTGGGCACACGCTAAGTCGCGAGCTACCGGCACGCATGGCGGAAAGGATTTTCAGAAATGTTGCCCGCGGCCCAATGACAAGGGAATCAGGCTGTCCAGGTCGCCCTCTCAGCCATGCACTGTCGCCGGCCCCGGCGGGGATATCCTCACCTCCACTCTGGTTCCATGTCCCGGACTGCTGGTCACCACGAGCCTGCCTTGCAGCAGGTGAACCCGCTCGCGCAGCCCGACCAAACCGAGCGACAGCGGCTTGCGCGGCCCGCCGGGGTCAAATCCGACGCCATCGTCGACGACTGCAAACAAGATATCCTCGCCACTGCACTCGGCAAAGACTTCGACGCGGTCGGCATGCGCGTGCTTCGCCACATTGGCAAGCGCCTCCTGCAGGATGCGGAAGACTCCGGTAGCAAAAGGCTCCTCCAGGTTCAAGTCGCCCCTGATATGGACCGCACATGGAATAGTCCTGCGGCGCGTGAACTCCTCAGAGAGCCACTCGATTGCAGCAGCAAGGCCAAGATCGTCCAGGATCGGCGGTCGTAGATCGGCCGCGATGCGGCGGGTGGCGGCCACGCTTGCGTCGATCTCAGCGACCATTCTCGCCACGCTTTGTTCCGCGCCGGAGTCGATCATCCGCAGGACACCGCTCAACTGCATAAGGTCCATTTTGATCACGGCGAGCGATTGAGCCAATTCATCGTGCAGTTCCCGTGCGATCCGCGCCTTCTCCTGCTCCCGCACGCTGCTCGCCTCCGCAGCCAATTGCGTCAATTCCGCCCGCGTCCGCACAGCCTCGGTAACATCCCGGACAATGACCGTGTAGAGCTCGCCCCCGTCCAGGTGCAGGTGCGAAATCGACGCTTCGATCGGAAAGACCGCCCCGCTCTTGCGCAACCCGCTCACAACGACACCCGCGCCCATGCGCCGTGAAGTAGCACCTGTGCGGCCGAACTGCCGAACCAGTCCTTCATGCGCCACTCGATGCGCGGACGGAACGAGCATTCCCAGAGGCTGCCCCATGGCTTCTTCGCGGCTCCAGCCAAAGATCCGCTCCGCCGCAGGGTTGTAGATAACGATGCGCTGGGCCTCGTCGACCGCCACAATGCCGTCCATTGCCGACTCCAAAACTGCGCTCCACCGGACTTCGTTGCTGCGCAACTCCGAGCTGGCGCGAATCATTGCGCCGGCGAGTTGATCGGCCTCCCTGATGCCCAGCGGCGGCAGGGTGACCGCGTCACCGCGGCCAAGTTCACGAGCCGCATCGTTCAACCGATTGAAAGCCCGGGCAATGCGCCGCGCATACCACCACGCAGAAGCAGCGGCCAAACCCAGGACAACCATGGTCGCCAGGGACAACCAAAGCAGCGGCGTACGCAAACGCTCGGCCAGTTCGGCCTTCGGCACACCCAGCGCCACCGACCAGCCACGGGTACCCGCGGAAGCATAGAGTGTGCGAACCGGAATGCCGTCAAGGCTTACTCCATCGAAAGCTCCCTCCGCAGAAGTCAATAGCGCGTCCAAAAGAGTTTTGGAGGCCGGCACTCCTGCGTATTTTTCCGATTCACTGCTTCGCGCAACCACGACGCGCGCGGGGTCGAGGATGACGACGATCCAGGATGGCGGCAGGCTCTGGCGACGCAAAAGATCGTTGAAGCGGTGAAAGCCGACGGCCGTCGATAGTGCGAATCGCACCTTCCCGTCGATCCGCACGGGAACCCCCACGACAGCGATAGGCTTACCCGACGATGGGGCGTTAACCATTCGAGCCATCGGCTTGCCGCTCAGGATGATCGGCATGGCGGGAGCCCGGTTGCCCAAGGCCGCCAAGGGGGTGCCGAAGGGTTGGGAGGTATTGACGACCTGCTGGCCATGTTCATCAAGAACGACGACGGTGCCCAAGCCCGTCGACGCCTGAAACGACAAGGCCTGTTTGTGGAATGAGGCAAAGTCCCGTTTCTGCAATGCGTCGGAGATCGTCAGGACGGTGAGGTTGGCCTCGACCTCCCGCAGCTGGGTGTCGACCGCCTCGGCGAGAGCACGGGCGACGCGCAGCGCACCGGCCTGCGCCTCCTCCTGCGCGCGCATGGCTTGCAGAACAATGAGCAGAACGACGAACAGAACCATCGGGGCCAACAGCAGCACGGCAAGTGTGAGCAGGCGGCCTCTCAACGATTTTTCTGCTCGCCCAGCAGGCGCTGCGGCGGGTGCTTTGCGCGGCATAGTCACGGGATTCTGATGCCGCCTTTTCCGAAGCGCAAGGCGCATCGACGATGATCGGTGCCGCTGGAATCCGGTCTGCATAAACTGATTCCGATGAACTGCGATCTTCTGCACTACGTTGTGTTGCGGATGTAGTTCTTTATGTCTCAGCGAGCTACCCGAAGTCCCGCATGCCAAGGAAGCGCTGGAATTTGCCGGAGAACGTAAGGCGTGCACCACTTTCACGGAAGATCAGCTGGACAACATCAATGCAGTACTGGACCGCATGCGCCGCGCCGGACCAGTTCGGCACACCGCTTGCGCCAGATCAAATCGTGCCGTGCCTGGCGGCTGGACAATGATTTGCCCCTTTATTCACCCCGGAAAGGACATCCCATGAGTACCCGAAACCGAAATTCCCGGACGTCCGCTTCACCCGAAGCAGCCACGTCCGACGCCGCAGCCCCGAACATGCTGGCTGATGCGAGCCGGCACCAGATGGCTTTCGCCGCAAACACCGCCGCCATCCTCTTTCGCGGTTCAGAGGAGATTCGCTACATCCAGCAGCAAGCCGCGCAGCAGGCAACCGAGCGCCACGCGACGCTGGCGCGCAAGCTGAGCGAAAACTGTACGCCTGCCGAATTGCTGTCCCTGCAGGCCGACCTGCTGAATTTCGACCTCCAGGGTTCCGCGAAATACTGGCAGGCCATCGCCGCTGCGATGCTCAAGACCGAGGTGGAACTTATGGCCTGCGTCACGCACATCGCGGACACCAGTCCCGGAGAGACCTTCAAGCCTGCGCTCGAAGCCTGGAAGACCACGCTGATCAATGCGGTCAACGGCCAAGGAATCGCTACAGCGCATTGACGCGGCCGTGGGCCCGTCCGCCCAGGTCATCCCTGGTGGACGTAGGTGCCCGGTGCCTTGACGGTACCAAGGCCGCCGGGCGGTCGGCCGACGGGCGCGGCAGGCACGCGCGCGGAAGAATGTCCGCGCAGCCAGTCATGCCAGGCCGGCCACCAGGAGCCTTGCACCACCCGTGCGCCCTCCTTCCATTCCTGCGGGTCCACGGGCGCGGCCGTCGCAGGACTCGTCGCGATCCGGTAGTGCGCCTGGGGTTTGGCCCCAGGGCCTGATGCGGGGCTGACGATGCCGGCGTTATGGCCGCCTGAAGCCAGGGCAAAAGTAACGGGCGCTGCCGCCAGGTGGTGAATCTTGTACACCGAGGCCCACGGCGATACATGGTCCAGTTCCGTGGACAGCACAAAGAGCGGCAGTCTGATGTCCGCAAGGCTGACCGGGCGGCCGGCCACCCTGAAGCGGCCCTCCGCGAGATCGTTGTTGAGATAAAGGCCCCGCAGATATTGGCTGTGCATGCGCGCGGGCAGGCGTGTGGCATCGGCATTCCAGGCGCGCAACGCCGTCATCGGCGTTTCGGCACCCATGAGGTATTCGTGAACCAGCTTGGACCAGACCAGGTCGCGCGAATTGATCAAGGCGAAAGCCCCGGCCATCTGCCGCCCGTCGAGAAAGCCCTGCCCCGCCATCAGATTTTCAAGGAACGCGATCTGGCTTTCGTCGATGAACAGGCCCAACTCTCCCGGCTCCGCGAAATCGGTCTGAGCCGCCAGCAGGGTGAGCGTAGCGATGGCTGCGGGGACGCCGGTTTGCGGGGCCGCCGCCGCGATGGCCAGCAATGTGCCGCCCAGGCAATAACCGGCGCAATGTACCCGGCGGCCGGCGGCCCGCTGACGCACAGCCCGCAGCGCGGCCACGACACCGAGTTCCAGGTAGTCCTCCATCCCCAGGTCGCGGTCGCAGGAATCCGGGTTGCGCCAGGACACCATGAAGACCCTGTGGCCTTTGGCCACCAGGTATTTCACCAGCGAATCCTGCGGCGTGAGATCCAGGATGTAGTACTTCATGATCCAGGACGGCACGATGAGCACCGGTTCGGCATCCACCCGCGCGGTGGCCGGCTCGTATTCGATCAGCTCGACCAGCCGGTTGCGCATCACCACCCGCCCCGGCGTGCAGGCCACGTCGCGGCCGACTGCAAAGCGCTCGACGCCGCGCGGGCTGCCGTTGCCCAGCAGTGTCACGGCATCACGCCACCAGTTCGTAAATCCGCTCACGAGGTTCGCACCGCCGCTGCACATGGTTTTTACAAGCACCTCCGGATTGCTTGGCACGAAATTCGAAGGCGCGTACATGTCCAGCCACTGCCGCACCGAAAAAGCGGCGACCTCCTGGTGGTGGCGCGACACCCCGCGCACGCCCGCGCCAGCCTCGGCCCACCAACGCTCCTGCAGCAGGAAGGCCTGCGACAGCAGCTTGTACGGCGGCAGGCCCCACTGCGGCGCGGAGAAGCGCTTGTCGCGCACCGCGGGCTCTATGCAGTTGAGGCATTCACCGTAGCAGGATTGGCTGGCATAGTGCGTCCACTGGAGCAGCTTTTGCCAGGCGCTGGCGGCCAGCTCGACCTGCTTGGCCGGCGATGCGGCCAGGTGACTCAGCCAGTCGGCTTGGGCCAGTAACACGGACGCCGGCGAGATGCCGTTGGCCATGCGGGCCAGGAGCAGCTGCAGCGGCAAATCCGCGGCCGAGGGCCCCGTGGGCGCCAGCCTCTCCCCGGCGAGTGCCATGGCCGGCTCAACAGGCTTGGCCCGGCCGTGGACCGCAACGCTCATTTGTCCGGCAGGATCAGCAAACGCGTTTGTCATATATTTATTGCACCGGAATCCGCGCTCTTGTCCGCCGCCTTCAGGCCGGCTTCGCGAGAATGCCTTGTACTTCATTCGACCTGTTTTTTGGTTTGGTATCAAACTCGCGCAGCCGGTTTCTCGCTGTCATGCATCATGCCGCTTCCCAAGCGGCGAGGTGAAGCAAAGCACTCCACCGAACATGGGCGGCCTTTCGCCAGTTCGGGCCGGCATGACGGCCTCACTCCTGGTCCGCGGCCCTCGCCCTATTTTCCGTGCGGCCAGCATGCGCCTCATGCCACACAGCCGGGCCCTCCCGCTGCGCATGCTGATGTGAAGGCACCTGTGCATGCAGCGCACGCAACTGCCTCTCAAGCTCGGCGATGCGGTTGATATAACCCAGCAGGATGGCCACCGTGAAGATGTCCAGGTCGAAGTCGCCGCGAATGCTTGCCGCCTGGCGCAAGGGCGCGATACAACCGGCGCTGAAGACCGGAGACTGCGGCTGGGCATTGAGCGGCGCCAGCGCGCCATACTCCATCAGTTCCAGAATCTCGCCGCTGCTGAGACCGCAGATCCGGCCCAATTCCGGCGCGTCCACGGTATGCCGCCCGTCCAGCCAGAGGGATTCATGCGTTTGCAGGTTCATGGGATTGCTCCTTGTTGGCGATGGCGCGTGGGTTGAAGCGTGATTGCGCGCGCAGCTGCTCGAACAGCGCCCGCTCCGGCGCTGTCAGGGCGGCCGGCACATCGATGTGCGTGACGGCGTACAGGTCGCCCCGCTGCCCGTGGCCCGTGGCCAGGCCGCGTCCGCGCAGGCGCAGCTTGCGTCCGGACCGCGTACCCGCGGGAACCGTCAGCATCAGTGGGCCGTCCAGCGAAGGAACTTCTACGTCGGCCCCGAGCGCTGCTTCCCAGGGTGACAGGGCGAGATCGAAGTAGAGGTCGTGCCTGTCCGCGCGCCAGACGGGATGCGGTATCAGCGTGATATGAAGGTAGATGTCTCCGTCGGAACCGCCGTGGCGGCCCTTGCCGCCCCTGCCGCGTAGCCGCAGCTTCTGACCTTCGCATGCGCCCGGTGGAATCGTGACCGCCAGCGTGCGCGAACCGTCTTCGTGCATCACATCCAGGTTGATGGTGGTCCCGCGGTGGGCCTCTTCCAGGCTGATGCGCGCGGCGGCTTCGTAGTCGTGGCCGTGCGCGGGCGTGCGGCTGGCGCCGCGCCGTGCCGCCAGGCCGGCCAGCAGGTCCGCCAGTTCGACGTCGTCAAAAGCGTGCTCAGTCGATGCGTAAGCCTGGCGCCACTGCGGCGGCGGTGCGAACTCTTCGCCGGCGCCATGCGGCTCCAACTGGTCATAGGCAGCCCGCCTGGCGGCGTCCTTCAAGGTGGCATAAGCTTCCGCCGCTTCCTTGAACTTCGATTCCGAGCCCGGCGTCCTGGAAACGTCGGGGTGGTACTTGCGCGCCAGTTTGCGATAGGCTTTTTTGATGGCCTCCTCATCGGCGTCGCGCGGCACGCCCAGAATCGCGTAATAGTCCTTGTACTTCATGCGAGCCCTGAATGGCTGTATTTACCTCGAGTTCACAGCATGCCGGCCCGGCATCATTCAACGGACAGCGCACCCGAGGGAAGGTTGACGCGCGCAATCTGCACCGAAGGATTTTCCGAAGCGGCTTCCCGCTTGGCGGGCGGCTCCGGTGAACGCACCAGCAGCACGGGAACAGGTGAACGCCGCAGGACGTTTTCAGCGCTGCTGCCCAGCATCACGCGCCCGATGCCGCGGCGCCCGTGGGTTCCCAGCACGATCAGGTCGGCAGGCCATGCGCCGGCTTCGGTGACAACCAGTTCATGCACCGGAAGCGCGAAGTTGTCGCGCAGCACGGTCTCGGCTTCCACGCCCGCGGCCGCCGCAACGGCCTTGGCGTCGGCCAGCAGACGCTCACCATCCTGCCGCAGGTTCTCGAGCCAGTCGCTGGGGTAACCTGCATAGGCGTCGAATGACAGCGCGATAGACGTGTCGTCCACGACATGCAGCAACCTAAGTTTGCCGCCTGTGAGTTTGGCCATGCGGATGGCCTCCTGCAGGCCGTGTTTGGATGTGGGGCTTCCGTCGACGGGAACCAGGATACGTTGGTACATGGAGTTCTCCTTCAATCGATTGATGGGTGCTCCAGTATTCAGCGCCCGCGCCGAGCGAAATTGACCTGGCTCAAATGCCCTCCATGTGCCGGAAACCCATTCGGCCTTCAGCACTACCGTGCGCTGCGCATGTAGTTCTTTATGTTTCAGCGCTGGGCCAGGTGTCGCTTCCACCATGTTCGCTACTTGCGAAATATCAATACGGCGGATGCCTGCCTTGCCTAAAGTTTTATGGCCACCAGGTGGTGGCCCATAAATTCCTCAAGGAGCAGATCAATGAAAACCGATATCCAACTCAAGGCCGACGTCACCGCGGAATTGGCCTGGGAACCCGCCGTGAATGCGGCGGGCATAGGTGTGCTCGTGAACGACGGCGTCGTGACGCTGACCGGGCACCTGGATACCTTCGCCGAAAAGTACGCGGCCGAACGGGCCGTTCGCCGTGTAGCAGGCGTGCGCGGGCTCGCGATGGAACTGGACGTAAAGCTGGCACCGGGCCACCAGCGCAGCGACTCCGAAATCGCATCGGCCGCCGCATCCGCATTACGCTGGAGTGTGTTCATGCAGCCCGACCGGGTCAAGGTCGAGGTCGAAAAAGGCTGGGTCACCCTCACCGGTGAAGTCGACTGGGCCTACCAGTCCAGCACCGCCGAACAATGCGTGCGCAACCTGATCGGCGTGCGTGGATTGACGAACAAAATCAGCGTCAAGCCCACCGTCAGCACACGCAATGTAGCGGCGGAGATCTCCGCCGCGCTCGAGCGCCAAGCCGAACGAGAGGCCAAGAACATCGCGATCGATGTCGAGGGCGGGGTTGTCACCCTTCGCGGCAAGGTGCACTCACTGGCAGAGCGTGAAGCAGCCGCCGGCGCCGCATTCGCCGCCAGGGGCGTTTCCCGGATCATCAACAAACTGGAGGTCGCAGCCTGAAGCGGCGACATTCAAAAAGAACACCTCATCACCTCATCACCTCATCAACAGGAGAAAAATCATGAAACATCTTCGTAAACTGGAAGACTCTTTCGGCGACTCTCTGGAGTCGGCAATGCGCCGCTTCTTCTCGCCTGTCATCTTCGACGCCGATAAAACTGCGCTGCAGATGCGCATCGACGTGGAAGAAGAGGCGGACGCCTACACCGTCAAGGCCGATATCCCCGGCGTCAAAAAAGAGGACATCAATGTCCAGGTCGACGGCAACGTCGTGCGCATAGACGCCGAGATGAAGCGGGAAAAAGACACCAAGGAAAATGGCGGCAGGGTTGTGCGAAGCGAGCGTTATTGGGGCGACGTGTCGCGCACCTTCAGCCTCGCGAACGATGTCGACGAAAGCAAGACCACCGCAAGCTATAGCGACGGTGTGCTGACGTTGAAGCTGCCCAAGAAAGCCGGCGCACCGTCCGGCAAGATCGCGGTCCAGTAGGTATCCGTTCACGCGGCACGGGTCCGCGCATTGCCAGGAGTTCACCATGCAAATGATGAAAGCTGCGGTGGTCCATGAATTCGGCCAGCCGCTTCGCATCGAGGAAGTCCCCGTTCCCGCCGTGGCGCCAGGCAGCATCCTGGTCAAGGTTGCGGCATCGGGCGTGTGCCACACCGACCTGCATGCCGCGGACGGAGACTGGCCGGTCAAGCCCTCCCTGCCCTTCATTCCGGGCCACGAGGGCGTTGGTTACGTCGCCGCGGTCGGAACGGGTGTTAACACCGTGAAGGAGGGAGACCGTGTCGGCGTTCCCTGGCTGCACACGGCCTGTGGGCACTGCGAACATTGCATCACCGGCTGGGAGACGCTGTGCGACAGCCAGCAGATGACCGGCTACAGCGTCGACGGCGGCTACGCCGAATACGTGCTTGCCGATCCCGGCTACGTAGGCCACTTGCCCGACGCCATCGGTTTCGGTGAGATCGCGCCTGTTCTGTGCGCGGGCGTGACGGTGTACAAGGGCCTGAAAATGCTCGAGTGCAAGCCGGGTGACTGGGTCGCTATTTCCGGCATCGGAGGCCTGGGCCATTTCGCGGTGCAGTATGCGAAGGCCATGGGGTTTCACGTTATCGCTGTCGACATCGACGACGTGAAACTGAAGCTGGCCAAAAGCCTTGGCGCCGACATGGTGGTCAACGCCGCGGTGCAGGACCCGGTCCAGGAGGTCCAGAAAGCGATACGCGGCGCGCACGGCGTGCTGGTGACCGCCGTGTCGCGTAGCGCCTTCTCGCAGGGCCTGGGCATGCTGCACAAGCGCGGCACCATGTCCCTGGTCGGCCTGCCCCCTGGGGATTTTGCGCTGCCCATTTTTGACGTTGTGCTCAACGCCAAGACGGTGCGCGGCTCCATCGTGGGCACCCGCAAGGACCTGCAGGAAGCGCTGGCCTTCGCCGGTGAGCGCAAGGTGCGCACCACCTTCACCGAAGACCGCCTGGAAAACGTCAACGAGGTGCTGGCCCGCATGCGCCGCGGCGCGATCGAGGGCCGGGTTGTGCTGCGGATCAGCGCCGATTGAGCGCGCCGCGCGGCCCTGGCCGGGCGGCTTCAGGCTTTGACCACCAGCACCGGAACGGGCGCATGGCGCACGATCTGCTCGGCATCGCTGCCCATCAGGGCGCGGTCCAGGCCACGGCGCCCGTGCGAACCCACCACGATCATGTCAGCATGGACCTGTCCGGCGTGTTCGGCCACCACGTCACAAAGACGTCCGGCGCCCGACTCCAGCAGCACACTGTCGCATACCACCCCCTTCCCCTCGGCGAGGCTGCGCATTTGCGCCAGCAGCCTTTCGCCGTCGGTGTGCATGAGGGGGCGCGCTTTCTCGTAGTAAGCCTTGGCTGTTTCGAAGCCATTGATGTGGTCGAGCTCGTCAATCACGTAGAGCAGGCGCAGGCGCGCCCGGTTCAGGCGCGCCAGTTCGATCGCGGCCTCCAGCGCCTTGACCGAGGTCTCGCTGCCGTCAACCGGAACAAGTATTTGCTGTAGTGGGGCCATGTGTGTCTCCCGGTGCAGAGGACGCGGTCAGGGGTGGGTTCAATGCGAGTTGCATTGAGAACGTATCGGAACTGCCATCGAAGGCGATCTCGAACCCGGCTGATCGCGCCAGTGCGACCATGGCGGTATTCTCACGCAGGCACTGCCCGGCCACCTGCTTCGTGCCGCGTGCGCGGAGGTAGCCCAGCAACCTGTCCATCAGCAGCCTGCCAAGCCCTTTCCCTTGCCACGATGTAGTGACCTGGATGGCGAACTCCGCGCGGTCGTTGTCCGGGTCGCAAACCGCCCTCACCTCGCCCACCATGACCGGCTCGCCATCTGCTTGCTGCAGAAGCGCGATCAATGTCATTTCGCGGTCATAGTCAATCTGGCTGTATCGGGCCAGTTCCGAGTGCGGCACTTCTCGGCGTGCCATGAAAAACCGCAGGCGCATGTCGGCCGGGGTTGCCCGCGCGTAAAAGACAGCCAGCCGCCGGCCGTCTTCCGGGCGGATGGGCCGCAAAGTGAACCTGACGCCGTCTAGATGCTCTTCGGTCTCCAGCTCCGCCGGATAGGGGCTGATGGAAGGCGGCAATGGCGTGAATCCAGGGGAATGAAGGCCTATGCGGGCATCCACCGCCAATACCCCGTGCTCGTCCACCAGCAGGGGGTTGATGTCGAGTTCGGCAAGCAGGGGCTGCTCGCACGCCAGCTGGGAGATTTTCTGCAGGACGCCGCGGACGGCGGCTGTATCGGCCGGCTTGCTTCCGCGGTAGCCGCCCAGCAGCAAGTCCATGCCGGCCCTTGATACCAGGTCCTTGGCCAGCGCATCGTTGACCGGCACCAGGCCGACTGCGTGCCGTGCATGGAGCTCGACCGCCGTGCCCCCTTCACCGAACAGGACCACCGGCCCGAATACCGGGTCGCAGGCCACACCCGCGATCAATTCCAGCGCACCGGGCCTGGCAGCCATGGTCTGGACGGCGAAGCCCTGCAGCACAGCATGCGGCGCTCGCAGCGCCAGGCTCTCACCCATGCGCGACGCCGCAGCGAGCACTTCGTCGGCCGATTTCAGGCCGAGCTCAACACCACCGGCGTCCGACTTGTGAACGATATCGGCAGACATCACCTTCAGGGCCACGGGAAAACCCATGCGCTGTGCAATCACCGCGGCCTCAGGCCCATCCCCTGCCCGCTCGAGCGGCAAGGTCTCGATGCCGCAGGCCTGCAGGATGTGCATGACCTGCACGGCGTCCAGCCAGCGATGCCCGGCCGCGGCGGCGTCTTGAAGGATTCCGCTCACCCGTGTCGTGTCCGGCGGGCTGGCTTGCGGGACCAAACCGGGTAACTCGCGTAAAGCTGCCTGGTTGCGGGCGTAGGCCGAGAGCTGCAGCCATGCCGTGACGGCGCGCTCCGGCGTGTCGAAGCAAGGCACGCCCGCGGCTGAGAACGAGGCGCGAGCCGAAGCCACCGAGGGCGCGCCCAACCAACAGGCCAGCACGGTTTTCCCGCGTTGCGCGGCCAAAGGCAGGCAGGCTGCCGCGATGTCGTATGCCGCCACGATGGCCGTGGGCGCATGCATGAACAGCACGCCGTCGACCTCCGGCGCAGCAAGCAAGATACGCAGCGCATCCTGGTACCGCGAAATCGGTGCATCTCCCACGATATCCACCGGATTGCCGCGGGACCATACCGAAGGAAGACAGGCATCAAGCGCGGCAAGCGTTTGCGGCGCAAGTTCGGCCAGCTTGCCGCCGCCCAGGGCCAGGGCGTCGGCCGCCAGCACACCGGCGCCTCCGCCATTGGTGAGGACAGCCAGCCGGTCCCCCGCCCAGGACTGCCTGTGCGCCAGCGTCTCGGCCGCGCCGAACAGGTCTTCCAGCGTCTCCACGCGCAGCATGCCGGCTCGCCGCACCGCCGCATCGAACACCAGATCCGATCCGGCGAGCGCACCGGTATGCGATGCCGCCGCACGGGCGCCGGCGGGCGCGCGGCCGCCCTTGACCACAATCACGGGCTTGTTTCGCGCCGCGGCGCGTGCGGCCGACATGAATTTGCGCGCGGAGCTCACCGACTCCATGTACATCAGGATGGCGCGGGTTCCGGGGTCGCTGCCGAGGTAATCGAGCACGTCGCCGAAATCCACGTCGGCGACATCACCCAGCGAGATGAAATGCGAAAACCCTATGCCGCGCCCGTTGGCCCAGTCAAGCATGGCCGTGGCCAACGCGCCCGACTGCGTGACGAAGGCGATGTTCCCCGGCAAGGCATTGCCGGGCGCAAAGCTGGCGTTCAAGCCTATGCCGGGTACCAGGATGCCCAGGCAGTTCGGCCCGGCGATACGCATCAGATGGGGCCGCGCGGCTTCCAGCATCACGCTTTCCAGAGTCTGGGCGCCTTTTTGCGCCGCCTGCCGCAGGCCCGCGGACATGACGACCGCGGCACGCGTGCCGCGCCGGCCCAGCTCGACAATGATGCCGGGAACTTTCGCGGCTACCGTGCAGATCACCGCGAGATCGGGCGTGCCGGGAAGCGATGCCGCATCGGGCCATGCCGGTTCTCCGCCTATGCGCGCGTGGTTGGGGTTGACCGCCCACAAGGGGCCCTTAAAGCCTCCTGCCTTGAGGTTACGCAAAACGACGGCTCCCACGCTGTTTGGGCGGTCGGACGCCCCGACCAGGGCGATCGAGCGGGGTTGAAACAGCGCTTCCAGGTTACGCACACTCATGGGCAACTCCAGGGCAGGATGCACCGGCGGGATTCAACCCTTCACCACCAGCACCGGGATTGTTGAATGCCGCACGATCTGCTCGGCATCGCTGCCCATCAGCATGCGCGCCACGCCGCGCCTTCCGTGCGAGCCCAGCACGATCATGTCGGCGTGGACCTGCCAGGCCTCCTCGGCGACCTGTTCATAAATCCGGCCCACGCCGGACTCCACCAGCACGCTGTCGCAGACCACGTCCTGCTCGCTGACACGGTGCCGCATCTGCGCGAGCATCCTTTCACCGCCGGCTCGCATGAGCGGGACCAGGTCCTCACGGTAGGTTTTTGGGGTCTCGAAGCCGTTGACATGGTCCAGCTCATCGACCACATGGAAAAGCCGAATGCGCGCCCCGTACAGGCGCGCCAGCCCGATGGCGGTATCGAGGGCCTTGATGGAAGTCGGGCTGCCGTCGACCGGCACCAGCAACTGGCGTATCGGGGCCATGCGATCAAACAGTGCTGGGCGACAAAGCCGCCGGCCGCACCGTCTCCTGGTTCTTCGTGTTGTCGCGGACGGCATTGCCGAACACGTCCAGGCGGGACGCATAGCTGCCGTCATCGACTTCCCGCGCGGTGAATGAAGTCGAAAGAATGGGCGCCCGGCCCAGTGTTCGGTCGATTTCGGCCACCGCGTTGCTGGCACCGCGGCCACCCATCACCGAGATGACGGCCACGCGCTTGAGGCCCGTGGAATGGTCTCGCACAAAGCTGCGCATGGGGCCGGCCAGCCGGTACACCCAGACAGGCGCGATCAGCACAACCGTCCCAAAGCTCCGAGGGTCCGGCCCCTCATAACGGATCGCGGGGTGGCGCCTGAGCAGCGAATCCATCACGCAGCGCCAAATGCCCGCAGCGCCCGTGCGCGAACGCGATTCGCTGACCTCGCCGCACGGCCACTGGAACTTGCTGGACAGGAGATCGGCCACGCGGCGCGATGTCCCGGTGTTGGAATAGCAAACGATAAGCGTGCTCTCGGACATGGTTTTGCTCCTTGGATGTTGCGCGCGACAATGCAGCCGTCAAACCGACACCGCGCAAGCATCGGCCGCCTGCAAAGGGTATGGTGGAAGCCGGAATGAGCCCTTGACGCAGATCAAGGGCGGCGGCCTTGGCCGAGGTCCTTGCTCTCGGCGATGGCGGGCAGCACCGCCGATACATAGCGCAGGGCCAGCAACCACAGCGCCATGGCAGCCAGGATCAGCAGGCACCAAGCGGCGCCTCGTACGGATAGCGTAACGAAGCCCATAACCCCTCGCAACCATGGTTGCCACAGCACCAGCGAAAGAAGCAAAACAACCGCCGCGGCCAGACGCGGCAACCAGGGGTTTTTGAGGACATTCACCGAATGGCGATGAACCAGCACGAGAAGAAACAGCCCTGCGACAAGGCTCACGAAGAGTGTCGTGCGTATCTCGGCCTCCTGCCGCCCCTGATCCAGCAGATACCAATTGGCCGCGAGCAGCACCAATGCCAGGCCGAAGCCTTGCGACAGGCCATAGGCCATGTTGCGCACGGCGAAGGGGGAATCCGTGGCCGGCCTGGGCGGTCGGCGCATCAGCTCCGGGTCAGCAGGCTGCGCTTCAAACAATATCGAGCAAGCCGGATCGATGATCAACTCAAGCAGGATGATCTGCGCCGGCAACAGGAGCACAGGCCACTGCACCAGCGCCGGAATCAGCGCAAGTGCCACGATGGGCATGTGCACCGCGAAAATGAATCGCACGGCGCTGCGGATGTTGTCATCGACGTGACGGCCCTGGCGTATGGCCGCCGCGATGCTGGCGAAACTGTCATCCAGCAGCACCAAGGCCGCGGCCTCGCGCGCCACGTCGGTTCCGCGCTCGCCCATGGCAATGCCGGCATCGGCGGCCTTGAGCGCGGGCGCGTCGTTGACGCCGTCGCCCGTCATGCCCACCGTGCCTCCGTCGGCCTGCAGCGCGCGCACCAGCCGCAGCTTCTGCTCGGGCCTGAGCCGCGCGCAGATTGAAACGTTCCGCAAGCGGGCTCGCAGCGAGGCATCGTCCAGTGCATCGATGTCCGCGCCGGTGAGCACGCCGAAGGGATTGGGCAGGCCCGCCTGGCTCGCTATCGCGCTGGCCGTCACCGGGTGGTCGCCCGTCATCATGATGACGCGGACGCCCGCCTCGTGACAGTCTCGAACCGCACGCGGCACCGTGGGCCGTAGCGGGTCGGCCAGGCCCAGCAGTCCGACAAAGCGCAGGCTGAGGTCGCGCTGGCTATCGGGTAAACCGGCGCATTCCCATTCGCCGCGCGCCACGGCGA
>Ga0209564_1001835_pt1 | contig 19455 bp, 17 predicted proteins | sample AraplaCol_mMF_r2_FD_184272 | JGI IMG/M metagenome (GOLD analysis project Ga0209564, IMG submission 184272) | Arabidopsis root microbial communities from North Carolina, USA - plate scrape MF_Col_mMF_r2 (SPAdes) (version 3) | ecosystem: Host-associated > Plants > Roots > Endosphere | place: USA...
CCGAACTTGGCCGCCAGCACCGTGGTGATCGCCGCCGTCAGGGTCGTCTTGCCATGGTCCACGTGGCCGATCGTGCCCACGTTCACGTGCGGCTTGGTCCGCTCAAATTTGCCTTTTGCCATTTTTCAACTCCAGAAATCGATAAAGAGTTACAAAACCAGTGAATCACGACCGCCGGCGCAACGCTTTGCGCGCTGCGCCGGCTCAAATATGGTGCCCTTTGCGGGAATCGGACCCGCGACCTCTCCCTTACCAAGGGAGTGCTCTACCACTGAGCCAAAAGGGCTTTTTTAAATCCCAAAAGTCAAAAAGACTTTCAAACTTTCACAGCAATCCAACGCAAGATCAACCAGCAGGACTCACAAGCACCACAAATGCAGTCCTGGAGCGGGAGACGGGAATCGAACCCGCGTCATTAGCTTGGAAGGCTAGGGTTCTACCATTGAACTACTCCCGCGCAGCTCTGCCAATTCAACTCACATCAAACCACGCAATCCAAGACCCGCTTTACGCGACCGCCTTGCACTGCCCGCTTGCCAAAAATCAACAAAAATCTGGTGGATGAGGCTGGATTCGAACCAGCGTAGGCGTAAGCCAACAGATTTACAGTCTGCCCCCTTTAGCCACTCGGGCACCCATCCTTCAAGCGAACCTCGGATTATGCCACGGTTTTATGTCGGACGGAATCCTGGGCATCGCAAAAAGCATTAAAAATTGCGGCACGAAGCTTCCAGGCCAGCGGCTGGCCGCAATCGCACCGGCAAGAACCCTGTGGCGGCGATCTCCGCCCGCCCAACACCTTCGGGCATGATGGTGCCATGGCCCGAATCGCAGCGCCGGGGTGTGGATATTTGCGCTGTCCTTTATTCGAATACCCATGAACATCCCAGCCCCCACCTCCCCGCCGCCAGACCCTTCTTCCCTGCGCCGGGTCAACCTGGCCTTGCAGGGCGGCGGTTCGCACGGCGCCTTCACCTGGGGGGTCCTGGACGCCTTGCTGGAGGATGAGCGTATCGAGTTTGATGGCATCAGCGGCGCCAGCGCGGGCGCGGTCAATGCCGTGGCGCTGGCGCACGGATATGCCGTCGCCGCGCACAAAGACAGTGGAACGCCCAATCCTCGGGAAGCCGCCCGGGCTTCGCTGGCCCGCATCTGGCAAGGCGTGGCCGCCATGGGCAGCCTGGGTTCCATGGCCGACGGCATCAGCAAGATGCTTCTAGGCGGCTGGTCGCCGGAAAAAGTGGGCGCTAACTTTTTTAACAACGCAATGAGCCAATGGCTGTCGCCCTACCAGTCCAACCCGCTGGACATCAACCCTCTGCGCAAACTGCTGCAGGCCGAGATCGACTTTCCGGCCATCGCCGCCTTGCAGCTACCCAAGACTTTTGTGTCCGCGACCCACGTGAACACCGGCCAGGCCGAAATCTTTTCGGGCAAACGCCTGACATTGCAGGCAGTCATGGCCTCCACCTGCCTGCCTACGCTGTTCCAGGCGGTGGAAATCGGCGGCCAGTCCTATTGGGACGGCGGGTTTTCCAGCAACCCGTCCCTGCTGCCCCTGATCAGCGAATGCAGCAGCCGCGACATCATCGTGGTGCAAATCAACCCGCTGAGGCGCCCCGAGGTCCCCCACACGCCCCATGACATCATGGACCGGGTGAACGAGCTGACCTTCAACGCCAGCCTGCTGGCTCAGATGCGCACCATCGATTTCATCAACCGCTTGCTGGCGGACGGGCGCCTGCAGGAAGGTGCGAAGTACAAAAGCCTGCTGCTGCATCGCATAGACGGCGGCGAGGCCCTGGAGAACCTGCCGTCATCGACCAAGATGTCGGCCGACGGGGCCATGATTGAAAAGCTGTTTGAAATGGGCCAGGGCGCGGCCAAGCGCTGGTTGCGCCGCCACTTTGAAGCACTGGGCCTGCAAAGCACGGTCAACATCCGCCGCGACTACGTCGGCAGCCTTCCCCAGGAGTTCTAGCGGGACGCCAGCCACTAGCCTTTTGGATGGGCGTCACGCCACTCCCGGGCCTGCGAAAAATGGCCACAGCCGATAAATGGCAGCGGCGGCCGCAGCGCCGACAGCGGCGAAGGATGGTTGGCCACCAGCACCTTGTGGCGCTTCACGTCAATCAAGGCCCGCTTGCTCTGCGCATGGGAGCCCCATAGCATAAAAACCACCGGATGGTCTCCGTCCGATACCTGGCGGATCAGGGTGTCGGTCAGCACCTCCCAACCCTTGCCCGAATGGCTGGCCGGCAGGCCTTCTTCCACCGTGAGGCAGGTGTTGAGCAGCAGCACGCCGTGCGTGGCCCATTTCACCAGGCTGCCACCGGGCACAGGAAATTTCGGGGGCGGCGTACCCAGGTCGCGCTGCAGTTCCTTGAAGATGTTGCGCAGCGAGGGCGGCAGGGCCACGCCGGGCGCGACGGAAAAAGCCAGCCCCTCGGCCTGGCCCCTGCCGTGATAAGGGTCCTGCCCCAGTATGACCACACGGACCTCTTTGGGTGGCGTGAGCTCCAGCGCACGCAGCGGCTGCGGAGGAAAGATCACCGCGCCTTGCGCAAGCCGGCTTTGCAGGAAATCCAAGAGCTTGCGGCCAGTGGGGCTCGCGAAGAAGTCCTCGGTGGTATGGCGCCACCCCGGCGCCACGGGCCAGTCCGCAGGGTCCGCGCTGGCCAGTTGGTCCGGACGATTCATAGGCGCCGCCTCTCTTTGATTTTTGCGACTACTTGCCGCTGAACAACTGCGCCAGCGCCAGGCCCGGCTCTTCGGCGCGCATAAAGGCCTCGCCGACCAGGAAAGCATTGACACCGGCGTCGCGCATGCGCTTCACGTCGGCTGGCGTGGCAATGCCGGATTCGGTGACCAGCAGGCGGTCCGCAGGCACCTGGCCCAGCATGCCCAGCGTGGTGTCCAGCGAAACCTCGAAGGTCTTGAGATTGCGGTTATTGATGCCGATCAGCGGCGTCCTGAGCTTGAGGGCGCGCTCGAGCTCGGCTTTGTCGTGCACCTCGACCAGCACCGCCATGTCCAGCGACAAGGCCAGCGCCTCCAGCGATTTCATCTGCGCATCGTCCAGGCAGGCGGCGATCAGCAAAATGCAGTCGGCCCCCATGACACGTGCTTCATAGACCTGGTAGGGGTCGACCATGAAATCCTTGCGCAGCACCGGCAGGCTGCACGAGGCGCGGGCCTGCTTGAGGTAGTCGACGCTGCCCTGGAAGAACTGCCTGTCGGTCAGCACCGAGAGGCAGGCCGCGCTGAGCGTGCCGTCGCCTTCGGCATAGCTTTGCGCGATATCGGCCGGAATGAAATCAGCGCGCAGCACGCCCTTGGACGGGCTGGCCTTCTTGACCTCGGCGATCACCGCGGGCTGGCCCGCCGCGATCTTGGCGCGCAGCGCGCCCACGAAGTCACGCGTCAGCACGCGGGACTCGGCATCTTCACGCATCACTGCGAGAGGCTTCTTGCGAATCGCCTCGGCGATTTCCTGGCGCTTGACGGCAATGATCTTGTCGAGGATGTCGGACATGGTGTTCAGGTCGCCTTCAGGGCGCCAGTTGCTGGGTGGTAGAAACAAGCAGCTGCAGCCGGGCCTTGGCTGCGCCCGAGGCCAGCGCATCCCGGGCCAGGCCTATGCCGGTCTTGATCGAATCGGCCACGTTGGCGGCATACAGCGCCGCGCCGGCATTGAGGACCACGATATCGCGCGCCGCACCGGGCTGGTTGTCCAGCACACCCAGCAGCATGGCCTTGGATTGCTCCGGCGTTTCCACGCGCAGCGCGCGGTTGCTGACCATGGGCATGTCGAAGTCCTCGGGGTGGATTTCGTATTCGGTGATCTCACCGTTCTTGAGCTCGCCCACCACCGTGGCCGCGCCCAGGCTGACTTCGTCCATGCCGTCCTTGCCGTAGACCACCACCGCATGTTCGGCCCCCAGGCGCTGCAAGGCACGCACCTGTATACCCACAAGGTCGGGATGGAACACGCCCATCAGGATATTGGGCGCGCCGGCCGGGTTGGTCAGCGGGCCCAGGATGTTGAAGATGGTGCGCACGCCCAGCTCCTTGCGGATGGGCGCGACGTTTTTCATCGCCGGGTGATGGTTGGGTGCGAACATAAACCCCACGCCGACCTGTTCTATGCATTGCGCAATCGCCTCGGGCTTCAGGCCGATGTGCACGCCCAGCGATTCGACCACGTCGGCGCTGCCGGACTTGCTGCTGACGCTGCGGCCGCCGTGCTTGCTGACCTTGGCGCCGGCCGCGGCCGCCACGAACATCGTGCAGGTCGAGATGTTGAAGGTGTGCGAGCCGTCGCCGCCGGTGCCGACGATGTCGACCAGGTGGCGCTTGTCGGCCACATGAACCTTGGTGGAGAACTCGCGCATCACCTGCGCGGCGGCGGTGATCTCGCCTATGGTCTCCTTCTTGACGCGCAGGCCGGTGATCAGCGCGGCCATCATCACGGGCGACATCTCGCCGCTCATGATCAGCCGCATGACGTGCAGCATCTCGTCGTGGAAGATCTCGCGATGCTCAATGGTCCGCTGCAGCGCTTCCTGCGGTGTGATTTTGTGGGTGTGGGGCATGGCGCGTCTCGCTTGTGTTGTTCCTGGGCCTAAAAAGGCGTTCAGGTCGACGGATTATCGGTAAAGGCCAGCTTGAGGCCAAATGCGATGAACATGGCACCGGCCGCGCGATCCAGCCAGTGCATGCCGCGCTGCACGGCATCGCGCCGCGCCATCCACGCGGCGGCCAGCGCCCAACCAGAGTTGACCGGAATGGCGTTCAGGTTGAACAGCACGCCCAGCAGCACAAAGGCCAGGGCCTTGTTCTCGGTGCCCGGCGCAATGAACTGCGGCACAAAGGCCAGGAAGAAGATGGCCACCTTGGGATTGAGCACGTTGGTCCAGAAGCCACCCATGAAAATCGCCTTGAGGGGCTTGGACGCTTCGGCAGCGGCGACTGCGGCGAGGTCTGTCGTGGCCTGGGGCGCCCTGGACAGCAGGATCTTCGCGCCTATCCACAGCAGGTAGGCAGCGCCTATCCACTTCAGCACGGTAAAGGCGATGGCCGAGGTGGCCAGCAAGGCCCCCACGCCCACGGCCGCCGCGAAGATGTGGACGAAGCAACCGGTGGTGATGCCCAGGCCGGCCACAACGCCGGCACGCGCGCCGGAGCGCAGCGAGTTGGTCACGATATAGAGCACATCGGGGCCCGGCGTCAGGTTCAGCAGCCAGCCAGCCGCGATGAACAGCAACAGGTGTTGGAAATCAGGCATGGTAGTCCCTAGTCCTTAGCGATGGAAAAATTCCCGGATGGCGGCCACCGCGCGATCAACGCCTGCGGTATCCACATCCAGATGGGTCACAAAACGCAGGCGGTACAGGCCGGTGGCCTGTATGCCTCTGCCGGCCAGGTGTTTGAGCAGGTCCGCGGACTGTTCGCGCGCCGCGCCCGTCAGGTCGACAAACACGATGTTGGTCTGCGGTGTTTCCACCTGCAGCCCCTCTATGCCGGCCAGGCTGTCAGCGAGGTGCCTGGCCAGCGCATGGTCCTGGGCCAGGCGGCCGACATGGTGGTCCAGCGCATGCGAGGCCGCGGCTGCCAGCATACCGGCCTGGCGCATGCCGCCGCCCGCCATCTTGCGGACGCGGTGCGCCCGCGCGATGAACTCGCGCGATCCGCACAGAGCCGAGCCGACAGGCGCGCCCAAGCCTTTGCTGAAGCAGACGGAAACGCTGTCAAAACATCCGGCAATGCGCCTGGCCTCCGCCAGCGGATTACTGCCGGTCTGCGCAGCTTGCGCGACGGCTGCATTGAACAGCCGCGCGCCGTCAAGGTGGCGGGCCAGGCCTCGCTTTTTTGCAAGCGTGGTGGCCTGCTGCACATAGTCGAAAGGCAGCAGCTTTCCGCCCAGGGTGTTTTCCAGCGCCAGCAGCCGGGTACGCGCGAAATGCGGGTCGTCGGGCTTGATGGAGGCCTCGATCTCGGACAGGGCCAGGGTGCCGTCGGCCTGATGATTCAGCGGCTGCGGCTGCACGCTGCCGAACACCGCCGCGCCGCCGCCTTCCCAGCGGTAGCAATGCGCCATCTGGCCGACGATGTATTCGTCGCCGCGCTGGCAGTGGCTCAGGATGGCGCACAGGTTGCTCTGCGTGCCGGTGGGCACAAAAAGCGCGGCTTCAAAGCCCAGCAGGCCGGCGATTTTTTCCTGCAAGGCGTTGACGGCCGGGTCGTCCCCAAATACATCATCACCCAGCGGCGCAGCCAGCATGGCCTCGCGCATGGCGGCCGTGGGCCGGGTCACGGTGTCGCTGCGCAGGTCCACGGCGGCTTGGTTCATGCGCTTTGCTCCAGGAAGTTTTTCAGCATGGCGTGGCCGTGTTCGGTGAGTATCGATTCAGGATGGAACTGCACACCCTGGATAGGCAGCTCCTTGTGGCGCACGCCCATGATCTCGCCGTCGTCCGTCCAGGCCGTGACGGCCAGCGCCTTGGGGCAGGACGATTTTTCAATCGCCAGCGAGTGGTAGCGGTTGACGACGAACTGCTCTGGCAGTTTGGCGAATACGCCCTCCTGCGTGGTGGTGATCACGCTGGTCTTGCCGTGCATGAGCTGCTGGGCACGGATGATCTTGCCGCCGAAGGCCGCGCCAATGCTCTGGTGCCCCAGGCACACACCCAGGATGGGCAACTTGCCGGCAAAGTGCTGGATCGCCGCAACGGAGATGCCGGCCTCGGCCGGCGAGCACGGCCCGGGCGAGACCACCAGCAGATCCGGCTTGCGCGCGGCGATGTCGGCGACGCTGATTTCGTCATTGCGGAACACTTCGACCTCGGCGCCCAGTTCACCAAAGTACTGGACGATGTTGTAGGTGAAGCTGTCGTAGTTGTCGATCATCAACAGTTTGCTGCGCTTCATGATTCAGGCCTCCCCGCGCAGGCGTTGGAACTCGCCGCGCTCAAAGTCAATGGATGCGGCAATCATGGCGCGGTAGGCCGCTTCCAGGACGGCCTCGGGGGCGCCGGCTGCTCGGGCCTGGGCGCGCACGCGGTCGATGATGAATTCGATGCGGGCGTTGTCAACGATCTCGCCGGCGCTTTGCTTGATGCGAGCCGCCTGCGCGACGTACGCGCTGCGCTCGGCGACCAGCGCTACGATGCGGTCGTCGAGGGCGTCGATGTTGCGGCGCACGTCGGCCATGGTGCGGCAGTGCTCGACGCGGGTGTGGACGGGCGTGCTCATTCCAGGCCCTCCTCGACAAGCTCGGAAGCCCTCAGCAGCGCGCGCGCCTTGGCTTCGGTTTCCTTCCACTCGAGCTCGGCCACCGAATCGGCCACCACCCCGGCCGCCGCCTGCACATACAGCGTCTGGTCCTTGATGATGCCGGTGCGTATGGCGATGGCCACGTCCATGTCGCCCGCATAGCTGAGGTAGCCGCAGGCACCACCGTACAGGCCGCGTTTGGTGGGCTCCAACTGGTCGATGAGCTCCATGGCATGGACTTTGGGCGCGCCGGTCAGCGTGCCCGCCGGGAAGGTGGCCTTCAGCACGTCCATGCTGGTCATGCCGTCGAGCAAGACGCCCTCGACATTGCTCACGATGTGCATCACGTGGCTGTAGCGCTCGACCGCGAAAGCCTCGGTCACCTTCACCGTGCCGGTCTTGGCGATGCGGCCTATGTCGTTGCGCGCCAGGTCTATCAGCATCACATGCTCGGCACGCTCCTTGGGGTCGTTGACCAGTTCCTGCTCGACGGCCTTGTCGGCCTCGGGTGACGAGGCGCGCGGGCGTGTGCCCGCGAGCGGGCGAATGGTGATCTTTTGCCCCTCGCTGACCTGCTCCTGCCGCACCAGGATCTCCGGCGAAGCGCCCACCACATGGAAATCGCCGAAGTGGTAGTAGTACATATAGGGGCTGGGATTGAGCGAACGCAATGCACGGTACAGGCTCAGCGGCGATTCGGTGTAACGCTTCTTGATGCGCTGGCCGACCTGCACCTGCATGAAGTCGCCGGCCTCGATCAGGCGCTTGGCTTTTTCCACAGCGGCGATGTAGTCGGCCTTGGCGAAGTCGCGCTCGACGGGATAGCCCTGGGAAGGCTTGACCACAGGGGCGCTGACCGAGTATTTGAGTTTCTCCCTGAGTTCGCGCAGCCGCTTCTTGGCATTGGCGTAGGCCTCGGGCTGTGCCGGGTCGGCATAGACGATCAGGTAGAGCTTGCCTGAGAGGTTGTCGATCACCGCCAGCTCTTCACACTGCAGCAGCAGGATATCTGGACAGCCCAGGGTATCGGGCGGACAGCTGGCTTCGAGTTTCTTTTCGATGTGGCGCACCGCGTCGTAGCCGAAATAGCCGGCCAGGCCACCGCAGAACCGCGGCAGGCCCGGCCGCAGCGCGACCTTGAAGCGCTTCTGGTAGTCGGCGATGAAGTCCAGCGGGCTGGCCGTCGAGGTTTCCACCACGCGGCCATCGGTCACCACCTCGGTGATACGGTCGGCGCCAAAGCCCGAGGCCTGAACCAGTGTGCGGGCCGGCAACCCGATGAAGCTATAGCGGCCAAAGCGCTCGCCGCCGACGACGGACTCCAGCAGAAAGCTGAATTTGCCGCCATCCTTGGAGTGGGCGAGCTTGAGGTAGAGGGAAAGCGGCGTCTCCAGATCGGCAAAAGCTTCCGCCATCAGCGGAATGCGGTTGTAGCCCTGGCCGGCGAGGCTTTTAAATTCAAGTTCAGTGATCACGGTAAATCCTTCGCTAGGAGGCAAAGCGCGAAAGGGCGCCGCCACCTGTCATTCAAAACGCCCCGAAGACCGGGGCCGGGATGCACCCGCGGGCTGCGGGAAGGCATCGATGAGAAAAGGGGGGGTGTCGCAGAACCTGCGGCAAGTGTGCGGGCCGATGGCAGCGCTGTAGCGAGCCGGCCCGCAACGCCTCAGGCGTGCGAGAAATGACAGGTACGCCAGGGCCAGGCTCCCCGGTCGCCACAACCTGTTTGAATGATGCGATGAATGAACATGTGGGCCAAGTGTAGCAAAGACCGGGGGGGCTCCGAGTTTCAGGGAGCAAATCAAGAGAGACGAAAGGCGGGCAGGTACGAATGCTCGCAAACCCTCTTGTGAGGGGGCGCCGGGGAATTCGAAAATAGGGAAATAAAAACGAACGCTCGTTCTATTTCAACCACTCTTTGGAGACAGCCCATGACTTTGACAACGCGATGCATTGCGGGCCTGGCTGGCCTGGTGCTCTCATTCTCCACTCTCGCCGCGCCGATGGAAGTGGCCGGCGTCAAGCTGGACGACCCGGTGGAGCTCCATGGCACAAAGCTCCAGCTCAATGGGGCCGGCATTCGTTACAAGGCGGTGTTCAAGGTGTATGTGGCCGGGATGTACCTGCCCAAAAAGGCGTCCACCCCGGAGGAGGTCTACACCATGACCGGCCCCAAGCGCATCAGCATCACCTTGCTGCGCGAGATTGATTCCAACGAGCTCGGCAAGAGCTTTACCACCGCCTTCACTGAAAACGCACCCAAGGCGGAGATGTCCAAGCTGATCCCCGGCCTGATCAGGATGGGCCAGCTCTTTGCCGACCAGAAGAAGCTGGTGGCGGGCGAAGGCTTCACCATCGACTGGATTCCCGGCACCGGCACCGTGATTTCCGTCAAGGGCAAGCCGCAGGGCGAGCCCTTCAAGGAGGCCGAGTTCTTCAACGCCCTGGTGCGCATCTGGCTGGGCCCGCAGCCCGCCGACTGGAAACTCAAGGACGCGATGCTGGGTAAAACCAATTAAAGTGCATTGAGGCCTAAGCTTCACACGATCAACGAACGGGGCGCAAGCCCCGTTGCCGTTTCTGCGTTTCTGCCGCCTTATTTTTGAAACCGCAGCCCGGCCAGCGAGTCGACAAAACCATCGGCATCGACCTCGCGCACCGGCTCACCATGGTTGTAGCCGTAGGTCACCAGCAGCACCGGGCAACCCGCCGCCCGCGCGGCCTGCGCGTCGTTGCTGGAGTCGCCGATCATCAGGGTGCGCGCCGGCGCCGTGCCCAGTGCCTCGCAGGTCTTGAGAAGGGGTAGAGGGTCGGGCTTCTTGCGCTCGAAGGAGTCGCCGCCAAAGACCTCGCTGAAAAAGCCGTCCAGGCCCTTGAGCCTGAGCAGCTGGCGTGCCATGGCCAGCGGCTTGTTGGTCAGGCAGGCCAGCTTGAGCCCGGCTTGCTGCAGGCTGCGCAGCCCTTCCACACTCCCGGGGTACACCGCCGAATGCATGCCGTTGATAGCGGCGTAATGCCGCTGGTAGCTCACAAAGGCTTCGGCATAGCGGGCCGGGAAGTCGCCGCCAGCATGCACCAACACGGCCTTCACAAGATTTTCGGAACCTTTCCCGACCATCCGGCCCAGGGTCGCCGCATCCAGCAGTCGCAGCTCTTCGCCCGGCTTGCACAACCCGGCCAGCATGGCGTTCACGGCGGCGACGAAGTCACCCAGGGTGTCCACCAGGGTACCGTCCAGGTCCACCATGGCGGCATCGAAGTGGGTTCGGGTCAAGGCGGGAAGGTCCATGCAAAACAGAGAGTAAGGTTGCAGCCGGAGCGGCGATCATGCCAGAACCCCGCTCACCACCATTCGCCCGCCGCGCGATGCTTTAGCGCAGGACGACGCTCAGGAAGCGCTCTGCCTGGCGCGCCGCCTGGCTTGCATGGCGCGATCCAGGCTGTCGAGCAGGCGCTGCTCATCGAGGGGTTTTTCCAGCCAGCCCGAAACGCCCAGCGTCTGGCCGCCGGCATGCTGCCGCGCCTCCGCGGCGGCGACCGACAGCACCAGCACCGGCAGGCGCGCGGTGCGCTTGTTGGCCCGCAGTTCGCGTATCAGCGAAAAGCCGTCCTCATAGGGCGCCCTGATGTCCACCGTCATGGCCGCATACGACTCCATCTTGAGGTAGTCCCGAGCCTGTTCGGTGGTGTGCGCCATGTCAGCGTCGTAGCCGCCGTTGTCCAGCATCAGGCCGATGAGCTGGGCGACATCGGGATCTTCCTCGTACACCAGTACGCGCGGGCGCGTGATGCCGTCAAGCCCCGCAGGGGCCGTGACCGGCGGTGCTTCTCTCCATATGGGCAGTTCGAAGAAGAATGTTGTGCCGGCGCCGGTTTCCGTGGTGAATCCTATGCTTCCATCCATGCGCTCGATGATGGCCTTGGAAATGCTCAGGCCCAGGCCGGTCCCGCCTTTCTGGCGCGTATCCGAAGAATCAGCCTGTGAAAATTTCTGGAAGATGCGCTGGCGGAATTCATCCGGAATGCCGGGCCCGCTGTCGATGATTTCCACGCGCACGCGCCCCGCGCCCGTGCGCATCGCCACCTGCACGGCACCGTCGGGCGGCGAGAACTTGATGGCATTGGACAGCAGGTTGGTCACCACCTGGATCAGCCGGTCGCTGTCGACGCAAACCTGCACGGGCGCCTCGACCCTGCCCAGCACCAGTTTCACGCCGTGCTGCTCCGCAAAGCCTTCGTTGGCGACCAGTGCCTGCTCGAGCAAGGGCTCCAGCTCCATGGGCCGCAGTTCAAAGTTCATCTTGCCGGATTCGATTTTTTCGCTGTCGAGAATGTCGTTGATGAGCCGGATCAGGCGCTCGCAATTGCTCTTGGCGATGCCCACGAGGTTTTTGGCCTGAGCGGGCAGTTCGCCCGTCACGCCTCCCCAGACCAGCCCGAGCGATCCGCGTATCGAGGTCAGCGGCGTGCGCAATTCATGGCTCACGGTGGAGACGAATTCGCTCTTCATGCGGTCTATGCGCTTGAGTTCGGTCACATCGTTGCCCAGCGATGAGAAGCCGATCACCGTACCCTGCTCATGCCCCTCCCCATAGCGAGGGAAGTAGCTCATGACATATTCGCGCCGTTCGCCGCCGAGAGGTGCCAGCATGCATTCGTAGCGCACCGAATAGCCCTCCAGCGCCTCCTGCACATGGCTTTTGACCTGCTCGTACAGCTGCGGCCCCATGACTTCGAGCATGGTGCGGTTCTGTATCTGTTCGCTCCGGAGCCCGAAGGCTTCCTCATAGGCCCGGTTGTGGAAACGGAAACGCTCCTCCCGGTCGACGTAGGCGATCAGGGCCGGCACGGCATCGGTCAGTTCCCGCAGCTGGGCCTCGCTGTCGCGCAGAGCCTCGCTGATGCGGTTGCTTTCCGTGATGTCATGGAGGATTGCGGTGAACAGCCGGCGACCGCCGACGTTGACATCGCCGAACGATGCGTTCACCGGAAACTCGGTGCCGTCATGGCGCAGGCCGAGCACCTTGACGTCCCATTCGCGAAAGCCGCGCTGGCGGCCAGCCAGGCTTGCGAAAAAGGCCTGAAAGCCCATGCGGTAACGCGTGGGCAGCAGCATGGTCACCTCCCGGCCCACCAGGTCGTCAAGCCGGTAGCCGAAAAGATGGCGGGCGGCGCTGTTGGCGTTGACGATGATGCCTTCCTGGGTCGCCGTCACCAGCCCTTCGGCCATGCTCTCGGTCACGGCCCGGCTCATGGCCTCGCTGTCGGAAAGCCTGGCCTCTATGCGGCGGCGCTTTTCCTGCGCCCTGACAATCATCTGGATACCCCAGCCGAACACGCTCAGGCACAGCAAGCCGCCCAGCAGGATCAACTGCTTGACGGTCTGCGCGGTCTGCCGCGACTCTTCCTTCGAATGTTCCAGGTCTTCGGTTTCGGCCGTCTTGATGCGGGCCACCAGCGTCTCGATCTCGTCGTGGAGCCGGCGGTTGGGCGCGCCGCTGTCGATGGCGGCCGCGACATCAAGCCCGGCTTGCTGCCGGGCGGCAATGGCCTGCTCCATGAATTCGAAACGGCGGGCCATGGCCTCCCCCAGGGCACGCCAATCCTGGCTGGTGCTGGCTTGGGCATGCACACGCTGCAGCGCCTGCTGGCTCAGCGCGCGGGCCTGTTGGTAGGCGGCGAGGTCTCCGGAAATATTGGTCAGCAGGTAGCGCCGCTGGGAAGACTCGGCCGCCTTGAACTCAGAGGCGACCTGCTCCAGCAGCAGCACCGTTTCGCGCGCCTCTGTTTCACTCTGAGTGCCGCTGATCAGCGAGTTGATGGTGAGATAGGAAGCCGCCGTGCTCAGGACAATCAGGAGCATCCCTATGCACAGGGCGACATTGATGGTGGCGCGAAAAGGCAGCTTCATGGCGTCTGAGCCGGCAGGCCTGGGGTACCAGAAAAGCGGCTCATCCGGCCGGGCCAGGCGCTACTGCGAGCCCAGCACGGTGCGAACCGCCTGGATCAGCGACTCGGTCTCCACGGGCTTGGTGATGTAGCCGTCGGCGCCGCTGGCCAGGCCCTTGAGCACCGCCTCGCGGGTCGCCTTTGCCGTCAGCATGATCACGGGAATGTCCTTGAGCTGGGGGTGCGAGCGGATACGCAGCAGAATGTCGAACCCGTCGGCGTCGGGCAGCATGACGTCCAGCAGCACCAGATCGGGAATAGGCGGCTTGCGGAACTCGGCCACCACCTCGGCGCGGGACCCCGCCACCCGTACGTCGAAACCCTCAAAGGTCAGGTAGTGGTTCAGGAACTTGGCCATGTGCTCATCATCGTCCACGATGATGGCCGACTGGCGCTCACCCGGTGCACGCTGGCGCGGCTGTCCGCGCTTGCGGGCGATGCGGACGTAGTAATTGGACTTCTTGAGCGTGGCCGCGCAGAAATCAGCCTCGGCGCCGGCTTCCGTGAGCGCCGCCGGGCTCAGCTGGAACTGCAGCGACGCGGCGAACGGGTCCGCCTGGACCTGGGCCACCAAACCCTTCGCCAACAACAATTGCACGGTGTTGTCGAGCGTCGCGCCGACGGCTTCGCCCACGCTCTGGCGAATCTGCGCCATGGACAGGACGCCGTCGAGGCGCACCAGCAGCTCCAGCTCGGCCGGTGAGATCGTGGTGGCGGCGCTGCGCAACTCCTGCTGGCCCTTGGTCGTCACTGCGTAGATATCGTTGTACTGCACGGTAGCTCCTCTCTGTGGGTAAGGGGCATGACATGCGCCGAGGCGCCCTGCCTGAAGATTCTAAGGGTCCAGGGCTGGCGTCAATGGCGTGCGCCCACAGCAGGAAGATACACCAAGCGGGCCGGCATGTGTGTTCACGGCGACTCCACAGGAGGCGGCGGCAAGGCGGCGCGAAGGGCATCCATCAATTCGGAGAGCGAGTCCTCCATGCGCAGCAGCAACTCGTCAATGCCCTCGCGCGGCGCACTGTCGCGCAGCGCCTGCTCCAGCGCCTCCGCGTCCTGCGGCAATTGCGTGGCGCCTATCTGCGCCGAGACGCCGCGCAGGGAGTGGCTCAGCAATTCCGCCGCCTTCAGATCGCCTGCCGCCATCGCCTCGCGTATGCGCGCCGGCGTATCCGCGCGGCCGTCCATGAAGCGGCGCAGCATCGAAATGTAAAAACCTTTCATGTTCATCGCCCGGCTCAATCCCACCGTCAGGTTGATCCCGTGGATGCTGTCCGGCAGCGTCTCCTCCCCGGAGCCTGCCGCATCCGCCGCCTGCACGGCGGCGAGCCGGGAGGCCGCCGTGCCGTCTTCGACAGCGGGTGGTGGCGCGGCGGCGCTGGCAGTTGCCTGCGGTGCGGGCTCCAGGCTGTCCAGCGCCCTGCGCAGCTCGGCGGCGGCCTCCGCGCGTTGCGCAGGCGTGAGGCGGCCGGGGTCCAGCTCCAGGCGCAGGCCGGGCCGGTCGCACTGGATCACCCCTGCCGCGGCGGCCGGTGGCACCTGGGTTTTGCGAACCGCATAGACCGTGATGGGTTCGACAAATCCTTTGGCGATTACCGGCTCGCGTTCCTCGACCTCGATCTCACCCTGCACCAGGTCATGGGTATCCCTGGAAATGAGGATGCCGCCGGGCTCGGCGGCCTGCTCCAGCCGGGCGGCCAGGTTCACCTCGCGGCCGATGATGGTGTAGTCCATGCGCAGGTTGCTGCCGAAATTGCCGACATCGCAAAAGCCTGAGTTGATGCCTATGCGTATTTCGAAGGCCTTGGGGATGCCCATGGCCTTCCAGCGCTGCCGCAGCTCGGCCATGCGCTGCTGCATGGCGATGGCCATCTTGACGCACTGCACCGCATCCTGCCGGGGGCCCAGGGTATGAGGGTCGCCAAAGAAGATGACGATGGCGTCACCGATGAATTTGTCCAGTGTCGCGCCGTATTCGGCGGCGATCTGGGACATTTCTTCGAAGTAACTGTTGAGCAAAAAGGTAACTTCCTCGGGCTGCCACTGCGCCGTGGAGGCCGTGAAGTTCTTGATGTCCGAAAAAAACACCGTGAGCCGCTTGCGCTGGGTCTGGATCTCGGCCTGGCGCGAACCGTCGAAGAGTGACTGGTAGACCTGCGGCGCGAGGTAGCGCGACAGCTGCTCGGACAGCGTCTTCAGGCGTTTGGCATTGGTGCTGCGCTCCAGGTGCAGCCTCACGCGCGCCAGCAGCACGGGCGGGCTGATCGGCTTGGTGATGTAGTCGGTGGCACCCAGGTCCAGCCCCTGCTGCTCTTCTTCCACGCTGCTGAGCGCCGTGAGGAAGATAACGGGAATATCGGCGGTGCGCGGATCTCGCGCCAGGCGCCGCATGACTTCGTAGCCGTCCATGCCGGGCATCATCACGTCCAGCAGGATGATCTCGGGACGCTTGTCGGACAGTGCCGCCTGCAAGCCCTCTTCACCCGACTCCGCGGCCTCTACGTCATAGCCGTCCTGCAGCAGGGCGACGAGGAAATACCGGACGTCTGCCGTGTCGTCCACCACCAGGATGCGGGCGCGGCGGACGGGGCGCTGCCCGTCTTGCTCGCTTACGGCTTCAGTCATGCGGCTCCTCCATGATGACGGGGGACCGGCATCCGGCCTGGCCGGTTACCGGGGTTGGCGCGCGCGGGTGCGCATAGCCGCGCGCCGGCTTATTTCACCAGTTCTGCCCGCATGGCGTCAATCACCGCCTTGTAATCGGGTTTTCCGAAGATGGCGCTGCCGGCCACAAAAGTGTCGGCGCCCGCCGCGGCCACGCGCGCGATGTTGTCGGCCTTGATGCCGCCGTCGACCTCAAGGCGGATGTCCTTGCCCGAGGCCTCGATGCGCTTGCGCGCTTGCTCAATCTTGCGCAGCGCCGAGTCAATGAAGCTTTGCCCGCCGAAGCCCGGGTTGACGCTCATGATCAGGATCAGGTCGATGTCCTCGATCACCCAGTCCAGCACGTCCAGCGGCGTGGCCGGGTTGAACACCACCCCGGCCTTGCAGCCCTTGGACTTGATGGCCTGCACGCTGCGGTGCACATGGCCGGAGGCTTCGGGGTGGAAGCTGATCAGGTCGGCGCCGGCGTCTGCAAAAGCCGCGGCCAGCGCGTCGACGGGCTGCACCATCAGGTGCACGTCCACCGGAACCGGCGTGCCATCGGCCTTTCTGGCGTGCGGCTTGAGCGCCTGGCAGATCATGGGCCCGAAGGTCAGGTTGGGCACATAGTGGTTGTCCATCACGTCGAAGTGGATCCAGTCGGCGCCGGCGGCGATGACGGTCTTGATCTCATCGCCCAGCCGGGCGAAATCGGCGGACAGGATGGAGGGGGCGATGCGGTAGGTGGGCGGCTGGTTTTTAGGCATGGCAGGATTGTCGCAGCAAGCCGCCGTCCCCGCCCGGCCGCGCCGGCGCCGGTCGTTTCACCGGCCAGCAGCAAAGCAACAACAGGCGGTTAACATGGTCGCCAATAATTTCTGCCATGCCCAAATACCAGTTTTCCTGCGAAGTCGTCCCCCAGTACCTGCCTGAGCAGTCGGCGCCGGAGGACCATGTCTACGGCTTCTCCTATACCGTCACGGTGACCAATACCGGCGAGGTGGCGGCCCAGCTGATCTCGCGCCACTGGATCATCAGCGACGCCAACGGCCACAACGAGGAAGTCAAGGGCCTGGGCGTGGTGGGCCACCAACCGCTGCTCAAGCCCGGCGAGTCTTTTCAGTACACCAGCGGGTCGCGCCTGCGCACGCCCAGCGGCACCATGCACGGCAGTTATTTTTGCGTCGCCGAGGACGGCGGGCGTTTCGAAGTACCGATTCCCATGTTCGTGCTGGAAGCGCACAGCGGCACCGGCGGCGCCCCGCCCGGCCGCGTGCTGCATTGAGGCCAGGCCTGGGCATCCGATGAAAGACCTGGCCTCCCTGCTCAAGGCGCTGGATCCGGACGCCGACCTGGCCTCGCGCCATGTCTGGCTGATCAAGCTCTTCGAATGGATACGCGGCGACCAGACCTCGGTGGCGGCCGCCGTGTCGCGGGTGCAGGCCCTCGTGGATGCCGTCGAGATGCAGCCCGAGCTGCGGGCGCGCCTGCGGGCCTGGTGGCAGACGCTCATGCAGACGGTCGACATCACCACCTTGCTGGCCGATTTCGGCTTTGCGCCGCGCACCGCTTTTGTCAGCGAGCTCGCCGAGCGCCTGCGCCGCAAACTGCTGCCCGGCACCCCTGAAACCGTGGATGCCTCCGAGCTGTTTCCCCTGGTGGCTCCCACCCGTTTCGACGCGCAGTGGATGGGCGCGCTCGAAGAGCCGCAGATTGCCCGGCTGACCCAACTGCTCTCGGCCAGTCCTGAAATGGACACGCTGCACTGGCATTACAGCCTGATGGACGCGCTGACCTACTGCACGGCGCAGATACGCGCCACCGGTTTCGCGCCCGAGCTGCGCCTGCGCATGAACCGCGCCACGCCGCATGCGCGCGCCTTCCATGCGCTGCCGGCGGACATTGACGGGCTGCGCACCGCTTTCTTCAAGCCCGAGCGGGACGAGGCGCAGCTGCAGGCCGCGATCACGCAATACCGCGAACGGCTGGACGCCTGCCGCCAGGCCGTCAACAGCATCTACACGCACCTGGAAGAGAACGGCATCTCGGTCGGCATGGTGTTTCGCCTGCGCCAGCTGCGCGAGCGCATGCTGCGCGTGCGCGAACTGCTTGACAGCCTGGTTTCGCCCAAGCCCGCCATGGCCGCCGTCAAGCTGCTGGGGCGCCGCGTCATCACCGCGCAAGAGGGCAAAAGCATAGGCGCGCTGATCAGCGCCAACTCCACGCTGCTGTCGGCCAAGGTGGCCGAGCGCAGCGCCGAAACCGGCGAGACCTACATCACCCGCACGCGCGGCGAATACCGCCAGATGCTGGGCAAGGCCATGGGCGGCGGGGCCGTCACGGCCTTCACCACGCTGCTCAAATTCATGATCGTCGCGGTGGGACTGTCGGCCTTCTGGAGCGGCTTCTGGTCCGGCCTCATGTATGCCGCCAGCTTCATCCTGATCCAGCTGCTGCACTTCACGCTCGCCACCAAGCAGCCCGCCATGACGGCGCCGGCCATGGCCGCCAAGCTCAAGGACCTCGGCTCGGCCGACTCCACCAGCACCATCGAAGCCTTTGTCGACGAGGTCACGCACCTGGTGCGCTCGCAGGTGGCGGCGGTCTTCGGCAATGTGTTCATGGTGGTGCCGGCGGTGCTGCTGGTCAATGCGGTGGTGCAACTGCTGCTGGGCCGGCCCATGATCAGCCACACCGAGGCCGAGCATGTGCTGGGCACACTGACGCTGCTGGGGCCCACGCTGATGTGGGCGGGCTTCACCGGCGGCATCCTGTTCGCGGCCAGCATGATCGCGGGCTGGACCGAAAACTGGTTTGTGCTGCATCGCCTGGACTCGGCCATGCGCCACAACCCGCGCATCACCGCGGTGCTGGGCAGCGAACGCGCGGCGCGCTGGTCCGGCTTCATGCGCGACAACATCTCGGGTTTCGCCTCCAACATCGCGCTGGGCTTCATGCTGGGCTTGATCCCGGCCTTCACCGGCTTCTTCGGCATGGAGCTGCAGGCGCGGCACGTCACGCTGTCCACCGGCCAGCTGGCCGCGGCCGCCGCCTCGCTGGGCCTGGAGGCCTTCAAGCACCTCACGATCTGGTGGTGCGTCGCGGCGATTCCGCTGATAGGCGCGCTCAATCTCGGCGTGAGTTTTTACCTCGCCTTCCGCCTGGCCCTGCAGGCCCACAACGTGAGCAATGTGGACCGCGCCCGCATCCGGGCCGCCATCTGGGCACGCTGGCGCAGCCATCCGCGCAGCTTCTTTACGCCAGAGTAATTGCCCATCCCTGTCCAACCTCACTTCGTGTAGCTTGCTTCCCCTCAAGGGGACGGCGCCTGCGGTCTGGCAAAACCAGTCCCGCAGCCCCTGCTGGTAAATACCCTGGCTGAGTTATGCCCTGCGCGAGTTGCACACGGCGAAAAGCGGGGAGACACACCTTCCGGTGTTGTCCTACAGGCCGCCTTGCTAGGCGCCTGTAAATTAATGCAACAAGTTTCGTTTCGCGCAAACCCACCGGGCTTCAGGCTGCAAGGCCGGCCGACCAACGTGCAACATGCTGCCTTCAAGAGCCTGTCTGCAGAAGTTCCAATCAGAG
>Ga0209564_1001847_pt1 | contig 19277 bp, 15 predicted proteins | sample AraplaCol_mMF_r2_FD_184272 | JGI IMG/M metagenome (GOLD analysis project Ga0209564, IMG submission 184272) | Arabidopsis root microbial communities from North Carolina, USA - plate scrape MF_Col_mMF_r2 (SPAdes) (version 3) | ecosystem: Host-associated > Plants > Roots > Endosphere | place: USA...
CACCGGTCACTTCTACACGACCACCAAGAACAAGAAGACCACGCCCGACAAGATGCTGATCATGAAGTTTGATCCCAAGGCACGCAAGCACGTGGAATACAAGGAAATCAAGCTGAAGTAATTCAGTTTTTCCTTCAAAGACCCGCCTCACCCAGGCGGGTTTTTTTATGGCCGGCCGGGGTTTCCCGCAGCTCTTCCCCACCCCCTTCCAAAGCCCGCCCCAAAACAAAACCGCCCCCGTGAATCAACACGGAGGCGGTTTAAAGGGAGCGGTGCGCCGGCCAGGGCCGGCGGCGGATGGCTTGTCTTGTCAGGCGCGGGCGGCGCGCAGCTTCAGGGAGAACTCGCGCAGCGCGGCAATCCCGCTTTCCTCCGCACGATGGCACCAGGCCTGCAGGTCGCTGGCGAGCTGTTCGCGGGAGGCCGAGGTGCTCATCCAGAACTGGCGAAGTTCCTCGCGCATGGTGACCATCTTGTCCAGCACGGGGTGCTCGGCACGGGCCTGGGCCAGATGCGGTTTGGCGGCCGCGGGCACCTTGTCGTCGTCACGGTGCAGCCAGCGGTTGGCCGCGCGCAGCACGGACACGTCGGCTTTCTTCGCCTTCAGCACTTCGATTTCGGCCTTGCCGGCACGGCGCAACTCGCGCGCAAAACCGGCCATCACCTCGTAGCGGTGGGCGATCAGGGCTTCCAGGGTCTTTTCGTCAGCCACGGGCTGGATGGAACCCAGCTGGAGCTTGGGTGGAACCTTCTTCACCGAAGCCAGGCCGACCCTCTCCAGCGCGCGGATGTAGATCCAGCCGATGTCGAACTCATAGGGCTTGACCGAGAACTTGGCCGAGGTCGGATAGGTATGGTGGTTGTTGTGCAGCTCTTCGCCGCCAATCATGATGCCCCAGGGCGAGATGTTGGTGCTGGCGTCAGGCGCCTCAAAATTGCGGTAACCCCAGTAGTGGCCGATGCCGTTGATGATGCCGGCCGCCGTCACGGGGATCCAGGCCATCTGCACAGCCCACACAGCCAGGCCAGCCGCGCCGAAGAAGGCCAGGTCGATGACCATCATCAGGCCCACGCCCTGCCAGCTGTAGCGGGTGTAGACATTACGCTCCAGCCAGTCGTTCGGCGTGCCATGGCCGTATTTGGTCATGGTTTCCTTGTTCTTGCTTTCGGCGCGGTACAGCTCAGCGCCTTCCCAGAACACCTTTTTGATGCCGTGGGCCTGCGGGCTGTGCGGGTCATCCACGGTTTCGCACTTGGCGTGGTGCTTGCGGTGAATGGACACCCATTCCTTGGTCACCTGGCCGGTACCCAGCCAGAGCCAGAAGCGGAAAAAATGCGAGGGGATCGCGTGCAGGTCCATGGCGCGGTGCGCCTGGTGGCGATGCAGGTAAATCGTCACGCTGGCGATGGTGATGTGGGTGGTCACCAGGGTGTACAGCACGATTTGCCACCAGCTGGCGGCAAGCAATCCATTAGCCAGCCAGTCGAGGGCGGCATCAAACAACATCATAAAAATCCTTTAAACAATCCGTACCGGCCGCCATGCAAATTTGTCTCCGGGCGCCGTGCCAGACAAGGCCATATTGTAGGGCGAAGCCCTGAAAACACCAAGTCGCCAGCGGTACAGCTCAAAGCGCAAATCAGTGCGAAAAATCACGAATGAATATGTAACTTTCACCTATCTGCTGTCTTTTGCCGCCAAAAATATCACGACTTTTGCCATACTGCGGCGAAAAACCCGTCAGTCTGGTGCAAGTGGGGCCAGAGGCGAAGATAGGGTCCACGGCTAAGTTTTTCGGCCTGTTCCACGCCCAGATGGGTCAACAAGGGCCCGGTTTCAAGAACGTTAAAGCCCGTATTGGCCGCGCTGAAGGCTTCCGCAATCGCCTCGTTTTCCTCGCGCAAAACGCTGCAGGTGGCATACACCAGCCGGCCGCCGGGTTTCAAAAGCCGAGCAGCACTCGCCAAAATCGCGGTTTGCTTGGCCTGGAGCTCCTCAATGGCCTTGGGGTTTTGCCGCCATTTGAGATCGGGGTTGCGCCGCAGGGTGCCCAGGCCCGAGCATGGCGCGTCGACCAGCACACGGTCGATTTTGCCGGCCAGGCGCTTGATGCGGTCATCGCGCTCATGGGCGATAGCCACGGGATGCACATTAGACAGGCCGCTGCGCGCCAGCCGGGGCTTGAGCGCATCCAGCCTGTGGCCGGAGGTGTCAAAGGCATACAGCCGGCCGGTGTTGCGCATGGATGCGCCCAGGGCCAGGGTCTTGCCGCCGGCGCCGGCGCAAAAATCAACCACCATCTCGCCGCGCTTGGCATCCACCAGAAGAGCCAGCAACTGCGAGCCTTCGTCCTGGACCTCGATGGCACCACGCGTGAACACGTCCAGCTTGGCCAGCTGGGGTTTACCGTCTATGCGAAGGCCCCAGGGCGAATAAGGCGTGGCCACGGTTTTGATCGCAGCCTTGGCCAATTCTTTCTGGACGTCGGCCCGCTTGTCCTTCAGCGCATTGACGCGCAGATCCAGCCCGGCCGGCGCATTCAGGCTCTCCACCAGCGGCCAGAAATCATCGCCCAGTTGCTCCTTGAGCGGCTCGACCAGCCATTGCGGCAGGTTGTGGCGGTGCAACTCCATCAGGTCGGAAGGCTTGACCTGGTCACAGCGGGCCAGCCAGTCTTTCTCCTGGTCGTTCAGCGCACCCAGTAAAAAATCGCGCCCCGCCGCAAAACCCAGGATCGCCAGGCGCCGCTCCAGTGGGCCGCTGCCATGCTGGGCCAGGTAGGTGTAGAGGTTTTTCTTGCGCAGTACACCGTAAATCGTTTCCGCCACGGTGGCGCGCTCGCGCGGGCCGAGCCGGTGCTCGCGGAAAAAGCGCGAGACCACCATGTCGGCGGGATGATCAAATTTGAGGACCTGCTTGAGAAGCTCGGAACAACTGTCGAGTAAGGCTTTGGGATGCATGCCTGCATTGTCCCACCCCTTGCCGGGCGGCCCAGCCCTCAGTCCATGGTGCGCAGGTAGACGGCTTCGAAGGCGTTGCGCTCGATGTCGCCCAGCGTGGGCGAATATCCGGCCCACAGCGCCAGCACAGGCCCCGGCAGGTCCAGCGAGCGCTCCAGGTCCCGGCACAACATATAACGCGACTCGTCGTCCAGCCCCGGCAGTTCCAGGAACAGCAGGTAGCAGCGCCTGTGCGCAAATTCCTTGAGGTTTTTGCGCACCAGCCAGGCCCGCGACACGGGCTTGCAGCGCGCGAGCTGCGCCTGCAGTTCGCCTTTTTCAAATTCACTGAGGTCGTGGCGCCCGATGGCCTGGAAAAACGGCGTTTCGGTCAGCTCCTCCCAGGCACGGCTCTCCGCTTCCTCCGCCTGCTTGAGCCGCTCGCGCCACAAGGCCAGGGCTTTTTCATCAAAGCTGCCGTCTGCGGCGGGCTGCTCCATCTCGGCCACCGCCACGCGGCAAGCCCACCAGCGGTTGGCCGCGCTCTGTTCGAACAGCTGTCCAAGGCAATCCATGCGCAGCGCACGCTCCTCGGCCGGCAAGCACAGCGCCAGGCCGCGCAGGGCCCCGGCATGGCCGGGCGTGATCTGCAGTGCGCGTTCGTAGTGGCCGCGCACATCGGCCCGCGCATCCAGGCGCCGCCGCAGGTTGCCCAGCTCCACCATTTCCTCGGCGTTGTTGCGCTTTTCGCTGGAAGCCAAGGCTTCGGCACGCACGCGCACGCGCGCCAGGTAGGCGTGGTGCTGCTTCCAGTCGCTGGCGTTGTCCCTGCACCATTGCTTGTCGAAGTGTGAGATCCATTTCGCGACACCATCCCCCAGCAGGGCCAGCGCGGAACGGGAAGAGGAGGACCAAGCCGGCAGGTTTTTGGCCGCATTCAAGGCCTCAAGCCGGTCGCGCAGGCCGGGATGGGTATCGTCCACATCGCTGATGCGGCGCAGGGCCTGACGCAGCGATTCGCGGGCGAAATCTCCGGGAGGTGCCAGGCCCAGCAGACCGCGCATGGCCGCGTACGGCCCCACGGGCAAGGCCTGGGCCGCGGCGGCGCTCCAATGCCCGGGCCAGAACTCCCTGGCGACCCAGTCGCCTTTGACGGCGAGCTCGGTCAAGGCCGCAGCGGCCACATCCTTGCCCAGCAGTTTTCCGGAAATGCGGTCGGCTTCGTATTCGTCCTGCCGGGCCAGCGCAAAGGTCTTGGCCGAAAAGCGCGGAAAGTACCAGCGCAAAAAAGCCTGCGTGGCGGCCGCCACCGGGCCTTCGTCATTGCGCAGGCCGTGGTTCAGCATGGCCCAGCTCAGGCGCGTACGGTAAATCCAGGCGGCAAAGCGGCCGTGGTCACCACGCAAATGGCCGTACTCGTGCGCCAGTACAGCCAGGAATCGCGGGCGGTCCAGCGCCATCAGCAACGGCAGTCCGATGTTGAGATAGTTGACGCCACCGCCAAACAGGCCGAAACGCGGGTGCTGCCGGATGCTGGCGTTGAAGTCGGCGTCCAGCAGCACGCGGTGTATGGGCGGGCCCTTGATCTTCTTGCGTATGCGCTCCAGCGCCTCGAACAGGGCCGGCGCGTCGGCGGCCTGCAGCGCCACACCCTCCGGCTCGTCAAAGCGGCACCACAGAGCCCGCAGGCTGGTCCAGAGCAGTCCCCCGGCCGCGATGACCAGGGCGACATAGAAACCCTTGATGCGCCCATGCATCATGGCGCCGGCGACCCAGGCCAGGATGCCGGCTGAAAGCAGCAGGCAACCGACCACCCAGGCATAGCCCAGCGCCGCGAAAGCCGCCACGCTGCGGCGGTAGGCCTTGCTGTCGTCGGCGCTGGCATGTTCGCTCAGGCGCACCAAATGGATGAAATCTGCCCGGTCCATCACCCCTCCCCCTTGTTGTTGGAGACAATCTTACCCATGAGCCAAGACCCCAAGCCAACGCCCCCGATGGAAACCCCGCCCGGCCTGTACCGCCACTACAAGGGGATGTTCTACGAAGTGATAGGCACCGCACGCCACACGGAAACCGAAGAGGTATTGACCCTGTACCGCGCGCTCTACGGCGAGAAAGGACTGTGGGTGCGGCCGGCCGCCATGTTCAACGAAGAGGTCGTCATTGACGGCGTGAAGCAGCCACGCTTCGCCCGGCACCCCGGCCCGGCCCCCCAATAGCGCCGCCCCGGCGCCGTCACCGATAATCGTGGGTTATGTCCGAATCCACCGAAATCGAAAAACAGGTCAAGCGCCGCCGCACGTTTGCCATCATTTCCCACCCCGACGCGGGTAAGACCACGCTGACCGAAAAGCTGCTGCTGTTCTCGGGCGCGATCCAGATCGCCGGCAGCGTCAAGGCCCGCAAGGCCGCGCGCCATGCCACCTCCGACTGGATGGAAATCGAAAAGCAGCGCGGCATCTCCGTAGCCAGCTCGGTCATGCAGATGGAATACCGCGACTGCGTCATCAACCTGCTGGACACCCCCGGCCACCAGGACTTCTCGGAAGACACCTACCGCGTGCTCACCGCCGTGGACGCGGCGCTGATGGTGATCGACGCGGCCAACGGCGTCGAGCCGCAGACGCGCCGCCTGCTGCAGGTCTGCCGCGCGCGCAACACGCCCATCCTGACCTTCGTCAACAAGATGGACCGCGAGGTGCAGGACCCGATGAGCGTGATGGACGAGATCGAGCGCGAACTCGGCATGACGGTGGTTCCCTTCACCTGGCCGGTCGGCATGGGCAAGCTTTTCCACGGCGTCTACGACAGGCGCGAGGACCGCATGCGCGTCTTCAGCCCCGGCGAAGACAAGACGGGCGGCGGCGACGAAATCCTGGCGGGCCTGGAAAATGCGGAGGCCGCCAAACGCTTCGGCGCCGAGTACACGCAGGCCCAGGGCGAGATCGAGCTGGTGGCCGGCGCCACGCCCGAATTCGACCGCGCCGAATTCCTGGCCGGCAAACAGACCCCCATGTTCTTCGGCTCGGCCATCAACAACTTCGGCGTGCAGGAAGTGCTGGACGCGCTGGTCGACCTGGCACCCGCGCCCGCCGAGCGCGGCGCCATCCAGCGCGTGGTGCATCCCGAAGAGAAAAAATTCTCCGGCGTGGTGTTCAAGATCCAGGCCAATATGGACCCGGCCCACCGCGACCGCATCGCCTTCCTGCGCGTGGCCAGCGGCGAATTCACCCGCGGCATGCGACTGAAGGTGGTGCGCAGCGGCAAGGAACTGCGGCCCAACACCGTGGTGAGCTTCATGAGCCAGCGCCGCGAACTGCTGGACACCGCCTTTGCCGGCGACATCATCGGCATCCCCAATCACGGCGTGCTGCAGCTGGGCGACACCTTGACCGAAGGCGAAGCCCTGCAGTTCACCGGCCTGCCCTTCTTCGCGCCTGAAATGTTCCGGGCGGTCGAAGTGGCCGACCCGCTGCGCAGCAAGCAGCTGCGCGCCGGCCTCACCCAGCTTGGCGAGGAAGGCGCGATCCAGGTGTTCCGGCCGATTGCCGGCTCCTTGCTGCTGCTGGGCGCGGTCGGCCAGCTGCAGTTTGAAGTGGTCGCTCACCGCCTTGAACATGAATACGGCGTCAAGGCCCGCATCATGGGCAGCAACTTCAACCTGGCGCGCTGGGTCACCAGCGATGACGCCAACGAACTGAAGAAATTCATGGACGCCAATGCCCACCGCGTGGCGCTAGACGCCGTCGACGCCCCCACACTGCTGGTGGACCACAGCGCCACCTTGCGCGCCGTGGAGCAGCAGTGGCCCAAGATCAAGTTCCACGCGCTGCGCGAGCACGCCGGGCTGGTGTTCCAGTCCAAGATGTAAGCGGCTCTCCACGTATCCGGCAAAACGCAAAACGGGCGCCAGAAGCTATCCGGTAGATAGCGGCTGGTGCCCGTAGCTTTTTGTGCCGGTTATTTGGCGTTCAACAGCTCGCCGACTTCAAGCAGGATCAGCTCGTTATCATCCGCCTTGTTGGGCTCTCGGCTGCTCGAAAACGGCAGGTTGTTGTCGTTGCCCACCACGATGTGCGTCGCGTCCACCACATCCACGTTTTCAATCGTGAAGAAGGGGAACTTGAGCACACCGTCATTGAGCGGCTTGCGCGCCAGCTTGTGCGGGTCGGCGATGTTGAGCAGGTCGATGTAGCCGACCTTGCGCACCGGGCCGCCCACATTCGCGTCAGTCATCTCAATCTTGTAAACACGCTTGAATTTGGCGATATCGTGGAAGCAGTCGCTGCGCTTCTGGCCCTCGGGGCAGGCCTTGTCGGCCGTGCCTTCTCCGTTGTCGCGCTCGATGATGAGGCCGGTGGTGGCGTCGATCATGTTGAAGTCGCCGATGGCATTGCCATTGGCTTCCAGCGGGTACATCCATGAGCGGCCGCTCCATTTGCCCGCCTGCACGTCGAACTCCAACACACGCAGGGCTTCCTTGCCGGCCACGCGCTCATAGTCTTTCGTCTCGGCATTCCACACCGGGCCTTCGAGCAGCGCGTACAGCTTGCTGCCGTCCCTGGACGAGGCCATGCCTTCGAAGCCCTTGGAGCGCTTGATCTGGAACTCGACCGTCCCGCCGGGCGTACCGGGCGTGGTGACGGCGGGATGGTCTGGCGAACGCACCACCTTGCCGTCCACCAAGGTCTCGAACACCGCCAGCACCTTGCCCTTGAGGTCGGCCTTGATCAGGAAAGGACCGAACTCGTCACCGATCCACAGCGCACCGCCGGCGAACTGGAAGCTTTCGGTGTCAAAGTCGCTGCCCGTCAGGTAGCGCTGCTTCGTGCCTTCGTGGACGATGCGAAACGGCACCTTTCTGTCCGGGTCATGCAGGAAGACGGTTTCCAGCTTTTTCATGCTGCTGGCCTTGAAGTCGACCTTGTAGTGATTGAGGTACAGCATGGCGTCGGGTGAGTTGGCCTTGGCGCCGAAGCCGTTGTCGGTGATGATCCAGAAGGTACCGTCGGCCATCTTCTTGATGCCGGAATGGCCTTGCAGCGGCTGGCCCTTGAAAGGCAGCGACACGCCGGTGGGGCGGCCGGCCGACATGCCTTGCACCGTGCCCAAGGCCTCGACGCGTTGGCCCGTGGTGAACTTGCCGCTGACCTGCAAGTCCTGCGGCGCATCCTTGGGCGCGGGAATGAACGAGCTGGCGGGCATCACCGCATGGCCGGCCAACGTGGCCGGAAATGCCGCGGGCGACTGGGCCAGCGCGGACAAGGGAGAAGCCAGCAGCACCAGCATCAGGGAAGAAAGAAGGCCGGTGGGGCGCTTTGGCAAGGAGCAGGCGGCAGGAGCAGGAGCAGGAGCAGGAGCAGGAGCAGGAGCAGGAGCAGGAGCAGGAGCAGGAGCAGGAGCGGGAACAGGATCAAAATCAGAGAAGAACATGTGTCATCCGTGGTTGAAGGAAGATGCATGGTCGTCAACCGGTGTTACGTCGCGATGACACAGGGTGCTCGATCCACGATCTGCCAGATCGGAAATCGCGGAAAACCCCGACAAAAAAGGCCAAACCCACGATGACGGACTATTTCAACCGCCCTATAGTGGCTTCTCCACTTCCAGCCCCATACCCCATCCCATGAAACTGCTCACCACCCTTGCCGCCTGTGCCGCCACCCTATGCCCCATCCTGGGCCATGCCTATGACACGCCGGATCCCTGCGCACCGGTCTTTATGGCCTGCGAGGCCGCCGGCTTCTCACAGGCCAAGGATGCCCCCGCCGGCAAAAAGCTCTGGCAGGACTGCGCCAGCCCGCTGCTGGAAGGCAAGGCCGTCGCTTCCATCAAGCTCGATGCCAAGGCCGGCCCTTACTGCAAAAAATACAAGATGGCCAAGGACGCTTTCCAGGCCGACTGGATGAGCAAAAACAAGCCCTGAGTTTTCAGGCGCACGCAACAAAAAAAGCCCGGCTCATCACCGGGCTTTTTTCTGTTGCAGGATATTCATCCTTTTCACGGCGCGAAGCCCCGCACCTTCGGCTCCCGGGGGGAGCACTCACATCGCGCCGTGATGCCCGCTTGCCGCCATGGTCCGCGGGCCGGCGCCTGAGCCGGCAACAGGAGGCGCCGTCACGATCGAAGTCAGGGAAGGCTCGACGGCACGGAGGCGATCCAGCGCGGGGCGCGGCCGCCGCAGCTCATCAGACCCCGCAAAGGCTTGCTCCAGCGCCGCGGCCACGCCAAGCACCTGATGATCCGCGCGAAAGCGGCCGACGATTTGCAGCCCGAATGGCATGCCGGCATGGTCGAGCCCGCAGGGCAGGCTGAGTGCCGGCAAGGTGGTCAGCGTGACCACATAGGTCAGCGCCAGCCAGCGGTAGTAGTTGGCTTGCGGTTTGCCGTCAATCGTGTCCGCGTGCAGCATCGTCCACGGGAAAGGCGACAGCGGGGTGGTCGGCGCGAGGATCACGTCACAGTCCGCCATCGCGGCAGTGAAGCGGGCCAGGATGCGCGTCTGCTCGGCCTGGGCCCACGCGCTGTCCAGCAAGCTCATCGCCGCGCCGATCTCGTAGTTGGCACGTGTGTTGACCCCGAGGCTGGCGGGATCGCGCGCATAAGCGTCCCGGGTCGCGGCCACGAATGCCTCGGCGCGCAGCACGTCAAAACAGCGGTGCGCCTCGCCGAGCTCGAACTTCACTTCATCGCAACTGCGGAACAGGTGCTTCATGGAAGCAATCTTGCGGCGAAAGTCCGCGCGGATGGAGGCATCGACATCGCAGGCGCCGAAGTCTTCGGTCCAGCCGACACGCAGGGCGCCGAGGTCCAGCTTCGGCGGACGCAGGAAGCTTGCCGGGTCTAGCGGATAGCTGAGCGGGTCGCCCACGTCGGCGCCGGCCGAGGCCGCCAGTTGCAGGCAGGCTTCATCGACGGTGCGCCCCATGGGCCCGACCACCGAGATGGGCGTCCAGCCGAGCGGCTTGCGCGAACTCGGCACGACGCCCGGCGAGGGCCGGAAACCCACCACACCGCACAGGGCCGCCGGGATGCGCAGCGATCCCCCGGTGTCGGAACCGGTGCACACCGGCAGCATGTCGCAAGCCAGCGCCGCCGCCGAGCCGCCCGATGAGCCGCCGGCATTGAGGCGGGGGTTGAATGGGTTGCCGGTGGCGCCCCAGACCCCGTTGCGGGTGTTGGCGCCGGCCCCCAGCTCGGGCACATTGGTCTTGCCCACCACGATGGCGCCGGCGGCGCGCAGCCGCGCGACGAGCACATTGTCGGCCGTTGGCACGTGGTCGCGGTACAGCGGCGAGCCCAAGGTGGTCAGCAGGCCCTCGGTGGCCTCCAGGTCTTTCACGCCCATGGGCAGGCCGTGCAGCAAGCCCAGCGGGCGGCCCTCCATCACGGCGCGCTCGGCGGCCCTGGCCTCGGCGCGCGCGCGGTCGAAGCAGGTAGCCGTCACGGCGTTCACGAAAGGATTCACCGCCTCGATGCGCGCGATGCAGGCCTCCAGCAGTTCGACGGGCGATACCTGCCTAGTTTCGATCAAACGCCGCAGCTCAACCGCGGAGAGGGCTATGAGGTCGTTGCGGCCGGCCATCATGCCTTCCCGGCGCTGCGCGCCACCCGCGTTGCATGAAGGCGCAGGGCCAAGGCCAGGGCCACCGCGGAACCGGCTTGGCCGGGCCGCTGGTGGCGCCCCCTGAGGGGGAGGCGGCCGCAGGCCGCTTCGGGGGGGAGCTTCATCCTAATCGATCCGGATGTTGGAACGCAGGGCGATCACGCGCATGCGCGGAAGCTCGTTTTCGATGCGTGCCGCAACGGCGGCAGAGGGCTCCCAGGCGTACTCGAGCCCGTTGGCGACAAGTTTTTCGCGCAGCTCGGGATCCTTCATCGTCTCGGCCAGCGCCTTCTGCAGCTTGGCTCTTGCATCGGCGGCCAGCCCTTTGGGCGCGGCGATGGCTAGCCAGGAATCGGCCGAGAAGCCGGGATATCCGCTCTCCGCCACGGTCTTCACCGTGGGCATTTGTGTTGCGCGGCTCTCGCCGGTGACGGCGATGGGTTTGATCCTCGGCTTGGCCGCCTTCAGCTGCGGCAGCGCCGCCGCGACGGTGTCAATGGTGAAAGGAATCTGGCCGGCCATCAGGTCGTTCATGGCCGGTGCGCTGCCCTTGTAAGCAATGTGCTGCAGCTTGATGCCCGTGGTGCTCCACAGCATTTCGCCCGCGAAGTGCCCTGTAGTGCCGTTGCCGAACGAGCCGTACATGTACTTGTCCGGCGTGGCGCGCACTGCGGTGACGAGCTGCTTCAGGTCATTGATCGGGACATCGGCGTTGGCCAGCAAAACAAGGGGAACGCGCGCCACCATCCCGACAGGCTCGAAGCTCTTGATAGGGTCGTAAGGCAGCTTGGGCATGAGTGCCGGGTTGACCGTGAAGGTGGATCCCGAGCTGATCAGCAGCGTGTAGCCGTCCGGCGCGGCCTTGGCAACGAAAGCGGCACCGACGACGGTACCGGCCCCGGGGCGGTTGTCGATGACCACCGGCTGGCCCAGGCGTTCGGCCAGTTTCTTGGCGACCAGCCGCCCCGCGATGTCGGTGGCACCGCCCGGCGGGAAAGGAATGACCAGCTGGACCGGCTTGGACGGATAGCCCTGCGCGTGGACAGCGGCCCAGGGAGCCAGCAAGACCAGCGCCGTGGCCAGGAAGACGCGCTTTGCATACCTTGGTTTCATCATCGTAGTGCCCCTCTTTGTTGCGGCTCGAGCCGCGTTGATCAACCGTTGCGGAACAGGAAGCTGTAGGCATTGAGAGCCGGCACGCCGCCCAGGTGGGCGTACAGCACGCGCGAACCGGCCGGGAACTCGCCGCGGCGCACCATATCGATCATCCCGTGCATGGATTTGCCTTCATAGACCGGGTCGGTCAGCATGCCTTCCTGCCGTGCGCACATGCGGATCGCCTCCAGCGTGCCTTCGTTCGGCAGGCCGTACTCGGGGCCGCCGTAGCGGGTATCCAGCACCACGTCTTTTGCGGTGATCTCGCGGCCCAGCTCCACCAGCTTGGCGGTGTTCTGCGCGATGCGCAAAATCTGTGCGTGGGTTTGCGCGGGCTTGGCCGATGCGTCGATGCCGATCACGCGCTCGGCCCGGCCGTCGGCCGCAAAGCCCACCACCATGCCCGCCTGCGTGCTGCCCGTGACCGAGCAGACCACGATGTAGTCGAACTGGAAGCCGAGCTCGGCCTCCTGCGCGCGCACTTCCTCGGCAAAACCGACAAAACCCAGGCCGCCATAAGGATGCTCCGAACAACCGGCGGGGATCGGGAAAGGCTTGCCGCCGGCCTTGCGCACGTCCTCCATGGCCTGCTCCCAGCTGGGGCGTATGCCGATGTCAAAGCCCGCGGCGTCCAATCGCACGTCGGCGCCCATGATGCGCGACATTTCGATGTTGCCGACGCGGTCGTACACCGCATCGGAGTAGTTGACCCAGTTCTCCTGCACCAGCACGCACTTCATGCCCAGGTGCGCGGCCACCGCCGCCACCTGGCGCGTCTGGTTGGACTGGATGCCGCCGATGGACACCAGGGTGTCGCAGCCCTGCGCCAGCGCTTCCGGAATCAGGTACTCCATCTTGCGGGTCTTGTTGCCGCCGAAAGCCAGGCCGCTGTTGCAGTCTTCGCGCTTGGCAAACAGCTCGACCTTGCCGCCCAGGTGGGCGCTCAGGCGCTTGAGAGGCTGTATGGGGGTGGGGCCGAAGGTCAGCGAATGCCGGGAAAATTTCTGGAGCTGAAGCGTATGTTGAAGGGGATGCTTGAGCGAAGTCGACATGAAAGAGATCCTGGTTGGAGTTGAAGCATTGGTTGCGTGGTTCAAATCGTAGCCAGGCAGTCACGCAATGAGTTGCGTAGTTCACCTTCATAACGAATTTAAAGTCAATTCAATTGAATATTTGAACAATAAATTCCAAATATTTTTATTTTTATGCAATATTTGTAGAATTCCCCAATGGAAACCACGCTCGACCGAATTGACCGCAAGCTCCTGAAGCTGCTGCAGCAGGACGCCTCCCTGCCCAATATCGAACTGGCCGAAAAAACCAGCCTCAGCCCGCCCGCGTGCTCGCGGCGCGTGGCCAGGCTCAGGGAGGCCGGCCTGATCCGCAAAACGGTGGCCCTCGTGAACCCGCGCGCGCTGGGCTACAAGGGCCTGGTCATCATCGGCGTGGTGTTGGACCGTTCCACCACGGATTCCTTCGCGGCGTTTGAAAAAGCCGCGGCCGGCCTCACCGGCTGCCTGGAAGTTCAACTGGTGACCGGTGAGTTCGATTACTTCGTGAAGCTGCGCATCCAGAGCATCGACTCCTTCAACGAACTGCATGCATCGCAGCTCGTCGGCCTGCCCGGGGTGCGGCAGATCCGGACATTTGTCTGCCTCAAGGAAGTGTTCGAGACGACGGTAATCCCGGTTTAAACCCAGGCTTTTGCAATAAGCTATGCGCATGCTCCTCACAACACGCCTGCGTGATTTTTTCTTAGTGCTGCTGTGCGCTTTCTGCAGCGCCGGCCACGCACAGGAATTTGACCGCCTGTATGAAAGCAGCGCCCAGATCACGCTGGCAAAGCCGCTGCAATGGGTCGCGGTACCCAGGGACTCCATCGCATCACCCGACGCCTTCGCAACGGCCGAGTTCGCCGCCACAAAACGGGTGTTCCAGCCCTACACCGACAACACCATTCTTCCCACTTCCGACACGCAGGAAGCCTGGGCCAGCTTTGCCCTGCCCACCACCGAAACCCTGCAGACCTGGTACATCCGGCTCCCAGCCCAGGCGGTCTACAAAATCAGCCTGTACTCGCGAGATCCCCAAGGCCACTGGCAGGCCCAGGCCGCCGGCGAGGCCATCGCGCCCGCCTACTGGCCCCTGCGCACGCGCGTTCCGAGCTTCGAGCTGCAATCGCACACCGACCAGCCGCAGGCCTATTACCTGCGCTTTGAGCATCGCCGTCCCATCACCGAGCGGCCCATGCTGCTCACGCCCATCGAATACATCGACGGCGCCTCGCGGGTCGGTGTGGTCATAGGCCTGATGTGGGGCATGTTCAGCGTGCTGGCCGTGCTGTGCATTGCCGCGTACAGCATGTCGCGAAGCACGGTGTTCCTGTGGTTTGGCGCCGTGGTGGTGACGCTGATGTTCACGCAGCTGGTGCTGATCGGCTACGGCGGCTGGCGCGCCTGGCCCTACAGCGTGCACCTCAACCAGGTCATGGGCTGGGTGTCGGCTACCGTGACCATGGCCGCGGCCGCCTGGTTCTGCGCGCAGGCCAGCTATGCCAGGGACGGCCATCCGCGCCTGTACAAGCTGTTGGCCGCCGTCACGGCGGGCAGCCTGCTCATGGCCTGCGTGATGATGATCCACCCGGACTTTGTGCCGCGCGACCTGCGCAACCTGTGGCTGGCGCTGGCCACCCTGGCCATCCTGGCCAGCCTGGTCTGGATATCGCTGCGCGGCCAGGCCTGGAACCTCTTGCTGCTGCTGGGCGCCGCCCCCATAGGCGTGGCAGCGCTGGCACGGCTTTCCTACAACGCGGGCTGGGTGCTGAATGTGGAGGCGGCGCAGGCCGCCGGCGTGCTGTCGGCCATGGTCGGCCTGCTCTGGATCTTCGGCGTGCTCGCATGGCGCAGCCGTGCGGCGCTGTTCTCCAACCACCGCGGCGCCGCACTGTCTACCTACGATGCCGCCAGCGGCCTGATGCTGCCGCGCATCATCGAAGCCAGGCTGCCTGCCATGCTGCTGCGCGGCCGCCGCCAGAAGCTGGCCTGCGGCGCCATGATGGTGCACTGGCTCAACCAGGCCCCCAGCCACGACGAGGCGGGCGACCGCAAGCGCGGCGGCGCGCTGTCGCGTATCGGTGAAATCCTGCGCCGCGCCGCACGTGACGTGGACACCGTGGCGCGCTGTGATGAAAACCATTTCATGATGCTGGTCGAAGGCCCCGTCAGCCGCGCCGTGCTTTCGGAGATTTCCACCAAAATCCTCGCGGACTGCATACGCGCCTCCGAAAAAATGGGCGATGCGGACGCCTTCACCCTGCACATCGCCATATGGCATGACACGCCGCGCGCGCAAACTGCCGCGGAAGTGAGCGACCTGCTCAAGATACGCCTGCACCACATGGCGTCCGGCACCAAACGGTCCGTGCAGTTTGTCGATTCGCCGCTGGAGCCCGGCAGCACCGCGGCCGAAGAGGCCAACCGGCGCGACGACCTGCTGGCCAAGATCAACGCGATTGAGACTTCGCATCCCTCGCTGGGGTGAACGCGCGGGCTCCCGCTGAAAAAGCCAAGCCGCGGTCAGCGCCCCGGCAGGGGCAGCGGCAGGGCCGTCTTGTACCTGACCTGCTTGAGCGCGAAGCTCGAGCGGATTTTTTCAATGCCCGAAATCGGCGACAGCTGCTCGAGGATGAACTTCTCCAGCGCGCCTATGTCGGCCACCGCCACGCGGATCAGGTAGTCGCTGTCGCCCGACATCAAATAACACTCCATCACCTGGTCGTGCTCGGCGATACGCCGTTCGAAGTCGGCCAGCGACTCCTTGCTTTGCGTGCGCAGGCTGATGGAGATAAAGACATTCAGGCCCAGGCCCAGCGCGGCGGCATTGGCAATCGCCACATAGCGGTCAATCACGCCGCCGGCTTCCAGCGCCTTGACGCGGGCCAGGCAGGGAGAGGGGCTCAGGTGCACACGCCGCGACAGCTCGACGTTGGACAGCGAGCCATCGCGCTGCAACTCATCGAGGATTTTCAGATCGAGGGCGTCCAGTTGCATCATCTGTAAAAAGCATTTTTCACAGCATTTTATGCCTCTTTGAAACAAGAAACCACGATATTGAAGCTACACCTTTCGCAAAAACCTGCGTACAGTCATTTTTGCCATGAACCATTCCATTCCTCACCATCTTCTGCTGCAAGCCACCGATCCCGATCCGCAGGAAACCGCTGAATGGCGCGAAGCTTTTGAAGCCCTGGCCCTGACCCACGGCCCCGCCCGCGCGCGCCACATGCTGGGCGAATTGAGCCGCGTGGCGCGCGAGCAGCGCATAGGCTGGCAGCCCGAACTCGCCACGCCCTATATGAACACCATAGGCGTCGACGAGCAGCCCGTGTTCCCCGGCGACCTGGCGATGGAAGAACGCCTGGCCTCGCTGATGCGCTGGAACGCGCTGGCCATGGTGGTGCGCGCCAACCAGGCTGAAACCGGCGGCTCCGCGGAGCTCGGCGGCCATATCGCTTCCTATGCCAGCGCGGCCGACCTGTTTGAAACCGGCTTCAACCATTTCTTTCACGCACGCGAAGGCCTCGGCGACGGGCAGCACCGTGGCGACCTGGTGTTCTTCCAGCCGCACAGCGCGCCCGGCGTGTATGCGCGCGCCTACCTCGAAGGCCGCCTCAGCGAAAAAGACCTGGGCTTTTACCGCCAGGAGCTCAGCGCGCCGCACCAGGGCGCGCAAGGCCTGTGCAGCTACCCGCATCCCTATTTGATGCCGGACTTCTGGCAGTTCCCCACCGGCTCCATGGGCATAGGCCCGATCAGCTCGATCTACCACGCGCGCTTCATGCGCTACCTCACGCACCGGCGTCTGCTCGATTGCGCCGGCCGCAAGGTCTGGGGCGTTTTTGGTGACGGCGAAATGGATGAGCCCGAATCCATGAGCGCGCTGACCCTGGCGGCACGCGAGGGCCTGGACAACCTGGTCTGGGTCGTCAATTGCAACCTGCAGCGCCTGGACGGCCCGGTGCGCGGCAACGGCCGCATCATCGACGAGCTTGAAAAGCTGTTCGCCGGCGCCGGATGGAATGTCATCAAGCTGGTCTGGGGCAGCGACTGGGACGGCCTCTTCGCACGCGACCTGACCGGCGCGCTGACGCAGGCTTTCGCGCAGACGGTGGACGGCCAGATGCAGACATTCGCCGCGAAAGACGGGCGCTTCAACCGCGACAATTTCTTCGGCCAGAACGCCGAACTCGCGCGCCTGGCCCAGGGCATGACCGACGAGCAGATAGACCGCCTCAAGCGCGGCGGCCACGATCTCGTGAAAATCCACGCCGCCTACGCCGCGGCCGCCAACCACCAGGGCCAGCCCACGGTGATCCTGGCGCACACCAAAAAAGGTTACGGCATGGGCAGCGCCGGCCAGGGCCGCATGACCACGCATTCGCAGAAAAAATTCGACGGGGAAGACCTCATCGAATTCCGCAACCGTTTCAACCTGCCCCTCTCCGACGAGCAGGCCAAAAACCTGGCCTTCTACAAACCCGCCGCCGACAGCGCCGAGATGCAGTACATGCACGCCAGGCGCGCGGCGCTGGGCGGCTACCTGCCGCGGCGCGAAACGGTTGCCGACACAGTGGACATCCCGGCCCTGCCCTCTTACGCCCAGTTCGCGCTGGCCGCCGACGGCAAGGACATGAGCACCACCATGGCCTTTGTGCGCATGCTGGGCGGCCTGCTGAAAGACCCGGCGCTGGGCCCGAAGATCGTGCCCATCGTCGCCGACGAGGCACGCACCTTCGGCATGGCCAACCTGTTCAAGCAGGTCGGCATCTATTCCAGCGTGGGCCAGCGCTACGCGCCCGAAGACATAGGCTCGGTGCTGAGCTACCGCGAGGCACTGGACGGCCAGATCCTGGAGGAAGGCATCAGCGAAGCCGGCGCGCTGGCCAGCTGGACGGCCGCCGCCACCAGCTACAGCGTGCACGGCCTGGCCATGCTGCCTTTCTATATCTATTACTCCATGTTCGGCTTCCAGCGCGTGGGCGACCAGATCTGGGCCGCCGCCGACCAGCGCGCCCGCGGCTTCCTGCTGGGGGCGACGTCCGGCCGCACCACCCTGGGCGGCGAGGGCCTGCAGCACCAGGACGGCAGCAGCCACCTGATGGCCGCGACCATTCCCAACTGCAAGGCCTATGACCCGGCCTTCGCCGGCGAGCTCGCCGTCATCCTGGACCATGGCATGCGGGAAATGATGGTCGAACAGCAGGACGTGTTCTATTACGTCACGCTCATGAACGAGAACTACGCCCAGCCCGACCTGCGGCCCGGCGCGGAGGCCGACATCATTCGCGGCTGCTACCGCTTCGGCAGCTTTGCCCCCACCGGCAACAAGGCCACCGGTGAAGTCATCCTGATGGGCTCAGGCGCCATCCTCACCGAAGTCATCAAGGCCGCGCAGGAGCTCGCACGGCAGGGCATTGCCGCCGCGGTGTACAGCGTGACCAGCTGGAGCGAACTCGCACGCGACGGCGCGGCCTGCCAGCAGCAGGCCATCGACGGCAGCGCGGCTGCAATGCCCTTCATCGCGCAGCAGTTGCACGGCGGCACCGGCCCCATCATCGCCGCCACCGACTATGTGCGCGCCGTGCCCGAAAGCATCCGCGCCTTCCTGCCCGAAGGCCGGCGCTACCTGACATTGGGCACCGACGGCTTCGGCCGCAGCGACACGCGCGCCGCGCTGCGCGAGTTTTTCAATGTCGATGCACAAAGCATCACCAAGGCCGCGCTGTACCTGCTCAAAGCGGCCTGAGCACCAAGAGCCCGTGCGCTACAAGCAGCGCACGGGCCGGCCATGACGGCCATGAAGCTGCCGTCTTTACTTGGGCAGCAGCACCTTGTCCACCACGTGGATCACGCCGTTGGACTGGTAGACGTCGGCGATGCTCACGGTCGCCACGCCGCCCTTCTCGTCGGTCACCATGACCTTGCCGCCGGCCGACTTGGCCACCAGCGTGCCGCCGGCCACCGTCTTGATGGAGGCCATGCCCTTGCCGTCGGCAATCATCTTGCTGATGGCCGCGGCGTCCCACTTGCCGGGCACCACGTGGTAGGTCAGCACGCCGGTCAGCATGCCCTTGTTCTCCGGCTTGAGCAGCGTGTCCACCGTGCCGGCCGGCAGCGCCGCGAAGGCCGCGTTGGTGGGTGCGAACACCGTGAACGGGCCCGGGCCCTTGAGCGTATCCACCAGGCCCGCGGCCTTGACCGCCGCGACCAGCGTGGTGTGGTCCTTGGAGTTGACCGCGTTGTCGATGATGTCCTTGCTGGCCAGCATGGGCGCGCCGCCCACCATGACTTGCGCGAAGGAAGGAAGGGCTGCGAACGACAGGGCCAGCGCGACGCCCAGGGATGCGAGTTTGTGTTGAGTCTGCATGTGAAGTCCTTTGAAAGTGTTGACGAAGGTTGAACCAAAAGCCGAAATCACCATGATTCAAGCGGCTGTGATGAATACGGAGCGCGAACTCCGCTGGATTCAAAACAGTTTCGGTTCCAGCACTTTCAAAGCGCCAGGGGCGGCAGAAACC
>Ga0209564_1001858_pt1 | contig 19142 bp, 17 predicted proteins | sample AraplaCol_mMF_r2_FD_184272 | JGI IMG/M metagenome (GOLD analysis project Ga0209564, IMG submission 184272) | Arabidopsis root microbial communities from North Carolina, USA - plate scrape MF_Col_mMF_r2 (SPAdes) (version 3) | ecosystem: Host-associated > Plants > Roots > Endosphere | place: USA...
GGCGATCACAGTCGGGCCCTTCAGCAGGGAACCGATGGCAACAACATCCGTGCCTTCAAGAGCAATTTTGGCGAGACGGTTTTTCGAGACCTTCACCGAGGCACCCGCCTGCTTCATCTGCTTACGCAGGTTCTGCATCTGGGCGACGGTGAGGCCGGAATAATGGGCGACGATCGCAACGCCGGTGGTCGTGAAGACCCCGTTCAGCGCTTGGACCGCGTCCTTTTTAGCCGCTCTTTCCACAGCAAGCTCTCTCCGGTTGGCAGTCTCGATCGAGATGAGACCGCCGGTTTGCACCCAACCGCCCCACCGACATGACCTCGAGACACACGGCCTCCAGACATCCCGGGCGAGACGATCATGATAGCCTGCCCTCCCGAACCATTGCTGCGAGCAGCGGTGGCGCGGGGTGTCGAGGTTCGAACCAAATACGCTGTCAGCCGCATGGCGGCATTGGCGAAATCAGTCTTCACCCATCTATGCTGGCTTGGCGATTAAGCCGTTGATCGAATTGAATTCGTCGCGGGCGCCAGCAGTCTCGGACAGGATTCGAGATCATCGATTGGCCAAAATCTGATCGCTCAGTATCGGCCGCTCAAAGACCCCTGCCCGCCTTCGTCAAAACCAAGTCGCGGCTCCCGTGCCCTTCGAGCGATCCGTGGGGATAGCCTGAAAGGAAAGGTCTCCTAGATGCCGGGTTATCGGAATGCGAACACAGACGTGCCAGCACAAGCCAGCAAGTCCGGAAGCGGCTGTTTAACGAGTCTTTATCGGCTTGCCAAGGGGGAAGTGCCGAACTGGCATCGTTTTTGCCGTGGGAACCGGAAGGACGGCGGTGCCTCCAGGCACCACCGCCTCATCCGATCACCTTACCCCTTCGGACAAGCTGCCCCTGCATCCGCCCACGCCTTGATCAGTTCACCGAACTGCTTTTGAGTACCGGGCGCCGGAGTACGGTTGCCGCCGGGCTTCCAGCCCCAGCCGACCAGCTCGTCCTCGGCCATGTGATGCACCAGCGCGGCCATGTCCTTGCCGCCGTTGCGCTCCTTGTCCTTGATCTGGGCGCAGATCTGGCCAAGCGTCTTGCCCTGCCAGGCCATCTCGATCGGCGCCAGCGCCCACTTCGCATTGCCGGGGACATTGGCGGCATCGAAGTTGTTTTCGTGGTGGCAGGTCGTGCAGGCGAGACCACCAGCCGCGCCCATGCCGCCCTCGCCGCGCACCACCAGCGGAATATGCGGCCGCATGCGATCGGTCTGGGTCGGACGATCGCCGGCCGGATGGCAGTTCAGGCAGCGCGGTGACTGGATCACCTTGCCCGCCTCATTGAACAGCGCCACCGCCCGCTCGTTCTTGTTCTTGATCTTGGCGAAGGCCGAGACGGGCTGCAGCGTTTTCGGGTTGCTGACCGCGGCATCGGCCTCATTTGCACCGAACTGCGCGACAGCCAGCATGCCGGCTGACATCCCGCCGGCGACAAGCGCCAGCATGGCGTATTTCACGATCTGCTTCATGCCGAGGCTCCCGGCACGATGGGCAGTTGTCTTGGTCGTCCGACGCCGAGCTTGGCCATCGCATTCGCCACAGCCGGCCCGAGCGGCGGCACGCCGGGCTCACCGACGCCCGACGGTTTTTCGGTGGACTTCACGATCACCACCTCGACCTCCGGCATCTCATTGATACGCAGCGAGCGATAGGTATCGAAGTTGCCGGACACCGGCGCACCGGCATCGAGCGTCTGTTCGGCATAGAGGATGTGACCGAGACCGAAGCCGATGCCGCCTTCCATCTGCGCGCGGATGATGTCCGGATTGACGGCCACGCCGCAATCGACAGCGCACCAGACCTTGTGAACCTTGGGCCCTTCCTCGGTCATCGACAGTTCGACGACCTGAGCGACGAAAGTCTTGAAACTCTCGACCACCGCAACGCCACGCGCGCGACCTTCCGGCACCTTGTAGTTCTTCCAGTCGGCGAGTTCGGCGACAGCCTTCAGCACGCCTGCATGGCGCGGCTTCTTGCCGAGCAATTCGAGACGGCCCTCGACGGGATCCTTGCCGGCAGCTTCCAGCAACTCATCGACAAAGGCCTCGACCACATAGCCGGTATGGGTATGGCCCACCGAGCGCCACCACAACACGGGCACGCCCACCTCGACCTGATGCATGTCGCAGCGGAAATTCGCGACCTCGTATGGGATCTCGTTCGAGCCCTCATAGGAGGTCGGATCGAGACCGTCCTTGAACATGATCTGCTCGAAGAACGAGCCCTTCATGATCGACTGCGAGACGATCGTGTCGCTCCACGCCTCGATCTTGCCGTCGCGGACCGCACCGCGCATGCGGTGAATGGCGTATGGCCGATAATAGCCGCCGCGCATGTCGTCCTCGCGGGTCCAGACCAGCTTGACGCCCTTGCCCGGCCCGATCGCCTTGGCCACTTCGGCAAGCTCGACGGCCTGATGCGTTGTCTGCTGTGCGCGGCGACCAAAGCTGCCACCGGCGAGCGTGACGTCGATCTTCACCTTCTCGATGGGCAAACCGAGCACCTTGGAGATGGCCTGGTGATCGGGCGTCGGAAACTGGCAGCCATAGCGCGCATAGGCGCTGTCGCCGTCCCATTTCAGATACGCGTTCAACGGCTCCATTGCCGCATGGGCGAGATAGGGGAAGACATATTCGACCTCCACCACACGCCCCCCCTTGGCCACGGACTCCTCGAATTTGCCTTCCGCCTTGACCAGCTTGCCCTGCGTCTTCGACAGCGCGCGGAATTGCTGCAGCAATTCGGCGCTGCCGCGCTTCTCGGCCTTGCTGTCATCCCAGGTGATCTTCAGCGCCTCGCGCCCCGTCTTCGCCGCCCAGAAGCCCTTTGCGTAGACCGCAACACCATTCGAGATCTGTTTGACATCGACCACGCCCGCGACTGCCTTCGCAGCCGTCGCATCGAACGACTTCACCTTGCCGCCGAATTTCGGCGAGCGCGCCACCACCACGGTAAGCATGTCGGGTTCGTTGATATCGAGCCCGAAAAATGCCTTGCCGTTGCTCTTGTCGGCACTGTCGAGGCGCTTCACCACGCCTTCCTTGCCGATGAGCTTGAAGTTGGCGGGATCCTTCAGCTTCGGATCGGCCGGGACGGGCATCGTCATCGCCTTCGCGGCGAATTCACCGAAGCGGCCTTCCTTGTCCGTGCCGTGCTTGATCACGCCCTTGTCGACCGTGATCTCGCCCGCCGGCACCTGCCAGGCCTCGGCAGCCGCAGCAACCAGCATCTCGCGGGCGGCAGCGCCGACCTGACGCATCTGGATGAAGGAATTCGCAATCGCCGTGGAGCCACCAGTGCCCTGCATGCCGAAGGCGAGGTTCTTGTAGAGGACGGGATTGGACGGCGCGTGACTGGCGCGCATCTGCGACCAGTCTGCATCGAGCTCTTCCGCCACCAGGGTTGCCATCCCGGTCAGCGGCCCCTGCCCCATCTCAAAACCCTTGCACAGCACGGTGACCGTGTTGTCGGAGCCGATGATCAGAAAGGTGTTTGGCGCGATATTGATCTTCTGTGCCGCCGCGCCCTGCGCGAACAGCTTGTCGGCGCGCGCGACATAGGCGCCGATGACGAGACCCGCGCCCGCCTTGAGCAGCGTGCGACGTGAAAGCTTGGTGTCGTGAACGGTCATGGCTCAGCCCTCCAGCGACTTGGCGGCGGTGTGGATCGCAGCGCGGATGCGGACATAGGTGGCGCAACGGCAGATGTTGCCGTTCATGGCCAGATCGATGTCCTCATCGGTCGGCTTGGGATTAAGGCTGAGCAGCGATGCCGCACTCATGACCTGGCCGGACTGGCAGTAGCCGCATTGCGGCACGTCATGAGCCACCCACGCGGCCTGGACCGCCTTGGCTTCCTTGCTGGTCGCGCCCTCGATGGTCGTGACCTCGCTTGTGCCGACAGCCGAGACCGGCATCGAGCAGGAGCGCACCGGTTGCCCATCGAGATAGACCGTGCAGGCACCACATTGCGCGACGCCGCAGCCATATTTGGTGCCGGTCAGCCCGGCGCCGTCACGGATAGCCCAGAGGAGTGGGGTATCGGGGGCGACGTCGATCTGACGCGACTCCCCATTGATCTTGAGGGTGAACGCAGCCATCGCTGTTGTCCTTGTCGTCGAATGTACGCCTACATTCGAGTTGTTCTAATTCGAACCTGACAAATACAACCGCAGTGCGGAATTCAGAACTCAATTATTTTTGTACCGCCCGGGAACGAAAGTCATTTGGCGACGTTCTAGTCCGTTTTGCGCTGACTTTGCGATGGCGGGACAGCAGCGATCCCACTGTCATTGCCATTCAGCCACCGACCGGCTCATGATCCCTGCTTACAACTCAGTAATCGACACGATGTGCAGCGCCCGCGTATCACCGTGATTTCCGTGTGCCACAGCGCCGATGCGGCACCCCGCTCGCGTGAGGTTTGTTCACTATGCCCCGCACCATTCGAACACCGGGACACCTGATCCGCAGACTTCAACAAGTCTCCGTATCCGTGTTCCACTCCTCGCTCGAGGACGTGAGCATTACGCCCGTCCAGCACACCATCCTCACGCTATTGGCGACCGAAAAAGGCCTCGACCAGAAAACCATTGCCGCCCGGGCAGTGCTCGATACGTCAACTGTAGGCGATGTGCTCCGGCGCCTTGAGCGACGAAAACTGGTCGCACGAACAGGATCTCCCGGCGACAAGCGGCAGAAACTCGTGACGATTACGGCAGATGGGCTCGATCTTATCAGGCAGTCGCGCGCCCTGCTGCGACGATCGCGCGCGCAGATGTTCGCATCGTTGACCTCGGCCGAGCAGCGCGTCTTCCTCGATCTTGTCGAACGCCTTTTGCTGTCCAATGAGCGCGACACTGGCCAACCCTGGCAGCGGCAACGCAAGCGCCAGCCACTGCGGCGAGAGGTCTAGCCTCCGGGCCGTCACTCCAGCATTGCGGGCTTACTTGCTCTTCGCCTCGGCGAGTTGCTTCTTGACCGCCTGCACATTGGTCTGTTCGAGCGCGACAAGTCCCGCGAGGTCTTCCGGCGTCCCCCCGGGTGCCATCGCGCCATATTGCTTCAAGCGGTCCCGGATGGCCTGATCCTTCAGAATGACATTTACATCTTTGTTCAGCCGCTCAATGATCTGCGGCGGGACACCAGCGGGCGCATGCAGCGCGAACCATACCACGACTTTGAACCCTGGATATCCTGCTTCGGCAATGGTCGGCACGTCGGGCAGCACCGCCGAACGCTCCGGTGATGATACCGCCAGCGCCTTCAAGTGGCCCGACTGAATCAGGCTGAGTGCCGAAGTAACCTGATCGATGGTGTAATCCGTATTGCCCGCAACGATGTCCTGCAACATCGGCAGGCTGCCGCGATAAGGCACATGAACGGCATTGATGTCTGCACGCGCATTGAACAGCACGGTGGTGACATAACCGCTACTGCCGACGCCGGGGCTACCATGGGTGAACTTGCCCGGTTCGGCTTTTAACTTCTGGACGAATTGCGCAACGGTATCAACACCGAGAGACGGGCGAACCATCAGCACATTCGGCAATGTCGCCAGTGTCGCAACTGGCGCAAACGCGGTCTTCGGATCGTAATTTGCCGGCTCGTCCAGAAAATAGGAATTTGCCACGGTTGGTCCGGGCGTGCTCAGCATGAGCGTGTAGCCATCTGGAGCACTCTGAGCGACAGCTGCTGCGCCGATATTGCCGCTCGCGCCGGGCTTGTTGTCGACGATCACCGGCACATCAAGCGAAATCTGAAGCTTCTCGGCGATCAATCGCGCGACGATATCCGTCGTCCCGCCTGCAGCGAAGGGCACGATGATCCTGATGCTACGGTTCGGCCATGTGGATGAAAAAGCACGACTGGACATACTGATGGCCGCGCCGCCGATCAGGGCCGAGAATGCACGGCGTGACATCGACGAAGGGCAATTGCCTCGCGTCATCGAAACCTCCCTCAAGCTTTCCTCGCAGCCCCGTCGCATTCATGACCATCGTAATGTGGTCTTCTCCGTTGCGACGGTGGCAGGCGCACGTGCCAGGATGCGCTCCTATTTAGTGAGTATACTCATTAAATAGGCTTAGGCTGTCAAGTTGCGGATCGCACCCCATCCATAGGACAGATGAGCGCGGTGCAATCCGCCCGAAGACTGCGTTTAAATCTTCACGGGATAGGGCAACCCCTGCGCCGCATAAAACGCATCGAGATTCGCGATCACGCAATCCTGCATCGCCAGATGCGAGTCCAGCGTGTGGCCACCGATATGCGGCGTCAGCACCACATTCGGGAATGCCGTCAGCGCATCCGGTGTATGAGGCTCCGTCTCGAACACGTCGAGACCGGCGCCGGCAATGGTCTTGTCGCTCAGCGCCTGTACCAGTGCCGCCTGGTCGATCACCGAGCCGCGCGAGATGTTGACCACATAGCCATTCGGCCCAAGCTTCTTCAGCATCCCGGCATCGATGATGTGATGCGTCTCCTTGCTGGCGCGCACCGCGACCATCAGGACGTCGCACCATTCGACCAGGGCAGCAAGATCCGGCTCGTAGCGATACGGCAGCTCGTCATACTTCGTGCGATTGGTATAGGCGACGTCGCATTCGAACGCGGCCACGCGCGAGGCGATCTTGCGGCCGATCTCACCCATGCCATAGACGCCGACCTTGCGACCGGGATTGCCCGGCTGCGGCGCCATCAGCGGCGACGGCTTGCGATCCGACCAGCCGCCCTCACGGACATATTGGTCTGCCGGAATGATGCGCCGCGTCGCCGCCAGCATCAAGGTCAGCGCGAGATCGGCCACCGATGCTGCATTGGCGCCGGGGCTGTTGCCGACCACGATCTTGCGTTCCGCGGCGGCCTTGAAATCCACGCCGTCATAGCCGGTGCCGTAACAGATGATGGCACCGAGCGCCGGCATCATGTCCATCACCTCGGCCGGCAGCAGCTGCCCGCCGGCGGTGATCATGGTGCGCACATCTTTAAGCTCATCTGCCGAGAAGACGCTCAGTGGCGGCTTGCCGCCGGCGTCGAGGAGATCGAAGCGCTCGCCGATGCGCACCATCTGGGCCTTGGGAAAACGCGAATAGATCAGGACCTTCTCGGCCATTTTTTCATTCCTGCTGCGGTCAAAACGCGAAAGACAAAAAGAAAGGGCGGAACCGGTTGCCCGATTCCGCCCTGGTTTCTTGCAAGCCTTGTTCCGGCTTAGCCGAGCACGGTGTTCGGCTCAACCTTGATGCCGACGCCCATGGACGAGGACACGGCCACGCGCTGGACATAGGTGCCCTTCGCGCCTGCCGGCTTCGCCTTTACGACGGCATCGGCGAGAGCCTTGATGTTCTCGACGAGCTTGTCGGCACCGAACGATGCCTTGCCAACGCCAGCCTGGATGATGCCGGCCTTTTCGACACGGAATTCAACCGAACCGCCCTTGGCACCCTTCACGGCGCCAGTGACGTCCATGGTCACGGTACCGATCTTCGGGTTCGGCATCATGCCGCGCGGACCAAGCACCTTACCGAGACGGCCGACCAGCGGCATCATGTCAGGGGTGGCGATGCAGCGGTCGAAATTGATTTCGCCGTTCTGCACCTTCTCGGCCAGGTCTTCCGCACCGACGACGTCGGCGCCGGCAGCCTTGGCTTCCTCGGCCTTCGCACCACGGGCGAACACGCCGACGCGGAGGGTACGGCCCGTGCCGTTCGGCAGCGAGACGACACCACGGACCATCTGGTCGGCGTGGCGCGGATCGACGCCGAGATTCATCGAGATTTCGATGGTCTCGTCGAACTTCGCCTTGGCGCGTTCCTTCACCATCTTGATCGCTTCATCGATCGTGTAGAGCTTCTCGCGATCAACGCCTTCGCGAATAGCCTTCAAACGCTTTCCGATTGCCATGATCGATTACCCCTGAACCTGGAGACCCATCGAACGGGCAGAGCCCTCGACCATGCGCATGGCCGATTCGACGGAATCGCAATTGAGATCGTTCATCTTCTTCTCGGCGATCTCGCGGATCTGCGCAGAGGTCACCTTGCCGGCCACGTCGCGGCCCGGCAGCTTCGATCCGGACTGGATCTTGGCGGCCTGCTTGAGGAAGTGAGACATCGGGGGGGTCTTGAGCACGAAGGTGAACGAACGATCGGCATAGATCGTGATCACCACCGGAATCGGGGTGTTCTTTTCTTCCTTCTGCGTCTGCGCGTTGAACGCTTTGCAGAATTCCATGATGTTCAAACCGCGCTGACCAAGCGCTGGACCGATCGGGGGCGAGGGGTTCGCCGCACCGGCCGGCACCTGAAGCTTCAGGTATCCGGTCACTTTCTTTGCCATACTACACTCCTGTTGTGCCGGCGGATGCCGGCGGTTCAGGTTTCGTGGTGCGGTTCAAGTGCGGTTGGCGACCGCCCTCTCCTCCCACGACCTATGAACGCGAAGACGTGCTTCGCGCTATTGCGATCAGACCTTCTCGACCTGACCGAATTCGAGTTCCACCGGCGTTGCACGGCCGAAGATCGACACCGCGACCTTCACGCGCGAACGCGCTTCGTCGACTTCTTCCACCACGCCGGAGAACGATGCGAACGGGCCATCGGCCACCTTCACGTTCTCGCCGATCTCGAACGAGATCGAAGTCTTCGGGCGCTCCACGCCTTCCTGCATCTGGTTCAGGATGCGCATGGCTTCCGCTTCCGAGATCGGCATCGGCTTGTTCTCGGCGCCGAGGAAGCCCGTGACCTTCGGGGTATTCTTGATGAGATGGAAGGCTTCATCGGTGAGCTGCATCTTCACCAGCACATAGCCGGGGAAGAACTTGCGCTCGGCTTCCATCTTGCGGCCACGGCGCACTTCCGTGACCTTCTCGATCGGGACCAGCACCTGTTCGAACAGGTCTTCGACGCCACGCTGCTTCGCCTGTTCCTTGATGGAATCGGCGACCTTCTTTTCGAAGTTCGAATAGGCGTGAACGATGTACCAGCGCATGCTCATAATTCAGGTCCGTTTAGCGAATGCCGAGCAAGAAAGTCACAAGCAGGCGAATGATCTGATCTGCCGCGAAGAAGAAAACCGACGCGAGCGCCACCATGATGAAGACCATGATGGTGGTGATGGTCGTCTCACGGCGCGAAGGCCACGTGACCTTGTTGGTCTCGGTGCGCACTTCCTGCAGGAATTTGAACGGGCTGAAAGCCATCGTTAGGTGATCCGCATCCGTCGTCAGACGATTGAACAGTTTCAGGAATCCAGACAGCCCTGTTGCGCCCGATCCATCACCGAAGGAAATCTTCGCCGTGGATGAGCCGCCAACCGAGCTCGTGTGTCTGGAGATCGAAGCCGCGTCGGATGTCCGTGAACCGGGCCGACAGCGAGTGGCGCTTTGTAGGGCGACGACGGGAAAAGGTCAAGAACTCCCGCAGGTTCGGCAGGAACCGGCCTCCCCCGACGCGATCTCGTGGCCGGGCCTGTCCCGGCCACGCATCTATTTGATGCTATTGGCCTATTTTCGCACGAGCGACCGCACATGCCGGACCACGTGATCGGCCACGATAGCGTGCCCTTCCGCCGTCGGATGCACCGCCCCGCTATACATCGCCGCATAGACCGGCTGCAGGATGTCGAACTGGGTGAAGCCCGGCGAATGGACATTGGCGGTCAGGAACGCGTCATTCGGGGTCCGGAACAGGCGCCAGCGCGACGCATAGGGCAGATAGGCGGCCGGGGAGTAAGGCGTGAACTCCTCCTGGCCGAACCAGCGCCGCGGCATCGCCATGGCCTCACCGTCCGCCTGCGGCCGCTTCGGATCCCGCGCGCAAAGGCCGCGCTTGGTGAACTCGGCCTGGTGATCGGTGATCAGCCGAAAGCCGGTGCCAGCCCCGGTGGCCAGCGCCGGACACCCTGCCCCGCGCCCATTGGTGATGCAGGCGGTGCGGGCGAAGAAATCGTTCAGGAAGCTCACCGTCTCGGCGAGACGCTCGCGCGACAACGACAGCTTCTTGTGGACGTCGAGGCCGAGCGTCGGCTGCGCGCCGCACATGGCGCCGGTCTCGTCAAACTGGATCGGCTCATAGGCCGTCTGCAGCACATTGGCCGGCTGCACGCCGAACCCGTCCCGCAAGGCATCGCGCAGCGCCACCATGCGCTCGTCGAGCTGCTCCATATAGGCACGCGACACCTGCGGCGAGAACCGGATCTGCTTGCCGAGCAGATTCGCGATCGGCGCGAGATCGCCGGCCGAATCCGTCATGGCGTAGACCATCAGCGGCGAGAAACCGACATCATTGCCGCCGATGGACAGCAGCAGCGTATCGATCGGCCGCTTGCGCTCGGATGGCGCACACCAAGCCTTCGAGACCGGCGTATTCGCCACCTGTACGCTGCCGCTTGCATAGGTCGGCAGGTTGTACGTCGCGCGCTGCGTACGACCCTGCGGGCTCCTGCAGATCAGGTCAGCCAGCTGATCGAGCTGCGAGCGCACCATCGCATTGCCGGCGCCTTCTCGCGCCTTCTTCTCGATAAACAGGCCTTCGGTCACCTCCGCGCCGGTACAGGCGAGGCTCACCAGCGTCACCGAGCGATGCGGATTCTCCATTGCCATTTGCAGCCCGACACGGAACGGATAGCCGTATTGCGAGCGATGGCAGTCCGGGCTGAGCCAGCGTGCATTGGCGGCGTTGAAGGCCTTGTCGAACTGCGCCGAAGCAAGCGGGAAATACAGCTCCTGCTCCTCGTCGGAGAGTTTTCGACGCGGCAGGTTCTTGTAGTCGAAGCTCCCCGCCGGAGCCGGCGGCGTCAGCTTCTGCAGCGACTTGGTGGCGCTGCGCGTCGCCATCTCCTCGCGCATCAGCGTGGGATCATAGACCATCTCGCGCACGGCGCTGAACGTCACCGGCACATCCGGATTGCTCTCGCCCGACGCAAAGGAATCACCGAGCGCGACGATGAACAGATCCTCGACCGCCACCTGCTCGCTCAATGTCCGGCCACCGGGCAAGGCGACCTGCACGGCCGCGCCCGACAAATTACGATCCACCGCGAACGGCAGGCGATTGATCTTCAGCGGCGTCGCGCAGGATTGCGTGCGGGTCTCGGCCTTCGCGCCCGGGCGCCGCGGCGTCCAGCTCCAGACGCAATCACCCGCTCCCGCTTCCGCGACACGATCCGGCGCAAGCCGGATCACTACCGTATGCGCGTCAGGCAGCACGTAGTCTTCCTTGGCCGTGCCCCACGAATAGCGACGATCGCAGGTCTGCAGATAGCGGCCCTGCCGGCTGTCATAGCAAACGGCGTCGATGGTCTGCGCCGCCCAGCCGAGCCTTGTGCGATTGTAGCCCGCACGCGCGGTGTTGGCGCAGCTGGTCGGACTTGTCTTGTCGGTGCAGTCGGGATCGTTGAGCCGTCGCTCCGTACGCCACACCACGTCGGTGGGCGGCAACACGGTTTCATTGCGAGCCGCGGGATAGCCGCGCTCATACATGGCAAAGGACGCGGCATTCCTGAAAAAACGGAACGGGCTTTCGACCTGCCACAGCAGATCGGCAGCATGCGCTCCATGGCAGAATGAGGAACCCAGCAACGTCGTGGCCCCCACGACGAACGTCACGAGCAATTTCATTATCGACTTCCGGCTGACCCAGGCGATATGTCGCGCAGAATGCATGTCAGGTTCATGACCGCGACGGCGCGCCGCATGAACGACCGCGCAGTCCACACGCCAGCACGACCGCGAGGCTATTGAGCGAATTGCAAATCGATCTACGCAGCTGCTGTTAACCAGCCGGCCAATCCTGCGCCATTCTGCATAACATCACACCACCCCACAATGACGAAACAATCGCCTTAGTTGGTTTGTATGGGAGAGTCTGTGCGAGATCAGCACCATGGTCATCATGCACCCTGCCGCCAATATGAGAACGGCCCCGGATAAAGGCGCAACCGGCGATGCCGCCGCCGAGCCGCCGGCAGGCCGGGCTGCACAGCGCCGCCCCGCCTACATCGCCCAGGCCGTCAGCTATGTGATCGATGGCGCCATCCTGTTCGCCTATGCCAGCATCGGCGTCACCACTGTCACCACCGGTCTCGTCTATCTCACGCTCCGTCTCGCCGTGGTCGGCGTCGCCTTCTTCCTCTCGGAGACACGCGTCACTGATCGGCTGAGAGATCACTATCTGTTCGTGCCGCTCAGCCTGGTCAGCATCACCATCCAGATCGGTGCGATCTATCTGGTGCCGCAGATCGGCTTCTACTTCATTGCCATCATCTTCGTGGTGCTCGGCTTCGGCGCGTTGCGGATGTCGGCGCGGCAGACCGGGATCGTGTGGGCCTATGCCACGCTCGGCCTCGCCGTCCTCTTCCTGATGACCGACAAGCCGATCGGCATCCCCATGGCCGACGCCACCGAGCGCACACTCGCGCTGGCCTGTTTTGTCAGCACTCTCGCCCGCTGCGCTGGCGCCGGGCTTTACGGTTCATCGATGCGCGAACTGTTGTATCGCCGCAGCAACGCCCTTGCCGCCGCCAATGCGCGCATCGAGGAACTGGCCCAGATCGACGAACTCACCGGCGCCTATAACCGTCGCTACATCATGAAATATCTCGGCGAGAAGATCACCAGAATTCAGCACGGTGCTCATGGCAGCGTCGCACTGATCGATCTTGATCATTTCAAGCGCATCAATGATCGCTTCGGCCATCCGGTGGGAGACGAAGTGCTGCGCCGATTCGCGCGCGCGATCTTCACCAATATCCGCATGATCGACAAGCTTGGCCGCTATGGCGGCGAGGAATTCCTGCTGGTGTTGCCGGATACGAATACAGATCAGGCCCTCCAGATCGTCGAACGCCTGCGCAGCATCGTCGCCGAAATGGACTGGTCGAAGGTCGCATCGGACCTCACACTCACCATCTCCGCCGGCATCAGCGAGATCGCTTCCAACGACACGCCCGAAGACCTGCTCGCTCGTGCCGACCGCGCGCTGTATCGCGCCAAGGATGCGGGCCGCAATCGGGTGCTCGCAGCAGCGCAGCGGCGACGCTTTGGCTGAGTGAAACAATCGTTCAGGAACGTCCGCATTGCACATGGTGCGCGGCTACGCGCGCGCCGGTGCACACTTACGCGAATTCATCAACGCTGGCGGTTACTAAGGTTAAACTTTTCATCTGATTGAAGGCTTTGCGTTCACTCGCTCTGATCCATGCGTGCGCAGCAAGCGCACGTCTAGACAGGAGAAAACGCATGAAGAAAATGGCAACCATCATTGTGGTGGCGGCTTCGCTCGCGAGCCCGCCCGTCTTCGCCAAGGGCCTCAATCTCGGCCTCGGCGCCGGGGTCGGTGTCGCCACGTCGGGCCTGCTCAACACGGCGATCGCCATCAATCCGTCGGTCGCGGTCGGTGTCGGTGGCACCGGCACGGGCACAGGCGGCGCAGCAGCTGGCGTGGGCGTGAATGTGGGTGCAGCCGTCAGCAAGTCCGGGCTGCTCGGCGGCCTGCTAAGCAAGGGCCTGACCGTCGGTGTCGGCGCCAGTGCCGCAGCCTGTGGCTGCTAGCCCCTGACTGAACCTCTCCACTAACAAGGATGTGGGCGGGAAACCGCCCACATCACCCTGCCGATCTCCGACCATCTATCTGCAAATGAAAAACGCCCACCTGCCGGCAATGCTCTGCCGACAGGTGGGCGCTTTCGTTTCCGTCACTGATATTCGTGCGGATCGTCCAGCGACACCCACACTGCCGCCAGCAGCGACGCGCTGAGAAATGGCACGAGACAAAGTCCGAGGCCGGCCCAGATGACGATCAGTGCAGTGGTCATGGTTGTTACTCCCGCATGTTTGTTATGAGCGGCAGTTTGGGCGCCCCCTTCGGCGGTGGGTTAACAGGGGTTATGAGACTACCACCGCGGTGGCCAACATCGTGTTTACGTTAAATGCCCCGATCTTCGCGCATTACCACGCGTAATGCACGACGCCCTTTCCGCTATAGCTGCGCGTGACATCCGAGAACTCGCCCTCGAATGTCGCGGCGACGGCCCAGCCGTTCATCCACTTCATCTCCGCCGATGCCGTCGCCAGCGCGGCATTGCGCGCCTGCGCAGCGCCGTTGACCACGAAGCTCGCGCCCGGCAGCGCCTGGAAGGTCGCGGCAATGCTGCGATCGGTGTTGAAATCATGCGCCCATGCTGCGCGACCACGCAGCGTTAGGATCGCATCGTTCAACGCAAAGGACCTGTCACTGCGCAGACCGAGTTCGCTGCGTGTGGACGTGACGCTCCTGCCGGCATAGGCGAGCGCAAATGTCGTCGCACCGCCCGCCCCGTCTCGGCATAAGTCGGCAGATCGAACGCCGTCGCCTGCACCGCCCCATAAGGCGTGAGGCCAAAGCCGGGCAGCCAGGATGTCACGAAGCGATTGCCCATCTCGATGCGGCCGGAATAGGCATGGGCATTGTATTGCGCATGCAGGCGCTCGAAGCCCGCAGCAGCGACGGTGCGATCGGTCGTGACGTCCTGCCAGCCATAGGCGGCGGCGGCAGACACGTAGGCCGAACCGACCGTATGACGCAGGAAGGTGCCGGCCTGGAACAGATCGGAGCGACCGGAGCCGCCACCATTCACCGAGAAATTGGTGCCGCCACCAGCCAACGCGAAGCCGGCGACGGTGTTCGGCGAGAACCAGTAATCCGCTCCGACCGCCGTGCCATAGAGGCTCGACGTTGTGTTGTTCGATCCGGTGGGGGTGTTGCCATCCGTGCTGCGCGAGCCGCCGAAGCCGGCGCCCCACACAGTCCAGCGCTCCTCGAAAATCGGCGCCATCGGCAGCGCCTTCGTGATCGCAGCGAAGGCGTCAATCGGCTTGCGCTTGCCGGCATAGCTCAATGCCTGGTCGGCAGAGGTAGCGGCACCGCTCACGCCATCACCACGCCCCGCAGCAAACGGATCGGTCATCACGCCCATGAACAGGTTCATGGCGTCGAACGTCGCCTGCTGGCCGCCGGTGCCAACTTCGCCGGAAGCCTGCGACAGGCCTTGTGCGTTCAGCGTGCCGAACACCAGCGGAATGCCGCCGGTACGGTTGAAGAAGCCGGTTAGTGCGTTGCCGACGGCAGCTTGATTGGCGTTGAGAGAACCATAGGCCGGCGGGGTCGGCCCCGGTGTCGGCGGCACGGGCGGCGGGGGCGTGAAGTCCAACGCCAGATCGAGATAGGCATTGTTCGCATCGTAGCGCAGGCTCGATTTGAAGTTGGACGGCAGGTCGGTGTTGACCTGCGTGCCGAACGTCCCGATCACGCCGCCGGTCGCGTTCACGATGGTGTATTGCCGGTTGACGTAGCTGCCCGGCGCGAAGCTGGCATTCACCGTGGCGCCGCCGAGCGTCGCCGTGCCTGTGACATTGACGCGGTCCGCATTGGCGGGCGAGACCTCGACCATATAGGTCGAGGCCGCAGTGAGCGAGAGATTGCCCTGCACTTTGAGTTCGCCGATCGAATTGCCTGGCGCCAGCGTGCCGCCATTGATCTCGGTGTTGCCGACGGTGCCGCTGCCGCCGAGCGTGCCTGCCGCATTGACGATCGTCATCGACGACGCGGCAAGCGAGCCGTTGACGACAAGCTTGCCGCCATCGACGATCGTGTTGTCGGTATATGTACCGATGCCGGCCATCGTGAATGTGCCGGTGCCGATCTTTCTCAATGACGCATTCGTATTCTGGTAGGTCCCGATCTCGCCGGAAAATGTCGTTGATGTGTTATCGCCGCCTACGGTCAATTGCTCCGTCCCGCGCATCTGGACCGTGCCGGAGCCCGCCAGTGAACCGATCGTCTCGGAGAATCCCATCTGCCAGACGCCCGGGGCGCTGACCACAACGGCGCCATTGTCGGCGATGCCCGAGCTAAAGGTGCGCAAGGCCCCGTCCTTGATGATCGTCGCTCCGGTGAATGTATTCGCACCAGAAAGAATCACGGTACCACTGCCGTCCTTCGTCACGCTCCCCGCTCCGGTCGCAACAAGAGAAACGGTCATGTTCCCGGTGCCGCCGAGGATCAGGTCCGTGTCAGCACCCGTGATGTTGCCCAGACTGATCGATGAGTCGGAATTGATCCGGCTCGCCGAACCAAGCGTGATTCCACCATTCAAAAATGCGTTGCCGGACACATGGCGCAACGCGCCACCATTGGCGATGCCCGTCCCGTTGAGGACGATATTGTTGGCGAGCGACGTGACGCCGGACAAGCGCAACTCGGCACCACTCGACACCGAAACGCTGCCCGTTCCGAGTGCCGAATTGTTGGTGATCTGCAGCGCGCCGGCGGCAATGGTGGTGCTGCCGCTATGGGTGTTGGCGCCGCTGAGCGTCATCGTGCCCGTGCCGGTTTTGACCAGATGACCCGCGCCTTCGATGATGCCCGAATAGCCGGAGTCGCTGTTGTCACCGCCAGTGGTCAGTGTGGCGGTCCCGAGCATGACCGTTCCGCCTAGCGAACTCAGCGATCCGATGGTCTGGTTGAAGCCGTCGAGATCGAGAACGGCAGTGCTCCACAGGGCGACGGCGCTGGCAGCGCTGAGCGTGTTGACGGCTCCCGCTCGCAGCGTACTCCCGGCGATGGTCGTGGTGCCGGTATAGGTGTTGGCGCCCGAGAATGTGATGCTGCCTGGCCCGTTGACGCCAATGGGTCCGTCGCCGGTGATCGCACTGGACAGCGACACATCGTCGGTCTGCTCGAAATAGAGAATCGCGCGATTTGCGAGTTCGATATTGCCGATCAGGCTGCCGCTCGCTGACAGGACGAGACTGTTACTGCCGCCTGTGAATGTGATGGCATTGGCGCGGGTCACGCTGTCGCCCGCAAGTCCGCCGGAGATCGCGCCCGAATTGTAAACCCGGATATCGGCGCCGATGACACCTGCGCCGCCCAGGGCGCCTGCCCCACCGTCGCCACCGCGGATCGTCGATCCGGCGCCGACATTGACACTGCTGTTGATGCCGAGCAGTTCGACGCCGTTGCCACCGCGACCGCCAATGCCATTGCCGAGACCGCCGGTGCCGGCGGCCCCACCATTGCCGCCCGTCACCGTATTGTTGATGTTCACATTCAGGGCGGACCATTCGCCCAGGAGACGAACCCCGCCCCCGCCATCACCGCCACTGCCCGCATGGCCGCTCCCCGTTGCATCACCGCCACGGCCTCCGTCCCCGCCCACGATGGAACTGGCCGCCGCCTGCATATTGATGATGGTCGTGCCGCCGGCAGCCCCGATCAGTCCGTAACCGCCTGCGCCGCCCCCACCGCCTGCGCCGTTGAGCAGGGAGGAGCCACCTTCACCGCCGCTGCCGCCCGTCACGGTCGATACTGCATATGTCCCAATGCCAAACACCACGCCGTTGCCGCCACCGCCTCCACCGCCGCCAGCGAAATTATCGGAGATGCCATAGCCTCCTGTTCCCCCCTGCGGCGTCCCGACCGTTCCATCCGCCCCCGCGCTGCCACCGAAGCTGATACCGTCGCCGCCATGCCCGCCAGCTGCCCCCGCGCCGCCTCCACCGCCACCTGACGGTATCCCTCCGATGGCCTCTCCCGCGCCACCGGCGATTCCCGGGCCCCCTCCGGCACCGCCGACAGAGACCGTATCGCCATTGCCGCCGCGCCCGCCGAATGATTGCGCCAACGCAGCGCCGGACAGCAGGCCGGAGGCCACGAGTGCGGTGCTGAGCAGGAGCAGACGGCGAAAATGACAGGCGGAGCGAGCGCCCTGGCGATCGCGACTTGGTCCGGCGGAAACCGAACTCACGAACTCAGGCTCGAACCGCGAGACTGTCATTGGCATTCCCAGCAACTTGGCCTTCATTGAAGGACCACGCGAAGATCGCTTCGCGAAAGGTGACGTCAGACCGTCACCTTTGCCGGATATTCTTTCAGGTACAATAAAACCACTGACACAGGTGCGATAAAACCGACGGCTCGGCGGCCTTTTCCAGACGACTGAGTCTTTCCGGTCACTGGGACCACATGGAACCCAGAAATCTGCACACAACGTCAGCAGTTGCGCAGCCTAAGGCCCGCTCAAAACGCGACAATCGATTGTTCTGGAGCACTGGAAAATGGCAGGGGCGGTAGGGCTCGAACCTACGACAACCGGTTTTGGAGACCGGTACTCTACCAACTGAGCTACACCCCTACAGAACCGTGCCATGGCAATCGGTTCGGGCCGTTTGAAGCACATCGCACGCCTGATTTGCAAGAGGCGAAGCGAACAGTTTGGAATCAAAAACGGCGGGCACGGGATAAAATACCTGCCCGCCGCCTTTATCGAGATTACTCGATGATCGAAGCGACGACGCCTGCACCGACGGTGCGGCCGCCTTCACGGATGGCGAAGCGCAGCTTCTCTTCCATCGCGATCGGCACGATCAGGTGCACTTCCATGGCGATGTTGTCGCCCGGCATCACCATCTCGGTGCCTTCCGGCAGATGCACCACACCGGTCACGTCGGTGGTGCGGAAGTAGAACTGCGGACGGTAGTTGGTGAAGAACGGGGTGTGACGGCCACCTTCGTCCTTGGTGAGGATGTAGGCCTCAGCCTTGAACTTGGTGTGCGGCTTCACCGAACCCGGCTTGCACAGCACCTGACCGCGCTCGACGTCTTCACGCTTGGTGCCGCGCAGCAGCGCGCCGATGTTGTCGCCGGCCTGGCCCTGATCGAGCAGCTTGCGGAACATTTCAACGCCGGTGCAGATCGTCTTCTGGGTGGCGCGGATACCGACGATTTCGATTTCCTCGCCGACCTTGACGATGCCGCGCTCGACACGGCCGGTCACGACCGTGCCACGACCCGAGATCGAGAACACGTCTTCGACCGGCATCAGGAACGGCTGGTCAACCGGGCGCTCCGGCTGCGGGATGTAGGCGTCGACATTCTTCATCAGCTCGAGGATCGCGTCGTGGCCGAGCTCCTTCGAGGAATCTTCCAGAGCGGCCAGGGCCGAACCCTTGACGATCGGAATGTCATCGCCCGGGAAGTCGTACTTCGACAGCAGTTCGCGGACTTCCATTTCCACGAGCTCGAGCAGTTCCGGATCGTCGACCATGTCGCACTTGTTC
>Ga0209564_1001861_pt1 | contig 19121 bp, 15 predicted proteins | sample AraplaCol_mMF_r2_FD_184272 | JGI IMG/M metagenome (GOLD analysis project Ga0209564, IMG submission 184272) | Arabidopsis root microbial communities from North Carolina, USA - plate scrape MF_Col_mMF_r2 (SPAdes) (version 3) | ecosystem: Host-associated > Plants > Roots > Endosphere | place: USA...
ATCCTTGACGTCGCGCTTGATCAGCATGCGTGGCAGCGGCTTTGGATCGCGCGTCAGCTGCAGTTTCGCCTGCTCGAAGTGATTGTGGTAGAGATGCGCGTCGCCGAGCGTGTGGACGAAATCGCCGTATTTCAGGCCGGTCACCTGCGCCACCATCATCGTCAGCAGCGCATAGGAAGCGATGTTAAAGGGCACGCCGAGGAAGATGTCGGCCGAGCGCTGGTAGAGCTGGCAGGAGAGCTTGCCCTCGGCGACATAGAACTGGAAGAGGCAATGACAGGGCGGCAGCGCCATGTCGTCGACCTCAGCCGGATTCCATGCCGAAACGATGTGACGACGCGAATTCGGGTTCTTGATGATGCCGTTCACCAGATTGGCGATCTGGTCGATATGTCCGCCGTCGGGCGCCGGCCAGGAGCGCCACTGCGCGCCATAGACGGGACCGAGATCGCCGTTCTCATCGGCCCATTCGTCCCAGATCGACACGCCGTTGTCCTTGAGATAGCGGATATTGGTCTCGCCCTTTAGGAACCACAGCAGCTCGTGGATGATCGAGCGCAGATGAAGCTTCTTGGTCGTCAGAACCGGGAAACCGTCGTTCAGGTCGAAGCGCATCTGATGGCCGAAGACCGAGCGCGTGCCGGTTCCCGTCCGGTCGCCACGGTCGGTGCCCTTGTCCATCACATGGGTCAGAAGATCGAGATATTGCTTCATGGCCGCCGCCGACTCCGTTTTCGCCCCATATTTAAGCCGTCCCCGCCCCGAAACCAACCACGCGGCATCGCTTTTCCAAGCAAAATCCGCCGATATCAACGACGCTTTTGTGACGAGCCTCTTCCCATGCCGTCAGGAAAACACTATATCAGCCTTGCCGGTCTTCGGGCCGGCTATGGCGATAAATGGGCGGTGTAATAAGCCTATTGGACCCGGGGGCGTTATACGACAAGCCTCCAAGAATTAGTTCACAGCGCCATCTCTGATAGCTAGCTCCCCTCCTAAATTGTAGTCATGCGGAGCCGCGCACCCTCCATAGTGCCGTAGCGGTTCCGCATGACTTGCACTGCGGTTAAAAGGGGGCGGAGTTCGGCGCTTGAGAGTTCAGCCCGACCAGAGGGAGGGCTCGGTTCGCGGAAATTTCTCGCGGGCTTGCACGCCTTGAAAATCCACAATTTTTTTGTACGCCGCCGTAAGCGTAGCTCGCGCTGATGGCTACAATAGGTAGCGCTAAGTGCAACGTGGAGGGCGGTGCAGCAGCATGGCTCCTGCCTCAATTTCCAGCCGATGACTTCGTTTCAGTCTTCAATAGCTCAGATGTTCGAAACCTGACCCCACCACCGATATCGTCCTCTTCGGGCAGTATAGTAACGCCCCGGTCGAAGATGAGCTGGCGGATTTTCTCTATCACGTCCTCCGGAGGCCGGATTAGCTTTCCGCGTTCAATGCGACCTAGACTGATTCTGCCAACACCAGACAAAGTCGCCATCTCATCGATTGATAGATCAAGCAAGGCTCGCGCGTAGCGAAAGAAATCGGTAAAACTCCTTGTTTCGAGCGGCTTAGCAAATCTTACGCCGTTACCAATATTTTCGGTGCCTGGCAGAAATACGATCCCTTTTTCCTCCAGCGCCGCTTTCACTCTCTTCAGGTTGTCTGGATCGGGCTGCTTGCGGTGAGGACTTTCAAGGAGTTTGAGCACGCTTTCGGTGACCCTAGCTCTGGAAGCTAGGGCTTTCTGATTCTCGCCCGTCATCGACCGAGCCGCACGTAACTGCGCGTGTGAAGGGTTTTCCGCCATGACCGGGAGAAAATTGCAAACCCCAAAAATGTCAACATATCTACTTTTTGGTCCTTTTAGCTATTTTTCGATCTTTTGCGCTACTTTTGGATCGCGAATCATGGCACTCGTTAGGAAATGCCCTGATAAATAGCGAATCACTGGAGTTTGAAATGCAGGACAAATGGCTCGGCACCCCGCCACACGTGATCATTCCCCGCCTTCAGTCGTTGTTGCTCGACTTGGAGATGATTGCCAACTCGAAGGCTGTCAAAGCTCTCGACGATGCTGTCATCATCCGTAATTGCATGCTCGTGCAGCGCTCGGTGCCGTGCCTCATTGGTGAGATGTCCGGTCACCCGCATATCAAGGAGGGAAGCCCGGGCGTCACAAGCGAACTCTTTTACCTGGACCAGAAACGCAAAATCGGCAGGACCCTGAGCAGGTGGTACTATTTTGACCACGGGCTGATCGGCTAGCGACGAAGGGAGCGAACCTATGGACAAAGCCCTGACCGACAGCCTGGACCGCTATATCGTGAAGCTCCAGGAGGCAGCCGAGCAGCTGAGAACGCCGCGAACAAACGAATTCCGGCTGACGAAACGGAATCTTTGTGCAATCGCTCGGAAATCCGCTACCGACTTTTTAGCTTATTGCGCTCTCGTGGCACTCTTCCGCAAGAACATCGGTGCACTCTCGGAACCGTCATGCGTAGCGGTAATTGCCGTTCCGTCCCGGTGGCAACTCAAAGACGTCCATGACGCTGCCAACATCATTCTGAAGGACAAAAAAGGCGTCAAATTCTGTCTCCATCCTACTTCCAAGCACAAACGTGGATGGGAAATCGACCCAGCGGAAATCCTTGAGACCGGAGAGAAATTGATTGTCCTCACTCAGGAGGGCTCTGCCCTTCACGAGGATTTCGAGCTTGCAGCCACGTTTTTTGACAGGCTTTCGATGTGCGATATCCGGCACTTGCGAGCGCTCAGCGTTTTTCGCGGGTGCGGCACATTGACGGACGAGCAGGCAGCGGTGATTGCCGAACAAGCGTCGGAGCGCATGGAGGCCATCTTCCGCCGAAACCAACCAGCGAGCCGAGCGGCGACAAAACTTTTGAGTGCCGCCAAGGTCGCTCCCGGCAATGAGCGACTTCTGGATGTCAGCAAGGGCTTCGGCGAAGCAAGCCTGTGGGCTGAATCCTTGAAGAAGGACCTTGAGGACTGGCGACAAGGTAAACTTCCATGGGCCGAAGTGGATAAGGGTTGCTTGCTGTACGGACCACCGGGAACAGGAAAGACGCGGTTTGCCGCCGCTCTCGCGGCCTACTGCGACCTACATCTGGAGGCGACGTCGATCCCGAAGTGGCAGTCTTATAAGGACGGCGATCTCGGTGATATGCTGAAGGCGATGTACCAGGCGTTCGCTTCCGCCAAGGAAAAAGCGCCCTGCCTATTATTCCTGGATGAATTCGACGCCATTGGCGACAGAGCCAAATTTCCCAGCCGCCACGAGACCTATTCAACGACAGTCGTCAACGCCCTCTTGGAATGCCTGGATGGAACGGAAGGCCGCGAGGGCATCATCGTCCTTGGTGCGTGCAACTACCCGGAGCGTATCGACCCTGCCCTTTTGCGAAGCGGTCGACTTGAAAAACACGTGAAATTTCCTTTGCCCGACGCGAAAGCGCGAGGAGAAATCCTTGAATTTCATCTCCCGAACCTAGCGGGCGACGCCACTCTCAGAGAAATCGCTGCGCGATTACCTGGCAAGAGCGGCGCGGACATCGAACGATTGGCCCGGGAAGCGAGAAGACTTGCCCGCAAGGAAAACCGGGATGTCAACATTTTTGACCTCAGTTCGCGGGTGGAAGTCCCCCGTCCGCTCGACCCGAACACCTTGTACCGCGTCGCAATCCATGAGGCAGGACATGCGCTCGTGAGCCACGCACTGATGGTGGGCAAGATCGAGTGGGTAGAAATCTACGACAATGTCGAAAACTTCGCGACCACCGTCGATGCCAACGGCGGGATGTTCATGGAAAAGCCTCACCGGGAGTTTGTGACCCGTTGGGACGCGATGAAGATGATCACCTCAGATTTGGCAGGAGCGGCAGCTGAAGACCTGATTTTCGGGCACCGAGCCAATTGGTCAACGGGAAACCAAGGCAGCGATTTTGCTAGCGCAACCATGCTGGCAATCCGTATGGTGACGGAATACGCTTTTGGGAATTCCTTGTACTACCTTCCTGGATCAGTCGACATGACGTCTCCTTCCAAGCTTTGGGAGGACGTTGCTCTGCGCGACGACGTGACGGAAATCCTTCAAGAGCAATATCAGCGAGCAAGAGACATGCTCGCAGGGCTCAAGCCAGCATTGCTCAAGCTCGCCGATGCGCTCGTGAAGCACAAGCGCTTGGACACCCGACAATTAGAGCCATATTGGCCGGGATCGCGGAAGGTTGCTTCACCTCCGACACAGACCCGAAGCCGCCGTCAACACTAGAAGGCCTCACCAACAGCCAAACCCCACAGGCTATGTGCGAGCCGTTTTCCGTGCGGCAGATGGAGGACCTGTGAAAGCCTGGATCGTCAGCGACATTCATCAAAGCCATCTCAGCAGGTTCCTTCGTGATCCGCCCGAGGTGCCGAGAGCAGACGTCTGTATATGCGCCGGTGACGTCACGAACTTCATAGACGACAGCATTGCCTAAATTCGTCGGGTAGGTCATCGAGCCGACAATGTCGGTGGCGCTATCACTACGGCAGCAGCATCAACAATGCGCTTGAGAGGGCACGACGGGCCGTTGATGGAAGGAGAATTCATAGCACTGGCGCTGAACTTCTCTGTGTGCTTTCCCGATCACCAAGGGTTGTACAATTGACTGTTTTCTAAACTTAGTTTCCGATGAGACATAAGATTCACCTCGGATACCAACTTGCTAATTCGTCCCCGCTTCACCGAACATCACAACGTCTTCGTCCCACAAGCAGAGTTGGATTTTGCAATTCCGTTTATAGATGAAGACATACCGCTATATCTTGACCCCTTTTTGTTGTGGAAGTCGCCGTCCTATCAGGACAAGGCGTTACATCAACTAATGATTGCTGCGTTCAACAATCTTGGAAATCTAGCAAAAACCGGGAGCAGAGACATCGCTGCCAAACAACTCGTTGCAGCTTCAGAATGCGACGAAGTCGGGCTAGGCACGTCGGCTACTAGAAAGGGCGTACGCTTCTCGCACGCAAAAGCTCACGAAATTCTAAACCTTTTCGAAAACGTTCCGATGTATCGGAATCAAGGTTTCCGCCATTTCGAAGAAATTCAACTCTTCATTGACGGTGTCGGAAAAGATCGAATTAGCGACATCGCGTGCAATTTCCTGAAAAGCTTCCTGATCGACTATACCTATCAGGAGTGCAGGAACCTTGGCATACCAACCTCGAATGTGATGGTCGAAAACATTTACGAGCCCTCAGACGGCGCGTTCGTCTCTAGGAAAAGTGACGTCCCCGTACATCCAGTTTCGAACAAACCGGTCGTCTTTGTCCCTAAGCGATGGCTGAGACACACCCCGTGGATAAATTACGATACATATTTTAGGGAAAGCTGCCCCCAAGACGACATAGCTCACCCGGGTGAAGAACTCACTCGCGTCAAAGTCCTTACCTACAACCGTCAAAACTATGGCGCGATTGATAATTTCATTAAGCAGCGCGAAAGAACGGCTGAAGATTGTGTGAATGACCCGCTGTTCAAGCAAATTCCTGGGCTCTCGGCGAAAAGAAAGCTGAACGCAATAAGAAAGTTGCCGACAGGAAAAACTGACGGCGCGGATAGGGATTATGAGACGTACGTCGGTGAACTGCTCCCAACTCTGCTCTACCCGCAACTTGACTTTGCACAGGGACAAGCTCGAACTGAGGGCGGCGTAAGCATCCGAGACCTGATCTTCTACAACAGTCGAACTCATCCGTTTTTGCTTGAGATGATGAACGATTACGGGTCTCGACAGTTGGTTTTCGAAATGAAAAACGTGGCTAGGCTGGAGCGGAAGCACGTAGACCAGTTGAACCGATACCTCAAAGATGACCTCGGGAAATTTGGGATTTTCGTCACCCGCCATCCGCTGCTGAGGGCTGAACAAAAAGCAACTGTCGACTTATGGTCGGGGCAGCGCAAGGCAATCATAACTCTAACGGACGCAGACCTCGAACAGATGGTCGAGGTCTTTGAAAGCAAGCAGCGATCTCCAATCGACGTGGTGGTAAAGAAATATGCCGAATTCAAAAGGCTTTGCCCGTAAGGGCGGAATGAAGAAAACCGAGGATGCGGAAAAACTCGAAAAGGTTATTGGGCAGCTTCTGGGAGTACACTCGGAAATCGCGGCCTTGGCAAAGAAAACACCCAATGATTCCCCTAACAAGTTCAAGCTCGATCTGATCAACAAGATTCTTTTTTCCGCCAATTTCGTTCTTGGGGAACGCTACAAGCCGGTAGACGGCTTCGAACAGTTCGATTTCGACGATGCACCCACCGTAAGCGACGTGGCAATGATTCTGGGCCAGTATCTGGAAGAGGCCGAGCGCTTCAGGTCTGATAATGTCGAAAAAAATTACTTGGGCTGGTGGTATATTATCGACGGACAAGTGTCGAGCAAAGCTGCTGCGCAGCCACGCAAGCTTACAAGGAAATGATATGTCACGGCTTTATTACGTAACAGAAGCTCAGGTACTCGCCTACGAAGCTGTTTATGGTGTGTTCGCCGAGCTTTTCAAAGAACTAAAAGACCTGGGAAAAAAGAAGCCCGAGGCGACTTTAAGTGGGGCGAAGGTGAAGCTCATCAACCGTGTGCTTGATGATGTCCGTACGGCTCTGAAAGACGCTCCTGATGCGAAGTACCTCGATAGCATTGATGATCAGGCGCTTCCGCAGTTTGGAGACGCGATACTCATTCTCTCCCAGTACGAAGGAGCGCTGAAGTCCTTCAAAGAGAGGCACTACGGATATCGAGCCAGCCATGGGACGGGATGGGTGATCCGGCCTGAGGAAAAAACACTGTGAGCGGTGTTTGCTCCTAGCGCGATGGCCAGCTTGCTTGCCTGCTGCCCCTAAGGCTCTCAAAAACGATGCGCCCTGACCTCATCCGGCTCGCGTCGGTCACAATAAACCCCGTCGTCGTGTATAGGCTACCACAGAGGTGGCATGTAGACGGAAATGCCGTACTGGCTACCCGCGCAGGACCCATTCGCCTCCCTGCCCTTGTCCTGGCCAGAGCAGCTGATTAAGTCGGCTGATTTCGGCGAAACAAATCCAACGCGATTGGCAATTCCGAGGGAAAAGGCCAATCTAACTACGGAGCGTCGACGAAATCCATCTCTTCTTGAACAGCTGAGCGAGACCATCGCCCAGTGAACGAATTGAATTGAGCGTCCACCGCCTTCAAGCAATTCACCACCGCAGTCCGTTCGACCGGTCTCCCGATCCGCTCTGAGACACGGGCTAAGATATCATTCATCTCAAGGGGGCGATCAGCCCCTTCAATGACAGCTTTGACGGCCTTAGGGACGCTTTCCCGGCGTGGTTCTCCCCAGGCGTCCAAGAACAGGTAGCGGCCCGCGCTTACTCGCATGCGGGGATCGTTGGACGCGATTCCAAATAAAGCTAACCCACTGATGCCGAGCCGCTTCAGAACCGGCGCATCGTCTAGTTCCGATTGGTGAACACCTGACTGCCTGCCTTCCAGCCAGCTGACTATGCTGTCCAACACTGGCCCTTGTTGGTCGCGCTTTAGCGAAATATCCCTATCGTTAAGGCCGTATAGACTTGGCCCCAAACGAACTATGGGGTCAATCACGTGCATCTGGAATGGCTTATCAAGCCCTCGCATCTCCCGAACCCGGAGCCTGATTTCGTCAACTTCCAACGGACCGTTTGCGCTTTCCAAAACGGCAAGTATGGCTTGCCGAACCTCAATCCTGGCCGCCGCATCGGTGGCTTCATCTCCAGCTCGCCCCCAAACCAATCTCCCATAGTTTTCCAGGCGGCCAGCTCTTTTCAGAGCGATGTCAAGAATGTATTTTGTCGTCCGCTCCACATCAGCCTTATCTCGCTCGACCATTTCCGCCAAAATTTCGTTCGCATGCCACTGTCGAGCCGGAACGCCTTCTTCGACAATCTCACAAGCGTGCTCCGCCAGCGCCGTCATTTCCTCCGGCGTCAATGGAACGTGTGTATCAAGCCCATATGTGCCCAAGCCGAACAGGTGCCCGACATTACCTGCCGCAGTGTGGATACGCCGCACATCGAAGTCTCGTCCCGCCCGCTCCGCGACTTGAATGGCTATCTCAGAATAGTGCAAGGGGCGATCAGACGAGGCGAGCACGGCTTGAACGATATGATCTGCGCCTCGACCATGCCCGAGGAGAACCATCGATCCATTTTGTTCAACAAAATGAGAGTGTTGAGACGCACTCTCCCACAAGAGGTCTCCGAACTCTTCTGCCTCAGGCGGCAATTCAGCGAGCACCGTTGCTTTGCACTGATCGAGTGAAAGACCGCGATCTGCAGATGCATCTAAAAATTGGCGGCTGCTGGAGACGGCTCTATCCCACTGCGATTGATCCAAGAAGCCTAGATACTCGATCCCTCCGATTTCGAGAATCTTGGCGGCAGTTGATACCATCGAAAAAAGGTACTTGAGGGCCTCGCCATTGGCACCGATTCCTGCGAACCAAGGGTCCGCTACATCTATGCCCTTCAACGGTAGAGGGGAGGCTCTCTCGCTTAGCAGCTCGGTGAGTTTCTGAGACAAGATGTCGTCCCAAACCTCGTCACGAAGAAGCTTCGCAATCGTTTTCGACTCGATTTGACGTACTCTTTCGCGAGTGATCCCAAAAGCGTCGCCGACCTGCTGTAACGTCTGCGGCTCCCTACCTAGCCCCATCCTCCGCAATACAATGTCGGCAGCTCTTTCGGGAATTCGGCTAAGGGAAATGTGGACCGCTTCGATCAGCGTGGCCTGCTCGGTAAGCGCGACGTGTACGCCCGGATCAGCTAACGCCCTTTCTGGGCCTGTAGCGATGGCTGTCTCCAGAGCAGCTAGCAAGTCAGCAGCCGACTTCCTGCCAAAATTCTGAGTTCCGAGTAAGCTATCGAGTGAATGCCTTGCCAGGTCTCCCACTGTCTTTATACCACGGTTCTCAAACACGTTAGCAACGCGGACACGCAATTCTATTTTAGAGAAGCTTCTTTCCGAAAACCAAGGGGGAGCAGCCTTCGCAAATGCACACGGATCGTCTTTATCCTGTATGATGAGTTTCAGGCGGTAAATACCGGCGTGGGTCCTGAGCTGAGTAGGTAACGACTTTTCTCTCTGCAGATATTCGCCGTCGTCCCATATACCGCTGGAAACAAACTCAGAGGAAGCCTCCGGAAACTCCTGCAGAAAGTAAGCGATCCATCCAACCGCTTTGCGAGTGTCCACCCTTTGAGTCGGTAGCGTATCTATGGATGCGACGTCGAGAAGGTATCCCCAACCCTTCGTCGCGAGATAAACAGGAAAACCTTCAACATCGCCGATTGGGTGTCCGGTAGCTTCAAAACCAAACGGCAAGCCGAACTTCGCCGAAGGAGTGAGTAGAACCTGACCCGCATATAACTCAACAAGATCGTTGAAAAGTTGGGTCTGCGGACGTTCGAATCCGAGGTGTACGACACCACTCGTTTGTTCGGGGTCTTCTCGCTCTTTCCACTGAAGAAGTAAATTCTCAAGGTCGCGGTGGACCGTAATCTTCCATCCATCGCCCACTTTAAGCATCAAAAAAGCACGTAGGGCAGTGGTCATCGAAGTCAGCTCTGTCCGTCGAGTTGGGCAAACAGTCCGGCGAAGTCGATCCCGCCATTCTGATGTTGAGCGTACAGATCATTGACTCCCCACTCTGCAAGGCGTTCGATCATTCTATAAGGCGTGGTGTCCTGGAGCTGGGTCGGCATCAGCGTCTCAACCGCGTGCTTAAGAGTGTGATTTGGATCGAGCGAGCCGATGTTCAGAAACGGTGATCTTTTTGAGATTTCCTCAGGAATGACGCCTTGCGCCAACGCAAGCGCCACCGCGAATCGGAAACCGTCCATCTTTTCCGCAAAGATGCCTTCGTCTTTCAACTCATTAAGCTTATCATTTCCCGATTCAGACAAGCCGATTGTGACAATTTCTGGCTGCGTCATAGAGAAGTCCTTACTATCTCTGACTGCGTGGAACTGACTTCGTTAATCGTGTAGACGGCACCGATGCGGGACTTGATCTGCGCCAAATCGGTGTCTGGCCGAATTTCTCCGCTGTGAACCAAAAGAATAAATTGGCTCGTAACATCGGGAAGGTAAGAAAGAATGTTGTCGCGATGCTTTAGATCGAGACGACCAAACGGCGTATCCATGACCACCGGGCCCGCTGTGCGCCCTGTCCGATTCAGCCCATCGATCAGTGACAGCGCTACAACCTGCTCAGCGCCCGCGCTTCTTACAGGGACCTTACGAGAATTTTCATCCAAAATGTGCAGACCGTAATTTGAATCGATTTCAAGCCCCTGGTAAGCTTTTTGAGTCGTCATGCGCTTGAATGCCTCATTAGCTAGTTTGCCGACACGTTCCCGGAGCTTATCGCGTAAACGTTCAATGCTGGCAGAAAACGTGCGCTCCAGATCGCTAGCGATGTTCACTTTGAGCGTACTTTTCCTTGCTCGATCAGGGGCGAGTCCCTCAATTGCCTTCTGGCTGATTGCCAATTCGAGCTTGATTTGGTCGATCTGTTTTCTGACGGTTTGAATATCCGTCTGCAGCCGTCCCTCTTCTCGGACAGAGTCATCCTTCAACACACGCTTTCTTGCAAGCTCGGCGGTGTCCTGTCCGGCGATCTCATCCGAGATCGTTTCAATTTCATTTTCGGCACGCTGAAGTCCGACTTCAGCCACTTTTAGATCACGGTCGAGCGCATTCAGTCGCTCTTTGGCACGGACACCCCGTATTTTGCTCAGCGACGCCAACTGCGCGGCAATCGTCTGGAGTTCCGAACTAGTGTCTGTCGATCTTGCCAAATCAATTTGCAGCTCTCCCAATGTCGAACCAAGCCTATGACGATGCCCATCCTCCATATGCTGGCCGCAGGTCGGACAATCCCCACTAGAAAGGAGCTTTTGAAGTCTTTCGATCTGATCTTCGATCCTCCCTTGCTTGCGAAGCGCTTGCGTTAATTCTGTCTGCCGCTCCACCAGGGAATCCCGCTTCACCTGCAGCTTCGCGTCGAGCAAATCTTGCCACGCAAGTCCAAGAAGTTCTTTACGCTCGACCGTCTTGGTATCTATCTGATTTCGAAACGACGACTGTTGATCTTTTAGACTGTCAAGTTTTGCTTTTTGAGCCAAGACGACAGCGGCTGCGTCAAGTTCATCTTCAAGCTTAACGCGTCGTTCGCGTGTCTCTTCCAACTTCTTCTGCAAAACGCCCAGATCACGTTCGAGGGTGTCTTGCCTCGCCGTCAAATCCTTCTGACGATCAGCCTGCTTCTCAAGCCCCTGAACGTGCGTGAGGTCGGCGCTCTGTTTTTTACGTGCATTTTTCAGTATCGAACCTAGTTCATCGCGCCCCTTAATCAGAGTGGGGACGCCCAAAACCTCTTCAATGGCTTCCTTGATTTGGCGGCCTTGCTCGCTTCCTTCTACAAGTAGGCTCTCGTATTCCTGCAGCAATTCGCCGTCGAATAGGAAGAAACGAGAAATCTGCTCTGGAGTGATTTGGTCAATCTCGGCTTCGATCTGGTCACCGCTTATGATGGCACCGTCCCGAGCGAGGTGCGTCGTTACAAGGAAATCCTCCGGACGAGTTGGACGAACGACGTGGGCACGGCGATCAGCAGTGCGCCGAAGATCGTATCTTACTCCGTTTGCTTCAAATTCAATGTAAACCTGTACCTTCCAGTCCCCCGAGTAGGCCGCGTTTTTATTCACGATGTCCTGCAGGGGTATGATACGGGAGTGTCTGCCAACAGCCTTTCCGTAGAAACACCATCGTATGGCATTCAGCAGACTTGTTTTTCCACGCATATTGTCGCCGAAGACAATCATCACGTTTCGGTAATCGTCCGTAGGAAATTCAATCTTTACGTTGCCTTGATAGGGCATGAAGTTAGACATCGAGATGGAATGCAGTTTCATGTTATTGACCTTGATTCACTGCCAGCCGTGCTACGTTTGCGTCGATCAATCGTTCCATTTCTCCAACAACCGCAGCACGATCATCGCTAAACTGGAATCTCTTTTGAATTAAATAGCACTGCCGAAGGATTTCCTCGTCCAATTCTGCGTTAACTTCAGCGCGAACACTCAATAGTGTTTCTAGCGTTAGATCAGTTTCGACCATCAATCTTCCCCTTCGGACCCGACATCCGTCAAACTTTCAATATCAATCCCTAAGTCGATTGCAATCCCACGTAGCGCTGCGCCAGCCCCACGATTTAGAGCGTGTTGCGCAAACTCAATGGATCGCACCATTTCGGCGCGAAGTAGACTAGTTTGATCTGGCTCTGCTTCCAGATCAGCTGGAATCACGATGGCGTCGTGAATGACCGCCACCTGCTTCCCGGGAGATCGACGCAAGACGCGACCACGGCGTTGGATAAATTGCCTTGGATTTTGTGATGAAGCCAATATGAGAGCGTGGGAAACAGCAGGGATATCAACACCTTCATCTAGACATCTGATCGATACGAGAATGCCACCGTATTCGCGGAACCACGACATCGTTGCATCGCGATCACCTGACATGGCGGAGTGATATTCTGTCGCCGGAATACCTGCCTGTCTAAAGTCCCCTAGTATCTCAGTTAGTTGACCCGCGTCTTCGCAGTAAACCAGCCAGCTCTGACCGCTCTCAAAATTAGCTCTCACAATCTCTGTCGCAAGCTTGATCTTGGTCCGCGCCTTCTTTGCGACCCTTGATCGCTTTATCAAAAGCATCTTTGCTTTCTCGCTAAGCGCTTTGCGGCCTTGGTCATCACTTTTCTGACGCGCCATCTCCAGCTGGATCGCCCGAGAAATATCTTTCCACTCTTCCGCCTCTTCTGCGGTTAGGTTGATTGCATGAGGATAATACTCATATGGCACCAATCGCCCCGCATTCACCGCATCTTGCAGAGTTATGGCAGGAGGCACAACTGCGCCAAAATAGCCGAACATAGACGAGGTGCCCTCAGGGTCTCCATACCGCTTAGGAGTGGCGCTTAACCCGAGACGCGGTCCGGCATTAATTTCGAATACGTTCGAGTTCTGAGGGCTACCACTCTGATGAACTTCGTCCGCAACAATAAGAAGATGCTCACCCTGGCAAACATTGGTAACAAAGTCGCGCGTGGAAGCGGTCTGCATGGTAGCCAGAACAATCCGACCACCAAGCGCTGGGTCTGCATCTGTCATGCTTTGCAGCCGTCGGGGGGCTTTCCACTTGTCGTTGCCACCCCCCGCCAAAAGGAGCGCAGCGCTGGGGATTTCCTCTCTTAATTCCTTGGCCCACTGGTCAAGAAGCAATTTGCTGGGAACCAGAACTAGACAAGGCAGCCCTTGATCGACGTGCGATCTTATAGCGATGATCGCAGTAAAGGTTTTTCCACTTCCGGTGGCGTGCTCGAATACTCCTCGTTTGCCCCGCGCTTCCCAAGCGGAAATCGCACTGATCTGATGTTCGAGCGGTGATCGCTTCTCTGGGACAGGAAGATTCATCTCGGCTCTCACGTTTGTAAGCCCCTGCAGCGAGGATTTTTTCAAGTATTCGATGGCGTGCGTGGGAAAGGGAAACACTTCGACGTCCGAGTCAGTCTCGGACCATAGAGTGTCAAAATGCCGGGTATGTTTTCCCACTCTCTCTGCTTCAAGGCCTCCCCGCCAGTCACAGAAAACTTCGATTGACTCGAAATTTCCGAGGGGGTCCCATGCACTCCAAGTCTCATTAGCGGAGCCCTTGAAGGAGACATTGTGGCCGAGGCCGTCACTAAAAATACCTATTTTCTCGTGATACAGCCCTTTGCGATCTGCCCTTACTGCTAGCTTGATCTCAAGAGCGCCTACACTCACTAAGGTTGCCAGGAGCCGGGTATGGAGTTCTGTGCGACCATCTGAGAGTAAACGGTCGATAGTTGCTATCAATTTTGTTTCTATAAGTTGGTTACGCCGAGCATAGCCCAGCGCGATGGAATCGATGTCGTCGGCATCCAGCTCTGGCGAGCAAATTAAACTGATCTTGCCCCCTCTTTGCACAAAACCGATAACGCTATCGCCCGTTACCTGAAAGACCGACGAACGAAAATAGCCCGCTGCCCGTCGGTACACTACAGCCTGCTGAAGGCATGGCCGGTAGAACGTTGAAGCTGGCTGCTCCTTCACAGACCGATACTCGGTGTTCAAACTCAATATCGAAAGGTCGCCAGTAACCTGCGAGACCGACACATCTTCCCCCATCCCAGCCTATGTAACGTTCGCCGACGCGGGCATTTCATCCCTAAAAACTTCAAATCTGCCTCTGGAGCCTTGGACGTACTCAGCAGAGGCTTCAACTCCAACCCATTGCCGTCCTAAAACCTCTGCGACCGATCCCGTAGTATTGGAGCCCGCGAAGGGATCGAGGACCAGATCACCCGGACCGCTGAGGAGCTTGATAAAAAATCCGGCAAGAAGAGCCTGCATCCGCGCGGGATGGGCCGGAATCGAAAACCTCTCGCAATAGTCTCGATAATTCGCGTCCCACTTAGTGCCACTGAACTTCAATAGAGCTTCCGGCAAAGAGCCTTCATTTTCAAACTCCAGCACGTTTGCTCCGATTGATCCGCCGTGATCCTTGAGAAACCCAGTTTCGGAAATCTTATGACCTGAAGGCCGCTTGCCAGAATTATATTTCTGCGACTTTAGCAGCCTTTTCATGTCGTTTCCGTAAGGCGTTAACACCTCCCGGTTGTCAGCTTTCGGATTTTGAGATTTTGAGAGCCACCAAACGTGCGTAAAAGAGTCCTTCAGGCGGACGCGTTTCACGTTAACCCACATTGCCGGGCTTGGGAGCCTGGCAGGATTGTGGCAAATAACATGTTGGCAAAGGTAGAGACCGGCTGCCTTTTTGAATTCGAGCAGCGCCTCCAGCGGAAGGGTCGACATCACCGGCACACCTGGCTCCCAGGCATTACCAATTTCGATGACTATCGAGCCGTCCTCGGTAAGTAGATCAGACAACGGCACTGCCAGAGATGTCAGCCACTTAAGATAGGCCTCACCCGTCTCGTTCCCGTAGCTCTTTTTGCGGGTGAGCGGAAACGGCGGCGACGTCATAATCAGGTTAACTTTGCCACGCAGCGATTTCAGATGATCGCTTTGAAGCGCCTCTTCGATCCGCCCATGAAACATTGTACCATTGCCGGTCTCGTAGGCTCTGGTGACATGGTCGCCATAGACATTTTCAGATACTGGCTCATGCTGACTTACTTTGTTGAGCGGCGAACTCGCGGAAATGGTCAATTGTGCTATTCCTATGACTTCCGATGACGTGCCCTTTCCATAGCTGAAGGGCGAATCTGTGCGGTTAGTATCGCACAAACGCACAGTTGCATGTAGCGGGACAGTTCATATCAACACAAGTAAATAAGCTGCGCTCAAACCGCATGGCATTACCAGGGATGTTCGGCGGCGCACATCGGCTCAACCACACCCCAGAAACCATCAATCGCACAGACGCGAGAGACTGGCCTGTTGATTCCAACTTCTCTATTTGACGCTGAAATAGACGGAGCGTGCGGCGGATCGGTGAACTCTATGGGATCGAGACAGAGCTGCGCGGCCTTCCCGCAGCTGCTCGTCTGGCTGGAAGGCAGGCACGGTCAGGTCCGTTGATCGTAGACATGCTAGGCTGGGTCAGCCACCATCGCACCCGCGTTGCTGGCAAGTCGCCTCTCGGCGAAGCGCTTACCTACATCGCCAAATACTGGGACGGACTTTGCGTCTTCCTGAGCGACGGCCGCATCGAGATCGACAACAATGCCGTCGAGCGGAACATCAGGCCGATAGCGCTAAACCGAAAGAACGCTCTCTTCGCCGGTCACGACTCTGGAGCGGATAATTGGGAGACCACCGCATCGCTCGTCGAAACCTGTACGCCGTCGATCCATTTGGCTATCTGAGCAGCACGCTAACGGCCCTCGTTAATGGCCATAAGCAGAGCCAAATTGCGCATCTTCTGCCTTGGAACTACCGGGTGGGTTAGACGGTCGGCCCAAGGTTGTTGTCCGTTGGCGAGGTAAAGCTTGCCTCCGTTTTACTTTTTTCCAGAGTGCGTCCGAGACAATCCGAAGCGTCGGAACCTCTTGAATGATGTGTTGCTCTGGCGAGTTGAGCCGAGACACCCGGCGTTCGCTCACTGGGTTCTTTCGGTATACGAGCCTGTTGAACACCAGGCGACCGATGTACATCTGATTATTTAGAATTCCGCTACCTCTTCGCCGGTGTCCCCGGATCGCCGTTCCTCTCCAAGCCTGCCCGCGAGGGCCTGGTATACCCTGCTCATTGAGGATTTCTGCGATGGCGTCAGGACTTAGGCCTTTCACGTATTGCTCAAATATCCACACGATCACGTCCGCCTCAGCGGCAATGATTTCCCTCAGGCCACGGATCGGTTCGCCGTCCGCTCCAATCATTTTTTTGATCGAGTAGCCGTAACAAATGCCGCCGGGAACTCGGCCCGTCTTCGCTACGGTTTTCATGCCTTCCCTCGTTCGATATCGAACTTGCTCTAGCATCTCGCTATTCAGGACGGCCCTCAGGCCAAGCTCCATGGCTGACACCTGAGAGCCGCCATGCACTGTCCAAAGTTCGATGTCGTGGAATTGAAGCAGCTTCAAAACTTTAGCGCTGTGTTCCAGGTCTCGCGATAGCCGATCAAGCGTGAGGCAGAGTAGGACATCGTAGGCACCCTCTCGCGCCCCTTTCAGCGCAGCCTGAAGGCCTGGCCTTGTTTCGAAACTAGCGCCGCTAATGCCAGCATCAACATATGTCCCGCTCAGCGTCCAACCACGCTCCACAACAAACGAATTCCCCAGATCAAGCTGGGTTTCTATCGAAGCTGGATTCTGTTGATCTGTTGAATACCGCGCGTAAATGACCACCCTCTTGCACATATTAGCCTCCCGATAACTATGGCAGGCAAAGGTATCACGACGCAGATGTGCTGAGGTGTTATCGACCTCTGCAGTCTTCAAAAGTTTGGTCAAGGTGTGGACGGGGCTGCGCTTACGCAGAGACCTCTTGTCCGCCCAGTTATTCAAATCGGACCGCTCGCCCAGAGTTCATTAGCTGGTACACAGGAGCATTCGCGGCAAAATTTCACTTAGTCGGCTAAGCTTAAAAAGTTATAAAATAGGAAACCGTTGAAGTACATACGGTTCAATTGATCGCGCCTCTCGAATGTTTATTACCAAAAAATCGCGCAAATCTTGCAAGGACACAAAATCATAAGAACAAAAAATTTTTCTATCCTGAAGTTTACGAATATCAATATTTATACATATTAAACTCGGAAATTATACTTAGAAAATTATATTCAGATTTCCTTATGAGTATTTATTTCACGAGTTATTTCCTTAGTAAAAACCACATTTCCTTTGCGGCAATTTATGTATAATTTCTCAAAATTGGACTTTACTTGGATGGGAGATTAGGTAAAAATCACCGTCTCTTGACGATATATGCGAATTCATACGAACATAGCGCCGATTCAGACCAACTAAACTAGAGACATGGCGCACTTATTGTATCCAGAAGAAAGTATAGACATAGATGATTTCCAGGGAGATTGGGGTGTTCCGTACATAATCGGGGATGATGGCGACTACATTCGTGGCTTCAACCTCTATCTTCAAGAGCGTGGTACTGGGCGCGTATCGATCAGCGGGGAAACATTTACAGTCGCGTCAAAGAGGCCTTCTACCAACACCATTCACGCGATTGGTCATCGACTATTGAACTTCACATCCTGGCTTTATTGCTCTGCAGCGCACCCGTTAGAAGGTATCCTGAATTGGGTTGATGTACAGACTTGGCACGTAGACGAATTGTATCGCGAAGCGATGACGCTCGGGTTTTGGACCGAAGAGTATTCTTGGACAGGCCAGAAACAACCCCTTAACTACGAAAACACCATCGCTCCTCGTATCAAGGAAGTGCTGTCCTGTTACCGGTGGATGGCAGCAGAAGGACTAATTGAACAGCGGAGCCCTTACACGCAGTTTTATGCACGGCAGCGGGCGGCAAATGCCGCAAGAGCGTCTCTCAAGGCCACCATTCCACTGGCACTGCAAAACCACCCTCTCGAAAAGAAATTTTCTCGTCGCGGAAATCCGGGAGATTGGTCTCCCCTAAGTAAAGAAGAGCTGCAAGCCTTGCTCAGGTGTCTGAGGGCGCAGTCGATCAGGCTCGCTTTTATCTTATACTTCATGACAGGGATGCGGCTGAGCGAGCTTGTCGATAATACGTTATTGCCCGGAACGATGCACCTGCGGTCGAAGGACGAACGAGAACTTGCCCAGTTTCCCGATCATCCATACCTCCTAAAGCATGACAATCGAGACGACCGAATGATCGGCGTCATTCCGAGCATTGATGCAGTATTTGCTGAAGACGTCGCGAAATTACTCTCCTACCGAGTGATCGGAAAGAATAAGAAGGTTCGAAAGGTTTGGATACTTTCCTCCTTCTTGAAGAAGCTGTGGAAATATCGCCTCACTACAGAAGGGGCAGCCGATCATCAGTCTAAGCTACTGCTGAATACCCAAGGGCGAGCGATAACCCCAAGGGTAGTAGAATACCATATAGCCGAGGCCCGCGAGGCTGCAGAGGTAATACTAGGCCGCCCGATACTTATAACTCCTCATGTCTTGCGGCACACTTTCGCCTGCTATTTCCTGGAAGCCAATATCGCGTCTGCCGCCGTAAGGGCCCGACTCGATCCCAACAAGCTCACCCGAAAGCAACTGGAGGACTTTGGAGCCGAGGTCATTCCCGTTCTACAAGAGCTTTTGGGACACGCTTACGTTGAACATACCGTTCGCTACTTGCGGCAACTGGCGAATGGCCGCTTAGGGCTTCAATATCTGCAAGTCTTCGCGGCCGTGATTGAGGAGACGCTCGAAGATGAAATTTAGGCGCTCGCGTTTAGGAAACGCTGGTGAGCCATCGCATCACGTGCCCCAGCAAGTGATAGCCTTAGTCAACCAAACACCGTCCACGCCCGGTGACGATACTATCATCGCGGTAGGTCATCGGGGATATTC
>Ga0209564_1001864_pt1 | contig 19094 bp, 6 predicted proteins | sample AraplaCol_mMF_r2_FD_184272 | JGI IMG/M metagenome (GOLD analysis project Ga0209564, IMG submission 184272) | Arabidopsis root microbial communities from North Carolina, USA - plate scrape MF_Col_mMF_r2 (SPAdes) (version 3) | ecosystem: Host-associated > Plants > Roots > Endosphere | place: USA...
TTAAGATCGCGGCGCTGGACTTCATGAGCAATTTTTTTGTACACTTCCCTTCAGAAGTGATCGAAACGGAGAACAAGCTGTTATTTGAACCCATAGAATCCCCCTTTGCCAAACGTATAAAAGGCATTACCAGCCTATACGAACGTATCAGCAAAAGCGTATATGATACGGTAAAATCCAATTGGTTTCCGGTGATACTATCCGGCGATCACAGTACGGCGGGGGCTACCATTGCCGGACTGAAAATGGCGCATCCCAAGGCTAAACTGGGCGTGATATGGATAGATGCGCATGCAGACTTGCATACCCCCTACACCACCCCCTCTGGCAATATGCATGGTATGCCCCTGGCTACCGCTATTGCAGAAGACAACCTGGAATATAAAGCGCATGACCTGGATGAGAATACGGCAAAAGCCTGGAATGCGCTGAAAAATATTGGTAAAATAGCCCCTAAAGTACTGCCGGAAGACATTGTGTTCATCTCCCTCCGGGACTATGAAAAGGAAGAAGACCACCTGATCAAAAAGTATGGTATGAAGGTGATCACCACCGGGGAAGTACGCCGTAAGGGACCTGAAAATATTTCCCGCTCCGTATTCAGGTATTTGAGCGATTGCGAATATATCTATGTATCCTTTGACGTAGACAGCCTGGATGCCTCCATTTCCCGGGGTACCGGCACGCCGGTAAGCAATGGCCTCCGCGAAAGAGAGGCGGAGGACCTGATCGCTAAATTTATGCAGCATCGCAAGATCTGCTGTTTCGAGATCACGGAGGTGAACCCTACCCTTGACAGGGAAAACCTGATGGCGGAAATAGCGTTCAATATCCTCCAGCGCAGTGTGAACCTGCTGCTGTTGAACTAAAACACCATTTTCAGGCGTTCTTTCGGCTTTAATCCTGTCAACACCTGGGTATTGATCTCATCTGACAATCCCAGCTCCACATATCGCTTTTCAAAGAATTGCGGCTTTGTTTCTACTTCTACGTAAGCGCCCTGCTGATCAAACTGCAGTACGTGCTCGCGTATACAGAGTACATTGTCGCGTTTTTCCAGCACGATCTCCGCATTGGCGCTGTAGCCGGCCCTGAGCACATCTGTTTTATCCAGCAGTATGGCTGCCTTTATTTCAAATTTCGTGATGCCATCTTCTTTCACTCCGTTGGGAGATACAAACTCCAGCCTTGCGCGGTAAGATTTCTCTTCAGTGGCCCGTAAGGTGATAGTAAGATCCATCCCCGGCTGCAGGTTGTTTACATCGGCTTCCTCTACTTTTCCTTCAAAGATCACATCCTTCATGTCTGCAATGCTGGCGATAGTAGTGCCTTCGTTGAAAGTATTGCGCTCTATCACAAAATTTCCTTCTTTGGCAGGCACTTCGAGCAATACACCGTTAACGGTAGAACGCACTTCATTGGCGGCAATACCCGAAGCAGACGCACCTACTTTGATGAGCTGGACATTATTGACAGCTGCCGCCAGGTCAGCCTCCGCCTTTTTAAAGGCCAGCAGGTACTGGTTGTATTCCTTTTCTGCAACGACCTTCTCTGCAAACAGCTGCTCATATCTTTCCTTTTCATGCCGTGCATCACTCAGGCTCAGTTTTGCTTTCTGCAGAGCGCTTTCCGCTTCGTTCAGGCTTACTGCATTTGGCGTTAGCCTGATGCGGGCCAGCAGCTGCCCGGCGGTCACTACCTGCCCGGCAGTAACGTATACTTTTTCGATGATACCGGATACCTGTGCTTTCACCGCTACCTGTTTACGGGGAACAATAGCGCCCGCAGCAACTGTTTTCTTAACAACAGTAGATACAAACGCGGTATCTGTCTGGTAAACCGTCTTATTTTTCGCAGAGCGGTCTGCACAGCCGCAGGTGACCAATAACAGGATCAAACCTATGCTCACAGCGCCTGACCACTTACTGCGGTTAATTCTTAACTCCTTTTCAAGATGGAGTACCACCAGTGCTACACTTGCCGTTGTATACAGCAAGGGGCTCTTTCTTCGTGTCATATGCAATGTTTTTATTTGTTAATTATTCTGCCCTCAATGCTTCAATAGGGTTGATGGCAGCAGCTTTCCTGGCAGGCATCAGTCCCGCCAGCACACCGGTGACTACCAGTATGAGCACGGCGGTGAAAGCCACCTGCATATCTATATGAGGGTCTTTAAAAAATTCGCTTTTGATATTTTCTTTGTCCAGTATATGGCTCACACTTTCTACGATCCCCATGCCTGCCAGCAGCCCTGCATAGCCGGCCACACTGGTGATCACCAGGGATTCCATGATGATCAGGCTGATGATGGAAATTGGTGTAGCGCCAAGGGCTTTCCTGATACCGATCTCCCGGGTACGTTCTTTTACGATGATCAGCATGATGTTACCTACTCCTATCACGCCGGCGATGATAGTGCCAGCACCCACGATCCAGATGAACAGGTTAATGCCCATGAACAAGCTGGTAAACTTATTGAACTCTTTCTCTGCATTAAAAGAACCGATCGCTTCCCGGTCTTCCGGGTGAATGGTATGACGTGCCACCAGGAGTTCTTTTACCTTTGTCTCCACCGTTCCCGCGGGAATGCCTGCTTTAGGCACCAGCGTAAACAGCGAGAGGTGGTCTTCATAACCAAAGGAACCCTGCAGTGTAGACACCGGCATAAAAAGGGTTTCTGCATCTTCTTTCTGCGTGGCGCTTTCGTCTGTTGAAAAAGAACCCACCACGCGGAAGAAAATGCCCTTTATATTGATGTACTTTCCTACCGGGTCCGTGTTATTGAATAATATTTCCTTTAAGCGGCTGCCTATTACCACTACCTTTCGCTGATTGTTTAGGTCCAAACGGTTAATGAAGCGGCCACCGGTGAAATGCATGTTCTTAATATGCAGCAAATCAGGATGGGTACCTTTCAAAGTAAATGCGATGCTCTTGTTGCCGTAAGCTACATTCACTTTTTCACCTACATTCAGGTTGGGCACCAGGTATCCCAGCTCCTGTACTTTAGATCTGATCGCTGCCTCATCGCTGTTGTCAAAAATGATGCTGCGACCGGAGGCCAATCCTTTAAAGGGCCTGCCCGTAATTTCAGGCCATACGTAGATTGTGTTCCGGGCAGAATTGCTGAACATCTGCAACACACCATTCTCAAGACCTTTGCCTGCGCCCAGCAACAGTACCAGCATCAGGATGCCCCAGAAAACGCCAAAGGCAGTGAGCAGGGTCCTGAGCTTATGCTTCTTGATGGAACCGTATATTTCCTGCCAGTTATCGAGATCAAACATGGTATAACTCATTTAAATGGGAAGTAATGAGCCCATCCTTCATACGGATGGTACGATCAGCAACGGCCGCCACATCTGGTTCATGCGTTACAATGATCACAGTCATGCCCTGTGCATGCAGATCCCTGAACACGTCCATAATATCATCGGATGTTTCAGAGTCGAGTGCGCCGGTAGGTTCATCCGCCAGTATGATCCTGGGATTGGCAGCCAGTGATCTTGCAATCGCTACCCGCTGGCGTTGACCGCCAGACAGCGCCGAAGGGAGGTGATCCGCCCTGTGCTTAAGCCCTACCCTTTCCAGCAGCTCCAGGGCCATTTCGTTCCGCTGCTTCCGGCCTATCTTCTGGTAATAAAGCGGCAAAGCCACATTTTCCATGGCGTTCTTGAAAGGCAGCAGGTGGAAGGACTGGAACACAAAACCGATATAACGGTTACGATACCACGCGGCCTGCGCCTGCGAGATATTCTTGATCAGCGTTCCGCCGAGATAATACTTGCCGCTGTCATAATCATCCAGGATGCCCAGGATGTTCAGCAAAGTAGATTTCCCGGAGCCGGACTGCCCCATGATAGCCACAAACTCTCCTTCCGCTATTTCCAGGTCGATCCCTTTTAAGATCGGCAGCTCACCGTTCGTAGTCTTATATGATTTGCGGATATTTTCCAGCACTACCATAACCTTTCATTTTCAGGTTCCATCAATAGTGTTTCTGCAGCCGGCCTGCGAAGCGCCTTCTGCTGCTGTTGCAGCATCACACCGGTCATGATGTTGACAATAGCCCTTTCATGCCCGTAAATGAAGAAGTGGTCTCCCACAAATGCCTTCACCGCTACCAGCGCTGTTGTTTCCTGTTGCCATGCCAGCGCTTCCTCCCGGCTGATGTCTTCTTCCACCCCCGTCATGACAGTGATCGGTATATCAAAAGCTTCCCCTGTTTCATACTGATAATCAGCCAGGGCATGGAAGTCTGCACGGATAATAGGTTCAAAGCAGTCCATCAGCGCTTCATCCTGCAGCAGTTCCTCAGGACAGCCGCCCAGCTCCTTCAGGGAAACAAAGAACTCCTCCCTGGGCTGTGTATGGATAGCTTCCCTTACTTTTTTCACACAAGGTGCTGCACGGCCGGTAAAGAACAGGTGCCTGGGCTCACGCAGGCCTTCTTCTACAATACGCCGGGTCAGCAGGAAGCCTAAGAGCGCTCCCATACTATGTCCGTATATGGCGTAAGGATGAGAAAGGCGTTCCTTTATCTGCGCAAACAGATCTTCCACCATATCATGTATATTATCCAGCAGCGGTTCCTGGAAACGGCTGCCCCTGCCAGGCAATTCCAGTGGAATTATGTTGACGTGCTGCGCATACTGGCGGTACCCGTTATAGGAATACCGGCTCCCACCCGCAAAGGGCAAACAGAAAATGTTGATCTTATTGTTCATAAACGTTTGCTATAAGGTCAAGTGAAAAAGTTGTATTGTCCTCGTGGAAGAGCTGTTTGTCCTCCACTATCTTTCCATAATCAAAGCGCAGCATTCTGCCCGCATGGTTGAAATAAGCATCGTCATGGGTCACCGCAATAATGGTTTTGCCCTTTTGCTGCATTTCCGGGATCAGATGTTTGTAGAAATAGGCACGGAAGGCAGGATCCTGCTCCGCCGCCCACTCATCCAGCACCAGTACTTCGCGGTCTTCCATCATGGCATAGATCAGGGCCAGGCGCTTCTGTTGTCCTTTTGACAAACCTGTATCAATAAAGTTCCTGCCGGTGCCGAGCTTGATCACCGCCTGCAGGCGCATCTTTTCTATCAATGCCACCAGCCTTGCATTATTGCTGCTCAGATCAAAGCCATCGTAGTTTTCATTGAACAGGTAAGCATGTGTGAAGATGGCGGAGATACGATCGCTGTAGGCCGCATAGTTTTCTGCATTGATGGTATGACCATTAAAGCAGATGGCGCCTTCCAGGGGTCTATACAATCCGGTGAGCAGGTTAATAAAAGTACTCTTGCCGCTGCCATTACCGCCGGTAATAAAGATGGTCTCTCCTTTCCTGATGCTCAGGTTAAAGGGCCCGGTTTTAAACACCAGCTGATCTTTTGCGTCAAAGTAGCCGAAGGTAACGTCTATGAAATCGATGCTTTCAAAACTGGCTTCCGGCAGTGCGCCAGTAGATGCAGGTTCTTCCACTACTTCATCTATCGCCGCTTTTACAGCATCAATGCGTTCCAGGGCGATCTTTACATTGGTGTAATAAGGAATGATCTTCACCAGGGAAGCCAGTGGCCCCATGAGGTAAAGGATCACTACCACAAAAGGCACCGTCTGTAACGCAGATAAATGCAATACCTGCGGCAATGCAAAGATCACTACGCCCAGGGCCAGGTACCAGCTGTAAGTGCCTATCAATTCATTATCCAGGTACCTCACTGCACTGCGGCTCCCCAGCTCTTTACCTTCCAGGCGGTTCTCCCGGATGTATTGATGATAGATGTTCTCATTCCGGGTACTGCTCATCTTGATTTCCTTGAAGCCGTATACCAGGTCTCGCAGGTAGGTATGGTAATCATTCTGCATATCGCGTACTTTGTTCAAATCTTTTTCTATGCGCGCATTCCTGATCATATAAACGGATAACAAGACCGCCATCAGGCCCAGCACGGCTACCCCACCCAGCGGCGACACCCAGCACAGGTAGCCCAGCGCGCAGAGGATGATCACGGAAGAATTCACCACCGCTACCAGCACTTCCGGTATATAGGCCAGTATACGCACATCGCCAATGGCCGTATAGATCCGTTCTGCGCCCAGCTTTTCAAAGGCCTGAAAAGTAGCATGCCGTACCTGCTGCAGGATAGACAGCTCATAATGCAGCAGCAGGTTGTGCGTGAGCTTTACCATGTAAGTCTGGAAGATCTTTGTACACAATAGTGAAGCTGCTACCAGCGAGATGTACAGGAGATAATCATTCCCTTTTATAAAAGGAATAGAAGCGCCTTTTACGGCATAATTCACAAATGCCAGCAGCCCGGAGTACACGATACTGTTAATAACACCCAGCAGCAGGATGTACGGCAGGAAGAGCCTGGATTGTTTCTGCAATACTTTCAGAATATGCATTACGATAACATTTTAACGTTTACACAGCAACAGCAGCACAGCAATGCTCAATAACAGCATGCAGGGCCAGTTTATAATTTTCAAGGAAAGCGGCAATGGTGGCAGCATGGAAGCGCGCCCCGCTATATTCTACCCGCAGCGAGAATTCCTTCCCTTCTACCACGCCGGTGATATACAGCTCATGTTCCCGTTGCTCATGCACATCCTGGATCTCACCGGTACCTTCTTTTGAGAAACGGAAAGGCACCTGTGCAAAATCCTGGTCCAGCTGTCCGAAATAATTGAACACTACCTGTGGCGACCTACTCAGATCTACCCCCTGCTTATATTCCGCTGCAGTGAGGTATTTCAGTATACCGTAGCCTACCCCCTTATTGGGTATGTCGTGTATCCATTGGCGGTTCTGTTCTATTACAGCGCTCAGGTCATCACCCACCGCCGTAACAATCACGGGATAAACAGAAGTAAAATATCCTACCGTGCGGTTCACATTCACACCATCCAGGATGCTTTCTCTTCCATGACCTTCCATCAGCACCATGCAGGTCCTGATACCGAAGGTTTGCTCCATGCTCAATGCCAGCGCTGTAAGCAGGATATCATTGATCTCGGTATTGAAGCGGCTGTTAACTGCCGTGAGCAAAAGCTCTGTTGCAGAGATGCCCAGGGAAACATCCTGCGTAACACTGTCTTTTACCAGGTTGCTGCCTTCGGGAACATCCGGCAGAATAGTGGCCGTTCTTTTTGCGAGCAGTTTCTTCCAGTATGACAGCTCCTGCAAAAACGCAGTACTATTGGCGTACACCTGCAACTCTTCAGACCATACTTTGAAGGCATCTGTCTTTTTAGGCAGTGACAAAACTCTTCCCTGCGTATACTGGCGGAACAGCGTGCCAAGGTCCTCGAAAATGATCCGGAGCGAGACCACATCCATTACAAGATGGTGAACGATCAGCGCCAGGCGGTCGCCATCTGCCAGGTGAAATAAGCCCAGCTTCAGCAATGGCCCGTTACGAAGATCTATCTCCCCCTGCATGCTGCTGATCCTGCGGCTCATCTCCGTTACGCCGTTGGGTAAAGACCGATAATCATATACTTCGAGCGATAGCGGGAAACCACGGCCATGGTTGTATTGTATGATCTCCGGACCTGTTGTATCAAAAGTGATCCTCAATGCGTCATGATGCTCCTGCAGCTTTGAAAATACCGCCCTGAGCATGGCTTCTTCCAGGCGTTCTTTTGAATAGAACAGTAATCCGAAATTGAAATGATGATATGCCTTACGGGGAAAGTCAAAGAACTGATGTTGAATAGGCGTTAGCGGCAGCTCTCCGGTGATCATATGCTGGTTCGCTTGTTTGTCTAAGGGTTTGATAACCGGCGCCAGTTGACGGATGGTAGGATTGGCCAGGATATTCCTTACTTCCAGCCGGTACCCCGCTTCATATAGCTGCGAAGCAATCTGCATAGCTTTGATGGAATCGCCTCCCGTTTCAAAAAAATCATCCAGCACGCCTATCTGCTCTTTATCCAGCACCTGCTGAAATGCCTGTACCAGCAATACTTCCACCGTAGTGGCCGGCGCTTCATAAGCAACACGACCTGCAGCGCCTGGCAAAGGCAGGGCTACACGTTCTACTTTACCATTGGCGTTCACCGGGAACCGGTCCATTTGTGTAAAGCAGGTGGGGATCATATAGGCCGGTAAGCTGTTGGCCAATGCGGCCTTTAACTGCGCAATATCCACGGATCTCTCTGCAATGAACCAGGCAGCCAGGCTGGCATTCCCCTGCTCCTGTCCAAGGGCCATCACCACGGCATCTTTAATACCCGGATAGTCCAGCAGCGCTGTTTCTATCTCCCCCAGTTCTACACGGTATCCGCGTATCTTTACCTGGTTATCCCGGCGGCCCAGGAACACCAGCTCTCCTTCTTCTGTCCATCTGCCCAGATCGCCGGTACGGTAAATCTTCGCACCACTGTTTTTAGCAAAAGGATCATCTACAAACTTTTCATTGGTAAGATCATCACGGTGCAGGTATCCTTTCGTCACACCCTTGCCACCGATGCAGATCTCTCCGATCACTCCCACTGGCAGCAATTGCAGCGATCCGTCCAGGATATATACCTGCGTGTTGGCAATGGGTGTTCCAACTGTCACCAGGTCGGTAGCTACATCGCTTACTTTCTTAATGGTACAACCAACGGTTATCTCCGTAGGACCATATTCGTTATAGATGTTTATTTCCGGGTTTAAACCTTGCAATGTCTTCACCTGGAAAGCGGTCAGCGTCTCCCCTCCCAGGATCACATGCTGTATGCCTGTTGTCTGCAGGGGCAGGGCGCTCAGCATACTGATATGGGCAGGCGTCAGCTTTACGGTGTTCACGCCTGTCCTACCACCGAACAGTTCCAGCAGTATATCACCGATATCTTTGTTGGAGCATACATAGAGCTGGTCGCCACGTAACAGGGTGGAAAAGATGCTGGTGATAGTAAGGTCAAAAGAGATATTCGTACACAGGGCAAAAGTTTTGCCGAGTATATTATTAAAGTAATATCCGTTGGCCCACTGTACATAATGACAAAGATTATCATTCCCTACCATTACACCTTTAGGTTTACCGGTGGATCCGGATGTGTAGAGCACATAGGCCAGGTCTGCGGGTGCGGCTGTCTGTACGGGATCCGCTGTTCTTTGCGGCAGTGCAGACAATTGCTCATCCAACAGAATACTGGTACCGGCAAAATTTGCATAGTGTTGCGACTGGTCACTGTCTGTCAGCAGCAAACGCACACCTGCATCTTGCAATATCCCGCTGATACGGCCAGCCGGTGTACTGGTATCTATTGGTAAGAAAGCAGCGCCTGCCTTTAATATACCCAGGAGGGCGATGATCATTCTTTCTGAACGGTTCAACAGCAGCCCAACCCGGTCATTAGGCCGGATGTTATGCACCTCTCTTAAATGATGGGCTAATGTATTGGCCTGCTCATTCAATTCCTGGTAGCTAAGACTGGCATCCTCAAATACCACCGCGGTGGCATAAGGCGTTTTCTTCACCTGCCGTTCAAACAGTTCCTGGTAAGTATACGCAGCACCGGCTACATATGTTTGGTTAAAATAAACCAGCAATTGTTCTCTTTCTGCAGCAGATAATATATCAATATCCGCCAGGCGGAGGCCGGGCCGGGCAAAGGCCCGCAATACCCGTTCCAGGTGCGCGCACATATTGCTTATAAAACCAGCTTCGAAAGCAGCGGGCTGGTAGCTGATGCTGATGTTTAGCCCTTCGTTCCGGTAAATGCGGATCTCCAGGTCATGCGGAACGGCCGGTGCTACCGGAAGGTGTATCGATTCAGCGCTGATCAGCACATTACTGTAGGCTGTTGAACGATTATCCGGCAACTGTAGCGGAAAATCCTGGTGGCTGTAACTTTCCTTTACCATTTCCTTTACGCCGGCCAGGTAACTCTTTACAGTTTCGGCGGAGCGAAGCACCAGCGGCACCACAGGTACATGCGCCTGGCCGCTGTCCCCCAGCGCGTATGCGGGGCTATTGATGATAAGGGTCTGGTTGCCGCTATACTTTCTGAGCAGCACACCAACAGCAGCCAGCAGGTATACGAATATTCCTGTGTCATTATCTCCCATTCTAGTCCTGATGGATTGATAAACCTCTTCACTCAGCGTATGGTCGTAGCGGACAGCCGTTTCCTTAGTTGTTATTACAGCGGAACGAAGCTGCCGGAAACTAAATGCATCATTCACCTGTTCCAGCCTGTTCTTCCAGAATGCGCGGGACTTGCTGTACTCCGGCGACATGAAATGTGTTTTATTGACTGTTTGCATATGAAAGCATTGAAAGGTGATTAAAAATTGAAATCGAAAGCACCTGCCATGGCCTTATCCGAACCTGTCTCTCCATTCTCCGGCAATGCAGTGATCCGTTCGTGGGGGCGGCTCGTTGCCTGCTCCACTATTTCGAGGAAGGCCTGCTGTATGAGGTGGAGGGTAGCCGGTTCAAATAAGTCGGTATTGTATTCGATGATAGCCGTGATGGTGCTGCCTGCGTCAAAGAAGCGGAAAGAGAGATCGTATTTACTAACAGGAGCGCCTATGTTCAGTTCTGCCAGCTGCAATCCGTCTGCATTTGCTGAGCGGGCCGGCATAGCGCTTACATTCAACAGGTCTACATAGATATCAAACAGCGGATGACGGCTCTTATCCCTGCCCAGGCCCAGTTCAGTCACCAGCTGATCGAAGGGATAGCTTTGGTGCTCGTAAGCGCCCAGGGTGGAGGCTTTTACCTTGTCAAGCACCTGCAGGAAATTGTCGTCTGCCTGCAGCAAGGTGCGCAGCGCCAATGTATTTACATAGAACCCGATCTGGTCTTCCAGGTCACCGTGCTCCCTGCCTGCATGTATAGAGCCCACCACAATATCTTCCTGCTCTGAGAAGCGATACAGCAGCACCTTTACAACGGACAGTAAGGTCATGAACAAGCTGGCGCCGTTACGGGTGGCTATCTTATGCAACTTTTCACTCAGCGTTTCCTTCAACTCAAAGCTCAGCTCATTACCATTGTAGGTTTTAAGCGCCGGCCTTGGATGATCTGTAGGGAATTGCAGTACCGGAACGGATCCAGCAAAGCGTTCTTTCCAGTATTGCTGATGTTGCGCTGCCTCCGGCGCTTTCAGCAAGGCATTATGCCAGGCGCTGTAATCCTTGTACTGTACTTTTAACGGAGCCAGGTCATGCGGTGTGCCATCTGCATGATAATGATAGAAGGCCAGGCATTCTTGGGTCAATACATCCAGCGACCAGCCGTCTGCAATGATGTGATGCATGTTCATGACAAACACATGCTCCTGTTCATCCAGGCGGAACAATGCCACGCGTAACAGCAGATCATTGGCCAGGTCGAAGGGACGGTTCACGGTTTCCATCATTAACCTGTTCAGCAGCCCCTCTTTATCCTGCTCCTGCCGCAAGTCTGCAAAGGCGATCTTAAATCCTGCGCTGCTGTCCAGTACTTTCTGGCGTGGTATTCCCTGCACTGATACGAATACCGTACGCAGGCTTTCGTGGCGTTGCAACAGGCTTTCAAAGGCCTTTTCCAGCGCCGCCGTATTCAACTGGCCTTGTATCTTTAATGCGCGGGGAATATGATAGGCGGCAGTGCCTGTTTCATATTGCTCCAGCAACCAAAGCCTTTTCTGGGCATGGGATACTTCATAATGTTCCTGGATCGTTACCGCTGTGATAGATTCCTGCACACCGGTTGTTGTCTGTTGTATCACTTCTGCCAGCGCCGCAATGGTAGGATGCTGGAAGATACTCCTCAGCTCCAGCTTCACCTGCATATGACGGGCAATACGGGATATGATACGGGTGGCGTTCAGGGAGTGACCACCTGTTTCAAAGAAATGGTCATATACTCCAATAGGTGATTTTCCCAATACTTCCTCCCAAATGGCAGCCAGTGCGGTCTCTGTTTCGTTACGTGGCGCCGTGTACACATTACCGGTAGACAAGGTACCCTGTTCAGGGCGCGGCAATGCTTTCATATCGATCTTTCCGTTGGAAGACAAGGGCAGCGCTTCGAGGATAATGAAGCAGGCCGGCACCATGTAATCCGGTAAATGCTTAGAAAGATAAGCCTTCAATCCACCGGTATCCAGCTGCCCATTGCCTACCAGGTAAGCCAGCAGGTATTTATTGTACGATTGATCTTCTTCGGCTATCACCACTGCTTCGCGGATCTCAGGATGCTGCAGCAGCACGTTCTTTATTTCGCCCAGCTCTATCCTGAATCCCCTGATCTTCACCTGGTGATCCTTTCTTCCCATAAACTCCATGTTGCCATCTTCCAGCATTCTGCCCAGGTCACCGGTGCGGTACATTCTGCCGCCTAATTCCTGGTTGAAAGGATCTGTTACAAAAGAAGCGGCTGTTTTCTCCGGATCGTTGGCATAGCCTTCCGCCACGCCTGCACCACCGATGTACAGCTCCCCGGCCACTCCCTTTGGTACCGGGTTCAGGTGCTCATCCAGTATGTAGAAGAAGTTATTATCGATTGGCTTGCCATAAGGCACGCTTACCCTGCCCGACATATCCTGCAGGATCGGATAATAGTTAGACCATACGGTACCTTCTGTGGCGCCTCCCAGGCTGATCACCTGGGTTTTGGGGAAATACCGTTTGATTTTCTGTGGTAATGCTACCGGTATCCAGTCGCCACTCATGAACACTACCTTCAGGTCCTGCTGCTGATACGGCAACCCGGATTCTTCGATCTCATTCACCAGGTAATGCATGGTGGTAGGCACCGCATCCCAGAAGGTGATACGCTCTTCCAGCATCAGCCGCTGCAGCCGCTCTACATCTGTTACTTCCTCCTGCTCTGCGATCACTACCGTACCACCTGCTGCCAGTATGCCAAAGATGTCATACACAGAGAGGTCAAAACACATAGAGGTGATGAACAGCATCCGGTCATTTTCATTGATGCTGTAGGTTTTATTCACCCAGGCAATGAGATTCACAGCTGCATGATGTGCGATCATTACGCCTTTAGGGCGGCCGGTGGAACCGGAGGTGTAAATGGTATAGGCAAGATCTGCAGCGCTCTTTCTGATCCCCGGGTTGCTATGCGGATAGCTGTCAATGGTTTCATCAGACAGGGAAATGAACCGGATCTGCTCATCAGCTGCAGTAGTAACCTGATAATCCTCATCTATCAGCACCAAGGCTACGCCGGAGTTCTGCATGATATACAGTTGCCTGTCTACAGGATATACCGGATCAATAGGTACATAAGCAGCACCGGCTTTGAGGATGGCCATCAGGCCGATGATCATGTTGAAGTTACGGCCGGCGATCAAACCCACGTTATCCCCATTCTGCACACCATTGGTTACCAGGTAATGCGCCAGGCGATTGGCTTTATGATTCAAGGCCTCATACGACATCTCCCTGCCATGCTGACGCAAAGCGGTATGCGTAGGCAGCAGCGCTACTTTTTCTTCAAACAGGCTATGCATAGTTTGCTGCTTGTCATATGGCAATACTGTATCGTTGAAATCATACAGGATCTCCTGCTTTTCATTGCTCTCCAAATATTCGATCCTGTTCAGCGGAGTAGCGGCATTCTGCAGCACTGATTGTAGTAATCCCTGCAGATGTGCCCCCATTCTTTCGATGCGCGCTGCGGTGAACAGGTTCGTATTGTATTCAATCGCTACCTGTAAACCCGTTGGCAATACTATAAAGTGATAGGTAAGATCAAACTTGCTCACACCGCTTTCTACACCATATCCCTTCACAGATAAACCTTCCGGCGTATTGCCAATCTCCTCCGCATCAGCATGCTGCAAAGTAACCATCACATCAAACAGCGGACTGCGGCTCAGGTCTCTGTCCAGGTCCAGGTCATCCACCAAACGATCAAAGGGATATACCTGGTGATCGTAAGCACCCAGTGTATTGTCCTTTACTTTCTGTAATAAAGTGATAAAATCATCTGTTGCGGAAAACTGTGTGCGTAAAGGCAATGTGTTCACATAGAATCCTACTTGTTGTTCCAGGTCATTATGATCGCGGCCTGCTACCGGAGAACCGATCACGATATCGGTCTGTCCGCTGTAGCGGTATAACAATGCTTTCACAGCCGCCTGAAGGGTCATGAACAAACTGGCGCCCTGTTGCATGCCCAGCTCATTTAAGCCGGTGTGCAATGACTCGTCCAGCTTAAACGTATAAGTGTTTCCATCGTAAGTCTTCACTGCCGGACGGGCATAATCAGGGTATAATTCCAGCAAGGGTATGGTACCACTGAATTTCTCCAGCCACCAGGATTGATGCGCTAATACATGGTCTCCGTTTAGCTGCTCCTGCTGCCAGGCGGCATAATCTTTATATTGAATGCGCAATGGCGCTAACTCATGTGATACTCCGCGGCTGTACGATTGATATAAACCGATCAGCTCACGCATCATCACCACCATTGACCAACCATCCGAAATAATATGATGTGTAGTGAACAGGAAAATATAACGCTCATCTTCGAGCTGTAAGAGTCTTGCCCGCAACAATGGGCCTGCGGAGAGAGAGAAAGGCTGAACGGCCTCCTGCGCTGCTACCCGGGCAGCCACTGTTGTTTTGTCTGCCAGCTTCCTCAAGTCTTCATATTGTAATGCAAAGCCACTGTTCGCAATATCCTGTATCAGTTGTTTCGGCTCTCCTTCCACATCCCTGAACACCGTTCTCAGGCTTTCATGACGGGCCACCAGTGTTTCCAATGCCTTTGAGAAAGCAGCCAGGTTCAACACACCGTACAGCTCATAAGCTGCCGGTATATTATAAGCAGATTGTTCTGCTTCCAGCTGGTCCAGGATCCACAGCCGCTTTTGCGCGTGAGACAGATCATAATACTCCTGCTCCGCTACCGGCTCAATTGCGCTGTAACGGTTACCTGACAAGGCGCTTACTGCTGCTGACAGTGCTTCGATAGTGGGATTTGAAAAGATGGTACGCAGATCCGTACGCAGCTGCAGTGTTTTATGCATCAGGGAAAGGATGCGTGTAGCTTTCAGTGAATGACCACCGATCTCAAAGAAATTATCCCTTACGCCGATACCGCTGCGGCCCAGCACTTCTTCCCAGAGCGCCACCAGCTGTGCTTCCAATCGGGTACGGGCAGATACATAGGTAATTGCTTTCCCTGTTGCAGCATGAGCTGGTTCCGGTAATGCTTTACGATCCAGCTTACCACTGGCATTCAACGGCATGGTTTCCATTTTTACGAAAGCCTCCGGTATCATATAAGCGGGCAATACTTTCCCCAGGTGCTCCCGCAACGCAGCCACATCAACAGCGGCGTTTGCAGTAAAATAAGCCGCGAGGTAGGGTTGTTCATCCCGCCCTTTCTTTACAATCACAGCTGCATCGTTAACCGCAGCATGCAGTAACAGTGTCTTTTCTATTTCTCCCAGCTCTATGCGGTATCCGCGTATCTTCACCTGTTCATCCATTCTGCCGATGTAGGCAATAGTGCCGTCCGGCAGCCATCTTCCCAGGTCTCCTGTTCTATACATGCGTGCAGCAGGATCATCATTGAAAGGATGCTGCAAAAATTTCTGTGCGCTCAGTTCAGGTCTATGCAGGTAACCACGGGTAACTCCTGTACCAGCGATGCAGATCTCTCCTGCTACACCTACGGGCACTGGCTGCTGGTCTTTGTCTATAATGTACACCTGCTCATTGGGCAAAGGCGTACCTATAGACAAGCCTTTGCTTTCATGAATATCCAGGGCAGTGCTCCAGATAGTAGTTTCTGTAGGACCGTAAGCATTGATCACCCGTGTACCGGTCAGCTGCCTGAGTTTGTTGTATAAGGAGCTGCTCATCGCCTCTCCACCTACCAGCAGCAGTTGCAGCGGCCGCAGGGCTTCCGCACCACCGAGCTCTAACAGCTGGTTGAGCCTGGACGGGGTACATTGCAATGCATTGATAGTACGGGCGGCTACCAGTTGCAGAATATGCACCGGATCATTATCTGTTACCAGGTACAAGCTGGTACCGATAGCCAGCGCGCCCAACAGCTCCAGTACAGAAATATCAAAAGTATAATTGGTCGTTGCTGCCAGTTGCAGACCCGGTTGCAAGCCAAGCCGCTCTCCCATGCCCATTACCAATGCCGTTACATTCCTGTGTTCTACCATTACGCCTTTAGGCTGGCCGGTAGACCCGGAAGTATAGATCACGTAAGCCAGGTGATCAGGGGCCGGTACATAGCGCGGTGCAGCTTTGCTGCATGCGCTGATCAGCAGTTCGTCTTCGTCCAGGGCGATGATATCAATAGTCGTAATTTCCTTCAGTGCAGCACTGTATTTGCTGCTGCTGAGTATTAACGTAGCGGCAGTGTCTTCCAGCATATAGGCAATACGTGCAGCCGGGTAATCCGGTCCAATGGGCACATAGGCGCCACCAGCCTTGAGCACCGCTAATATGCCAACGATCATTTGCAGGGAACGTTCTATACAGATCGGCACCAGTGTTTCTACATACACGCCTTTGCGTTGCAGGTAATGCGCTAGCTGGTTAGACTGTTCATCCAACTCACGGTAAGTGAGCGATTGGCCGTCCACTTGTACTGCAATGGCATCCGGCTTTCGTTGCACCTGCTCACTGAACAGGCTCACCAGGGTATGCACACCGGCTGGTAATGCAAGCGATGTATCATTGAAGCCCTGCAGTAGTTGTTGCGTCTCTTCAACACTCAGGTATTCCAGCTTGCTTAGCGGAGTAGCAGCATCATTTAGTACTGCCTGTAATAATCCCTGTAAATGCGCACCCATCCTTTCTATGCGTGCAGTGCTGAACAGGTCAGTATTGTACTCAATTTCTACCAACAGCTGCCCTGTTTCCAGTACATTGAAATTATAGGTAAGGTCAAATTTGCTGACACCCGTGCTTACCGCATGGCTTTTCACAGACAAGCCTTCCAGGCTACTGATGTCGTCTGCATCTGCATGCTGCAAAGTAACCATCACGTCAAACAGTGGACTGCGGCTCAGGTCTCTGTCCAGATCCAGCTCATCTACCAGGCGGTCAAAGGGATATACCTGGTGATCATAAGCGCCGAGTGTAGTATCCTTCACTTTTTGCAACAAGCTGATAAAATCATCTGTTGCAGTAAACTGTGTGCGCAAAGGCAATGTATTCACGTAGAATCCTACCTGCTGTTCCAGGTCGCTGTGATCACGGCCTGCTACCGGAGAACCGATCACGATATCGGTTTGTCCGCTGTAGCGGTACAACAGCGCCTTTACAGCCGCCAGGAGGGTCATGAACAAACTGGCGCCCTGTTGCATGCTCAGCTCATTCAAACCGGTCTGCATTGACTTATCCAGCTTAAATGTATAGGTATCGCCATTATAGCTCTTCGCTGCCGGACGCGGATAATCAGGATATAATTCCAGCACAGGTATGTCACCGCTGAATTGCTCCAGCCACCAGGATTGATGCGCTAGTACATGGTCTTCTCTTAACTGCTCCTGCTGCCAGGCGGCATAATCTTTATACTGAATGCGTAATGGTAATAACTGATGTGATGCTCCATGTTTAAATGACTGATACAAACCGATCAGCTCACGCACCATCACCACCATTGACCAGCCATCAGAGATAATATGATGTGTAGTGAAGAGGAAAATATAACGCTCATCTTCCAGCTGCAGCAACCTTGCCCGCAGCAAGGGGCCTTCTGCCAGCACGAAGGGCTGCACAGCTTCCTGCGCTGCTGCCTGGGTGGCTAAGGCGTTCCTGTCTGTCACGTTTCTCAGGTCTTCATACTGCAATGCGAAGTCAAGCGCTGCGATATCCTGTATCACCTGCTTAGGTTCTCCTTCGATTTCCCTGAACACTGTTCTCAGGCTTTCGTGACGGGCTACCAGTGTTTCCAGTGCTTTCGAAAAAGCAGCCAGGTCCAAAGCGCCATTCAGTTCAAAAGCCGCTGGTATGTTGTAAGCCACCTGTTCATCTTCCAGCTGATCGAGTATCCACAAGCGTTTTTGTGCATGCGACACATCATAGTACGCTTTCTTCGCTACCGGCTCAATAGCGCTGTAACGGTTGCCGGGCAAGGCACTGATAGCACCAGCAAGTGATTCAATGGTAGGATAAGAAAAGATGGTACGCAGGTCTGTACGCAGCTGCAAAGTTTTATGCAGCTGTGAAAGCATGCGGGTAGCCTTCAGTGAATGTCCGCCGATCTCGAAGAAGTTATCCCTGATACCAATACCACTGCGGCCCAATACTTCTTCCCAGATCTCCACCAACTGTGCTTCCAGCTTAGTACGGGCTGCTATATAGGTAGCGGTATTATCCAGGGCCGTAACATCCGGTAAGGCCTTATAATCTATTTTACCATTCACCGTAAGCGGCAATATCTCCAGGTGCATGAGTACATCCGGTACCATGTAATGCGGCAGACGGGCGCTCAGCCATTCTCTCAGTTCCTCTGCAGCAACTTCCGCATCTGCGGTGTAATAGGCCACCAGCAGCTGACCATCAGCCGCAGCACCTTTCAATGTAACTACAGCCTGTGTAATAGCAGTATGCTGCCGTAGCGCGCTTTCTATTTCCCCTGGCTCTATACGGTAACCGCGCAGCTTCACCTGGAGGTCATTGCGTCCTGCAAACAACAGGTTGCCATCCACCAGCCAGCTGGCCATGTCGCCTGTTTTATACATGCGTTCACCGCTTGCAAAAGGATTGCTGATAAAACGTTCAGCGGTGAGCGCCGGACGATCCAGGTAGCCACGGGCCACCCCGGCGCCACCGATATAGAGCTCACCGGTGATCCCTATAGGTAATAATTGCCGGTTCCTGTCCAGTACATAATAACGGGTATTGCGCATCGGTTTGCCCACAGGCACATGACCGGCTGCCGGTAATGCGGCCAGGGGCGCTTCATAGTAGGAAGCATCAATGGCCGTTTCTGTAGTGCCGTAGCTATTGATAATGCGCAGCTGTCCACCAAAGCGTTCCTGCAGTCGACGGAAATCACTTACCCGGCACACATCCGATCCCAGTATGAGCAGTTGCATGAAAGTAATATCCAACTGCTGCTCATAAATATGATCCATCAGGGGCACCACCAGGGCCGGTGTAGATTCAAAAA
>Ga0209564_1001866_pt1 | contig 19062 bp, 13 predicted proteins | sample AraplaCol_mMF_r2_FD_184272 | JGI IMG/M metagenome (GOLD analysis project Ga0209564, IMG submission 184272) | Arabidopsis root microbial communities from North Carolina, USA - plate scrape MF_Col_mMF_r2 (SPAdes) (version 3) | ecosystem: Host-associated > Plants > Roots > Endosphere | place: USA...
TCGCTCACAAGGGCTCTCCGGACATAAGTTCCCGTGGCCAAACGCCCGGGAATCACGTTTCGCGCCGTTGTTATAAAATTTCAAATGCCCGCGCAAGTAGGTCAGAGGTGCTGACCTGAAATGCCGGGCGAAAGGATGGGAATTCGGGGCGGGTGACGCAGCTTGCCAATCCTGGCTGTTCCCCGGCGAAAGCCGGGGCCCAGGGCCGCAAGCGATAGGGCAGAGAAACCCTGGGCCCCGGCTTTCGCCGGGGAGCAGAAGTTGCTCGGTAATCGGATAATTACGCCACAGGGAAGCCGCGGCGCTTGAACAGCGCCGACACGTCCGGATCCCTTCCCCGGAACGCGCGATAGGCCACCTTGCGGTCGGTTTCGTTGCCGGTGGAGAGCAGGGTGGCGCGGAAGCGGTCTGCCGTCTTCTTGTCCCAGACATTGCCCGTCTCCTGGAACGCCGCCCAGGTGTCCGCGTCCATCGTCTCGGACCAGAGGTACGAATAATAGCCGGCCGAATAGGCGTCCGAGGAGAAGAGGTGGCTGAACTGCGGCATGCGGTGGCGCAGCACGATCTCCTTCGGCATGCCGAGCGCGGCGAGCGCTTCCTTCTCGAACGCGGCGATATCGGTGACCGGCTCCTCGCGATCATGCAGCTGCATGTCGAGGATCGCGCAGGCAAGATATTCGACCGTGTCGAAGCCCTGGTTGAAAGTCGAGGACTTCTCGATCTTGTCGACCAGCGCCTGCGGCATCGGCGCGCCGGTCTTGTAGTGCTTCGCGTATTTGTCGAGCACGTCGCGGGTGAGCAGCCAGTTCTCGTTCACCTGGCTCGGATATTCGACGAAGTCGCGCGGCGTGCCGGCGAGCCCCGGATAGGTGATGTCCTGGAGCAGGCTGTGGATCGCGTGGCCGAACTCGTGGAACAGCGTCGTCGCATCGTCGAGGCTGATCAGGGTCGGCTCGCCCGCCCCGCCCTTGACGAAATTGTTGTTGTTCGAGGCAAGCGTGTTGCGGACTCCGTCGAACTTCTGCTGGCCGCGATAGCGGGTGGCCCAGGCGCCGGAGCGCTTTCCGGAACGGGCATAGCCGTCGAAATAGAAGATGCCGATGTTCTTGCCGGTGCGTGTGTCGGTCACCTCGAAGGTGCGCACGGCGGGATCGAACACCGGCACGTCCTTCACTTCGCGGAAGCCCAGGTCATAGAGCCGGCCGGCCGCGTAGAAGGCGCCCTGGAGGATGTTGTTCAGCTCGAGGTACGGCTTCACCTCGCTCTCATCCAAGTCGTACTTCGCCTTGCGGACCTTCTCGGCATAGAAGCGATAGTCCCACGGCGCGATGGTGATCTTCGCCCCTTCCTTGTCGGCCAGCGCCTGCATGTCGGCGACCTCTTCCGCCACACGGGCGCGGGCGGCAGGCCAGACCGCCATCATCAGCTTCATCGCATTGGCCGGGGTCTCGGCCATGGTGTCGTCCATGCGGAAATAAGCATGGTTCTTGAAGCCGAGCAGCTTGGCGCGCTGCTGGCGGAGCTTGAGGATCTCGGCGATGCCGGCCTTGTTGTCGCTGGCATTGCCATTGTCGCCACGCGAGACGAAGGCGCGCCAGACCTTCTCGCGCAGGGTACGGTCGGTCGAGTAAGTGAGGAAGGGCGCGACCGATGAGCGGGTGTTGACCACCGCCCAGCCGGCGACCTTGCGCTCTTCGGCCGCGGCCTTGAGCGAGGCCTTGAAACTGTCGGGCAGGCCGGCGAGCTGGGCCTCGCTGTCGAGGACAATCCAGGTCTCCTCGTCCGCCAGCAGGCGGCGGCTGAAATCGGAGAAGGCCGATGCGAGTGCCTGGTTGAGCCGGCTGACCTCGGCGCGCTCGGCATCGGACAGGGCGGCGCCGCGGCGGACGAAGCCGCGATAGCTGCGCTCGAGCAGGCGGAGCTGCTGGGCATCCAGCTTCTGGCTGGCGCGCGTGTCGTACGCCCCCTTCACCCGGGCGAAGAGCAGCGGATCGAGGAACAGTTCGTCATTCGCCTTGGTGAGCTTGGGGCTCCATTCGCGGTCGATCGCCTGGACCTGCTTGTCGGCGAGGTTGCTCTCATAGACGCCCCAGACCGATTCGACCCGGTCCATCGTCTCGCCGGCCTTCTGCATCGGCTCGATCACGGTGTGGAAGGTCGAGGCGGTGCGCGCGTTGCGGATCGCGTGGATCTCCTGGCGCTGCTCGGCGATCGCCACTTCGAAGGCGGCGGGGAACATCTCGGCCTTGAACTTGTCCCAGGGGGGCACGCCGCCATAGCCGCCCGGCCAGGGCTTGAGCAGAGGCGAGGCGTCGACGGGTTCGGCAGCCCCGATACTAGAAGCTTTTGCCATCAGGCTCCCCAGGAAAGGCGTTGCGAGTGCGGCACTGGTGCCGAGAAGCGCCTGACGGCGGCTGAAGTTGCGGATCATGTTCGCGATTGTCCCCATGCATTCTGCGATTGCGGCGAGCTTAGGCGCGCGCGGCGGAATGGCAATTGACTCTGCGCCGATATGGAACAAAATGGGAACGATTTTGTCCCCGAGTCGTGAGCAGCATGGCCGATCCTGCCGTCCTGAAGCAATTGCGCGAGACGCTGCGCGGTCTCGAGACCGGTGGATTCCGCCGGCGGCCGTCGCTGCCCTTCGGCATCGAGGCGCTCGATTCGCGTCTTGCCGATGGCGGGCTGCGGCTCGACGCGCTGCACGAGGTGGCGGCGGGCACCAGCGACATGGCGGACGATTGCGCGGCGACCTTGTTCCTCGCCGGGATCGCGGCGCGCGCCTGGGGGCCGGTGCTGTGGGTGGTGCGGCGGCGCGACCTGTTCGCCCCGGGCCTCGCCCAGTCAGGGCTCGATCCCAAAAGGCTGATCTATGCCGAGGCGAAGGACGATGCCGAGCTGCTCGCGGTGATGGAGGAAGGGCTGCGCCATCGCGGGCTGGGCGCTGTGATCGGCGAGGCGAAGCGCGCCGACATGACCGCGACGCGGCGGCTGCAGCTGGCGGCCGAGGGCGGGCGGACGATCGCGCTGCTGATGAAGCGCGCCGCGCGCGAAGGCAGCGACCCGATCTCGCCCCCTTCGGCGGCGGTGACGCGCTGGCGGGTGACCTCGGCGCCTTCGACGAAGCTGCCGGTGGAGGGCGTCGGGCGCTCGCGCTGGAAGCTCGAGCTGGCGCGGCAAAAAGGGGGCGAAGGTTTCGAACTGATCGTGGAGGCATGCGATGCAACGGGTCGCTGCGCTCTTCCTCCCGCTATGGCCCATCGAAAGGCTGTGGCGAGCGGAAGCGCGCCCCGGCGCGCGGCCTGATCCGCGCCTTCTCCCCGCCCCCCAGGCCCCGCTTCGCAAGCCCGCCCAGCATGAGGGCCATTGGCGGCCGGGGGCGAAATGGGCGCAGGCGGATGCTCCTTCACTCCTCCCCGGAACGGGGAGGGGGACCGCCGGCGAAGCCGGTGGTGGAGGGGGCCCGCGCTCCCCAAACCCTATCGCTGGTGGAAAGCGGGGCCCCCTCCACCGTCCTTCGGACGGTCCCCCTCCCCGTTCCGGGGAGGAATTATACGCCCCCCTCGTCACTTCCCTCCGCAACGGTAGCCGTATCGAGATCGCCGCCGCCTGCCCCGCCGCCCAGGCGCTGGGGCTCAGGCCCGGCATGGCGGTCACCCAGGCGCGGGCACAGGTGCCCGGGCTCGATGTCCGGCCAGCCGATCCCGAGGGCGATCTCGCGTCGCTGAAGGGACTCGCGATCCTCGCCGCGCGGCGCTGGTCACCGGTCGTCGCGCTGTCGGATGCGGACGGGCTGTTCCTCGATATCTCGGGCACCGCGCACCTGTTCGGCGGCGAGGCGGCGATGGCACGGCGCATCGTCCGCCTGCTTGCGCGCGCCGGCTTCACCGCGCGGATCGCGATCGCCGATACGCCGGGCGCCGCCTGGGCGCTCGCCCGCTATCATGGCCATTGCATTTGCCCGCCGGGCGAGCAGGCCCCGGCGCTCGCCGAGCTGCCCACCTCGGCGCTGCGCATCGACGAAGCGGCGGTCGAGCTGCTCAAGCGATTGGGTGTGGACCGGATCGGCCAGCTTTCCGTCCTGCCGCGCGCACCCCTCACCCGGCGCTTCGGCGCGGCGACGGTGCTGCGGCTCGACCAGGCTTTGGGCCGGATCGCCGAGCCGCTCGATCCGGTGATCCCGCCCGAGAGCATCGCCGTGCAGCAGCGCTTCGCCGAGCCGATCGCGTCCGCAGAGGCCATCGAGCATTGGCTGGGCACCCTCACTCCGCGTCTTGCCGCCGCGCTCGAAACCGAGGGGCTGGGGGTGCAGGCGCTGGAGTGCGTGGCCGAGCGGATCGACGGGGTGCCGCAGCGCATCCGCATCGGCCTGGCCCGCCCCAATCGCGATCCCGCGCATCTGCTCCGCCTGCTCAAGCGGCGGATCGAGGATGTCGAGCCGGGATACGGCATCGACGCGATCACCCTGCATGTCCGCCGCGCCGGCCTGCTCGGGCCCGAGCCGGTGGTCGAGCGGCTCGACGAAGAGGCGGCGCCCGACATCGCCACGTTGGTCGATACGCTGGCGACGCGGATCGGCCTTGGCGCGATGTGGCGGATGCGTGCCGTCGAGAGCGACGTGCCCGAGCGTTCGGAGGCGCGCGCGCCGGTGCTCGATCCTCCGGCCCGCCCGGCGCAGCGCGGCAAGCGCGACGATGTACGCCAGCTCGACCGCAACCCGCCGCTGCCGCCCTGGCATCCCGGCTGGCCGCGTCCGGCGCGGCTGCTGCGCCGGCCCGAGCGGCTCGATCACGTCATCGCCGAGCTGCCCGACCAGCCGCCCCGCCGCTTCACCTGGCGCGGGCAACCCCACCGCGTGATCCACGCCGACGGGCCCGAGCGCATCCAGGGCGAATGGTGGAAGCGCGATGCCGAGCGGATGAGCGTGCGCGACTATTTCCGCGTCGAGGACGAGGCCGGCCGGCGCTACTGGCTGTTCCGCGCCGGCGACGGCGAGCGCCCCGCGACCGGCGACCTCAGCTGGTATCTCCACGGGGTGTTCGGATGACCTATTCCGAACTCCAGGTGACGACGCATTTCTCGTTCCTGCGCGGCGCGTCCTCGCCCGAGGACCTGTTCAAGCAGGCGGCTGCGCTTGGCCTTCCCGCGCTGGGCGTGGTCGACCGCAACTCGGTGGGCGGCGTGGTGCGGGCGCTGGTCGCATCGGAACAGCTCTCCAATGCGGGAATCCCGATCCGGATGATCGCCGGCTGCCGGCTCGACCTGGTCGACGGCAGTTCGGTGCTGGTCTGGCCCGAGGACGTCGCCGCCTGGTCGCGGCTCACCCGGCTGCTCACGCTCGGCAAGTCGCGTGCCGATGCGCAGAAGGGCGAGAAGGGCCAGTGCTTCCTCCATTGGGATGATCTTGCCGCAGCAAGCGAGGGCATGGTCGGCGCGCTGGTGCCCGGGCTTGCCGATACCGGCGATCCCCAGGCGCTCGAATGGATGGCGGATGTGTTCGGCGACCGCGGCCATCTCTGCCTGACCCAGCATCGCCGCCCGGGCGACGCAATGCGGCTGCACGAACTCAACCTCGCAGCCCGCCGCTTCGGGCTGACCCCACTGGCGACGGGCGACGTGCTCTACGACACGCCCGACCGGCGAATGCTGCAGGACGTGGTCACCGCGATCCGCGAGTGCTGCACGATCGACGAACTCGGCTTCCGCCGCGAGCGCAGCGCCGACCGGCATCTCAAGCCTCCCGAGGAAATGGCGCGCCGCTTCCGCGACTATCCCGAAGCGATCGCCGCATCGGCCGCCATCGCCGAGCGCTGCACCTTCTCGCTGCGGGAGCTGAAGCACCAATATCCCGAGGAAGAAGTCATCCATGGCCGCAGCGCCCAGGAGGCGCTCGCCACGCTCGCCTGGAACGGACTCAAGCAGCGCTTCGCCGGCAAGCCATCCCAAGCGCATCAGGACCTGCTCAAGCACGAGCTCGGACTGGTCGAGCAGATGGAGTACGCACCTTATTTCCTGACGGTCAATTCGATCGTCCAGTTCGCGCTCAGCCAGCATATACTCTGCCAGGGACGCGGCAGCGCCGCCAATTCGGTGATCTGCTTCGCGCTCGGCATCACCTCGATCGATCCGATCAAGCACCAGTTGCTGTTCGAACGCTTCATCTCGACCGAGCGCAAGGAGCCGCCCGACATCGACGTCGATTTCGAGCATGAGCGGCGCGAGGAAGTGATCCAGTGGATCTACGAGAATTACGGCCAGGACCATGCCGCGCTGACCGCGGTGGTGATCCGTTTCCGCTCGCGCAGCGCTCTGCGCGAAGTCGGCAAGGCGATGGGGCTGCCCGAGGACATGACCGCGGCGCTGTCGTCCCAGGTCTGGGGCTGGTCGAACGATGTCGACGACAGGCATGCCGATGCGCTCAACCTCGATCGCAGCGATCCGCGCCTGGCGCTGACGCTCGAGCTGGCGCGGCAGCTGATCAACACCCCGCGGCATCTGTCCCAGCATCCCGGCGGCTTCGTGCTGACCCGCGACAAGCTGCACGACCTGATCCCGGTCGAGCCGGCGGCGATGGTCGATCGGCGCGTGGTCGAATGGGAAAAGCTCGACATCGAGGAACTGGGCTTCATGAAGGTCGACATCCTCGGCCTCGGCATGCTCGGCTGCATGCGGCGCACCTTCGATCTGCTCGCCCAGCACAAGGCGACGCACCTCACCCTCGCCTCGCCGCTGATGCAGGAGGATGACAAGCTTACCTTCGACATGATCCAGCAGGCCGATACGCTAGGCGTGTTCCAGATCGAGAGCCGCGCGCAGATGTCGATGCTGCCGCGGATGCTGCCGGTGAATTTCTACGACATCGCGATCCAGGTCGCGATCGTCCGGCCGGGTCCAATCCAGGGCAACATGGTCCATCCCTATCTGAAGCGCCGGCAGAATCCGAAGCTGGTCGACTATCCCTCGCCCGCGCTCAAGGAAGTGCTGGAGAAGACGCTGGGCGTGCCGCTGTTCCAGGAACAGGCGATGCAGGTGGCGATCAAGGGCGCCGGCTTCACCGCGGGCGAGGCCGACCGGCTGCGCCGGGCGATGGCGACGTTCAAGTCGAGCGGCGATATCGGCGAGTTCGGACCCAAGCTGATCAGCGGCATGCGCGAACGCGGCATCAGCCAGGATTTCGCCGAACGGCTGGTCGAGCAGATCAAGGGCTTCAGCAATTACGGCTTCCCCGAAAGCCACGCCGCCAGCTTCGCAAAGATCGCCTATGCCTCGAGCTGGATGAAATGCCATCATCCGGACGTGTTCTGCACCGCGCTGCTCAACGCGCAGCCAATGGGCTTCTACGCCCCGGCCCAGCTGATCCGCGATGCGCGTACCCACGGAGTCGAGGCGCGGTCGGTGTGCATCAACGACAGCGACTGGGATACGCGGATGGTGCCCGAGGGACCGAACCCGCGCGAACGGGACCCGAAGTTCTGCGGCACCGAGGCGGACTGGAAGAGCCTGCAGCCGATCCGGCTCGGCATGCGGATCGTGCAGGGGCTGGCGGAGGCCGATGCCGACGCGATCCTCAGGGCGCGCGCGCAAGCCCCCTTCACCTCGATCGAGGACATCTGGCGCCGCTCGCGCGTGAAGCCCGCCGCGCTGGAGCGGCTCGCCCGGGCCGATGCCTTCCAGGCGCTCGGCCTCAACCGGCGCCAGGCGCTCTGGGCGATCAAGGGATTGAGCCAGGCACCGCTCGACCTGTTCGCCGCCGCCGATGCCCGCGAAGGCGCGACCGTGGCCGAAGTGGTCGAGCCCGAAGTCACGCTGCAGCCGCTCAGCGCCGGCCGCGAAGTGGTGGAGGATTACCGCGCCACCCAGCTCTCGCTGCGTGCGCACCCGCTCCTTTTCCTGCGCGACCGGCTGGAAGCGCGGCGGATCGCCAGATGCGCGGACCTGCTGGACATGAAGGACGGGCAGCGCGTCGAAGTCGCCGGGCTGATCCTCGTGCGCCAGCGGCCGGGCAGCGCCAAGGGCGTGGTGTTCGTCACGCTGGAGGACGAGACCGGCATCGCCAATGCGGTGCTCTGGGCGGACCGGTTCGAGGCGAACCGGCGGACGGTGATGTCGGCGACGATGCTGGCGATCCGCGGAAAGGTGCAGCGCGAGGGGATCGTGATCCATCTGGTGGCGGAGCAGATCACCGACCTCACGCCGTGGCTGCGCGAAGTCGGCGAGCTGGAGCTGCCCGACATGACCATGCCGGGCGACGGCGCGCGGCATGGCGGCGAGATCGATCCGCGCGACCGGCTCGTGCCGCGCCAGCGCCCGGCCGACAGCTGGCCGCCGCGCCGCAGCCTCAAGGCGCCGGACCTGATCCCGGTGCGATCGAGGGATTTCCACTGATGCCGCGGAACCGCCTGTTCTTCGCCCTGCGCCCCTCGCCGCTCGCCCGCAACCTGATCGGCGTGCAGCGCGACCAGCTCGGGCTCGCCGAAAGCGTGATCGAGAACGACCGACTGCACATCACGCTCGGCATCACCGAGGATTTCGCGCGCCAGCCCTATGCCGAGATGAAGCGCCTGATCGAGATCGGCGCACAGGTCTCTTCGGCACCGGTGCCGGTGCAGCTCGACCGGATCTCGGGCGGCAACGAGACGATCGCGCTACGGCCCAGTCGCAAGATCGATACATTGGCCGAGCTGGGGCGCAAGCTGCAGGCGGGGCTGGCCGGCGCCGGGCTGCTGCGCGGCGGCTGGGAGTTCCATCCGCACGTCACCCTGCTCTACCGCAAGGGTCGGCCGTTCACGCGGACGATCCCGCCGATCGGCTGGGACGCGACCGACTTCGTGCTGATCCACTCGATGCTCGGCGAGCACCGGCATGTCGAGCTGGGCCGCTGGCCGCTGATCGAGCGACAGGGCGGGTTCGGATTCTAGAGGCCCAGCCCGAGCTGCGGCAGGTTGCGAGTGACGATCCCGTCGCGCACCTCGACGCCTTCGATCTCGAGCATGCGGGCCTTGGACAATGAACCGCCGGGCGCAGAGAAGCCGCCGATCTTCCCGTTCGCAGCAGTCACCCGGTGACACGGGACGATCAGCGGCACCGGATTGGCCGCCATCGCCTGGCCGACGTCGCGGGCATATTCGGGGCCGGTATCGAGCAGCTTCGCGATCGCGCCATAGGTCGCCGTCTCGCCCCAGCCCAGCGCACGCACGGCGGCATAGACGCGATCGAAGAAGGGTTCCTGCCGCCCGAGGTCGACCGGAACCTGCGCGAAATCGACGCGCGCGCCGGCGAAATAGCGCAGCGCATCGTCGATCACCGCCTGTATTTGGGGAGGGGGCGACACCAGCCGGGCGTCCGGCAAGCGCCGGAGCAATGCGCGTTCGGCCTCATGCGCCGTGCCCGCCGGCAGCCTGAAGCTGTTGATGCCCTTCGCATTCCAGCCGATCGCAGCGAAGCCCGATGCAGTCTCGAACACAGTGTAGAAGCGCTCGCCCGTCATGCTTCGAAGATCGGTGCTCGGCCCGTCGCCCGCAACCCGAATCTACCGCTCAATACACGCCCTTCCGCGCGCCCGACTTGTCACCCCGGCCTTGTGCCGGGGTGACAAAGGAGTTTTCACGCCATCCTGACCACTCTAACCGCCGACGGTCTGCTCGATCACCCCGAAGATCGGGTGGTGCCGGTCATCCTCCGCCCAGATGCGCACCGTGTCGCCCGCCTTGAGGAAGGGGGTTTCAGGCTTGCCGCCACGGATCGTCTCGATCGTGCGGATCTCGGCGATGCAGGAATAGCCGACGCCGCCTTCGCTGACCGGCTTGCCGGGGCCGCCATCCTCGCCGCGGTTCGAGACGGTGCCCGAGCCGATGATCGTACCGGCGCCGAGCTTGCGGGTCTTCGCCGCATGGGCGACCAACGTGCCGAAGTCGAAGGTCATGTCGATGCCCGCCTCGGCCCGGCCGAAGGGCTTGCCGTTCACATCGACCATCAGCTTGCGGTGGAGCTTGCCGTCCTTCCACCAGTCCCCCAGCGAATCGGGGGTGACGAAGGCCGGCGAGAAGGCGCTGGCCGGCTTGGACTGGAAGAAGCCGAAGCCCTTGGCGAGTTCGCCCGGGATCAGGTTGCGCAGGCTCACGTCATTGGTGAGGCCGACCAGCCGGATCGCGGCGAGCGCTTCCTCGCGCGATGCGCCCAGCGGCACGTCGCCGGTGACGACCACCACCTCGCCTTCGAGATCGCAGCCCCAGGCCTCGTCGGCGAGCGGGATCGCGTCGCGCGGGCCGAGGAACCCGTCGCTGCCGCCTTGGTACATCAGCGGATCGTGCCAGAAGCTGTCGGGCATCTCGGCACCCCGCGCCTGCCGGACGAGCGCGACATGGTTCACATAGGCCGAGCCGTCCGCCCATTGGAATGCGCGCGGCAGGGGGGCGGCGGCGAGCCGCTCGTGGAAGCGCTCGCGCGGGATCACCTCGTGATCGAGATCGGTGGCGAGGTTGCGCAGGTCGGCCTCGACCCGGTCCCAATTGTCGAGCGCCGCCTGCAGCGTCGGCGCGATCATGTCGGCGCTGGCATACCAGGCCAGATCGGTGGAAACGACGACCAGCTTGCCGTCACGGCCGCTCTTCAGGCTTGCGAGCTTCATTAAGTCTCTCCTTTGCCCCATCCATAGCCGTCCGGGCGGCCAAGTCGAGTTGACTCCGTCGGTTGACTCGGGAGGCCGTGCCCCGCATCGGTTGGCGCATGGGGGCTGCGCTGCGCTTTCTGGATCATGAAGGCGAAATGGCGGCGCGAATCCGCGATTTCGACTGGCGTTCGCATCCGCTCGGCCCGCCCGAGCATTGGCCCGATGTGTTGAAGTTCGCGCTCGACGTGGCGCTGGGCTCGACCTTCCCGACCGCCGTCTATTGGGGGCCGGAGCTCTACCTGCTCTACAACGATGCCTGGGCGACGATCCCCGCGGATCGCCACCCCTGGGCGCTGGGCCGGGCGGGTGCGGAGGTGTGGGCGGACATCTGGGACGTGGTCGGCCCGCAGATCGTCGGGGTGCTGGAGAGCGGCCGCGGCTTCGCGATCTACGACCAGCAGCTGATGATGGAGCGCGACGGGCGGCGCCAGGAGACCTGGTGGAACTACAGCTTCACGCCGCTGCGCGATGCAGAAGGCCGCGTCGCCGGCATGCTCAACCAGGGCAACGAGACCACCCGGATCGTCTTCGCCGAACGCGCCCGGCTCGCCGAAGTGGCGCGGCTGCGCGACCTGTTCGAACAGGCGCCCGGCGCGACGGCGCTGCTCCACGGCCCCGAGCACCGCTTCGAATTCGCCAATTCGGAATATCTCGCGCTGATCGGCGGCCGCCCGGTGCTGGGCATGACGGTGGCCGAGGCGCTGCCCGAAGTGGTCGACCAGGGCTTCGTCGCGCTGCTCGACAATGTCTATGCCAGCGGCGAGACCTTCCGCGCGGACGGCGTGCCGGTGCTGCTCCAGCGCCGTGCCGACGGCCCGGCCGACACGCGCTTCCTCGATTTCGTCTACCAGCCGATCAAGGACGCGAACGGCAACACCACCGACATCTTCGTCGCCGCCAACGACGTGACCGAACGCACCACCGCCGAGGAGGCACTGCGGCGAAGCGAGGAGCGGCTGCAGCTCGCGCTCAACGCCTCGCTCGGCGTCGGCACCTGGGTCTGGGACGTGGCGCGCGACCAGGTCACCGCCGATGCGCGCTTCCTGCGCCTCTACGGCGTCGACGAGGCGCTGGCGGGCAAGGGCGCGCCGATCGCGAGCTTCTTCGTCAACGTGCATCCCGGCGACCGCGCCCGGCTCGAGGCGAGCATCGCCCGCACCCTCACCGAACGCGTGCCGTTCAACGAGGAATATCGGCTCGTCCAGCCCGATGGCACGCTGCGCTGGGTGAGCGCGCAAGGCCGCGCGACCTTCGACGAGGAGGGCAGGCCTTCGCGCTTCCCGGGCGTCGCCTTCGACGTCACCGAGCGCAAACTGGCCGAGGAAGCCGCGCGCGACACGGCGGAGGAACTGCGCGAGGCGAATGAGGCGCAGGCGTTCCTGGGGGCGCTGTCCGACCAGCAGCGCGCACTCGATTCGGCCGATGCGGTGATGCGCTTCACCGCCGCCGCGCTGGGCGAGCAGATGGGGCTCGACCGGGTGGTCTTCTACCGGGTGCAGGGCGAGGCGGTGCGCTTCGGCCCCTATTGGACCAGCGGCAGGCTCGCCCCGCTCGAAGGCACGCTGCCGATCGAGGCGCTGGGCGACAATACCCGCTCCTATCGCTCCGGCCGCACCGTGGTGCTGGGCGACATCGCCCACGAGGCGCCAGGGCTCGCGCACCTTGCCGGTGCCGGCGTGGGCGTGCCGCTGCTGCGCGGCGGGCAATGGGTCGCGGTAATGTCGATCAACAGCGCCGAGCCGCGCCGGTGGAGCGCCGAGGAAGTCGCCTTCATCGAAGCGGTAGCGGAGACGACCTGGGACGCGGTCGAGCGGATCGAGGCGGTAGCGGCGCTGCGGGAGAGCGAGGCCAAGTTCCGCGCCATCGCCAATTCGATCGACCAGATGGTCTGGTCGACCCTGCCCGACGGCTATCACGATTATTACAACGACCGCTGGTACGAATATACCGGCGTGCCGCATGGCAGCACCGACGGCGCCGCATGGAACGACATGTTCCACCCCGACGACCAGGAGCGCGCCTGGTCGGTCTGGCACCAGAGCCTGGAAACCGGCGCGCGCTACCGGATCGAATATCGGCTGAAGCATCGCTCCGGCCGCTATCGCTGGGTGCTCGGCAGCGCCCAGCCGGTGCGGAACGAGCGGGGCGAGATCACCCGCTGGTTCGGCACCTGCACCGACATCCAGGACATTGTCGACGCCCGCGAAGTGCTCGCCCGCTCGCGCGAGGCGCTGGAGGCGGCGGTGCGCGAGCGGACCGAGCAGCTGATGGCCGCCGAGGAGCGGCTACGCCAGGCACACAAGATGGAGGCGGTCGGCCAGCTCACCGGCGGCATCGCGCACGACTTCAACAACATGCTCGCCGTGGTGATCGGCGCGCTCGACCTGCTCGAGCGGCGCGTGGCGCAGGGCCGGCTCGATATCGACCGGTACATCACCGCCGCGCGCGATGGGGCGACCCGCGCCGCCGCACTCACCCAGCGGCTGCTCGCCTTCTCGCGCCAGCAGCCGCTCGCCCCGGTGGCGATCGACGCCAACGAGATGGTGCGCGGGATGCTCGAGCTGCTGGTCCGCACTCTGGGCGACGACGTGACGGTGGAGACATTGCTGCCAGCCGGCGTCTCGGCGCTGCGCGCCGATCCCAACCAGCTCGAGAACGTCATCCTCAACCTGTCGGTCAATGCGCGCGACGCGATGCCGCATGGCGGCAAGCTGGTCCTCGCCACCGCCAATGCCCGGTTCGAGGCGGAGGAAGCCGCCGAGCTCGAGCTGCAGCCGGGCGACTATGTCGAGATCGCCGTGATCGACACCGGCACCGGCATGACCCCTGAGGTGGCCGCGCGCGCCTTCGATCCCTTCTTCACCACCAAGGGCGTCGGCAAGGGCACCGGACTGGGGCTGAGCCAGGTGTTCGGCTTCATCCGCCAGTCGGGCGGTGCGGTGGGGATCGACACCGAGCCGGGCCAGGGCACCACCGTGCGACTCTATCTCCCCGCCCATGCGGGCGCCGCGCCGGCGCCGCGCGCCGATGCGCCGATCGCCGTGCCGATGGGCGCGCGCAGCGGCGAGACGGTGCTGGTGGTCGAGGACGAGGAGCGGGTGCGCAACTACTCGATCGAGGCGCTGCGCGAGCTGGGTTACCAGGTGATCGGCGCCCGCGACGGGCCCGAGGCGCTGCGGCTGATCGAAACCGGCCCGCCGATCTCGCTGCTGTTCAGCGACGTGGTGATGCCCGAGATGACCGGCCGCGAGCTGGCCGAGCGGGCGCGGGCAAGGGTGCCCGGCCTCAAGGTGCTGCTGACCAGCGGCTATGCCCCGGAGACGGCACGCGTCGCGGGCGAGACGATCCTCGCCAAGCCGTTCGATCTCGATCGGCTGGCGGCTGCGGTGCGGGCGGCATTGGACGCCTGAAGCGGCACCTTCTTTCCCCGGCGAAGGCCGGGACCCAGTCCTTGAAAGTCATGTGCCTTGGCGCGTCTGTGACGCGCACGCTTAGTCTGGGCCCGGGCCTTCGCCGGGGAAAAGCCCTCCGATCACGGCAAATCGACTTGACCGAATCGCCCGCACACGCCATGCGCCCCGCGGCTTCGGCGCCTTGCGCCCCGCCTCCGTAAAGCCCAGCCGCCGAGTCCTGTCGAAGGGCGGCTTGTGGCCCGCCCCGGCAGGCGGAGACGTGTATCCATGGCAAATGTAGCGGTTATCGGCGCCCAATGGGGTGACGAAGGCAAGGGCAAGATCGTCGACTGGCTCGCCGAGCGGGCCGATATGGTCGTGCGCTTCCAGGGCGGGCACAATGCCGGCCACACGCTCGTCGTCGGCGAGAATGTCTACAAGCTTTCGCTGCTCCCCTCGGGCATCGTCCGCGGCACGCCCAGCGTGATCGGCAACGGCGTGGTGCTCGATCCCTGGCACCTCAAGGCCGAGGTCGAGAAGCTGCGCGGCCAGGGCGTCGAGATCACCCCCGACAAGCTGATGATCGCGGACAATTGCCCGCTGATCCTCCCCTTCCACCGCGATCTCGACGCGCTGCGCGAAGACGCCAGCGGCGCCGGCAAGATCGGCACCACCCGCCGCGGCATCGGCCCGGCCTATGAGGACAAGGTCGGCCGCCGCGCGATCCGCGTGTGCGACCTGGCCCATCTCGACGAGCTCGGCCCGCAGCTTGATCGCCTGACCGCGCATCACGACGCGCTGCGCGCCGGCTTCGACCAGCCGCCGATCGACCGTGAGGCGCTGATTGCCGAGCTGCGCGAGATCGCCGGCTTCGTCCTGCCCTTCGCCCAGCCGGTATGGCGTGCGCTCAACGCCGCGCGCGAGCGCGGCCGCCGCATCCTGTTCGAAGGCGCGCAGGGCGTGCTGCTCGACATCGATCACGGCACCTATCCGTTCGTCACTTCGTCGAACACGGTGGCGGGCACCGCCTCGGCCGGTTCGGGCATCGGCCCGGGCGCGGTCGGCTTCGTGCTGGGCATCGCCAAGGCCTATACCACCCGCGTCGGCTCGGGCCCGTTCCCGAGCGAGCAGGACAATGAGATCGGCGAGCGGCTCGGCACGCGCGGCCATGAGTTCGGCACCGTCACCGGCCGCAAGCGCCGCTGCGGCTGGCTCGACGCGGTTCTGCTGCGCCAGTCGGCCGCCGTCTCGGGCATCACCGGCATCGCGCTGACCAAGCTCGACGTGCTCGACGGGTTCGACGAGATTCAGGTGTGCACCGGCTACAAGCTGCACGGCGAGGCGATCGACTATTACCCCTCCAACGCCGCCGACCAGGCTGCGGTCGAAGCCGTCTATGAGACGATGCCGGGCTGGCAGGAAACCACCGCCGGTGCGCGCAGCTGGGCCGAGCTGCCGGCCGCCGCGATCAAGTATATCCGCCGGGTCGAGGAGCTGATCCGCTGCCCGGTGGCGCTGGTTTCTACCAGCCCCGAGCGCGAGGACACGATTCTGGTCCGCGATCCCTTCGCGGACTGAAGACGCGGCAATGCGCTACCCGTCCGGCCAGGGCGGGTAGCGCATCCCCTGCGTCGGGAGCCCTAGTGGGGCTTCTTCTTGCCTTCCTTCTTGGCATCACGCTTGTCTTCGGACGAAGCCGCAGGATCCTGGCTGGGGGAAGCCGGATCGGGCGCGGGCGTGGCCGTGCTGGTATCCGGCGCAGGCGCCGGATTGGCGCTCGGGTCGGGAGCCGGCGCAGGAGCGGGAGTTTCCGTCGGCGGATTGGCCGAGGGGTCCGTGGGCGTGGTGGTCGTCTGGGCGAAAGCCGCGGGGGCGGCCAGCAGCGCCGCGGCGCCGATCAGGGTTTTAAGCAACATAACAGGGCAATCCTCCTTCGGTTTTTGCCGACAACCCTTCGAGCGGTTGCACATGTCTGGATTGTTTCCATACATTTCAGCCAACCCTGCCCTGCACACGGCTGAGCAACGAGGTGAGCCCGTCAAGGGACGGGTCGAAACCGGCGCGCATGCAAATGGCCGGCCGCACCATGGGGTGCGACCGGCCATTTGCCTGGGCCGAAGGGCCCGGCCCCCGGGAAACGAATCAGCCGATCTGGGCGCGATGGAGCAGCTTCTGGTCGGCGAGGACGAGCGCGACCATCGCTTCGACCACCGGCACGCCGCGGATGCCGACGCAGGGATCGTGGCGGCCCTTGGTCAGGATCTCGGTCGCCTCGCCTTCACGCGTGACAGTCTCCACCGGGGTCAGGATCGAGCTGGTAGGCTTGAACGCCACGCGCACCCGCACCGGCTGGCCGGTCGAGATGCCGCCGGCGATGCCGCCGGCATGGTTGGCGAGGAAGTGCGGCTTGCCGTCATTGCCCGGGCGCATCGCATCGGCATTCTGCTCGCCGGTCAGCGCCGCCGCAGCGAAGCCGTCGCCGATCTCGACGCCCTTCACCGCGTTGATCGACATGCACGCCGCCGCCAGCTCGCTGTCGAGCTTGGCATAGAGCGGTGCCCCCCAACCGGCAGGCACCCCGGTCGCCTCGCACGCGACCACCGCGCCCAGCGACGAGCCCGACTTGCGCGCGCCATCGACCAGCGCCTCCCAGCGCTTGGCGGCTTGCGGGTCAGGGCAGAAGAACGGGTTGTTGCCGATCTCGTTCGCGTCGAAATTGGCATAGTCGATCGCGTCGCCGCCGATCGCCTCGACCCAGGCGAGGATCGTCACTTCGGGGATGACCAGCCGCGCGACGGCACCCGCCGCGACCCGGGCCGCGGTCTCGCGCGCCGAGCTGCGCCCGCCACCGCGATAGTCGCGGAAGCCGTATTTCGCGTCATAGGCATAATCGGCATGGCCGGGGCGATAGGCCTTGGCGACTTCCGAATAATCCTTGGAGCGCTGGTCGACATTGTCGATGTGCAGCGCGATCGGCGTGCCGGTCGTGCGCCCTTCGAACACGCCCGAGAGGATGCGGACCTGGTCCGGCTCCTGGCGCTGGGTGGTGAAGCGCGACTGGCCCGGGCGGCGCTTGTCGAGCAAGGGCTGGATGTCTCCCTCGGACAGGTTCAGTCCCGGCGGGCAGCCATCGACCACGGCGCCTAGCGCCGGGCCATGGCTCTCGCCCCAGGTGGTGAAGCGGAAGACGCGTCCGAAGGTGTTGAAGCTCACTCGACCCTGCCCAGTTGCGCGAACGCCGGTGCGTGCGTCGCGGCACCGCGCACCCCGCACGGCATGGCGCCGCCCTGGAGCGGCAGCGCCATCAGATACTCACCGGCATAGGGCGAGGCAAATCCCTGCGCCCATTCGGCCGCGAAGCCGAAGCGCTCGTAATAGCCGGGCTCGCCGAGCACGAAGCACAGCATCGCGCCGGCCGCGCCCAACTGGGCGATCCCGGCCTGGACCAAGGCCTCGCCGACGCCTTGCTGGCGCCAGGCCTTGTCCACCGCGAGCGGCGCCAGCGCGACCGCGGCAATGGCCTTGCCGGCGATCTCCACGTCCATCCGGCTGAACGCGATCATCCCGGCGAGCGCACCGGTCTCCTCGTCGTCCGCCACCAGGGTCAGCACCATGTCGCCGTCGATGCACAGCCGCTGGACCAGCCGCGCCTCGTCCTCCGCCGGGAAGGCGCGGCGCAGCAGCGCATCGATCGCCGCCACGTCCCCGCCGGTCGCGGGGCGCACCACTATGCTCATTGCGCTGCCATAGGGCACGCAGCATCCATCGCTAATTCTATCACTGATTCGGGGGGAGCATAGGTGTGCAAATAAGGGTTCGCACGCTGATCTTCTGTGCCGATAACTGTTCCGTCCGCTCGGTAAGTCGTCCGCGATAAAACCTGATACGATCGCTTGGAGCAGTCGAATTGAACAAGCTGCTTGGTTTCACGCTCAGATCGGGTTTTATCCGCGCTATGATCCAGAACAAACCAGACTGATGGATTTTGATTTGTTCGGTTGCCCGTGTCCCGAACCCTCATCTTCCACACCGTGCCGGTCGTGCTTTCAGCTACCACAGTCCATTCGGAGGTCTGCGCATGCACAGATGGGCCGCTGAAGATGGCAAGCATCCATAACCATACGAAGCGTTTCCTAAATCCCCCCATCTTCCTACCTTGCTTTTAGGAAAGCGCGATGTCCGGTGCGTCCTCGGCCTTCATGCCGATCACGTTGTACCCCGAATCGACGTGGTGGATCTCGCCGGTGACGCCCGACGACAGGTCCGAGAGCATGTAGAGCCCGGCGCCGCCGACATCCTCGATCGTCACGGTGCGGCGGAGCGGTGAGTTCAGCTCGTTCCACTTGAGGATATAGTTGAAGTCGCCGATGCCGCGCGCAGCCAGCGTCTGGATCGGGCCGGCCGAGATGCCGTTGATCCGGATGTTCTCCGGGCCGAGATCGACCGCGAGATACTTCACGCTGGTCTCCAGCGCGGCCTTGGCGACGCCCATCACGTTATAGTGGGGGATCACCTTCTCGGCGCCGTAATAGGTGAGCGTCAGGATCGAGCCGCCCTCCGGCATCATCTCGCGCGCGCGCTTGGCGACGGCGACGAGGCTGTAGGCCGAGATGTTCATCGTCATCAGGAAATTGTCGAGCGTGGTGTCGTAGAATTTCCCGCGCAACTGCGACTTGTCCGAGAAGCCGATGGCGTGGACGAGGAAGTCGATCGTCGGCCACTTCGCCTTGAGCGTGTCGAACGCGGTGTCGAGCGCGTCCATGTCGGCCACGTCGCAATCGATCAGCGTGTCCGAGCCCAGCTGCTCTGCGAGCGGCTTCACGCGCTTCAGCAGCGCATCGCCCTGATAGCTGAACGCCAGCTCGGCACCCTGTTCGGCGAGCTTCTTCGCGATGCCCCAGGCGAGGCTCTTGTCATTGGCGAGGCCCATGATCAGCCCACGCTTGCCCTGCATCAATCCGGTCACGACGCGCTATTCTCCATTCTTCCGCGGTTCCTCTA
>Ga0209564_1001867_pt1 | contig 19033 bp, 17 predicted proteins | sample AraplaCol_mMF_r2_FD_184272 | JGI IMG/M metagenome (GOLD analysis project Ga0209564, IMG submission 184272) | Arabidopsis root microbial communities from North Carolina, USA - plate scrape MF_Col_mMF_r2 (SPAdes) (version 3) | ecosystem: Host-associated > Plants > Roots > Endosphere | place: USA...
TACAGCTACAATACACTACAGGGTTCGTTCTAGGCTACAGGTCTTTCAATGTCTACATATGTTCTTTGCTATCTACAGAAACAAATGTAGGGAAATATTTAATATGTAATACATACAGCAATGGCTGCGGAGAAAAAAACCGTTCATGAAAGATCAACCGGATTAATAATCAACTTTATGCGGCGCTAAAAATTTTTATTCCCCTTACTAAACACTATGATCGCACATCTGCTAAACGGCAGAAGGGCTCAAAGGCGCTTTCTTATGCTGCTCCGGCTCATGCAGTATGATGCCCGTCAAAGCCAGTAAAACAAAAGTTATATTGAATACCAGGTGCTGGTTCCATGTCATGTTCTGCAGCACACCGCCGCAGGAACATGGCACATAATCACTGAACCTTAGGATGGCTACAATGTATGCGGTGAACATGGTCATCAAACTAAACGCTGCGTACAAACCCGTCAGGCACCATTTAGGCACGGTAAGCATCGCTACCACCAGCAGTTCTACTACAGGGATCACCCAGGCCACCCATCCTGCAAATGCGGTAAGCAGTGGAGATTTTCCCAATTCAGTGCTGAAGTTCTCATAATCTACCAGCTTATTTACGCTGGCATAAATGAACAGTATGATGAGCAGATAAGTGATAATATCAACTACCGTTTTCTTCTTCATAAGAGAAAGATTTTAGGTCAGTACAGGGTAAGCAGTATATAAATTTACCAATGATTAAACAACACAACGTTAATCTGCTGTTAATCCCGGCCCCGATCAGGTATTCTCATATTATGATCTGATTAACAATTGCATTAACGACTGATTAAACCCCTAAAAAGAGAAAATAGAGAAATTCGTATTGAGGAATTATATATGCATGTTTTCCGCTTTCTGCGGGCAAAACCGGATCTTGCCATCCGGTTTTGTTATTTATCAGGGCTGCACCAACCATATCTTCTGTATCTTTAGGAGAGTTTGCCTTCCTCCTTTCTATGCAAATACAAGTGATACAGACCGGCCACGACGAGATCCGTGCTTTGCGCATGCAGTTCCTGCATGAAGGCAATTTCCAGTTCACCTATGATAAATGCCATCTCTACGGCTGGGCGGATACTTACCAGTTCCTCGCATACGGCCAGCAGATAGGTTATGGCGCCATATGGGGACAAAGCAAACGGGAGGACAGGGACGCTATTTTCGAATACTATCTGCTACCGCCCTACCGGAGACTGGCAAGCCGGGTTTTTTCCATATTCCACACTGTTACCAATGCGATCTATGTAGAATGCCAAAGTAATGATCTCCTGCTAACATCCATGTTATATGAGTTCACACAGCACGCTGTAGCTGAAGCCATTCTCTTTGAAGATCATTATACAACAACGCTTCATGTACCAGGCGCCAGTTTCCGCAAACCGGTGACTGGCCCGGACGGCTATGACGCCGGCGGGTATGTACTGGAACAGCACGGCCAGGTGGTTGCCGAAGGAGGACTAATGCTGAATTATAATATGCCTTATGCCGATATCTACATGAATGTAAAAGAAGGATTTCGCCAACAGGGATTCGGCAGCCTGATCGTCCAGGAATTAAAGAAAGAAGCATACGAAATGAGCCGGGTACCCGCAGCCCGTTGTAATATCAATAATCAGGCATCAAAAGCAACTTTACTGAAAGCCGGTTTCAGGTGCTGCGGCTTCCGGTTACAGGGAGCATTGAAGAAAGAAGCCTCTTAACCTCAGGTTGTCGGTTTTGTTCTATTTTGAGGATGCAGGCCGCCATAATTTTGGTTTAAAATCAAGGTTATGACTAACACAAACGCAAACACAGAAAAGACAATACTGGTAACAGCAGCAACCGGTAAGACCGGCAGCCGTATCTTCAAAAAGCTCACTGAAATGGGATGGCCTGTACGCAGCGGCTCCCGCTCTGCCAAACCCGGTTTTGACTGGCAGGATAAAAACACCTGGGGCCCGGCGTTACAAAACATTCATACCGTTTATGTATGCTTCCACCCCGACCTTGCCGTTCCCGGCGCCGTAGACATCATCCGTTCCTTCACAGATACCGCCATTAGCCAGGGCATAAAGAAACTGGTACTGCTTTCCGGGCGCGGCGAAACAGAAGCACAAAACTGCGAACAGATAGTAATGAACTCCGGTATCAACTGGTCAATTGTACGCGCCAGCTGGTTCGCTCAGAATTTCAGTGAAGGATATCTGATAGAGCCGATACTCGCTGGTCATGTTGCATTGCCTGCCGGTGATGTAGGCGAACCTTTCGTTGATGTGGATGATATTGCCGATGTAGCAGTAGCCGCATTGACAGATGATAAACATAACGGCCAGCTCTATGAAGTAACAGGTCCCCGCCTGCTGACATTCAAAGATGCCATTGGCGAGATCGCTGAAGCTACCAACAGGCCTATTCAATATCAGCAGATGACTGTCAAAGAATACAGTGAAGCAATTGATGGCTTTGTTCCGGAAGAATTTGTTAATTTCCTGGGCTACCTGTTTACAGAAGTACTGGATGGCAGAAACGAAAAGCTGGCAGATGGTGTGCAAAAGGCCCTGGGCAGAAAACCGACAGACTTCTCTGCCTATGTAAGGAAAACTGCAGCCACCGGTGTATGGAACCCGCAATGAAGAGACCTTGCAGATCTGCTGCAAATAGAAATAATATCATAAACCCGGCCGCAAATGCAAACGCCCGTAAGCATATTGCTTTTGCGATGAACCGGTAAATGGATTATATTTAGATACATGAAAACACTGACGGCATTACTACTCTTCCCAACACTTATTTGGGGAATGGTCTGCAGAGCTCAAACACCGCAGAAGGCAGCTATCAAAGCCGGAGAGCTGTTCTTGTATTATGAACGTACCGGAAAAGGCAAGGCCCTCGTTCTTTTACATGCAGGCCTGCAGGACCATACCATGTGGCAAAGCCAGGTAAAAGCATTGTCTGCCAGCTACGATGTCATAACACCCGATCTTCCCTTCCATGGCCAGACAAAAGGCATTGATACCATATTACTGGCTTCCGAGGCAATTAAAATATTACTGGACAGCCTGCATTTGCAAAAGGTTTCAATTGCCGGCCTTTCTATGGGTGCGGCGATGGCCCTGGATTTCATCATCGCTTATCCCAACCGGGTAGATAAGGCCTTTTTGATCTCCGCCGGCATCAATGGTTTCAATAAGATCCACCCCATTGATTCCATCAGCATGGCCTGGTATCAGCAGTTTACGCAGGCGCTGGACCGGCAGGACACCGTTGGGGCCGCAGTTGAGTTTACGAAAGCATGGGCAAAAGGAATATACCGTAGTGACGATAGCTTAAAAGCGCCGGTATCACAATACGTATACCGCACAACACTGGCCAATCTCCGGCTACATAAAATGGAAAGATGGCCTGTGCTGCAGGAGCATCCTCCGGCTATCGAAAAGCTATCTTCCATACATGTACCGGTACTCATTATAGATGGCGATAAAGACCTTCCTTATATAACAGTGTCCTCAGCATATCTTGAAAAAAACATTCCCGGAGCCAGGCGTGTAGTGATGAAAAATGTAGCACATATGCTGAATATGGAAAGGCCTGCGGAGCTGAATAAGCTGATGATCGATTTTTTAAAGAGCAGGTAATTTCCCCAACTACCCCTTTAAAAATTCTTCTATCATTACCACCGTTAACATCGGTATTTTGCTCTGCGGATTTGGTGAACATACCTCTCCTAAACATTCCCCATGTACCCCGGGCAAAATAGCAAGTCTTGCCCTTTGTAAAGTATGATACAGTTCCAATGCGTGCTCCGGCCGCACCACATCCATATCACTGTTAATAACCAATGCAGGCACTTTTATGGATTTAATGGCCGTTTCGCTGATGTCCTTAAACCCCTTCATCCTGGCCACATCACGATCAAACATGGCCTGTAAGCCTTTGGGATCCGGGTTAGCTTTAAAATAAGCTTCCTCCAGCGGCTTCGGCATATGCTCCAGGCTCGCATGGTCAAAACCGTCAAAGAAGCCGGCTATCATACCATCCCGCTTATAAACGGCTGCCACTAACACCAGCTTGTTTACCAGCTGCGGATGACGGATAGCGATCTGCAGACAGGTAGTTCCGCCATTACTGAAACCCATAAAATCTGCCTTTTCAATTTTAAGCTGTTGCAATAAGGCGGCCACATCATCGGCATCCTGTTCAAAACTTAAGGGGCGGTCTATATCCAGGGTATGCCCGTGCGCCTGCAGCTCAACTGCGATCACCTGGTGCGATCTGGCAAACTCCGGAAGGGTGCGTCCGTAAGTAGATTCAATCGTAGAGCCACCTCCATGCAGCAATACCAACGGGCTACCATTACCATGGATCTCGTAGTACAATTTTAAACCGTTCACGTCGGCATAATGGCCTGTTTGTTTGTGCTGTGCGTTCATTTGCAAATGTGTTATTATCAACAAGAATATAATGATGAGAGACCGGCGTTGCATAAATTCTCATTTTATGGTGAACAAACTTACGCCGGAAGCTTTACACCAAAGGGGTGTAATTACGCCAATTGATAGGGGTAACTGCGTCAATCATATTGGCGTAAAATCAACCCGCTTTTGTCCATTTCGCCCCTCCCCGGGTCATCTATATCAACGTACATTTGAACTATGAAAAATCACGCAGCATTCATTACCGTAGAAACGCTCGTAAATGCCCCCATAGACGAGGTTTGGGCGTACTGGACAGATCCCGAGCACATTAAACAGTGGAACAGCCCATCTGTTGACTGGCATACACCTTATGCAGAAAATGATGTAAGGACCGGCGGTAAATTTCTTTTTGTAATGAAGACAAAAGATGGCGGCAGTGGCTTTGATTTTAAAGGTACCTATGACGAGGTATCCTTTCACGAAAAAATCAGCTATACCACAACAGACGGCAGAAAGGCCACTAACTTGTTTATCGCCACTCCGGCGGGGATCAGGATTACCGAAACCTTTGAACCTAACCAGGATGATCCGGCAGAATTGCAGCGGGATTTTGTGGCAGGGGTGCTAATGACCTTTAAAACCTATGTGGAGAGTAAGGTTTAAAGTTCAACTGCTCTAAGGTCAAGCTGCAGCACATTTAAATCTTTCTCTAAACCATTCTCCCTGCAGAAATCGGTCAGCTGCTGCAACCGCCGTTTATTATTATACCTGAAGTTCCAGAATAACTTCTTCTGACATTCTGCACACAGGCGGTTGGGCGATTGACCCGTCTCATGCAGAGTATTACTGCCATTCATCACACACTTTGCAGCCGTGCAATGGTTAAATGCCATCATATGCCCAATCTCATGAGAGAAAATGTTCATCATCCTGCTTAGGCACAGCCTAAAATTTGCAGTATCCAACCGTTTGTTCTGTAATCTATAAATAGAACTGACCCCAATTCTTTTTACATAAGAGGCGAGCCCAAATACATAATTCCAGCTTTCCTTAGGATACAGATCCTTTGCACTTATACCCATTAATGCAATGCCATCCGCAGGTGTCTTGTCTTTCAGCAAAGAATCCAGTACATAAGGCGCCAGCAATTGTATATTATCCTCCTCTCTCTCCCTGGTAGCTGATGCGGGCACAATATCATCTGAAACGGTCTTTAACAGCACTGTTTTTTGCTGAAAGAAGATCTCCAGGTAAGTTCTTGTGAGTAGTATCGCCTTTTCCTGCATGGGCGTAAAATCTCCGATAGGCAGTAAATAAATTACAGATCTGGCAGCGCTTGGTCTTACCGGTTTTGCCTCCTTGTACTGTTCAAAAGTTTGTCCTTTCTCTTTGTGCACAAAAAGCCATTCCCCTTTCCTGGGCGCACCAAGTTGAACATCGTTCTTACTAATAGCCTCAAAGTATCCTGATTGTGATCGTATTACAGGGTCGTTTTCTTTGCTTCCGGTACAGGATAAAAGGAAAGTTGTTGCAATAAAAATAAAGGTCCTCATAACTTGGGGTAAAAATACCGGATTTCAGCCCTCCTTGCCAAACCAAGCTCATTTTTTAATTAATTATTGTTTTACGATAATTAATTATTATGTTTGCATCATAAATCAGCATATAATGGCCTTGGTAAAAACCGTCTCGAAACTACTGTTTTACATTAGCAGGATACTTGCCTTTGCCTATCTGGGCACTACCCTGTACGCGCTTATCTGTATATTATTCCACTGGAATACAAGCCCCTACGGGGAAGGAAAATATCTTCATATTAATTATCCTTTTACCCAACAACCATTCCTTAACATTGACGATAACTACCCATATATCATTTTCTCTTTCCTGATGCCCTTAGGCCTGTATGGAGCATTTTTCTGGTGGGCATCCAACGTGTTTAAGGTATTTTTTCAAAGCAAATTGTTTACGCAGCAGAACATTGTACACCTGCGAAGATTCTATCTGCTCAATCTGACAGTACCCATTACTGCAACCGCATTATCAAGCTTTTTTGTACCGGTAGAAGGGGCAGTTTGGGCACTGGTAACAGTGCATTTTGTGCTGGGAGCCTTTGCTTATTTCCTTGCCGCGATATTCCAGCAGGGACTGCATTTACAACGTGAACAAGATCTAATTATCTGAGTATGCCAATTATTGTAAACATCGATGTAATGCTCGCCAGGCGTAAAATGCAAAGCAAAGAATTGGCAGAAAAGCTTGGAATTACACCTGCCAACTTATCTATACTTAAAACCGGCAAGGCCAAAGGCGTACGCTTTGATACGCTGGAGACCATCTGCAAAATTCTGGAATGCCAGCCCGGCGATATTCTAGAATACAGAGAAGAGTAAGGAACCACAGCGCATTAAGGTAACCCACAAAAAAAAAGCGATGCATGTCACCGCATGAAATTGTATTGTCTAAACGCTACCCAAATGAATAATATATCCATTCATCAACTCTCGCTGAGATACAAGAACGGCGCACAGGCGCTCAACAATATCTCCCTGGAAATCAGTAACGGAATGTTTGGTCTTTTAGGCCCGAACGGAGCCGGGAAGTCTTCATTGATGAAGACAATCGTAGGCCTGCAAAAACCTACGGAGGGAAGCATCCTGTTTAATGGTACGGACATTGTCCGGCACCCTGCATTCATCAAAAAACAGCTTGGTTTCCTGCCGCAGGATTTCGGAGTGTATCCCAAAATTTCCGCCTACCTCCTGCTACATCACCTGGCCCTGTTAAAAGGCATTGACAGCGCCGCTGAACGGGAAGAGCAGATCCTGAATCTGCTGGGAAAAGTAAACCTGTCTGATTGCAGGAACAAAGAGGTACATACTTTCTCCGGCGGCATGAAACAACGCTTTGGTATTGCGCAGGCCCTGCTGGGCAATCCGAAAGTCATTATTGTAGACGAGCCTACTGCCGGCCTCGACCCCGAAGAAAGGAACCGCTTCAATACCTTACTAAGCGAGATCAGCGAGGAGATTATCGTCATACTTTCCACCCACCTGGTGGAAGATGTACGTAACCTCTGCTCTCAGGTGGCCATCATAAAAGATGGTTGTGTACAGGCAGCAGGCAGGCCATCAGAAATGGTTGCTGCACTAAAAGGTAAAATATGGACCAGGCAGATCTCCCGTTCAGAATGGGCAGATTGCCAGTCCCAACACCGGGTGCTCAATCGCCTGCTCATAGAAAAAACAATGCACGTTGCTATATATGGAAATGAGCAGCCACAGGGATTCCAGGAAACAACGCCCACATTGGAGCATGTTTATTTTCACACCTTATACCAGCAGTAACCATGATGAATATTTTCCTGTTCGATATCAGGAGCTATGCAAGCGGCATATTCATTTACATTGCACTCCTGTCTCTTTTGATTATTGGCCTCTTTACCGGAAATCAATTTAACCTGTCTGCCGGGAATGGCGTCTATCTGAATTCTCCCTACACAATTGGTTTCATGCTAGGCATGTTAAGCCTGCTGATCATTTTTCTCGCCACTATTTTCTCCAGCCAGCTGTTGTTTAAAGAATGGGATACCAGATTTGATCTGATCATCTTCTCAACTTCCATTGCAAAAAGAGATTTTGCAGCAGGACGGTTTCTCTCTGTGTTTATGCTGACGTTCACCAGCTTTTTACTGATGGTCACAGGATTTGCCATCGGACAGCACATGAGACCCGGCCAGGAAATACGGTCCGGGATCAATATAGTGCATTACCTGTACCCGGTACTTGTTTTCGGAGTGTCTAACAGCCTGCTTACCTGCAGTATACTGTATTTCATTGCCTGGTCCACCCGGAAAAAATTACTGGTAGCCGTAGGGGGACTCCTGTTATATGTATTATATATGGTGTTGCTGTTATTCACCAACTCTCCATTCATGGCAGGCAGCCTGCCTCAATCCATAGAAGCACAGCGGATATCCGCCCTTGCCGACCCTTTCGGTATCTCTGCTTACTTTCTGAACAGCAGGGATTTTACGGTACAGGAACGGAATACAATCATGGTGCCGCTGTCAGGTTACTTCCTGCTCAACAGGTTGATACTGCTGGGACTCTCAGCATTGTTTATCTTATCCGGTTACAGATTTTTTCCCTTCTCCGAAAAAAAGCAAAGATCAGCAGAGAGAAAAGCGGTAAATCCAATTGAAAAAGAAATATACCAGGACGGTAGCCTATATGTCTACGCCAATACCAGGTTCAATTTCCTTACAAAATGGAAATCGATACGTTCCTTTGTCCGCACTGATCTCACCTACATTTTCAAAAGTATTGCCCTGGCGGTAACTTCTATACTGCTGCTGTTCTATGTTGGGATGGAGATGTATGCAGAAATCGAAAAAGGGATCCGCTTACCCGAAAAGTACGCCAGCTCCGGATTGATGGCCACCACCATCTCTGAGAATTTCCATTTCTTTGGATTGCTATTAAGCGCTTATTTCATAAACGATATTAGCTGGAGAAGCAAAGGCGCAGGATTTTCAATGTTGGAAAACACCACCTTTTACGCAACATCCAAATTAATTGGACATTGGCTAAGTGCAGGCATCCTGCTCCTGTACTTTACCGTACTGCTCATTCTGCAGGGATTAGTGTTTCAATGCTTTTACAATTATCCCATTATAGATGCCAACGCTTACCGGGGCGCCATTGTATTTAATACATTTCCGTTATTGCTCTTTAGCGGTTTCCTGCTGCTGATTAACGATTGGAGCAAGACCAGGTATATTGCCCTTGCCTTCTCCCTCCTTGCAGCATTGCTGGCCTCCGGACCGGTATCAAAAAAGCTGCTGCCCCTGCCGCTGCTCCGTATCTTCTCCGGCTACACAGGCCCCTATAGTGATTTCAACGGCTACGGTATATACCTGCCATCCTTCCTGCAAAAATGGATGTTCGGAGTATGTATAATAGGGATACTTTGGCTCCTTCATGACATCATAAAGAACCTCCGCGTAACGCTGGCGGGGCTGATATGTGCAGCTGTGCTTGCCATTAGCGGATTATTCCCCGGAAAAGCCTTCTTACAGGGATATGCACCCCAAAGTAGGCAGATGCAGTTAAATGCCGCAGCACAATATGAACATAAGTACCGCAAATACCAACATTTACCTCAACCCACTATTACAGACGTAAAGACCCGGATCGATCTTTACCCCAACCAAAATGCTTATTCCGTTGAAGGCACTTACCTTATAAAAAACCTGTCCGGCGAACCAATTAATAAAATTTTAGTTGGTTTTAATGAAGACTTCAGGATCTTACAGGCCGGATATTCTTCAACACAGGAGACAATAAAAATAGATTCACCTATTACAGAACTTGTTTTAAAGCATCCTTTAGGTCCCAACGACAGCGCCAAAATCCATTTTAAAATGTCTTATCACTGGTTAGCATTGAACGGTCACCAGCCATTTAACGCTATTATAGAAAATGGTTCTTTCATGCGTATCAGCCGGTATTATCCTCAGCTGGGCTACCAGGCTCAAAGCGAGATAGCAGACAGCGTGCAGCGAAAAGCATTTGCATTGGGAGCAGCCACACAAAGCAAAAAACTGGATGATCCCAGGTCCCGGGTGAATGATTTTATTCAGCTGGATATGCTGATCTTAACCACACCCGATCAAACGGCCGTAGGAACAGGAGAGCTTGTAAATCACTGGAAAGAAAATAACAGGAACTATTTTCACTACAAAACAAATACAGCCATTCCCTTCCGCTTTGCCCTGTCTTCTGCTACCTACAACATAAAGAGCACGGTGCATAATGGGATCAGGATCAATGTTCTTTTCAATGCCAAACATCCGGAGAATGTGGACCATCTGATCAATAATGCCAAACTGACACTGGATTACTGCAGGAATAACTTCGGTCCTTATCCGTTTAAATCTGTCACCTTTGCCGAAATATCTTCCTTCACCAGGGGTTTTGCGGCCACGGTCTATCCTGCTGCTATATTTATGACTGAAGACATGATCTTCCATGCCAACATTAAAGCAGACAAACAACAGGATGTGATCAACGAACTGGCCGGTCACGAATTATCTCATTTATGGTGGGGCAATAATCAAATATCGCCCGATGACAGGGAAGGAGCACCTATGCTTACAGAAACACTGGCCATGTATACAGAAATGATGTTGTATAAAAAGATGCATGGCAGGAAACAAATGATGGATCGCGTAAAAGTGCACCAGCAGATCTATGATGAGCAAAAAGGATTTTCCGTACCCCAACCCCTGTATATGGTCACTGATGAAAATACACATATCAGCTATTCAAAAGGCGCTGTTGCAATGGTACAGCTTAGTGAGCTTATCGGGGAAGAAAAAGTAAACAGGGCGCTGCGCAATTTCCTGCAATCATATAAGTACCCGAATCCGATACCTGTTACAACAGATCTGATAGATGAGTTCCTGAAAATAAGTGAGCCAAAGCATCATGCTATCATAAAAAAACTATTTATGAGCATTTAATAAAGAGTTCTTATAAAAACTGCAGCGGCTTCTTTCCCCCTGCCGCTGCAGTTACTATCTCCTGTATGCGCTTTTGCCTGGTATCACTACGCTGCGCCATCACGATCCACTGTAGCAAGCGTTTTTTATCGCTGCGGCTAAGGGCCGTAAAGAAGGTATTCGCCACAGGCTTTTTCTTCAGCTCCTTTTCAAGGTCGGGAGGAATGATGAGGGCTTCCACCTCATCCAGTATGGACCAGTAGCCATTGGCCTTGGCAATGGTTATACTTTCCATTCCGGGGGGCTCCATGCGGCCTTCCTTGATAAAGCCGGCAACTTTATCCTTGTTGATCTTACTCCAAACGCTTTTAGGCTTTCGCCTGCAGAATGATTGCAGGAAGTACTCGTCATCCAGCGGGCGGGTGGTGCCATCTATCCAGCCATAACACAAAGCTTCATCTACTGCTTCGCTCCGGCTAAGGGTATACCTGGCAGCATCTTTCTTTGATACTACCACCCATATTGTCTCATCACTTTGGTAATGCTTTGCCAGCCATGTGCGCCAGGCTTTCGGGTTTTCGGGAGCGAGGGTTTTTATTTCCTTTGCCATTTGTTTCTAGTTATGATTGCTAAAACAAAGATCCTATAGGAAAGTGACAACCCTGTGTCAGCAGCTTACTCAAATTAATATATTTTTTAATCAGTGTTTGTTTATCCCATAGATTCCCTTAAACTTGTGAAGCCATTTTGTACCACTATACCCGCTTTTAAAACCCATATCTGCCTTTATCTTCAATTGAATCCTATAAAATCCATTAAAATTTAAAGCCCATGACAAAGAAATGTAGTATGCTAACTGCCATTTTGCTAATGGTATTCCTCAATTTAACCTATGCACAAAATTTCAATTATGCAGAAGCCTTACAAAAATCAATGTTCTTCTATGAATGCCAGCGATCGGGGCAGCTTCCACCGGATAACCGGGTTAGCTGGCGCGCCAACTCAGCCATGAATGATGGCAACGATGCAGGCCATAACCTGACAGGGGGCTGGTATGATGCAGGAGATCATGTTAAGTTCAATTTTCCGATGGCCTTCTCTGCCACCATGCTGGCATGGGGCGCCATAGATTTTGCCGGAGGGTATAATGCTTCAGGACAAATGAAATACCTGAAGAGTAACCTTCGCTTTGTAAACGATTATTTCATACGCTGCCATACCGCTCCCAACGAATTATACGGGCAGGTAGGCAATGGTGGCACCGATCATGCCTGGTGGGGGGCAGCAGAAGTAATGGCCATGTCCCGTCCCGCCTACAAGATCGATCAAACGCATCCCGGCTCAGACCTCGCTGCCGAAACTGCTGCAGCCATGGCGGCCGCCAGCATGGTGTTTAAAACAGACGATCCGTCCTACAGTTCCACCCTGCTGAGCCATGCCATACAGCTGTACAATTTTGCAGACACTTACCGCGGCAAATATTCTGACGCTATCACTGATGCTGCAGGATACTATCAATCATTCAGCGGTTACAATGATGAGCTGGTATGGGGCGCCATATGGCTGTACCGCGCTACCGGCGACGCCGCCTGGCTGGCAAAAGCGGAAAGTTATTATGCCAACCTCTCTTCAGAGCCACAGAGCACGATCAAATCTTTTAAATGGGGCCTCGCCTGGGATGATAAATCATACGGATGTTACGCCCTGCTGGCAAAGCTCACAGGTAAAGCCCAGTATAAAGAAGATATAGAACGCCACCTTGACTACTGGACTGATGGCTACAACGGACAGCGAATCACTTATACTCCCGGTGGCCTGGCCTTCCTGGATGTATGGGGCGCATTGAGATATGCGATCAATACCAGTTTCCTGGCCACCTATTACAAGAATGCGGCCACAACAACCGCTAAAGGAACGAAGTATTATAATTTCGCAGTACGGCAGATGAATTATGCGCTGGGCGCTAATCCCCGTAACAGCAGCTACGTATGCGGTTTTGGCGCTAATCCTCCGGTTAACCCGCATCATCGCACAGCACACGGATGCTGGTCCAATAATCTGAATGGCCCGCCCACTGCAACAAGACATATCCTGTATGGCGCACTGGTAGGCGGCCCGGGAAATAACGATGCTTATACGGATGATCGTTCCAATTATGTAAACAATGAAGTAGCCTGCGATTATAACGCCGGCTTTTCAGGGTTGCTTGCCAAATTTGTTGAAGATAACGGAGGAACACCACTGGCCAATTTCCCTGTGGCTGAAACACCCAGCGGCGAGTTCCTGATCGAAGCAAGGCTTAACGGCTCCGGCAACACCTATACTGAATGGTCCGTATGGGTGAACAATCATACTGCCTGGCCCGCACGCATTGCTTCAAAGCATGCTTTCCGGCTGTTCATTGATATTTCAGAAGGACTAAGCACCGGCTATACTCCGGCCAGCTATGTTGTATCATCCAACAATGCCGATGTTACTTTTACGCAGCTGATTCCCTGGGACGCAGCCCGGAATATTTACTACACGGAAGTAACTTTCAACTCCGGCATCAGGATCTGGCCGGGCGGACAGGGAGAGTCCAGGAAAGAATCGCAGATCCGCATACGCCTTCCTTATGAAGCGAGTGCATCTGCATGGAATCCTTCCAACGACTGGTCTTCAACAGGTGTCGATGGAACACTTAAGGAAGTATCCAATATTCCGCTTTATGTAGATAATGTGCTGGTATATGGCAATACACCAGCACAAGGTCAGGTGGTAGCCGTTACAGGTGTAAGTGTAAGTCCTGCAACCGGTTCTCTTAATATCAACAATACCTTGCAGCTCACCGCTACTGTAGCACCTGCTAATGCCACCAATAAGAATGTGAGCTGGAGCTCAAGTGCTCCTGCCATTGCTACAGTAAGCAACACCGGGCTTGTAAGCGCACTGGCCCAGGGTACAGCCAGCATCACTGCCACTACAGCAGACGGCGGTTTTACTGCCAGCAGCAGCATTACCGTTACCGGCGTGGTAGTGCCCAAACAATATAATATCACCACAGCGGTAAGCGGCTCCGGGTCTGTTACACTCAATCCTGCCGGCGGCACTTATCCCGAAGGAACACAGGTTACCGTTACGGCTGTTCCCGCAACCGGGTATAAGTTCAGTACCTGGAGCGGAGCAGTATCTGATACCATCAATCCTGTTACGATAACCGTAAATGCTAATAAAGCCATCACTGCAAACTTTACTCCGGTCAGCAACCAGGGCAACTGTAACAACCCTTCTCCGATAACACTTCCATTCAAAAAAGATGGCGCAGGAGAGTTCTGCTTCGTTATATCGGGTAATATTTCTTACATCAATTCCTGGAACCTGGGCCTGCTGGAGATCAATGGAGTTAACTATACGAACACCTGGTCTAACAGCCTTCCGGCCAGGGTGAACGGCAATTATTATGTGCATTATGTTGGCCAGTATGGATGGTCCCATTTCGAGGCAGCAGGAACTGAGGCTGCAGCCAGAATTGCCCCTGCAGGCAGCACGGCGGCAGAAAAGCTTTCCGGCGTCATTTATCCTAACCCTGTTACACAAAACAGTTTTACTATTCGTGTATCTGATCCGGCTATTACGGATGTAATAGTAACACTTACAGATATGTCTGGAAGGGTAATATTGAAGCAATCTGCAAAAGCGAATACAAATTTCACTATCAGTCCATCTGTTCCTCCTGGCATCTATCATGTTGATGTGAGCAGCAAGAATAAGAAAGTGATCAACACAAAGTTGATGGTACAGTAATCTTTAGCCGTCCGCCTGCCGGAAAATAAGACGGGACGGCTTTAGTTACAGCCGTCCCGTTTTCAGGCACAACATCAGGTATTGCTCATTGCGCTCAATCCGGAGGAGGCGCAGGATAGGTGCGCAGCCCGTCAAAAGGATTAGTTTCCCCTACCAGGCGATTGGTACCGCCGGCCTCCGCGTCAGAGAAAGGAGTATGTGCTATCCTTTTGATCAGCATCTTCTGGTATTTCCACGCAGCCAGCTGACCCGCCCATGCATTATATGGGTCTACAAGCCAGGGGCGGTCATTATCCGCCGGGGATGGAAATAAAAGACCTATGTTCCATCTGCCAGGTACATCCGGCACATAATGCCTGCTTACCTGTATCATTTCACCGTCCACATAGAACTCTACCCTGTCTGCATACCAGTCAAACCTGAATTCATGGAAGGCTCCGTCCCATACATTTTTACCAATGCTTGTCAGCATGGTCACGAATTCGTCTTCGGCCCAGGCGCCCTCGCCACTCCCATTCTCACCTATCCAGGTGCTGTACCTGATGTTATCTTTCCGCGGCTGGTTCAGTTGTTGTACCTCATTACTTATTTTGGTCCAGCTTGACAGCTGTTCCGGCGCTGCCGGGTTGTTCAGCTGCCATGTGCCAATGTTCGCCGGGTCCTCGTCTTCTGCCACAGCTACTTTCAGGCCTGCCCATGCTACTACATAGTTAGACGAAAGCATGTCACCAAAACTGTAAAAAGTGCGGGAGGCGTTGTAGCTGGGTAATTCCATATCGATCTCGTTCTTGTCTACGATATAGTAGTTCCCGTTATACTGGTCGCCCCGGATCTGTAAACCCCGTGCCAGCAATTGCTCAAAGCGCGGATCCTGTGGCTGCACCTTGGAATAATTAGATACCCAGAATGCAGGGGCAACGCCTATTTCATCGGGCAGCCGCGCTTCTACAACGTACCGGCCGTAACCATAGTAATCTTTAGAGGAGATCATGGCGCCTACCCTCGTGATCCAGGGAAGTGGTGTGGATGGATCTTCCGCCAGATCATGGTATTTGGGGGTACCATCCTGCTTAAATCCCTGTGAGCGGCCATCATAGAAATCTCCATGGGCTTCAAAGGCCAGCAGGCCATTCTGCATGTAAACATGTTTGTGGGATACGCCACCATCAGCGCCGTCCGAACCTTTTGCCACGAAATAATATAAGCCTCTGAAATAATACGGCGCTTCGCCATCCGGGCTGGTAAAATCAATGTCTACAGGCTCCAGCATTTTTGCCTTAGGCAGAATATTAACTTCTACACGGTTGCTTGTACCAGCACTGTCTTCAACATAGAACCATTTACGGCCTGTAGGCGCATCCGGAGGAAGGGTCCAGACGATACGGCCATTTTCTATACTGATCATGTTTTTCGCCGGGATATTGTATTTGTTGTTCTGGTTATAATATTCTGCCAGTACGCCAACAGGATAAGGAGGCTGCAGGTATTTGGCAGCAATACTATTATCCACGTTTGCAGTAGTGTAGTATAATCTGCTGAGAACCGCGCCTGTGGAGCCGACAGACACACCTCCAAAGAGCTGGCCAACAACCGGTGCACCGGCTGCAGTAAATGCGCCCGTAAATGTATTAGAGGAGTTCAGCCACATCCGGGAAGTAGTGATATCACTGGGACGGAAAACCAGTACCTGGTTCCATGCGTCGGTGTTGATTGTATTAGTGCTGATGATCTCCTGAAAACCAGCGCCTCTATTGTGACGCCAATGCAGTTTTTTGGTATCGCAGTTAACATACAGCTCTACGCCATCTCCATTCGGAAATGAGGAAAAGGAAAGCAGATACCATGGGCCCGTAGCGGGCAGATCTGCAGCCGCTACATAAAAATGCAATCCTAATGCATACTGCGTATTTATACCGGACGCGAATGTTTCATCCATATTGAGCAGTACCCCGCTTCCTGCAGCCTTCAGATGAATGCCAGACAGGTCGGCTCTTTTTGCCCATTCGCATTCTCCAATCAAATTTGCTTCATAGTTAGTACCCATCCAGTCTGTACGTGTGTATTGCAGGCTGTAATAAGTGCCTGATGTAGGCGGCAACATGTTAGTTCTGAACATGCGCATCGGATCTTCATATACCAGCTCCGAATCCGGATAATATGATTTTGGGAGCGACTCGGTTCGAAATGCTTCGGGAGTTATAAACTCCTTATCAAAGCTTCCACCGGCGGGATCATTATTCTGAAAGCGGAAGATATAGCTGATTCCTTCGTTCAGGTCTTTGATCACCGGCGGATTGAGTATGGTGCCGTCAGTATATACCTGCAGATCATCCGCAATAGTAGTATAGCTGCTCTCTTCGTCCGCATCACTTTTGCGTCTGATGCGCAATGTCATCAGCTGCAGTTGTGACGCTGCTTTGCCGGGTTCCCAGTCTATCTTTTTGAGGTCAATATTCATTTCATATAATTTAATAGGATGACTAAACAAAAGCGTCCATCTCAACACCGGCAATTACACCAGGATTGTTTGATATACCTTTCGTCATGTATAATCTGAACCAGCTGTTAGCACCTTGGTCAAATTTTTCATATACTTCTCCGCCGCCTTCTACAGCAGGGCAGATCACCTGGGTGCCTGGCAAGGCATCCGGATATGCAGCGTTCAGTGCTGCATCCGTCAGCGGCGACAATACATCCGGCCTTCTTATTTTCTGCCCGGCGGCCACCAGTTCCTCCACCTGCTGATACAGGATCAGGTATGCTTCCAGATCGGCCTTGTTGTCCAGCAGGCTGCGAAGCCCGGCTATACTGTCGATGTCTACTTTGTCTTCAGACTTATGCACAAAGCTGTCAATCCAGTCCCAGAACTGGTCCTGCGTAGGATACTTTCCCGTTTGGAACCAGCTTTTCAAATTATTGCGTTCGCGTATTGCCATGTTATTATAATTTCATTATCCAGAGGGTAACAATGTATGGTGGGCGGTTCTCATGCGCCTCGCCTGATCCGGTGTAGTTTGTATCAAAAGTCCGCCAGAACTGAGAAGAATCCCTGTTGGAGTGGATGTAATAATAGTTGTCCGTTCTGTCTCCGGAGCCGTCCGGGTTTCCGCGTGCGGATACCCGTGTAGAGCCGGTGTGCATGTGGGGCGGCATCTGTCCTTGGCTCAATGCCACCGATTCCTGTCCGCCGGTGTTGCCTATGGAATTGTATTCCCACCTGGATGGATCATATCCTATAGGAAACCTGCTGCCTCTGTTACGTGTACCGTTGTTGCCATTACAGATAGCCCAGCCGGCTCTTTCATTCCTTCCCAGACCTGAGCCATCAAAGTTTGCAGCGAGGTAATCCGGGCCGCAATCCAGCTCAATGATATCACCTCTCTTCCACACCTGCAGCACTTGCTGCGTAAGGCGGGCGTCCAGTGCAGCTATCACCCCTTTCAGGCCTGTCAATGTTTCAATACGCTGCAGATCGGTGTAAGGAATACCGCCGGCTGCAAACCTTGCCTTGCGGGTAAAATAAACGGTGCGGCTCATCTGGTCCGCAAAAAGCCGGTCTTCCGTTATTTCTTCAATGATCCAGGTGGATTGTTTGGGGCCGCCTGTAAAGGGAAGCAATTCGCCGTTATAGCTGATCCAGCCATTGGCCACCGTGTTACCGGTTTCCTCCATGCCCGACACTATTACTGCGTTGCCTACCAGCCTGGCCAGCCCTCCCAGTGCATCCCGGTACGACTGCTGCATGAAGTCCAGCGTGTACTGGGTCATCGGGAACCCGCCGAGGTTTGTAAGTTGTTCTACTTTGTTCATACTTTTTGAATTTTATAGCGCTTGCCGGCCAGTTTATAATTGTCGATCAAGGCTGTCATTTCATTTTCATTATAGGTCAGATCTGCTGGCACCAGCACAAAGAAATCGACCGAGTCACTGCCTATTTCAAAATCTGTAAACAGGTACACCGGCTTGTTCTCTGTTTCCTGGTAGATGTATACCGGTTTGAGCTCCTGTTCCTGGTAGATATATTCCGGCTCATAGACTAAGGCATCTTTAACCTGGATCCTTCGTCCGGAGATATCATACCGGTCATTCAGCAGTCTTTCCATGTATACCACCTGTGGTGTGATGTACAGCCGGTAAAGGTTAGCGTCTCTGTTGCGCCTGAACTGCTGGTACAGGTAGTTTACCGGGTTTGTTAAGGCCTGCAGCCAGGCCACATGTCTTACTTTTCTCAGTCTTGGCGGCAATAAGAGCCTGACCAGTTTGGGGAGATCTACCTCGAATAATTTACTCATATGATTGCGCTTTGTGGGGTGTAGGA
>Ga0209564_1001872_pt1 | contig 18976 bp, 16 predicted proteins | sample AraplaCol_mMF_r2_FD_184272 | JGI IMG/M metagenome (GOLD analysis project Ga0209564, IMG submission 184272) | Arabidopsis root microbial communities from North Carolina, USA - plate scrape MF_Col_mMF_r2 (SPAdes) (version 3) | ecosystem: Host-associated > Plants > Roots > Endosphere | place: USA...
GTCCAGACAGAAAACGTCGTTGCCGACTTCGGCAAGACATGCGCCCGTGACGAGACCTACGTAACCCGTGCCGATAATGGTGATTTTCATACGCGCCTGGCGATTCCTTGCGTCCAATGCGACCGGGTGCGCAGAGGCACGCCGCTCGCCAAAGTGCCGCGCCTCGGCGCGCGCAATCCAGTTGGGCTTTGCTTCGCCTCGGTTGCCCGTGCGACGCACAAGGGGGCGGACCGACTTCGCGACCCGCTCCCAAAGACCCGCCAGCATACGAACCCACCCACCCCGCGTCCCGCCAATACCCGAACCGTTTTCGCCAACCCCCATCTCAAATTCAAGCCCCGACCTCGCCCACCCCAACCACGTTCCCAACAAAAACACAACCAGGAGGAACTCTGAGAGATAATGTCGGTCCACATGGGGTCGTGCGGCGATTCCACGTCCGGCCCCTATGCTGCGAAACCGCATAGAAACCGCCACGAAGCAACGCCGCGCCACCGCGCCAAAGCCCTCCCACGCACATCGCAGGGACCGCGACCAGCGCAACAGCCACACAGCAACACCCCAAATTCCAGCCTCACCGAGCCTGCGCTGCGCGTCACCCGCGCACCGTCTCGCGGAGGCGTTTTCGCCCAAAAAACCGCATGCAGACATCCAAAAACCGTCTGATCGAACTGGACTTCTTCCGGGGGCTAGTTCTTGTATTTATCGTCGTCGACCACATCGGCGGCAGCATCCTGTCGCGCGCGACGCTGCACGCGTACGCGCTGTGCGACGCGGCCGAAGTCTTCGTCTTCCTCGGTGGATTCGCGACGGCCACGGCTTACGCTTCGCTTGCGAAACGCCACACGGAAGCCGACGCACGCAACCGCTTCTTCAAGCGTTCGCTCGAGCTGTATAGGGCGTTTCTGATTACAGCCGTTCTGATGCTGCTCGTAAGCGCCGTGATGAGCGCATTCAGCATCGACGCGCCCAACATGGCCACGACCGATCTCGACGACATGATGGACACGCCCACTGCGGTCCTGCGCGACATCCTGCTGTTCCGTCGCCAGCCGTACCTGGCGTCGGTACTGCCCATGTACGCGTTTTTCGCGTTTGCCGTGCCCGCCATCCTGCCGCTCGCGCGCAGCAAGCCGTGGCTGCTGCTGGCGGGCAGCCTCGCCGTGTGGTCGATTGCGCCGTCGTTGCTCCCCCATCTCCCTGTCGCGGAAGACGCGCAGTGGGACTTCAACCCCTTCGCGTGGCAGTTGATGTTCGTGCTCGGTGTGATCGCGCAGACGCAACCCGTCTATCAGCGCGCGAGTGCGCACCGCCACGGGTGGCTATTGACAGTGTTCGCCTGCGGCATCGTCGCAGCTGCCGCCTGGTTCAAGCTGTTCGTGGAAGTGGGGCCGCTGGACAGCAGCCTGAAACAGAATCTGTCGTGGCTGCGCACCGTCAATTTCCTCGCGATCGCATGGCTCGTCGCGAATATGGTGCGCATCGGCTGGGCGCGAGCGCTGGCTCAACGCCTGCCGTGGATAGGACTTGTCGGGCGCAAGGGCCTCTTGTGCTTCGTCGCGGGGACAGTGATCTCGCTGGTCGTCGACTCGCTGCTCTACACAGCCACCGACGGCTATCTGAACGTACCGCTCGGTCTCGTCGCAGATGCCGTCGCGATCGGCTCGCTGTTCGCCGTCGCTAAAGTATCGGTACCGATCTCGCGCGTGCTGACGCTGCGCCTGCGCGGCTCGGGCCCCGCCTGAGATCGGCGATCAGCCCGTCACGCGAGCCACGCCAAACTCAACGCTGCAATCAGGAAAGCCACATCAGCGCTCGACCCACTCGGTCCATAGCACCATCAGCACCGTCATCAGCGCCGGGCCGACGAACAGCCCGAGCAGCCCAAACGTCTCCGCGCCGCCAAGAATCCCGAACAGCACGAGCAGAAACGGCAGCCGCGCGGAACTGCCGATCAGCACCGGCCGCACGAAGTGCTCGGCGACAAACGCGACGACGAAGCCGAACACAGCAAGGCCAATCGCGGGCACGAGCGCGCCTTGCTCGATGAAGAGCCACAGCGCGGCGCCGCAGAATACGATCGGCGCGCAAAACGGCAGCATCGCAGCGATCGCCGTGACGAAACCGAGCAACGCCGCGTGCGGGACGCCCGTCAACATATACGCGAGCAACAGCAGCGCGCCCTCGCCGATCCCGACGACCACCAGCCCCGACACCGTCCCGCGCACAGCCGCCGCCATCCGTTCGGCCAGATGCATGCCGTCATAGCCGAACGCGCGCCGCACGCCCTTCATCAATTCGCCCGACAGCTTCGGCCCCGCCTGAAAGATCACGAACAGCGTGACGAGCATGAAGCCGAACAGCATCAGCGCGTGCGCCGCCCGCGCGCCGAAATGCCGGCCGAACGTGACGACCGCGCCGCCGTGCAAGCCCTTCATGGCGGGCGAATCGCGCAGCGGCTGCGTCAGGTTTTCCTGCCACCACGCCCCGATCTGCGCCGCGCCAAACGGCAAATGCTGAACGAAGTCCGGCAACGGAATGCCGTTCTCCTGGACGTCGCGCGCCCATTCGATCACGTCGTGCGCCTCGGCCGCCGCCTGCGCAATCCCGATTCCGACAGGCAGCAGAAACAGCAAGCCGATGGCAATGGTCAGAACGGTCGCGATCAGCGTCGAGCGCCCCTTGAACAGCCTGTTCTCTTCGATCCGGTGAAACGCCGGCCACAGCGCAATCGCGATCACGCAAGCCCAGGCAATGGCCGGCACGAAATCGCGGATCACCCAGATCGCCAGCGCCACCATGACGGCATACAGCGCCGCCGAAGCAATCCGCTGCGCCTTGCGGCGATTCGGCATGTCGGCCTCGGATGGAACGTCGGGCGGGCGTTGGTTCATGTGACCTCGTGATGGAACTCGATGCGCGTTCAACGATCGCGCATCGCAATGGTGGGGCGGGCAGCATCGCCAACGCACGCGCATGCGCGATGCCTGCGCGTGCTCGCCGCGGGGTTGCCAGCCGTCCATCTTAAAGGATGCAACGTTCCCCGGCAGACCAGACAAACGGTCCGGCCCTTTTCTGCCTTTCATACAACAGTTCGTTGCATATTTGCGTGTAATCGCTATGACGAGCCGCAAATCCCCTTATTACCGTTCGTGTGCATGTCCACCATCTCATTATTGCGGAATCGGGAACAGTGTTTCTACGCGGGCACAATGGCTCTCACGCGCGCGTGGGTCTACATTCGGCACACCACAAATACGGAGCCGACCATGACCACTCTGGAGTGTTTACCGTTGATGGGCGCTAACGGGTTGCGCATCGAGATTCTCGAACACTCTGACACGACGCTGGTGATCCGCTGGATCGAACCCGGCCGCTGCCACTACGGCGAGCAGCGCTGGCGCCGCCGCTCGGCGCACACCTCCGGCACCTGCGCCGTTTCGCGCCGCAAGATCCGGCGTGGCGACGCCGTCTTCAAGCCAGCCGAACGCCCTGCTCCCGCAAACGCCGCCGCCATGATCGCGGCCGAAGTGCTCGAGCACGCATTCGCTGCATAACCAGCGTTTCTGGCAACAATCGGCGGCCGGGATTCCCGCCGTCAACCGGCAGCGTGTTCGACGAGGAAGCGACACACTTCGCGATGCATCCATTGAACGCCGGGGCTCGTCGCCAGCGCGCGCCACGAGCCGTGCACGAGGCCGATGCCGACGGGCGCACTCGCCTGTCCTCCCGCCGCGCGGATGCGTTCCGCAAAGACCCGCGCGTCGTCGCGCAACGGGTCGTGCTCGACGCCGATCGCAAGCGTCGGCGGCAATCCATCATAGCGTGATGCTTCGAGCGGAACAGTCCACGCGTGATCGCGTGCCCGACTGGACCAATACAGCGCGCCGTAGCGTCGCACATCGGCAAGCGTGAGCATCGGCGCATCGGCTTCCGAGTCGCGCGCGGGCCATTGCGGTTCGATGCCCAGCATCGGATAAACCAGCGCGACGCCGTGCACGCCCGCTTTCCCCTCGTCGCGCAGACGCATCGCGACACTCGCCGCGAGCGTGCCGCCCGCGCTGTCGCCTGCCAGTTGCAGCGATCGCGGCAAAGGGCCGAACGGCAGGCGGCCGTCGAGCGCGGCACGCGTCACGGCAAGGCAATCGTCGTGCGCCGCCGGCGCGGCGTGCTCGGGCGCAAGCCGATAATCGACGGTCACCACGCACAAGCCGGTATCCGCCGCGATGCGCGCTGTGATCAGGCCGTGACTGTCGAGCGATCCGACAACGAACCCGCCGCCATGAAAATACAGCACCGTGCCCATCGACCGCGCACGCTCAGCGGGCGCGTACAGGCGCACGCCGAACGTGTGTCCATCGGGCGATGTGAAAGGCGCGTCGTGAGTCGTCACGCCATCGGGCAATGGCGGCGTTAGCGCGGCGGCGTACTGTTCGTACACCGCCCGCTGTTCGGCAAACGTCGATACAGATCGATCGCGCGGATAAAGACCCTTCGTGCGCTCAACGAACGCGATCATCTCAGGTTCGAGCATCTGGCATGCTCCGCTCAGGTTGTCCGATCATGCACGCGAATGCGCGCGGCGCTATTTGCGCGTTTGCCCCGGCAAGCCAATCACGCGCCCCGCGTATTGCGGCGCAGGCAGCGCCGCTTGCGCATCGACGAGCGCGCGCACGCGCGCTTCGACGTCGCTGTCGAACACCGCTGAACGCGGCCCGCCGGTATCGACGTGCAACAGCATCTGCTCGCCCGCCGCGACGGCTTCAGCGCCGTCGTCCGCGAACATTTCGAGGTACAGGTGCATGCGCTTGGCGTCATGCGCGAGCACACGCATCTCCACCCGCACCCGGGCGCCTTCCTTGATTTCGTGCACATAGTGAATGTGCGCTTCGAGCGTATAGATCGAGCGGCCACGCGCTTTGCGCACGGTGTCGTCGAGGCCGATCTGGTCGATCAGCGCATCGGTGGCGAAGCTGAAAATCAGCATATAGAACGCGTCGCGCAGATGGCCGTTGTAATCGACCCACTCGGCGCGCACGACGTCCTGATACGCAGGCAATTCCGCGTGTCGCGGCATGGCGAATGTCTCCGTCGCTTTGAATGAGGTACGGCACGCGCGGGATATCGGTTTCAATGCCCCGCACACGCACAGATATTACTCGACCTTATTCGTCGGCACGCAAGCCATGACGCGCTTTAGTTTCGGCAATCGCGGACAGCACGTTCGTGATGCATTCGTCGCGATAGCGCTCGAGCTGCTTGATCGAACGCGGACCCACCTGCTCTGCCGTTCCGTCCACCACGCGGTCGATCAGCTGGTCCGTCAGCTTCGGCGCGACGAGTTTCGTCCAAGGCAATTCCAGCGCGGGCCCGAATTGCTGCATGAAATGCCGCATGCCTGCGTCGCCGCCAGCAAGCGTGTACGTGAGGAACGTCCCCATGAACGACCAGCGAATGCCCGCGCCAAAGCGGATCGCATCGTCGATTTCCCCGGTCGTCGCGACGCCTTCGTCGACCAGATGCAGTGCTTCGCGCCACAGCGCTTCGAGCAGGCGGTCGGCGATAAAGCCCGGCACTTCCTTGCGCACATGCAGCGGCCTCATGTCGAGCGCGCGATAGATGTTCATCGCGGCGTCGATGGTCGACGGCGCGGTTTGTTCACCGCCCAGTACTTCGACAAGCGGCAACAGATAAACAGGGTTGAACGGATGCCCGACAATGCAGCGCTCGGGGCGCAGCGCACGCGCATAGAAATCGGTCGGCAGCAGTCCCGATGTCGACGACGCGATGATCGCGTCAGGCTTTGCCGCGCGGCTGATCTGCTCGTGCAACGCGAGCTTCAATTCCTCGCGCTCAGGCGCGCTTTCCTGAATGAAGTCGGCATCCGCGACGCAGGCTTCAATCGTCTTCACGAAACGCAGGCGCTCCTGCGAAGCACCCGCCGCGAGTCCGACACGTTCGAGTGCGGGCCAGGCATTCGCGACGTTGTCGCGCAACTGCTTCTCCGCGCCCGGCGCGGGGTCCCATGCAATGACGTCGAGCCCATGCGCGAGCGCGCGCGCCACCCAGCCGCTACCGATCACGCCTGCGCCGATTGCTGCAAAAGTCTTGATATCCGTAATCACTGCCATTGCCGATGATCCTCTCGAATGATTCAAAGCGTTATTGCAACTGCTATGCGAACTGTTCTGCGGCGCGCTTTTCGAGCAGCCGTTCGCCGCGTGCGCGCAGGCCGAGTTTCTTGCGGCCCTCCGCAGGTGTCAGCGCGCGGCCGCCAAGCCGTTCGATGATTTCAACGGCGCGCGTGACGAGCGAGCCATTGCTCGCAGGCACACCCTTGTCGAGCCAGATGTTGTCTTCAAGACCCACGCGCACATGACCGCCCAGCAGCATCGCCTGCGCGACCATCGGCATCTGCATGCGGCCGATACCGAAGCCCGCCCATTGCGCGCCGGCCGGCAGGTTGTCGACCATAGCCTTCATGGTCGTCGTATCGGCGGGCGCGCCCCATGGAATGCCGAGGCACAGCTGAAACATCGGCGGCGCATCGAGCAGACCTTCTTTCAGCAATTGATTGGCGAACCACAGGTGGCCCGTATCGAAGATCTCCAGTTCCGGCTTGACGCCGAGTTCCTGAATACGCTTTGCACCCGCCCGCAATTGAGCGGGCGTCGATACGTAGATATAGTCGCCGTCGCCGAAATTGAGCGTGCCGCAATCGAGCGTGCAAATTTCCGGTAAAAGCTCTTCGACGTGCGCAAGCCGCGTCAACCCGCCGACCAGATCAGTGCCCGCGCCGAAGCGCATCGGATCTTCGCCGGGACCGATTTCCAGGTCACCGCCCATGCCAGCCGTCAGATTGATGATGACATCCGTATCCGCGGAGCGAATGCGGTCGACGACCTCGCGGTACAGATTCGGATCGCGGCTGCCGCGTCCCGTTTTCGGATCGCGCACATGGCAATGCGCGACGGTTGCGCCTGCTTTTGCGGCTTCGATTGCGGCATCGGCGATCTGTTTGGGCGTGACGGGAATGGCGGGATGTCTGCCGACGGTGTCGCCTGCACCCGTGACAGCGCAGGTCACGATCACTTCATGGTTCATGCGTGAAATTCCTGTTAACTGTGGGATCTGACTGGTTGCAATGGAAAAGTACTTCCCGTATTCGAATGTCGGATCTCAAAGACCGAGATAAGCCTTCACGGCAGGCAAACCATCCTTGCCGTCATACGTCTTGACGCCTGCGAGCCATTCGTCGAGTACTTGCGGATTCTTTTTCAAATACGCTTTAGCAGCTTCGGCGGGCTTCTCCTTGTTCATCACCGACTGCATCACGACGTTCTCGAGCTGCGTGGTAAAGCGAAGATTGCTCACCAACTTTCCAGCATTCGGGCAGCGCGTCAGAAAATCCGGCGACGTCAGCGTATAAACACGCGCTTCGCCATCGTTCGGACCGAATACGCCTTCGCTCCCGGTCAGGTACTTCATATCAATCTGAATGTTCATCGGATGCGGCTGCCAGCCGAGAAAGACCACCCATTTCTTTTCACGCACCGCGCGGTCGACGGTCACGAGCATGCCCGCCTCGCTCGACTCGATCAGCTTGAATCCGCCCAGACCGAACTGATTGGTCGCGATCATCTTCTGGATTGCGGCATTCGCGCTGCTGCCCGGCTCGATGCCATAGATCTTTCCGTCGAGTTCCGCACGATGCTTCGCGATATCGGCGAAAGTCTTCAGTCCCGCGTCGTATTCGTAAGTGGGCACCGCAAATGTCGCTCGCGCACCCGTCAGATTGGGCGGCTGCAAGACGTTGATCGACTTCGCGTCGACGAACGGCGCAAGCGCCTTTTCCTGCACAGGCCACCAGTACCCGAGCGAGACGTCCAGCTGCTTGCTCTTCAACCCGGCAAACGAGATCGGCACGGATGCCACCGTCGTCACCGGCTGATAACCGAGCCCTTCGAAGACCGTCGACGCGAGCGCCGTAGTCGACGTGATGTCGGTCCAGCCAATATCCGCGAAATGGACGGCGCGACAGCTCGGCGGGTCCTGCGCGAGCGCGGGCAGCGACAGTGCGGCCAGCAGGCCAGCAAGACATGCGGAAACGGCTTTGATGATCAACTTCATGACGATCCCCTTCGACACAGCTCGTAATGTTCTGGAACGCCCGCGTGACGGGCGGCGAGTGAGACGACTCTGGAAAGACGCGACGTGCATTAAAGGTACAAATCCATATTCCGGCAAAATCGACTATCAGCGACCCGTTCTTGCTTGCGCGCGACCATGAGGGAAAACCAGCATGCGTCGGCGCGATGGTGCGCTGCGCCATACGCCTAGGGTTTTTTGTCGGCTTGCCGCATTGCATGCCGCTTGCTACGCTCGCCGGATTCGACGAATCCGGCCAACCTGACATCCAGAAGATCGAGCGATGCCCGAAGACATTTCGTTTCTGCTGCTGCCGGGCTTTTCCGCCATCGGCTTCATGTCGGCTATCGAGCCTCTGCGCGTCGCCAACCGCTTTCGCGAAAACCTGTACCGCTGGCATATTCTGAGCGTGGACGGCGCGCCTGTCGCCGCGAGCAACGGCATTTCGATGAACGCCGAAGCCGCCTTCGGCGATGTCGATCACGCCCGAACCGTCTTTATCGTCGCGGGTTTCGATCCGCTTGCGTGCTACAGCCGCGCGCTCGGCGACTGGCTCCGGCGGCTCGACCACACCCACGCGACGCTCGGCGGCATCGACACAGGCGCGTTCATCCTGGCGGAAGCGGGGCTGCTGCGCGCCACCGACAGCGTGACCTTGCATTGGGAAGCGCTCTCTGCATTCCGCGAGCGCTACCCGTCGGTGAATGCGAGCGAAGAGCTATTCGAGATCGGCGCGCGGCGCATCACCTGCGCGGGCGGCACGGCTTCGATCGACATGATGCTCGACCTGATCTCACGCAGTCATGGCGCGGCCCTCGCTTCGTCGATCTCGGAACAATTCGTCGTAAGCCGCATCCGCCAGCGCTCCGATCATCAGCGCATGGAAATCGCGGCGCGTTACGGCGTGCATAACCGCAAGCTGATTCAGGTGATCGGTGTCATGGAGCAGAACATGGAAGAACCGCTCGCGCCCGCCGATCTCGCGCAGGAAATCGGCGTCACGCGCAGACAGCTGGAGCGGCTTTTCTGTTCATCGCTAAAGGACACGCCCACGCATTTCTATCTGCAATTGCGGCTGGATCGCGCGCGCGAGCTTTTGAGGCAGACGGACATGTCGATTACGGCGATCTGCGTGGCGTGCGGATTCGAGTCGCCGTCACACTTCTCGCGGACCTATCGAGCGCGGTTCGGCACGAGTCCGCGCAGCGACCGGAGTCCGCTGCGTCATGGTGGCGGTGGCAATGCAAATATGCCACGAGAAAGCGCAGTGCCTTGAATGCGGTGCTATTTGACCGATTTGCCTTGTTCTTTGCGAACAAGGCAAATCAAACCAGCGTCAGAACGAGTGCCGCATGCCGATACGCACATCGGCCTGGGTCGTCGTGGTGGACGGCGTGAAGCTATAGCCGATCACCGCGTCCACGCCGCTCGACGCCTTCAGATAATCACCTGAAATATAGACGTCCGTGCGCTTGGACAGCAGATAGTGCGCACCCAGCGAACCCTGATTCCAGTGATGCCCTTCGAAGTTCGTGTACTGGTACCCGCCGACCACGCTGAATGCCGGCGTCACCTGCCAGCTCGCGCCGCCTTCACCCACCTTCATGTGCGACGTGACGCCCAGGCCCTTGATCGTCGTATAGGTGAAGTTACCCATCAGTGTCACGTCGCCAATCGCGTAGCTCGTGCCGACGCCGAATGTGCCCTGCTTGTCCACGGGAAACGGATTGCTCGCAAAGAGATCGGTTCTCGCGCCAGTCGCCGGATCGACGGTCACCGTCTGCTGGCCGAGGAAGGTGTGCACGCCGAGCATGGCGTACGGATCGAAGGCGTAGATGCCGTGCGGATTATTCAGCTGCGTATAGGCCGCGCCCATTGTGAACGGTCCATTCGCATAGTGGGCGCCGACGCTCCATGCGCTGTCCTGGTGGAAATCGCCCGCGACATTGCCGAACGAGTACATGCCGCCGAACATGAAGCCGGCGAATTCATTCGACAGGAACTTCACCGAATTGGGCAAGCGGTCGCCATTGAAGCGGTCGAAGTCGCCCTGGTGAATCGCATAGCCGCTTCCCCACGCCGAGACGTTGTACAGGTACACCATCTCTTCTGTCATATCCAGCTGATTGCCGAACGAAATCGTGCCCCACTGGTTCTTCAGCCCGACATAGGCCTGACGCCCGAATAACGCACTGCCGAAGCCCAGTTGCCCATTGCCGAGGTGAAAGCCGCTTTCGAGCACGAACACCGCCTGCAAGCCGCCGCCCAGATCTTCCGTGCCCTTGACGCCGAAGCGGTTACCGTATGAGATGCCGTCGTCGAACTTCACGACATGCGAGCCGCCCGTATTATTGACCCAGGTAATACCCGCGTCGACGATCCCATACAACGTGACACTGCTCTGCGCGTGACTCGTGTTCGACATTCCAGCGAGCGCGAGTGCGACGCCCGTCAGTGCTGCGGCATTCAGCTTTTTCATTGTGTGGTTCTCTCTTGCCTGACTTTGAGGGGATAGGGATGCGAAGCTGACTTCGCGGCTTGTTCAATTCGCACGACGATGAATGCACAGTACAAATCCATTTTTCGGGCAACTCGACCAAACACGACGTACTTTGGTCTGTTAGCGACACACACAACAAAAGGAACACACGTACCGCATAAAAAACGCGCGACCCCTTGCGGAGCCGCGCGTCATTTGACAGTCCCGACAATGTCAATTCAATGAATGCCGAGTTGTGTCTGCACTGCCTGCAATCCGTCGTTCCCATTTGCTGTCGTCACGCCTTTGAGCCATGTGTTCAGCAAAGTGGGATTGCTCTTCAACGCATTCGAAGCCGCGGTATTGATATCCATCTTGTTTTGCAGCACATTCGTGATGATCTGGTTTTCGAGATCGACATTGAATGTCAATTGCTGAAAGAGCCTGGCGAGATTCGTGCATTGACTGGAAAAACCGGCGCGCGTTACCGTATTCACCGTCGCGCCACCGTAGTTCGGACCGAAATACGCATCACCGCCCGACAAATAGGTCAAGTGGAATTTCGTGTTCATCAGATGCGGCTCCCACGCAAGAAACACGATCCATTGCTTGTCTCGCACGGCACGCTCGACCTGCGTCAACATTCCCGTTTCACTCGACTCGACAATCTTCCAGTCGCCAAGTCCAAATGCCTTATCGGAAATCATCTTCTTGATGTTCTGATTGGCGGGCGCACCTGGCTCGATGCCATAGATCTTTCCGTTGAACTGGTCGGCATGCTTGACGAGATCGGCAAACGAATGCACGCCCGCAGCGGCGACATAGTCGGGAACGGCAAGCGTGAACTTCGCGTTGGTCAGATTCGCATGCAGCACGTCGATCGAACGTTCATCGACGAATGGCTTGACGAGCGGAGCTTGCGCGGGCATCCAGTTGCCGAGAAACACGTCGATTTGTCCTTTTTTCAAGCCCTGATATGTGATCGGCACCGACAGATTCGACACGTTCTGCTGATAGCCGAGCGCCTTCAGCAGCACGCCAGTGACCGCGTTGGTCGCATCGATATCGGTCCAGCCGGGGTCTGCCATGCGGACCTGCGTGCAGCTTTGCGGCTCTGCTGCTTGCGACGATCCTGTTAATGCAATGCAGCATGCGGTCAGCATCAATGCGCCCTTCGCAAGCGAACTTCTCCAGCGTATGTTCATCGTGTGGCTCCCGTATTGAAGACTTCTCTCTTGCCTGTCATTGGCCGCCGGCGACGCGCGGATAACGCGCCATCGCTTCGAGCGTATCGAGTTCGATGTGATTGCGCATATAGCGCTGGCTGGCGTCGGTGAAAGGCTGCCAGTCCCATGAGCGGATCGTGCCTTGCGTCGTCGCTTCGAAATGAAAGCGCCGGCGGCGCTGGCTCGCGACCACCGCTTGATGCAGTGCGGGAATATTCCAACGCTGCGCGATCTCCTTGCGAAACGCGTCGGCGAGCGCGGCATGCTTCGGATCTTGCACGAGATTGATGCGCTCGCTCGGATCGTTCGCAAGATCGTAAAGCTGATCGGGATCGACAGGCGTATGAATGAACTTGTACTTGCCGCGCCGGATCATCATCATCGGAGCAATTGCGCCTTCCGCAAAGTACTCGACAATCGCTTCGTCGTGCCCGCCGTCGTTGTGCAGATGCGGGATAAGGCTCCGTCCATCCACGGCGTCGGGCCATTCTGCGCGCCGCGTACCCGTTGCCATTTCGACCAAAGTCGGTAGAAGATCGACGTGCGAGACGGATGCAGCCACGCGATGCGCGCGATAATGCTCTGGCGCATGCACGATCAGCGGCACACGCACACCGCCTTCGAAGCAAGTCATCTTGTACCAGAGGCCGCGTTCACCCAGCATTTCACCGTGATCCGATGTGACGATGACAATCGTGTCGTCGGCGAGGCCGGTTGCTTTCAGCGTATCGAGAATCGCGCCGAATTGCGCGTCGACGTACGAAAGCGCGCCATAGTATGCGTGTCGGGCGTCGCGGATCTGCTGTTCGGTCGGCGGCGTGATATCCGCTTCATAGACATCGCGCAGACGTTTCGAATGCGGATCGCTCTGTTCGCGCGTCAAGGTCATACGCGGCATATCGATCTCTTCATCGCGGTACAGATCCCAGTATTGCTGCGGAATCGCGTAAGGATCATGCGGATGCGTGAGCGACGCGACGAGGCAAAACGGCCGCGCGTCGCCGCCCGCCGCACGCTCGCGCACGATGTCGTATAGCTTCTGGCGCGTCGTGTAGGTCACTTCGTCGTCGAAATCGAGCTGGTTCGTGCGCACGCATGGGCCAGCGTCCAGCACCGAGCTCATGTTGTGATACCAGCTGGGCCGCACGTCCGGGTGTTCCCAGTCCGGCACCCAGCCGAAATCGGCGGGATAGATGTCGGTGGTCAGGCGTTCCTCGAAGCCGTGCAACTGGTCAGGGCCGCAGAAATGCATCTTGCCCGAGAGGATCGTCCGATAGCCCGCCGCGCGCAGATAGTGGGCGAACGTCAGGGTTTGCGCGGGCAATTCGGCGGCGTTATCGTAAGCACCGATTGCGGCCGGCAATTTGCCCGCCATCATCGAGAAGCGCGAGGGAGCGCACAGCGGGCTCGCGCAGTACGCGGAATCGAATACGACGCCGTCTTTCGCCAGCGCATCGATGCGCGGCGTCAGCGAGACCTGATTGCCATAGGCGCGCAGCGCGAACGGCGTCATCTGGTCGGCCATCAAGATAACGATATTCTGCTTTGTATTAAGGCTCATGAACGGGGCGGATTAGAATCGTGGGGTTACGCATCGAGGTCCAGCGGCGCTTTTCAGCGAGCGCCGCGACCACTTCACTATTGCCGCTCATTAAACCGTTGTGAAGGCGGCGTGCGCTTATCGGCCCATAAGGGAATGTTATGCCGGGACCAGACCGTCTTCCGCCGATGCAGACCTTATCGGCCTTCGAATCAGCCGCGCGCCTCGCGAGCTTCACGGCCGCCGCGCGAGAGCTCGGTTCGACCCAGCCTGCCGTGAGCCAGCGCATCGTGCAGCTCGAAGAAGACCTCGGCGCGCCCTTGTTTGAACGCGGTCATCGCGGTGTGACACTCACGCCCGAAGGCGTATTGCTCTATGAAGCCGTGCGCAGCGGCCTCGACACGATCCGCGAAGCGACAACCGACATCCGCGCGCGCCGCGCCACAGGCGCATTGACCATCCTCACCGACGCCGGCTTTGCCACCTACTGGCTCTTGCCGCGCCTGGCCCGCCTGAAGGCGTCGATGCCCGGCGTCAACGTGAAGATCGTCACGTCGCAACTCGGCTACGACCCGCACCGCGACCACGCGGATATCGCCATCGCATTCGGCGACGGCCACTGGCCGCCCTGCACCTCCACGCGGCTTTTCGCCGAAGCCGTCACGCCCGTCTGCTCGCCCGCTTTTCGCGATCTTCACGCATCCGTGCGCGTTGCCGCCGACCTTGCCGCATTGCCGCTCCTGCACGTGCAGCCCACCGACCCCGAGCGCTGGCTTGCCTGGCACACATGGTTCGCCGCGCACGGTCTGCAAGCGCCGGAAGACAGCCAGGCCATGATGTTCAACAGCTATTCGCTGGTCGTGCAGGCAGCACTGATGGGCCAGGGCGTCGCGCTCGGCTGGACGCCGTTGACCGACGAGCTCATCGCATCCGGCCTGCTCGTGCACCTGCTCGATACGCCCGTCACCACCGAACGCGGCTATTACCTCGTCTGCCCGCCCGCGCGCCCCGCGCCCGCCGCCGTGCCGCTCTTCCGGCGCTGGGTCTTCAACGAACTGATCGACGCCGGCGAGCACACACACGCCTGACGTTCCGATACCACGAGCACGGCGCATCGGTTCTATGCGCGCGCAAATTGGGCTGATTTACTTGATCATCCCGCTTGCCGCGCCGCGCTGCGCTACAGGTTCAATGGCACGGTCATGCGGGAATCCCATATCGAATGACAGAGGACCCGCATGCCCACCACCGAACGCCCGCATCAGTTCGCGCTGACCCTTTCCTGCCCGAGCGCCGCCGGCCAGGTTGCTGCCGTCGTCGGCTTTCTCGATCGGCACCACTGCTATATCGACGAACTCACTGTGTTCGACGACGACATCAGCGCGCGTTTTTTCGTCCGCTGCGTGTTTCATGGCGTGGCGAGCGCGCCCGAAGCGGCGCTGCATATCGACACATTGCGGCGCGAGTTCCACCCCATCGCCGCCGACTTCGATATGCAGTGGGCGATGCACGATCTCGATACGCGGCCCAAAGTACTGATCATGGTGTCGAAGCTCGAGCATTGCCTTGCCGACCTGCTATTCCGCTGGCGCATGGGCGAACTGAAAATGGACATTGTCGGTATTGCATCGAATCATCCCGACTTCGAGCCGCTAGCCGTGCAGCATGGTCTGCCGTTCCATCATTTGCCGATGACGCCTGAAACGAAGCGGCAACAGGAAGCGCAAATTCTCGACCTGTTCGATTCGAGCGGCGCGGAGCTGATGATTCTCGCGCGCTATATGCAGATTCTGTCCGACGAAACGAGCCGCAAGCTCGCAGGCCGCGCGATCAATATCCATCACTCGTTCCTGCCCGGCTTCAAGGGCGCGCGGCCTTATCATCAGGCGCACGCGCGCGGCGTGAAGCTGATCGGCGCGACGGCGCACTTCGTCACCGACGATCTCGACGAAGGCCCGATCATCGAGCAGGAAGTGCAGCGCGTCGACCATTCGTATGGGCCTGAGCGCCTGCTGGCCGTGGGCCGCGACGTCGAATGCATCACGCTGGCGCGTGCCGTGAAGGCGTTCGTCGAACGACGCGTGTTCATCAATGGCGACCGAACCGTGGTGCTCTGAGCGCAAAAGCCGCCGCGCTGCATGGCAGACGCGGCGGCAACATCACCTGAGGGCGCTCAAAGGAACGGCTTCGCCAGATAGTGCGAGAACCATACGACGAACACGGCCAGCACCAACGCACCATACGGCAGCAAGCCGCGCAGCCCCGCAGGCCGCATACCGCCCTTCCACTCCATATCCTGCTGCATGCGTGCGGGGAAACGCCCACGGTCCTGCACGTAATGACGGAACATGAACACGGGCACGATCAGCAGCATCGCGATCAGGCCGTTGCGCATCGTTCCCACGCCCTGCATGTCCGCGCCCGCGCCAATGAACGCGAGATCCAGAAAGCCGCACAACGCGCCCGCAGCGAGCAGCCACGCCGGGCAACGGAACGGCCGGTCCGCATCCGCGCGATCCAGCCGGTGAATCCAGCCCGATTGCAGATTCAGAAACACGAAGATCATGTAGCAGACGTTCGAGATCGACAGCACCGTCATGTAGTCCGACATCAGCAGCAGGATCAGATTGAAGCCGAGGTCGGTCCACATTGCGCGTGTGGGCGCGCCGTGCTCGTTGACGTGCGACAGATACTTCGGCAGCCAGCCATCGACGGATGCCTGATACAGCGTGCGCGACGAGCCCATCATCGAGGTCATCACGATCAGCAGGATGGTCAGCATCAGCATGATCACGACCACGTCGAACACGATCGCGCCGCCACCGACCATATGCGCCATGGCGGCCGCCACGCCCGTGCCGTCGGCGATCTTCGGATCGAGCATGCCCTTCGTGCCCAACACGCCCTGAAACGCGAGCGGCACCAGCGTCATCACGACCAGACACGCCATGCCGGACCAGAAGATCGCCTTGACCGTATCGCTACGCGGATCGCGGAACTCGCGCGTGTAGCAGACGGCCGTTTCGAAGCCGTACGCGGCCCAGCCCGCCATGAACATTGCACCGAACGCCATCGCGATGCCCGCGCCATTCCACGAGCCGAACGTCGACGCCGTCACGTTGCCTTGCGCGTCGTGCCCGAGCGGCAGCAGCGGCCATAGATGTGCAGCGGGCACGTCGCCCGTCACGAACGGCACGATGCCGACGATCAGCAAGGGCGCAAGCGAAGCGATGCCGAGAATACGCTGCGTCTTCGCGGCCTTCGACGCGCCGCTGTGCTGCAGCTTGAATGTGATCAGCAGAAAGATCGCCGCGATGATGAACGTCGCGTTGATGCGCAGCGACAGCCCTGGCTTGATGAAGCTGAGGTCGAGCAGTGTCAGGCGCCACGTGTTGATCGCAGCATCGGGCGCATAGAGACTGGACAGCGCGTAATTGGCGGCGAGGCCCGTGCCCAATGCGAGCATCGGCGACCAGGCGAGCCAGTTGCACCACACCGAAACGGGCGCGATCGTCTTGCTGTAGCGCACCCAGGCCATCGCGCCGTATACCGACGCGCCGCCCGACTTGTGCGGGAAAAGCCCTGAAATTTCGGCGTAAGTCGCGCTTTGAATCAGGCCCATCAGGATCGCGGCGACCCATATGGCCCACGCGGGTTGACCGATCGTCGCGGACACGCCGCCGATCGTAAACAGCACGCCGCCGGGCACGCCGCTGGTCACCCAGAATGCGTCTTTCCAGGTCAGGCCGCGTTGCAGCGAATGACCTTCATGTTCGGCGCTATCGGCAGCGCCTTCGATACTGCGGGTACGCAGTCTTGCCTGATCCATCCAGAGTCTCCGTCTTTAGAATGAGAAGGAGCCTGCGCGCTGGCTGGAACACGAACAACCGAAAGACACATCGGTGATGCCGATGCGCGCGCAGCGCATCGGCATCACCACAAAACGCTCATCAGAACGCGTTAAGGAAGGACGGTTATTGTGCTCCGCCTACCCAGCTGTTCACGCGGTCGCCGTGTGCGGCGATCCACGATCCGGCTGCGTCGGCAGGCTTGGCGCCGTTCTCTGTCGCCAGCATGACGCTGTCGATTTCGCCCGGCTTCCATTGAAATTTCTTCAGAAACGCGACTACTTGCGGCGCCTTCGTATCGAGGCCCGGATTGACGACGCTATCCACGTGCTCGGATTCGCCGAACACCTTCTTCGGGTCTTCGAGGAACTTCAGCTTCCACTTGGCAAACATCCAGTGCGGTATCCAGCCTGTGACGATCACAGGTTTATTGGCATTCATCGAGCGCGCGAGTTCCGCTGTCATGGCGCTGCCCGAGCTCGGCATGAGTTGATAGTCGAGGTTGTAGGCCTTGATTGCGTCCGAGGTTTTCTTCATGACGCCCGCGCCGGCGTCGATGCCGACGATGCGTCCGCCGAAGTCTGCCTTGTGTGCCTGCAGATCGCCGATGGTCTTTTCCGGCACGTCGGCGGGCACGATCAGGCCGATCTTGGCGTCGTTATAGTTGGCTCCCAGGTCTTGCACCTTGCCCTTGAACTGATCCCAGTACGCGCCGTGCGTGACGGGCAGCCACGCCGAGAGTGTCGCGTCCAGGTCGCCGCGCGCCACGCCTTGCCACATGATGCCTGCCGCTACGGGTACGAGTTGCACTGGATAGCCGAGGCGCTTTTCGATGATCTGTGCAGCAACGTTCGATGTGGCGACGCTGTCGTCCCAGCCTTCTACGTAGCCGATCTTGATTGTCGGTTTGGTGTCGGCTGCCGCCGTGCCCGTGCCGATTGCGCTCATCGCGGCGAGCAGTGCACCGCATAACATCAGTTTTTTAAGGTGCTTCATGGTCGATCTCCTTGTGGCCGCTTGCCGCGGTGTGGCTTTAGAATCGCTAACCAGAATGCATCAGGTGGTCGGGTTTGCGACGTTTACTTGTCTGTATGCGACGCATGGGTTTTTTGTCTGCGACGCTGGGTGGTCTGCTATGGTTTGTGATCACATTCGCGCTTTGCCTTCGTGGTTCAGGTGTCCGCCGCGCGGGCGGTCTATACGCCTTTTCGCTGGCATCCGCGAGGCGTTATCTGGCTTCACGCGTCGCCCCTGTGCGGGGCGGCACCTACTTTTCTTTGCCGCCGCAAAGAAAAGTAGGCAAAAGAAAGCGGCTCACACCGCCAGCCCATGTCCTTGCCTGAGGGCCCCCAAAGGTTCTTACGCTTCACACGGCAACCACGTGACCCACGTTCGTTGCCAGCGCTCTGAATGAGCGCCTCACCCGCTTCACGCAACTGCGTTTCAGCACGCCATGCCAGGCAGTCCATCGCCGCCCAGGTGGCAAACTGTGTGTCGGCCCTCGGTGCTCCACACGCTTCACTCCAGACCGATAGCACACGTGTTCCACCCTGTAAGAGCGCTACCCTATACGACGCGACAACCTACACACAGTTTGCCACCTGGGCGGCACATACCATTCGCTGACGCTTGACCCGGTACGGGTATTTGAAGCGGGTGAGGCGTTCATTCGAAGCGTTGGCGACGGGCACTGGCCAAGGGCACTGCTGTATGAAGCGCGGGGCCGTTGGGGGCC
>Ga0209564_1001873_pt1 | contig 18970 bp, 19 predicted proteins | sample AraplaCol_mMF_r2_FD_184272 | JGI IMG/M metagenome (GOLD analysis project Ga0209564, IMG submission 184272) | Arabidopsis root microbial communities from North Carolina, USA - plate scrape MF_Col_mMF_r2 (SPAdes) (version 3) | ecosystem: Host-associated > Plants > Roots > Endosphere | place: USA...
GCGCCGCTAGGCGATTCGCGCCCGAAACCCAAGCGAAAGCCCGAAATAATTCGCGCCGGTAACGAATTAACCATGTTTTTCCGCTGAATATCACGGCGAAACGGTCGTTAACCGAGACGACAAATCGGGGGTTTCGCGCACATGTTTCCGGCAATCGGCCTCGTCATCCTGCTGGCAATGGTCTTCGGTGGTTTCGCGATCACTGGCGGCGCGCTCGGCCCCGTCCTCGAAGCGATCCCGCACGAGATGCTGATCATCGGCGGCGCCGCTGCCGGCGCGCTCGTCATCGGCAATTCGACCAAGGAGCTCAAGGCGCTCGGCGGTGGCCTGGCCAAGGTGCTCAAGGGCCCGAAGTACAAGAAGCAGGACTATCTCGACACGATCTTCCTGGTCTCCAAGCTGATGAAGATGCTGCGGACCGAAGGGCCGATCGCGCTCGAGCCGCATGTCGAGGACCCCAAGTCCTCCGCGATCTTCGCCGAATATCCGCGCCTGCTCGCCGATCACACGCTGATCAACCTGATCACCGATACGCTGCGCCTCGTCGTCGTCTCGTCGGGCACGCTCGACGTGCACGCGGTCGAGGAGGTGATGGACAACTCGATCAAGACCCACCACCACGAGGTCCAGGGCCCGCAGACCACGCTCCAGTCGCTCGGCGACGCGCTGCCGGCGCTCGGCATCGTCGCGGCCGTGCTTGGCGTGGTGAAGACGATGGGCTCGATCGACAAGCCGCCGAGCATCCTCGGTGCGATGATCGGCTCGGCGCTGGTCGGTACCTTCATGGGCGTTTTGCTGGCCTATGGCATCGTCGCGCCGCTCGCCGGCCGCCTGCAGCAGGTGATCGACGCCGATGCGGCGATCTATCATGTGGTGAAGCAGATCATCATCGCCTCGCTCCACGGCCATCCGCAGCCGCTGGTGATCGAGGCGGCCCGCTCCAGCATCGCGCACGCCAACCAGCCGGGCTTCGGCGAAGTGTTCGACGGCCTGAGGGGCCGCTAAGCCATGGCCGCAGCGCGCGCACCTCACGGCGTCAACGCGCCGCCCAAGATCATCGTCAAGAAAATCTACGTCGAAGGGCATGGCGGCCATCACGGCGGCGCCTGGAAGGTCGCCTATGCCGATTTCGTGACCGCGATGATGGCGTTCTTCCTGCTGCTCTGGATCCTCGGCGCCACCACCGAGAAGCAGCGCAAGGCGCTCGCCGATTATTTCGCGCCGACGCTGGTCGAATTGAAGCAGAACAGCGCCGGCTCCAACGGCCTGTTCGGCGGCGAGGCGATCAACCAGCGCGACAATTATCCGGGCAAGGCATCGCAGACCGGCACCAAGTCGCTGACCGTCCCGGTGGGCGGTGCCGGCGGCAAGGATGTCGGCACCGGCGCCAAGGGCACGCTCAAGGACCAGCGCGCGCTGACCCAGCAGGACCAGAAGAATTTCGAGGAGACCGCCAAGCGGATCCGCCAGCGCATGCAGGCGACGCCGTCGCTGTCCAAGCTCGCCAACCATGTCCGCTTCGTGCCGACGCGCGACGGCATGCGGATCGACCTGCTCGACGACGCCAATTACTCGATGTTCAACCTCGGCACCACCGCCCTGGTGCCCGAGGCGAGCACGCTGGTCGGCACGATCGCGGACTCGATCAAGGGGATGGAAAACCCGATCATGATCCGCGGCCATACCGACAGTCTCGGCTATGGCGACCCGCTGGCGATGAACAACTGGATGCTGTCGAGCGGCCGCGCGGAAGCCACCCGCAGGCGGCTGCTGTCGGGCGGCGTCACCGAGATGCGCTTCGAGCGGATCGAGGGCGTGGCCGACCGCGAGCCGCTGATCGTCGACAACCCCGCCGACCCGCGCAACCGCCGCGTCTCGATCACTCTGCTCTATCGCCGGATCATGGACCAGGACCAGCAGGGCCGCTTCCGCCCCGGCCTCCGCGCCAGCCGCGAAGCCGACGCACCGCTTGGAACGCACTGAAATCTCCCTCTCCCCTCCACGGGAGGGGAGAGGGTTGCGCAGACTTAGTCTTCGCGCAGCGAAGGCTTAGTCGGAGCTGGGAGAGGGGTGGGCGCTTGCGCAGCAAGCGCGCGGAGCAGCGCTCCGCACTGCCCCTCTCCCCGGCCCTCTCCCCTGAAGGGGAGAGGGAGAGCTCGATCAGAAGAACTGCTTGCGGAAGGTGAGCTTCACGGTCCGGCCGATCGGGTCGCGCAGGTTCGGCGCATAGGCCACAGGCGTCACGCCATTCTCGTCGGTCACCCGCTGGCGCGCGTTGAACATGTTGTCGACGCGCAGCTGGATCCGCGAGCCGCGGAACCAGGGATGCTTGAGCAGGAAGTCGATGTCCTGGCCCGGATTGAACTCGGCGAGCAGGTTGACCTTGGCAAGGCTGCCGAAGTTGAGCTCGCCGGTGCTGCCGGGCAGGCCGGTGGTGCCGCCCGTGGTGCGGGTGCCGCTCTGCCAGTTGCCGTTGAGCTGGACGAGCAGCGCATCGCGCTTCACGCCGGCGGTGAAGTCCACCCGGTGTGCCGCGATCGCCTGGCTGGTCGTGTCGCCGAGCCGGTCGATGACGGGCAGGCCCGGACGGATCTGGATTTCGTCGCGCAGCACCCAGGTGTGATAGGCGCTGAGGATGATGCGGTTGCCGCCGCCTCCACCGCCAAAGCCGCCACGGCCACCACCGCCGCCGGGACCACCGCCACCGGGGCCGCCGAAGCGCGGACCGCCGCCGCCCGGCGGACCGCCCGCCCCCGGGCTGCCACCGTCGGCCGGCGGGCGCGGCGGGCCTTCCTGGCCCTGGCCCGGCTGGCCTTCGGGGCGCGGCCCGCGGAACTGGCCGCCCAGCGTGCCGCCGAACAGGCTCGACTGCTGGCCGAGCTTGCGGAACCGGTCGAACATCGCCGTCATCTCGGGCGGCAGCGGCTGGCCGGTGCGGCGCGATTCCTCGCGTGCCTTCTGGAAGGCCTCGCGGCGCTCGCGCATCCGCTTCTGCTGGGGCGAGGCGATCGGCAGGAACAGGTTGAAGCCCCAGCGCAGCTCCGAATGCTCGGTCCGGTCATAGTTCACCGGGCGCGCATCGATGCTGAGCAGCCGGCCGTCGCCGTCGCGCACGAAGCGGTCGGGGAATGCCGCCTCCACCTCGGCGGAGGCGCCGGGGAAGCTCTGGATCGCGTTGCGGAAGCGCGAATTGGTGTAGTTCACCACGATGCCGAGATTGGTCTCGGTGAACGGCCGGATGTTGAGCCCGGCGCGGAACACGTGGCGGCTGTCGGCACTCAGCGCGGTGTTGCCGCCGCTGATCTGGCTGATGTTGACGCTCTCGCCGCGCACGAAGTCGTAGACGGTGACGTTGGGCGTGGTGACCACCGGGTTGCCGAGCTGGCCCGGAGTCGGCGCGTTGCTGTCGTCGATGAAGCTGACGATCGCCTGGACCTGGGTGATCGGCGACCAGTTGAAGCCATAGCCGGTGGTGGTCAGCCGCCCGAAGTCGGAGAGCTGCTCGACTTCGATATTGGCGTTGATCGAGAAGTCGCCGATCGCGTCGAGCACCGCGCGACGGCGGCTGGTGATCGGGATCGAGATGTTGCCGCGCACCGCGCCGGTGTCGCGCGAGATGTCGCTCGAACTGAACACGCCCGAGCGGAAGGACCTGCCCGACAGGTCGTTGGTCCGCCCCGCCACGCGGATGCTGCCGGTGACATCGCCCGCCGGCAGCTTGAACAGCGGGCCGTTGGTGAGGAACTCGACATTGCCGACCTTGGTGGTCGATTCGGTCCAGTCGTCCGGCCGGCTGCCGATCAGGCTGTAGGGGATCGGCGCGAACGGGTTGAAGCTCGGGTCGTTGGCGTTGAGCAGCGCCTGCGCCGCGCTCGGATCGACGCCGCGCGTGGTGGTCGAATCGCTGCCGGTCTGCTGGTAGTTGGCGTTGAGCGACCAGCGCCAGCTGTTGATCCAGGGCGCGCTGTCGCCGTTGACCGTCAGCTCGCCGCGCAGCGCCTGGCTGCTGCTCGATCGGGTCAGCGGGTTGAGATTGTCGTAATAGCGCCGCAGCTCGACATTCTGGCCGAAGGGTGAGAACGGATTGCCCGTGGGCAGGGTCAGCGTCGCGCTCGGCAGGCCGAGCCAGCTCTCGCTCTCGTTGACGTCGAGGTTGATCGTGGCGGTGGCGCTCACCTTGGCCGAGAGCGCGCGGTTGTAGATGCCGCTGATCGTCAGGTTCTTCGCCGGGCCGACCAGGGTGCGATAGGGCGTGACGTCGGTGATGTTCGGATCATTGGCGTTGGCCGCATAGCCGGCGAGCGCCTGCTGGCCGGAGACCGGCACCCCGGCGACCGTCACCGGCCGGCCGGCCAGCGCGCTCAGCGCCGGATCGATCTCGCGGCCGATCGGGGCACCGGTGACCGGATCGAGCACCACCGCGCCGAGCCCGGAGATGTTGCCGGTCGTGTCGAACAGCGCATTGCCGGCGCGGCTGACCCCGCGCTCGCTCTCGAGGATCGACGAATTCTGGTTGTACTTGACGTCCAGCGTCACCCGCCCGTCGCGGTTGAGCTTGAGGATGTTGAGGTTGGCGCTCTCGGTCGCATTGCCGCCATCGGTGGGCATCTGCCCCTCGAGCACCGTGGTCACCGCCTGGAAGCGGCGGCGCAGGACGAAGTTGATCACCTTCTGGGTAGCGCCATAGCCATATTGCAGCGCGACTTCCTCGGGCAGGATGTCGACCCGCTCAATCGCCTCGGTGGGCAGGTCGCGGACCTCGTTCATGCTCGAGCGGCGGCCGCTGATCAGGATCACCGGCTGCTCGTCGCCGCGGCCCGAGCCGCTGCCGAGCTGCGCCTGGAGCGCGGTGATCAGCTCCGACACGTTGGAAGCGCCATAGGCACGGATATCGGCCGGATTGAGCTGGACCTCGGGCTTGACGTCGGTCTTCACCGCGCCGGGCAGCACGCCGTTGACGACGATCGCGCCTTCGTCGCCCATCTCGTCGGCGCCCTGATCCTGCGCGGCGGCGGGAGCCTGCGCCTGGGGCTGCGGGTGATTCTGCGCGGAGGGAGGCGTGGGCGCCTGCTGCTGCGCCTGGGCGAGCACCGCGCCCGGCATCATGCCGGCGAGCAATCCGGCAACGGCGGCACCACGCATCAACTTCGAACGCATCAAATTCCCACCCTTTTCGAAACCCCGCGCGGCAAGTGACACCGCCAGCATGAATGCTGCGTGGCTAGCCGCGACTTGTCGCAGAAGTTTGCCGGGTTCCCGAAAAAATTGCGGCACCGCGGCGATGTCGCCGGGTGCCTGCATTTTTCACTGGTGCGGTCGAGAAGACTCGAACTTCCACGGCCTTTCGGCCACAACGACCTCAACGTTGCGCGTCTACCAGTTCCGCCACGACCGCACGTGAAATCCGTCAGTTGGGATACCGACGGCTGGTAAGGCAGCGGCCCCTAGCAACGCGTTTCGGACATTGCAAGCGGTTCCGCCGCGCTTTTCCAAACGAAGCGAAATCCGCTAAGCGCGCCGTCCCATGCGCATCGCCCCCGATCTTTCCGCCGAGATGCGCCGAATCCTGTCGCTGGCCTGGCCGGTGGCGCTGACCAGCCTCAACTGGACGATCCTCCACGTCACCGATGTGGTGGTGGTCGGCTTCACCGGCACCGAGCAGGTGGCGGCGCTCGGCGCCAGCCGCGCGCTGACCTTCCCGGGCATCGTGATGGGGCTGGGGGCGCTCTCCGGCGTGCTCGTCCATGTGTCGCGCGCCGACGGGGCGAAGGACCTGCCCGGCACTGGCCGCGCCTTCCACCAGGGGCTGCTCCTCGCCGCCGCGCTCGGCATGCTCAGCGCGCTGCTGCTCTTCGCCTTCGCCATGCCGATGCTGCTGGCGATCGGCGTGGCCGGCGAGATCGCCCCGCACGCCGCCGAAGTCGTGCGGGTGATGGCGCTCGCCTATCCCTTCCAGCTGCTGATCGTCACTGCGAGCTTCTTCCTCGAAGGGGTCAGCCGGCCGCAGCGGGTGACCGTGGTCAACCTCGCGATCCTGCCGGTCAACGCCCTGCTCGCCTGGGCGCTGTCGGCCGGGCATCTCGGCCTGCCGGCAATGGGCGCGACCGGTGCGGCACTCGCCACCACCATCGCCTCGGCGCTGGGCGCGGCCGGGATGATCGCTGCCGCCTGGACCCTGCCCCGGGCAAAGGCGCGCGGCGTGCACGACCTTTCCGGCATCTTCAGCCGCGATTCGCTGAAGGGCGCGCTGGGGCTCGCTTTGTTCGGCCTGATCCCCGCCATCGCCTCGGGGCTCGAGCTGGTCGGCTTCTCGATCCTGATCGCACTGTCGACCGAGCTGGGCGACGTCACCGCCCATGCCTTCCAGCTCGTCTTCTCGATCCACAACGTCACCTTCTCGGTGGCGCTCGGCTTGGGATCGGCCGCGGGGGTGCGCGTCGGCAATGCTGTGGGCGAAGGCGTGCCCCAGGCGGCGGCCCGGCGCACTGCCATCGCCGCTTCGCTCGCAGCGCTTGCCACCGGCCTGCTCGCGCTGCTGCTGATCCTGGTCCCCGCGCCCTTCGTCGCGCTGTTCCCGGCCGTGCCCGAGGTGCACCGGATCGCGCTCCTCATGCTGCCGATCTGGGCGCCTTTCATCCTGTTCGACGGGGTGCAGGTGGTGTTCGTCTACGCGCTGCGCTCGCTCGGCGACCAGGTTGCGGCCGGGATCAACTCGGTGATCGCCTTCTTCCTCGTCACCGGCGGCGCGGGGCTGATGTTCGTGCGGCTATGGGGCTGGGAGGCGACCGGGCTCGTCCTCGCCTCGGGCATCGGCATGGTGGTCGCCGCGGCGCTCCACGGCGCGCGGCTGTGGCGGGTCAGCCGCCGATTTCGGTAGCGAAGGCCAGGCGCGCCGTCGCCGCGCTGCGCGGCGGATCGACCTGGGCCGAATTGAAGTCGATCGTCTGCTTGGGCCCGATCTCGCGCACCGAGGGGGTGACCCGCCAGCTATAGACCAGCCGGTCTTCCTTGTCCTTGAGCTCGATCCGGATGTCCGGCACGCGCTGCTTGTCGGCGGTGGGGTTGGCCACCTTGCCCGAGATGATGAACAGCTCGCTGCCATTGGTCTGGGTGCGCAGCTCGACATTCTTGTCGGTGAACACCAAAGGCGTCTCGACTTCGCCGCCGATGCCGAGGCCCCAGCCCAGCTGCGCGGCGAGCCCGGGCGCCCCCGAATAGAGGATCGCGCCGGTGCCGAGCAGCATCGAGAAGCCCGCGACGAAGGCAGCTGCGGTCCAGCGGCGCGCCGGGTTGCGGCGCGGCTTGAACGGCGGCTGCGGGGCGAAGGGATCGTAATCCGGCGAGGGACCGCCGGCCGCAGCGGTGATCGAGGCATCGTCGAACACCCGCGGCGTCGTGGGCGCCTCGCGCTTCGGCACCTCGGCCTCGCGCTTGGGCGCCGGGGTAACCGGGCCGTCCGCCGCTGTGGCACGCGTGGTCAGGTCGAGCGCGACCGGCGCCTGGAACCAGCTATGCTTGCAGCTCGCGCAGCGCACGGTCCGGCCGTCGGCGCCAATGGCGCTGTCCGGCACCAGATAGCGGGTTCGGCACTGGCTGCATTCGAGGATCATTGCGCTCGGCTCACGACACACGGGGGCCTGTCGCCCGATTGTCACGATTCTAGACCCATCGATTCGCGGCCACAAGAGTCCCCGGCCGGAGTATCCCCAGCTTCTTGAGAAGGGCGGGTCTCTGTGCGATGGCAGGTGCAAGGGAAGCGCCGGGAGCCTGATGGCCAGCATCGTTCAATTCGAGAATGTCGGCCTGCGCTATGGTTCGGGCGATGAGACTCTCTCGGACATCAGCTTCTCGCTGAACACCGGCGCCTTCTATTTCCTCACCGGACCCTCGGGCGCGGGCAAGACCTCGCTGCTCAAATTGCTCTATCTCGCCCAGCGCGCGACCCGCGGCACCGTCCGCATCTTCGGCGAGGATGCCGGCGCCCTGCCGCGCACCCGCCTGCCCGGCTTCCGCCGCCGCATCGGCGTGGTGTTCCAGGACTTCCGCCTGGTCCCGCACCTTTCCGCCTATGACAATATCGCCCTGCCCCTGCGCGTCGCCGGCGTGTCGGAAAGCGATATCGAGGCGCCGGTGCGCGAGATGCTCGCCTGGGTCGGCCTCACCGATCGCGGCCGTGCCAAGCCGCCGACATTGTCGGGCGGCGAGCAGCAGCGCATCGCCATCGCCCGCGCGGTGATCGGCCGCCCCGAGCTGCTCGTCGCCGACGAGCCGACCGGCAACGTCGATCCCGACATGGCCGAGCGGCTGCTCCACCTGTTCGACAGCCTCAATCGCCTGGGCACCACCGTGGTGGTGGCGACGCACGACTTCCACCTGCTCAACCGCATTCCCAATGCGCACATGATGCGGCTGGAGAAGGGCCGGCTCAACGATCCCACCGGTGCGCTGCGCAACCCGCCGCGGGGCGCCCAGTGAAGCTGAGCCTCAATCCCAACGCCCCCGATCGCCGCCTGCTCGACGAGAGCCGGCGCACCCGCGCGATGACCTGGATCATGGCGATCATGGTCTTCCTCACCGTGCTCGCCGGCGCGCTCGGGCTCGGCATGTTCGCCGCCACCGCGCAGCTCGACCGCCAGCTCGCCGGGCGGCTGACCATCCAGATCGTCGAGCCCGATGCCGCGCTGCGCGACGGCCAGGCGGCGGCGATCCGCGCGGCGGTGACCCGCTTGCCCGGCGTGCAGCGCGTCGCCGAGGTCGATCGCCAGCGGCTTGCCGAGCTGCTCAAGCCCTGGCTCGGCGATACCGGGCTCGATCCCGACCTGCCGATGCCGGCGATGATCGACGTCGAGGTGCGCGGCAGCACCACCTCGGCGGTGGAGCGCACCGCGCGCCAGATCGCCCCCAATGCCCGGATCGACCGGCATGCCCAGTGGCTCTCGCCGGTGCGCGGGTTCATGACCACGATGAGCTGGCTCGCCGTCGGGCTGATGCTGCTGATCGCCAGCGCCACCGCCGCGGTGGTGCTGCTCGCCGCGCGTTCGGGGCTGGACACGCACCGCGACACCATCGATGTGCTCCACATGCTCGGCTCCACCGATGTCCAGATTGCCCGCCTGTTCCAGCGGCGGATCGCGTTCGATACCTTGCTCGGCGGCCTGCTCGGCACGGTGGCGGCGCTGGGGCTGGTCTGGTTCCTCCAGTCGCGCATGGCGCTGGTCGGCTCCGAGATGCTGAGCGGCGTTGCGCTGCAGCAGCGCGACTGGTTCCTGCTCCTGCTGGTGCCGCTCGGCTTCGCGCTGCTCGCCACCTTCGCGGCGCGGCGCACCGTGCTGCGCGCGCTGGGCCGCACGCTGTGATCCTGCGCCTGATTGCGCTGGTGGTGATCGCCTGGGCGCTCGGCTTCGCCGCGTTCATGCTGTCGCTCGGCCATCCGCTCGAAGGCCGCAAGACCGATGCGATCGTCGTGCTGACCGGCGGGTCGAAGCGGATCGACCGCGGGCTGGAAGTGCTGCGCGCCGGCGATGCCGAGCGCTTGCTGGTCAGCGGCGTCGATCCCGATGTCCGCCCCGGCGAGTTCGCCGCGGAGTACAAGATCGACCGCAAGCTGATGCGCTGTTGCGTCGATCTCGGCTGGCAGGCGGTCGACACCCGCTCCAACGCCGAGGAGACCGCCGAATGGGTGAAGGAGCATGGCTACAAGACCGTGCGCCTCGTCACGTCGGACTGGCACATGCCGCGCGCCCGGCTCGAGCTCGCCCATGCGCTGAAGGGGGTGGAAGTGGTTGGCGATCCGGTGCGCAGCCAGCCGGGCTTCGCCATGCTGTTCCGCGAATATCACAAATATCTGGTGCGCCGCATCGCACTCCTGCTCGGTGCCCGCTGATGAACTTTCTGCGCACATTGGTCTTCTCGATCTTCTTCTACGGCCTCTCGGTCGTCCTGGTGCTGCTCGTCCCCCTGGTCGCTTTGCTCGGCGGCGATTCGCTGCGCAGCTATGCGATGGCGTGGGTGGGGCTGATGACCTGGTCGGCGCGCTGGATCCTCGGCATCCGGGTGCGGATCGAGGGCGAGATCCCCAGGGGGCCGGTGCTCTTCGCCGGCAAGCATGAATCGCTGTTCGAGGCGCTGGAGCTCAGCCGGCTGCTCGGTTCGCCCGCCACGGTGATGAAGCGCGAGCTCGCCCAGATCCCGCTCTGGGGATGGGCGGCGCGGCGCTACGGCGTGATCATCGTCAACCGCACCGCCAATGCCGCCGCGCTGCGCTCGATGATGAAGGATGCCAAAGCCGCGCTGGCGCAGGGCCGCTCGGTGCTGATCTTCCCCGAGGGTACCCGGGTGAAGCCGGGCGAGGCGCCGGCGCTGCGTTCGGGCTTTGCCGGGCTCTACCGGATGCTCGACCTGCCTGTGGTGCCGATCGCGGTGCGGAGCGGGCATGTCTGGCCCAAGCACGGGATCAAGAAGCCGGGCGTGATCACCTTCCGCTTCCTCGATCCGATCCCGCCGGGCCTGCCCCGCGCGGAGGCCGAGGCGCGGGTCCATGCCGGGATCAACGCGCTCAACGGCTGAGGCGCGGCCCGGCTTGCAATGTAGGATTTCGCGTGATTGGCTCGGGCGGTCGGAACTGGCGTTCCGGCCGCTCTTTGCCTTGTTGGAAAAATAGGATTCCGCGCGCGCAAGGAAGTTGCGCGATGCGGCGCGTTTCCGGGAAAACAGGGAAAATAGCGCGATGCCGACCCCGCCGATGTCGTGAACTTAGTGAACTTCCACGAGTCGCCCGGCGCGCGCCTGTAGGAGCCTATTCGTGCGAGCGGCCGAAGTCCGGCGCGGCATCGTCCTGGCCCTGCTCGATGATCGAGCGGCGGATCGCGCGGGTGCGGCTGAACAGCTCGAACAGCTCGTCGCCCTTGCCCCAGCGGATCGCGCGCTGCAGCGCGGTCAGGTCCTCGGAGAAGCGCTGGAGCATGTCGAGCACCGCTTCCTTGTTGGCCAGGAACACGTCGCGCCACATCGTCGGGTCCGACGCGGCGATGCGGGTGAAGTCGCGGAAGCCGCCGGCCGAATATTTGATCACTTCGGACTGGGTGACTTCCTCCATGTCCGATGCGGTGCCGACGATCGTATAGGCGATGAGGTGCGGCAGATGGCTGGTGACGGCGAGGACGCGGTCATGATGGTCGGGTGCCATCGTCTCGACCTGAGCCCCCAGGCGGCGCCAGAACTCGAGCACGCGCTCGACGGCGAAGGGCGCGGTGCCTTCCACCGGGGTGATAATGCACCAGCGCCCGTGGAAGAGCGAGGCGAAGCCGGCCTCGGGCCCGCTATTCTCGGTGCCGGCGACCGGGTGCGCCGGGACGAACACGGCGTCGGGAAGTGCGGCATGGACGGCCTCGACCACGCTTTCCTTGCACGAGCCGACATCGCTGACGATCGCCTCGGCCGGCAGGTCCGCCGCGATCTCCGCCGCCGCCGCGCCCATCGCGCCGACGGGAACGCAGAGGATGACGAGGTCGGCGTCGATCACCGAGGTGCCGGCGGTGTCGGCGATGTCGTCGCACAGGTCGATGCGCACGGCGGTCTCGCGCACTGCCGGATCGGCATCATAGCCGGTCACCCGCACGCTCGGCATGTGCTGGCGGACGGCGCGCGCGATCGACGAGCCGATCAGGCCCAGGCCGATGACCGTGACGCGCGCGAACGGCAGCATCAGGCCTCGCCCGCCAGGCTCCGCAGCGATGCGATCACGCCGCGCGTCTCTTCCTCGGTGCCGATGGTGATGCGCAGGCCGTGGGGCAGGCCCTGGCCGGGCAGCCAGCGGACGATATAGCCGGCGTCCATCAGGCCCTTGTACGCCGCCTCGGCAGTGAGCTGGCCTTCGAACAGCACCAGGACGAAGTTCGCCTGGCTCGGCACGGCGCGCAGGCCCTTGTTGCCCAGCTTGGCGATTTCGTCCGCGAACCAGCGGCGCCACTCGGCATTGTGCGCCTTGGTGTGGTCGACGAAATCGGTGTCGCCCAGCGCCGCGACCGCCGCCGCGGTACCCGCGATGGTGATCGAGAAGGGCAGGCGGATGCGGTGCATCGCCTCGATGATCGGCGCCGAGGCATAGCCCCAGCCGATCCGCTCGGCGGCAAGGCCGTACATCTTGGAGAAGGTGCGCGTCACCAGCACGTTGGGCGCGGTGCGGGCCAGCTCCATGCCGCCGTCATCGTCGTCGCCTTCGATATATTCGGCATAGGCATGGTCGAGGACGAGCAGCACATGGCTCGGCAGCCCGGCGTGCAGGCGAAGGATCTCCGAGCGCGGCGCATAGGTGCCGGTCGGGTTGTTGGGGTTGGCGACGAAGACGATCTTGGTCTTGTCGGTCACCGAGGCGAGGATCGCGTCCACATTGGTCGCATAATCCTTGTCCGGCGCGACGACGGGGATCGCGCCGACGCGGCGGGTGGCAATCGGGTACACGGTGAAGCCGTAATGGACGTAGATGATCTCGTCGCCCGGACCGGCGAATGCACCGGCGGCAAGGTGGAGGACCTCGTCCGAACCGTTGCCGTAGATGATGCGGGCAGGATCGAGGCCGTACTTCGCCGCGATCGTCTCGCGCAGCTCGACGGCGCTGGCATCCGGGTAGCGCTCGAGGCTCGTCGATGCGGTCAGGAACGCGTCGCGCGCCTTTTGCGAAGTACCGAGCGGGTTCTCGTTGGACGAGAGCTTGGTCACCTTGCGGCCGTCATCGGTGGTGGAGCGCCCCGGCACATAGGGGGCGATTTCCATGATCCAGGGCTTGGGAACTGGTGCGGTCATGGTCGCGCGGCTTGGCGGAATGGTTACCGGATGGCAAGGGTCAGGCGCTAGGGCTTCATGGTTAAGCGGAAGCCGAGGAGGGGCAATGCGGGGGAACGGCATCGTCTGGCGCGCACTCGAGATGGCGCGGCGACGGAATCTGGAAGCGGCGGGCGAGGCCCTGCCGGTCAAGGGCGCCAGCGGCGCGACGCGGCGCGCGGTGCTGCAGGCAATGGCGGCCGGCGGCGTCGCGACCGCCTTGCCCCGCCCGGCAGCGGCGCGGCCCGCGGGCCGTGTGGCGATCATCGGCGGCGGCATCGCTGGCCTCACTGCGCTCCACCATCTGCGCGAGGCAGGCATCGACGCATTCCTCTATGAGGGCCGGGGACGCACCGGCGGGCGGATGTACACGCACAAGTCGGGCGACTGGACGTTCGAAGTGGGCGGCCAGCTGGTCAACACCGACCATTATGACATGCAGGCGCTGCTCAAGCGCTTCGACATCCCGCTGATCGACCGCAAGTCCGAGCCGCACGACACGCTGATCCTCGCGAACGGCCGGCTGGTCAGCGACACCGAACTGGCCGAGGCGCTGCGCCCGATCGCCGCGCAGATCGGCAAGGATGCCGACCGGCTCGACAAGGACCAGGCCCGAGTCGCCCCCGATCTCGATCGGATGTCGATTCACGACTATCTCGACCGCCACGCCGCGCTGATCCGCCAGCCCTGGCTGCGCCCGCTGCTCGAGGCGACCAGCCGCACCGAATATGGCGTGGAGCCGAAGCGGGCCTCCGCGATCGAACTGATCTTCAACCTGCCGACGGTGGACGGCCAGCGTGCGGAGGTGCTGGGCGGGGCGGATGAGCGCTACGTGATCGAAGGCGGCAGCTCGGCCTTGGTCGAGGCGATGAGTGCCCATTATTCTGACCGGATCGCCACGGGGAAGCGCCTGCTCCGCGTCGAATCGGGGCTCAAGCTGCATTTCCTCGACGGTTCGGTCGAGACGGCCGACACGCTGATCGTCGCGGTGCCCGGTCCCGTCACCCGCCAGATCGACTTCCGCGTCCCGCTGCCCGCCCAGTGGCGCGCCTTTATCGGCGAGATGGAGCTGGGCCTGAACGAGAAGGTCCAGTCGGGCACCAATGCGACGCCGTGGCGCGGACCGATGGGCGTCGGCGGCGAGCTGTGGCAGACCGACGCCGATGCCGGCTGGGCGCTCGGCTGGGACGGCAGCGTCCACCGCAAGGATGGCGTATCGCCGGTCTGGACCTGGTTCCTCGGCGGCGACGAAGTGCTGCGTGCCGAGCGCGAATCACCTTCGGAACTGGCGAAGCGCTTCGCCGCCAGCGCCGCGCCGGCGATCCCCGGGCTGATCGAGGCTGCCACCGGCCCCTTCACCCGCACCAACTGGCACGCCCAGGCGCTGACCCTCGGCGCCTATTGCAACTATGCCCCCGGGCAGCTGACGCGCTTCTCGAAGCTGCTCTGTGTCGAGGACGAGAACGGCAACCAGGTGCCCCATGCCGGGCGGATCTGGTTCGCCGGCGAGCATCTCTCCGATGCCTTCCCCGGATACATGAACGGGGCGGCGCAGACCGGGCGGATGGCGGCGGCTTCGATCCTCGGCAAACGGATCGACGCCAAGGCCGCTTGAACCGGGGGGCGCAGGCCCGTAACGAGCCGGATATGTCCGTCGATCCGCGTTTTGGCACTGGCCGCTCGGTGACGCTGCCGGGGCCGCTGCGCCTCGACGGCGGCGTGCTGCTCTCGCCGGTCGATATCGGCTACGAGACCTATGGCACCCTCGCCCCCGATGGCGGCAACGCGATCCTGGTCTGCCACGCGCTGACCGGCGACCAGCACGTCGCCTCCGAGCATCCGCGCACCGGCAAGCCGGGCTGGTGGACGCGCATGGTAGGCCCCGGCAAGCCGATCGATACCGACCGCTATTTCGTGATCTGCTCGAACGTGCTCGGTTCCTGCCTCGGCTCTTCCGGCCCGGCGACGATCAATCCCGCCACCGGCAAGCCCTGGGGGATGAGCTTCCCGGTGATCACCATCCGCGACATGGTGCGGGCGCAGGCGATGCTGCTCGACCATCTCGGCGTGGACAAGCTCTTCGCCGTGGTCGGCGGGTCCATGGGCGGGATGCAGGCGCTGAGCTGGGCGGCGACCTTCCCCGAGCGCGTCGCCTCTGCCGTCGTCATCGCCAGCGCGGCGCGGCATTCGGCGCAGAACATCGCCTTCCACGAAGTCGGCCGCCAGGCGGTGATGGCCGATCCCAAGTGGCGCGGCGGCGACTATTATGACGACAACGACCCGCCCGTCGCCGGCCTGGCCGTGGCGCGGATGGCAGCACACATCACCTATCTTTCCGAGGCCGGGCTCACCGCCAAGTTCGGGCGCAAGCTGCAGAGCCGGGAGACCAAGACCTTCGGCTTCGATGCGGATTTCCAGGTCGAGAGTTACCTGCGCCACCAGGGGCTGGCGTTCGTCGACCGGTTCGATGCGAACTCCTATCTCTACATCACCCGGGCGCTCGATTATTTCGACCTGGCCGAGGAGCATGGCGGGCTGCTCGCCAATGCCTTCAAGGGAGCCGACACCCGCTTCTGCGTGGTGAGCTTCGACACCGACTGGCTCTACCCGACCAGCGAATCGCGCTCGGTCGTCCACGCACTCAACGCCGCCGGAGCGCGAGCGAGTTTCGTCGAGCTGAAGTCGCCCTTCGGCCATGACGCCTTCCTGCTCGAAAGCCCCGAGCTTGACCGGGTGGTGCGCGGGTTCCTGGAAGCGGGGGTGGCATGATCTCGTCGGCAGCGCCACGCCCACCCAAGGGCATGCTCGCTTATTACCGAGGTAGCTGGATTTCGGCCCCGGAAGATGAACCCACCAGCTTTTGGTACGAGGTCGATTCCGAGGGTGCCGTTCTCAGATCAGTCGAAGTCTATCGTGATGGACGCGCGATGGCCGACGACATCGCACGTTATCCCGGCGGAGCATCGGACTTCGGTTTCGGCACCCTGATCGGGGACGATTTCTATCGCCTCGCTTGGCAATGGCCGGCCCAGGATGACACCGACGTTACCGTGATGCTCGATGCCACCGCCTTTGAGTTCGAGTGCATTTGGAAAGGGGCGACGGCATGAGCGACTATCGCATCTCGTTCGACAAGGCCGAGCTCGATCTCGACCTGATCCATGCGTTCCTGAGCGGATCCTATTGGGCCAAGGGCATCCCGAGGCACATCGTCGAGACCTCGATCAAGCACAGCTTCTGCGCCGGCGTCTTCGCCAAGGACGAGGCGGGACAGGACCAGCAGGTCGGCTTCGCGCGGCTGATCACCGACCATGCGACCTTCGCCTATCTGGCGGATGTGTTCGTGCTGCCGGCGCATCGCGGCAAGGGCGTGGCGATGCAGATGCTCGAGGCGGTGCAGGCGCATCCCGAGCTGACGGGCCTCCGCCGCTGGCTGCTGTTCACCCGCGACATGCAACCGCTCTACGCCAGGCTCGGCTGGACCCCGATCCCGCATCCCGAGCGCTGCATGGAGCGGCACGATCTGGACCTCTACACCCGATGACGCTCCGCCCCGACCTTGCGGTGATCGCCGCCAATGTCGCCGCTGGCAGCCGCGTGCTCGATGTCGGCTGTGGCGACGGCGCGCTGATGGCGGCGCTGCGCGACACCCGGCAGGTCGATGCCCGGGGGCTCGAGCTCGACGCCGGCGACGTGGCAGCGGCGGTGGGGCGCGGGCTGTCGGTGGTGCAGGGCGATGCCGATACCGACCTGGCCGACTATCCCGACAACAGCTTCGACTATGCGATTCTGAGCCAGACGCTGCAGACCACCCGCCATCCGGACGTGGTGCTGGAGAATTTGCTGCGGATCGGCAGGCACGCCTTCGTCTCCTTCCCCAACTTCGCCCATTGGCGGGTGCGCGCCTCGCTGCTGTTCGGCGGGCGTATGCCGGTGACGCGGCTGCTGCCGATCGCCTGGTATGCCACGCCCAACATCCACCACGTCACCGTCGACGATTTCCGGGCACTGGTGCACGAGCGCGGGATCACGATCGAGGGTTGCTGGTTCCTCTCCGGCGACCAGCGTTGCGGCTCGGCGATGGCCAATCTGTTCGCCGAGCATGCGGTGTTCCTGCTGCGGAGGTGAGGCGATGCGGAAGGTGAAGCGGCTGCACCCGGCGTTCCGGGACGATATCGGCGACCTGATCACGCGGCGCCCGGTGCCGGGCCCGGCGATCGGCCATGTCGGCGCCTTCCTGTTCCTCAACCATCACGGCCCGCAGACCTACGCGCCGAACAATCGCGGCCTGCCCTTCGGCCCGCACCCGCATCGCGGCTTCGAGACGGTGACCTTCATCCTCGAGGGCGAGCTGGCGCACACCGACAGCGCCGGCCACTCCAGCATCATCCGCGCCGGCGGCATCCAGTGGATGACCGCAGGCAGCGGCATCGTCCATGCCGAAGTCTCGCCGGCCGACTTCAAGCGCGACGGCGGACCGATGGAGATACTCCAGCTCTGGGTGAACCTGCCCGCCCGGCTGAAGATGGCCGCGCCGCGCTACATCGGTGCGCAGGCCGGGGCGATCCCTTCGGTGGCGGCAGATGGCGCCACCGTCCATCTGGTCTCGGGCGACTTCCAAGACACACGGGGCGTGGTCGAGTCGCTGACCGGCGTGTTCCTGAGCTGGGTGGAGATCGAAGCCGGGGGCAGCGTGACCTTCACCGGGCTCGAGCGGCGCGACGTGTTCCTCTATTGCGCGCGCGGAATGTTCCACGTGGAAGGCACCGCGGTAGCGCATTTCCATCTCGCCGAACTGAGCCCCGGCGATGCGGTGACGATCACCGCAAGCGAGCCGGCGCTGTTCCTGTTCGGCCATGCCGAGCCGATAAACGAGCCGATCGTCGCGCACGGCCCGTTCGTGATGAACAGCGAGGCGGAAATCCGCCAGGCTTTCCACGATTACCAGGCCGGCAAGTTCGGCGTGGCGGAGATCGTGGAAGCTTAGCAGAAGACTGCACTGCCCCTCTCCCCGGCCCTCTCCCCTGAAGGGGAGAGGGAGTAATTACTTCTCCACGCCCCAGTTCACCGTGACGTTGGTGACCGCCGTTGCCGATTCGGCCATCACCCGCAGCGTGCGCTTGTCGCCGTCGCCGGCGGTGAACGACTTGCCGTCCTCGATCCGCAGCGACAGGCCCTGCGCCAGCGCCTGCTGCTTGGACCAGGTGAGGATCGTCGAGGGCGAGGCGAAGTTGGTGTAGATCACCGTGCCGCTGCGCTTGCCGGTCACCGCGACATCGCCGCTGGTGCAGCTGATGATCTTGGCGTCCTTGTAGACCGGCACGAAATCGGGCTTGTCGTTGCAGGTACCCGCGGCGACCTTGGCCGGCACCCCCTTCGACGTCGCGTCGATCACATTCTGCGCGGCGGGATCGTCGGTCGTCCTGGGGCCGCCACAGGCCCCGGCGAGCAAGGCCAATCCGATCACCGCAACGCGCATCATGTCATCTCCGGGCTTAGAACGGGACGTCGTCGTCCAGATCATCGGGGAACCCGCCGCCGAAGCTATTGTTTCCGCCGCCGCTGCTGCCACCGCCCGAGCGCTGGCCTCCGCTGTTGAAATTGCCGCCGCGGCTGGAGGACTGGCCGGCAAACTCGTCGCCGCCGCCGGCACCCCATTCGTCACCGCCGCCGCCAGACGCGCGACCGCCGCCGAAGCCGCCGCCACCACCGCCGCCGCCCGGGGCGCCGTCGAGCATGGTCAGCACCGAGTTGAAGCCCTGAAGGACGATCTCGGTCGAGTAACGGTCCTGGCCCTGCGCGTCCTGCCACTTGCGGGTGGTCAGCGCGCCTTCGATGTAAACCTTGCTGCCCTTGCGCAGGAAGCGCTCCGCCACATTGGCGAGGCCCTCGTTGAAGACCTTGACCGTGTGCCACTCGGTCTTTTCCTTGCGCTCGCCCGAGTTGCGGTCCTTCCAGCTTTCGGACGTGGCGATGCGCAGCTCGACGACCTTGCCGCCGTTCTGGAAGCTGCGGCTCTCCGGGTCGCGCCCGAGATTGCCCACCAGGATCACTTTGTTGACGCTGCCCGCCATGGAAACTCCGCTATGAAAATCGTATCGACGGTGGCGCGTGCGCACTTCGCCGGTGAACGAATGGGGTACTATCCTTG
>Ga0209564_1001874_pt1 | contig 18963 bp, 18 predicted proteins | sample AraplaCol_mMF_r2_FD_184272 | JGI IMG/M metagenome (GOLD analysis project Ga0209564, IMG submission 184272) | Arabidopsis root microbial communities from North Carolina, USA - plate scrape MF_Col_mMF_r2 (SPAdes) (version 3) | ecosystem: Host-associated > Plants > Roots > Endosphere | place: USA...
GCCATATCCGGAATGTAGCCTTTTTCATTATTTCATTTCTTCAATGATCTGTTGTAAGTCGGCGCGTATGGGCGGAAGCGGTTCCCGCCTGATCTGCATGGCCCCGTCCGCGCCTTTGGTGACCACCAGGTTATATTTAGCGCTGCTGGTATCTTTTGTTGGATAATCCTCCCGGAAATGAGCGCCTGTACTTTCCTTCCTTTCTATGGCCGATCGGGTCACTGCTTCTGATACGGTGAGCAGGTTGCGCAGGTCCAGCGCCGTATGCCATCCGCCGTTATACTCGCGGTTGCCGCTTACTTTTACTTCCTGCGCGCGTGCCTGTAGTTTTTTCAGCTCTTCCATGGCCTGCTGCAGCTCATCTTCCCGCCGCACAATTCCTGCCAGGTTTTGCATCATCTCCTGCAGATCGTATTGTAATTGGAAGGGGTTCTCCCCGTCTGTTCTTTCAAAGGGGGCCAGGGCGGCTTTAGCGGCGGCTGCTACGGTGACTTCGCTGATACTGGCGTGGGTATGTTCCCTGGCAAACCTGGCGGCGTATTCGCCGGCGCGTTTGCCAAATACCAGCAGATCCGAGAGGGAATTGCCGCCCAGCCTGTTGGCGCCGTGGAGGCCAGCGGCGCATTCGCCAGCGGCGAATAACCCGGGCACGGTGGTGGACATTTGTGTATCTGCGTCTACCCGGATGCCGCCCATGACATAGTGGGTAGTAGGCCCTACTTCCATGGGCTCTTTGGTAATATCGATATCTGCCAGTTTGATGAACTGGTGGTACATGCTGGGGAGTTTCTTCCGGATATGTTCTGCTGCATTGGGCAGTTTGCTGTTAATCCAGGAGATGTCGAGGTATACGCCGTTATGCGGACTGCCTTTCCCCTCCTTGATCTGCCTCACGATGCAGCGGGCTACATGGTCGCGGGTAAGCAGTTCGGGCGGCCGCCTGGCCTGGCGATCACCTTGTGTATATCTCCATCCTTCTTCTTCATTGTCTGCCGTTTGATTGCGGTACAGCTCCGGGATGTCCTGGAACATGAAGCGTTGCTTTTCCTTATTCAGCAGGATACCGCCTTCGCCGCGCACGCCTTCGGTAACAAGGATACCTTGTACGCTGGGCGGCCATACCATCCCCGTAGGATGGAACTGTACAAATTCCATGTCCATGAGCTCTGCACCTGCGTGGTAGGCCAGCGATTGCCCGTCTCCTGTATATTCCCAGCTGTTGCTGGTGATCTTGTATGCGCGTCCGATGCCGCCGGTAGCCAGTACGATGGCTTTGGCGCGGAAGATAATGAAGCGGCCTTTTTCACGTTCGTAGCCAAAGGCCCCGGTGACCCTGTCGCCTTCTTTCAGTAAGGTGATGATGGTATGTTCCATGTGCACTTCCATCCCGCTGTGGATGCCGTGGTCCTGCAGGGTGCGGATCATTTCGAGGCCGGTGCGGTCGCCAACGTGGGCGAGACGCGGGTATTTATGTCCGCCGAAATTCCTTTGCAGGATGCGGCCGTCTTTTGTTCTGTCGAACAATGCGCCCCATGCTTCCAGCTCGCGTACCCGGTCCGGCGCCTCTTTGGCGTGCAGTTCTGCCATCCGCCAGTTGTTGAGGTATTGGCCGCCCCGCATGGTATCGGTGAAATGCACTTTCCAGCTGTCGCGTTCATCTACATTGGCGAGGGCGGCGGCTACACCGCCTTCAGCCATTACCGTATGTGCTTTGCCTAAGAGGGATTTACAGATCAGACCTACCGAAACGCCGCTGGCGGCGGCTTCTATCGCTGCGCGGAGACCGGCGCCACCAGCGCCGATGATCAGTACATCATAATCATATGTATCGTAAGGGGTCATGCTGCAGGTTTAAAATATTCTCCAGTCTGTCCAGATGTTCATTGCGCACATACGGACGTATATATCTGAAAATGCTACCCAGAATAAGCTCATCCAGGCCCATATTTTATGTTTGCGGTTCATACAGCTGACGCACTGATATAGGCGTCTGCGTACCGGGCGGCCGGAAAGGCGGTCCATAAAGCCGCCAACCAGGTGACGGAGGGAATGGCACCCTAACGCATATCCGCCGAGTAGTACTACATTGGTGGCCAGTACCAGGGTGCCAACGCCAATGCCGAAGGTTTTCTGGCCGGTGGTGCTGTCGGTGAACCACATGGCGTTCCAAACATCCATTGCCAGGAATAACAGGAAGCATAAGGCGATATATAAAAAGTAACGATGTACGTTTTGCAGGATCAGGGGAAGGGAGTGTTCGCCCCAATAGGTTTTACGTGGTTCGCCTACAGTGCATGCGGGAGGGTCGGCCCAGATGGCTTTATAATAGGCTCCGCGGTAATAATAGCAGGTAAACCTGAACAGGCCGGGCGCCCAGAGGATGAGCAGCGCAGGGGACCATGGTAATAGCGAGGGCCACCAGCCTGGCTTTCCACCGAACCAGCTATGGGGGGAAGCGCCGAATAATTCAGGGGAATAAAGGGGGGATAGATAAGGACCGAACCAGTAATTTTCTCCCTGGAAAGCTGCCCAGGTAACGTAGATGATAAAGGAGATGAAAGCGATAGCAACAAACGTGGGGCTTACCCACCAAACGTCTGTGCGATGGGTGTTACCAAACTTGCGGGGTATGGTCCTTAAGTTAAGATCAGTCATAAAAACTGCATTTAACCGTTAAGGATAGAGCTTAATCGAAGGTAAGGGAAAAAGCGATTGGTAGAACATAAATCTACCTAAAATAAGGGATGCCGTTAATAATCATTTAATGTGCAGCTTCCCCTCCCCTCTTTGTATATTTATACTAAACATCACGTCAACACATGAAAGGCAATCTCTATCTCATTCTTCTCCTGCTGTTCATCAGCAACTGCAACTTTGCACAACAAAAAACAAAGAACATCATTCTCATCTCCATCGACGGCTACCGCTGGCAGGAAGTCTTCCATGGCGCTGATTCCGCCATTATTTTCAACAACAAATACCACGTCCAGGACTCCGCTGCTTTTATCAGTAAATACTGGGCGCCTACTGAAAAAGAACGCCGCGAAAAACTCATGCCTTTCTTCTGGAAAACCGTTGCTCAAAAAGGACAATTATATGGCAACCGCGATCTCGGTAACAAGGTAAACGTCCGCAACAAATACTGGTTTTCCTATCCCGGCCGTAGTGAAACGCTCTGTGGATATTACGATCCCGCTGTCAATTCCAACGAATATCCTGATAACCCTAACGAAAACGTGATGGAGTTTATCAACAAACAGCCTGGGTATCAGCAACAGGTGGTGACCTTCGCTTCCTGGGATGCACTCTCCAGGATCCTGAACCGGAACCGCAATGGCATGCTGGTGAATATCCCAGGGGAGAATGTCACAGGCAAGCTAACCGCTGCACAGGAACTGGCCAACGAGATCCAGAACTTCCTGCCTGAATATTTCGGCAAAGGTGTACGCTTCGATGTGCACACCTATGCCATGACCAAAGCATATATCCAGGCCAGTCATCCCAAAGTAATTCATATCGACTTCTCAGACCCCGATGATTTCGCACATGCAGGCCAATACGACTCTTATCTTGATGCCGGGCATTACCTGGATGCGATGATCGGGAACCTTTGGGAAATGCTCCAAAAAGACCCTTTTTATAAAGACCAGACCACCATCATGGTGTACCCGGATCATGGCCGCGGCCTCGGACCGCAATGGACAGACCACGGCAGCAATGTGCCCCATGCCAATGAAACCTGGCTGGCTATCATCGGCCCCGGCCTTCCCTCCAACGGCGAAATGAAGGCGGAGATCCAGGTCTACCAGGATCAGTTCGCTCAGACTGCAGCTAAACTGCTGGGATTCCATTTTACCGCTAATCATCCTGTGGGAGCACCCGTCGGCACAATTGTTAAATAGGGCAAACTAGTTCGTACCTTTACTTCCATGCAGGTTACGACCGCCATATTGACCCTGCTGCTGACCACCGCCCCCTTCCAGGAAGATGCTTACCGGGAAAGAAGGAACGCTATGGTTAAACAGCAGATCGAAAAAGAAGGGGTCCGGTCGCCAACCGTATTAGCCGCCATGCGTTCCGTACAACGTCATCTCTTCATACCGGAAAGCATGCGGTCTTACGCTTACAGCGACCGGCCCGTTCCTATCGGCTACGGGCAAACGATCTCCCAGCCTTACATCGTTGCCTACATGACGCAGGTCATTGACCCCCAACCAGATTTTAGAGTGCTGGAAATAGGTACCGGTTCCGGTTACCAGGCCGCTATACTGGCCGGAATGGTGAAAGCGGTATATACCATCGAGATCGTCCGGCCCCTGGGCCAAAGCGCCACTGAAAGATTACAACAACTGGGATATAACAACGTATCCGTTAAGATAGACGACGGTTATCACGGATGGAAAGAACATGCCCCTTTCGACGCCATTGTAGTAACCGCCGCCACTGCATATATCCCCCCACCCCTGCTGGACCAGCTTAGAGAGAATGGAAAAATGATCATCCCGGTTGGCTCTCCCTTTCAGACACAATGGCTGATGCTTGTAACTAAAAAGGATGGCAAAGCCACTACCAAACGCCTACTGCCAGTTTCATTTGTCCCTTTTACCAGGAAATAAGTTTACAAAATGGTGCTGTAATGAGGGTACTTTGGTCAATTGGCCTGCTTTCTGCTGCCATCATTGCCTTTCAGCTGGCATTGATGCAACAGCTGTCTATTGTGCAATGGTACCATTTCGCTTACATGGTGATCTCTGTAGCCCTGCTGGGCTTCGGAAGCGCCGGTACTGTATTATCCATCTTCCGTAAAAAACTGCTGACCCACCTTTCCAGCTGCTTGTACTGGCTGATGATGGGTGCAGGGGTTAGCATGGCCCTGGTAACCAGCATCGCACAAGCACCGGCCATCCGCTTTGACTCCTACCTGCTCTTTACTGATATGAGGCAGGCCGGTCTACTGCTACTGAGCTACCTGCTGTTCTTTATTCCTTTCTTTCTGGGTGCACTGGCCATCGGCCTCCTGTTCGTTGCTTATGCAGATCGTATCGGCAAGATCTATTTTGCCAATCTTGCAGGTTCGGGCATCGGCGGTATTTTAGCGTTAGCAGGTGTAAGCAGATTGAGCCCGCAGCAGCTTACTACGGTCATGGCTATACTACCTGTGCTGGCAGCCTGGCTGATCCTGCCCCGGCGCGTCATTTGGGTGCCGGCTGCAATTGTTATCATTGGCATGAAATGGATGTATCCTTCGCCCCTGGTCTTATCCCAATACAAAGACCTCAGCAAAACACTGCTGCTACCGGGGTCAAAGATCACGATGGAAAAGAACAGTCCCTATGGACTTATTCAAACGCTTACTTCACCTGCTTTGCGGTACGCACCCGGCTTAAGTCTTACTGCTACCAACACGGCTACCGTGCAGCAAGCCGCTTTTGTAAATGGCGATTGGTTCGGTGTGATGCTTAAACCTGATACCTCTTTCATCCTGAACTATACTACTTTCGCACTACCTTATGTGATAGCACAACGCAAGGAGGTACTGATATTACGCGCCGGTACCGGTGTTGATATACAACAGGCCCGCAGCAAAGGCGCAGAGCACATCACCGCAGTAGAGCCGAATGCCGCCATGCTGGCGCTTTTGAAAAATGAGTGGGGCGACAGCATCAGCACACATGCCCTGGAACCACGCACTTTTCTCTCAACCGGCAACGAAGAGTATGACCTGATCACATTACCTATCGTGGGCTCCTTTGGCGGATCAGCAGGCCTCTATGCCTTACAGGAACAGTTTCTCCTTACCCGGGAAGCTTTCCTCGAAATGTGGATCAAACTGCATTACACCGGCGCTATCAGCGTGAGCGCCTGGATGGATTACCCGCTTCGCAATCCCCTGAAGCTGCTGGCCACCATCACAGACATGCTGTATGCTGCGGGCGTAGCAGATCCTCGGGAACATATCGCTGCTATCAGAAGCTGGGGCACGATCACTTTTACGGTTACACGTTCGCCTTTAGCAACAAAAGAGATCGCCCGCGTCCGGCAATTCTGTACCGATATGCAGTTTGATCCGGCCATACTGCCCGGCCTGCAACCAGCTGAACGTGCGCAGTATAACCAGCTTGAAGATACCCTGTTCTTTCACTACATCGACCGGATATTATCGCCCGACAGAAACAGTTTCTATGACGAATATGATTTTAATATCCGGCCGGCTACCGACAACCAGCCTTATTTCTCGCAGTTCATCAAGCTATCCCGGTTACCGCGTCTGGCCAACTTCTTCGGCAAGCGGTCATTGCCGTTTTTTGAATTGGGTTATCTGCTGGTAGTAGCCACTTTTGTACAGATCAGCCTCCTCTCATTCATCCTGATTATACTGCCGCTTTTCAGGAAAGGATGGAAAAGCGCAGCCCTGCCCGGTATCCTGGTTTATTTCAGCGGAATAGGCATTGGATATATGTTTGTGGAAATTGTATTGATCCAGCGTTGTATACTGTACCTGGGCACGCCTGTATATGCGGCCGCCGCTGTGATCACTTCCCTGCTTATGTTCTCCGGGATCGGCAGTTATGTTTCTTCTTATTTTACACGTGCACAAAAGCGGCTGCAGCTGGTGATCGGAGGCATCGTGGGATTATTGTTATGCTATGCAGTTGTCTTGAGCCCGGTGTTACAAAACACAATGCATCTGCCTTTGCCCTTTAAGGCTTTCATCCTATTGTTACTCATCGCCCCGCTGGCATTTCTTATGGGTATACCTTTCCCCGCAGGCTTATCCTACGTCGCAACCACGGAGGCGGCTGCAGTGCCCTGGGCCTGGGGCGTAAACGGCTGTTTATCTGTGATCAGCACGGGGCTGGCCAGTATCATCGCGGTAGAACTGGGCTTTAGCTGGGTAATGATACTGGCTGCCTCAGCATATGGCCTGGTGATCCTGCCCCTGTTGTTCGCTTCCGGACAATCATCGTCCAGATCCGGACAAACAGCTGTCCGCAGAAACGTGTATCGGGGCCATAAATAAGCGTTTACAGGAATGGCAGCATTCTTGGGCAGTAGTAAAAAAAACGCCTTATGTTAAGCAGCTATTTCAAGATCGCCTGGCGGAATTTATCGAAGCAGAAAATGTATTCTTCCATCAAGATCGGTGGATTTGCTTTAGGTATTGCCGCCTGTTTGCTGATTGCCTCGTACATCAGGCATGAACTTAGCTACGACCAACAATATCCGCAGGCAGACCGCATCTACCGGACAGTGATAGACTGGCACATACCCAATGCCAGGACCACTTATCTTCCGCCTCCGCTTGCTGATGCGATGAAAAGAGATTTTCCTGAAGTAGAAGAGGCCGGCCGCATTTTAGACGGCGAGCTGTTTGGCGCAGGGAACAGCGAAGTGAGGCGCGCTGATAAAGAACAGAATACCTATGAAGAAGGAGTGATCTTCACCGACCAGGAACTGCTGAATATACTTCAGATCCCCTTTATTTACGGAGATCCTGCACATGCGCTGAGCAAGCCCAATACCATCGTGATCACCAAACGTAAAGCAGATAAATATTTCCCGCATGAGAATCCGATCGGCAAAACGCTTATTCTAAATGATAATAAAGCGAAGCCTTATGAAATAGGCGGCGTGATCGCTGATTTCCCGGAGACCTCCCATCTTCAGTGCGATTTCCTGCTCACCCTGAAAGGCGTTGAGTTCTGGCCGGGTGAACAAACCTACTGGCTGGCGACTAACTATCATACCTACTTCCTGCTTCGCCCGGGAACGGATATGGCGAAATTCCAGGCAAAATTATCCGGTGTTAAAGACAAGTATCTGCTAAAAAGCGCGCGGGCAACCGGTAATAAAGGGATCATAGACATCATGGCAAAGGTGAGCCTGGGATTCCAATCATTAAAAGATATTCACCTGAGATCCCAGGGGATCGAAGACGGACAAAGTCATAGCGACATACACATGGTATGGCTTTTTGGAGCGATAGCGGGCTTTATCCTGCTCATTGCCTGCATCAACTTCATCAATCTCTCCACGGCCAGATCAGCCACCAGAGCCAAAGAAATAGGGCTCAGAAAAACCATCGGCTCTGATCGCAGCAGCTTGATCAAACAGTTTCTCAGCGAGTCACTGTTATTCAGTCTGCTTTCTTTTGCCCTGGGTATACTGCTTGCCTGGCTGCTGTTACCGTTTTTCAATACGCTATCGGGAAAGTCATTAAGCTTTCCCTGGCATGCCTGGTGGCTGGCGCCGCTGCTGATCGTATCCGCAGTAGTGGTGGGCTTAATAGCCGGGCTGTACCCCTCTGTGCATCTGTCTTCCTTTCAACCCATCCACGCGTTAAAAGGAACCATCAACCGAGGCAGCAAGTCTGGTATGCGAAGCGTATTGGTGGTGTTCCAGTTTACCGTATCTATTGCGCTGATTGTAGGCACCTTTGTTATTTACCGCCAGATGAGATACATCCTCGACAAAAAAGTAGGATTTAACAAGGAACAGGTAATGCTGATACAAGGCGCCAATGTGATCGGGGACCGGATGCAGACCTTTAAAAGAGCACTTTTAGCATTGCCCGGTGTGAAAAGTGCCTCCGTCAGCGATTATCTGCCGGTTGCAGGCACCAAAAGAAACGATAATCTTTTCTCGGAGGAAGGAAAATCACAGGAAACAGCGCCTATCTCAGGGCAGTTATGGCAGGTGGACCATGATTACGTTAAAACCATGGGCATGCGTATCGTGGCGGGAAGAGACTTTAATGTTAATATGCCTACAGATTCACAGGCTGTAATCATTAATCAAATGATGGCAAAGCAACTGGGACCTGATGATCCGATAGGTAAGCGTATTGCTAATGGAGACCATCCACGGACTGTTATTGGTGTAGTAGAAGATTTCCATTTCGAATCTTTAAGGGAAAATATCAGGCCGATCTGCCTGGAGATAGGGAACAGTCCTTCTATTGTATCTGTTAAAGTGAATACGACTGATATGCAGCCCCTGATTAAAGCTGTCAGCTCCGTATGGAAAGATTTTGCCGCCCATCAACCCATCCGCTATACTTTCCTCGATCAACGTTTTGCACGTATGTACACCGACGTACAGCGAACAGGCAGCATATTCACCAGCTTTGCCATACTGGCTATTATTGTGGCCTGCCTGGGCCTCTTAGGGCTTTCAGCATTTATGGCGGAGCAACGTACCAAAGAAATAGGGGTCAGAAAAGTATTGGGCGCCAGCGTAAGCAGCATACTGGCGTTGCTCTCAAAAGATTTCCTTCGCCTGGTGGGAATTGCTGTACTGATCGCCTCTCCACTGGCCTGGTATATGATGCACAGCTGGCTGGAGAACTTTGCTTACCACATCAATGTTGAATGGTGGGTGTTTATACTGGCAGGTATAATAGCGACGGGCATTGCCTTGCTGACAGTATCTTTTCAGTCGGTGAAGGCCGCGCTGATGAATCCTGTGCAATCATTGCGATCTGAGTAGTACTTAGCCTATGATCGCAGCCAGATCATCATAAAGGTCTTGTGTTTCTTTTGAGCGTACTAAGAATTTCGTAAGTGCCCAGCGGTCATTACGCTCATCGATGATCGCCTTAACATTTTTAACGATGTCTTCTGAGCTCAATCTCATTTTATAATGCGCCAGTTGCGTCTGGATCTCCAGGTATCCTTTTGCCTCCTTTACCTTATCCGGCGCATGGCCTAAAAGGGCCTGCATTTGTTCCACTTTCAGATCAGCTGCACTTTTAGCCGGTACCGGAGGTTTGACCGTCTTTGCCTTCGGTTCCCGCTTAGGCCCTGAGGCAACAAGTGGTTTGACCGGTGACTGCACCGGTACACTTACAGGCACTACACCTGATTTAGGAACTGAAACCGGCGGCTTGACCGGCGACTGCACCGGAACGCTTACCGGAACTACGCCAGATTTGGGAACTGAAACAGGCGGAACTACCGGCGCTCCTCTGCTGCCAAGGGTTTGATACTCGCCTAAATATTTTGCCCGTTCCAGCACAGCTACTTTGGGAGCGGGCGCCCATTTTGCCTGCTCCATGTCTTCCACATGCTTGTTACCAACCTTATAGATGGTATTGTCCAGTGATCCTGATGCGTTATTGATCCGCTCAAGCATTTGCTGACTGCGGGCTACGCGGAGCGGAACGCTCTTAAATTCAACATCACTAAAAGTTGATTTACTATGCACGCTGCTAATATAGGCGCCTACCAGCTCGAGATCTCTTTTCACTTTTGATACCAGCACGCGTCTTTCCAGCTCATCGCCCACTACCGCCGTAAGTTTGTTACCTCTTAGTATTGATCGAAGTTCCTTCAGCACTACGATCAAAGGGCCCACCTTACCCGCCTGGCTTTCCGGCACTCTACGCAGATCATTGATCAATACCGGCAATAAATATTTTAATACCCAGGAGGCATCTTTAGCACCTGCTACATCAGCGCTTTTGCCGGGTTTGAAACTTGATTCCAGGAATGGACTGACATATTCATTCAGCGCGGTAAATCCAAATGCCAGCCGTAACTTGAGCGGGTCCGGGGTCGTTTCCTTACCGCTGCCATCATTGAGCGGAATATCGTCTGCTTCGTAATGTACTTTAATGCCCTCCCGGCCCCATGCACCTTGTTCTGCATCATCCGGTATTTCACCATGGGTTTCACCCGCAATCGCTACGTTCACCTTTTTGCTATTCAGATCGTCTGCCAGATGCAGCTGAACAACTCCGCGGGCGGAGGATAATCCTGTAGCCTTCGTATGGTCGGCGATGGCCTGGTAGGCCTTCAGCTGCTTTACACGCGGGCTGCTATTAGCCATCTCCTGGTAGGATTGCGCTATAAGATGATCAGCAGGCTGAAATGCGGACTTTCCCTTAGGTTGGAGTGCAGGCGTCCTGTTGGCGCTCATCTGGCGCTTATCTTCCTGCTTTTTAACAGCGTGTCTAGGCATAGCTTTTTGAGGTTGAGTTTTCTGGAATCGTCTACACCTAATATACTACTATTTTATCTGCTTATTTGCCTGACTTTTTATGCACTGCATTGAATGCCTGGAACGCTTTGATATAGCGTTGGAGTTTAGAATTGGCTATGCCGATATCAGGTTTGTATACCGGTTTGCCCACTGTATCCATCAGGAAGGAGAAATCCCCGCCTGAGCGCTGTTGCGCTACGCCGTGGCATCCCTGGCAGCCGCCCATCGGTCATTTTGAGTAGTTCTAAGCTATTGAAAGTTTTTGAAGAGGAAAAATATTTTTTGTCTGCTTCCCTCAGCACTCAGCTTATATTGTGTTTGGCCAGTAAAACTGGTAGGTAAACCAGTAATCCATATAAATTGATTCTACCCGGAGTTCAGTACTTTGCAGTATAACAATAAACCTCAGGCCATGATGAGCAAAAATACATTACTACGACCGGTATTTCTTTTCATGCTCACATTAAATATGCTCAAAATGAATGCGCAGCAAAATACAATTGCCCATCCATCACTAAGCGCCCCGCAGCAAAGCATCGTGATCATTGCTGCGTTGACAGCCACAGGTGATCTGGACGGTTTGAAAAAGGAATTGCATGTGGGGCTCGATGCCGGGCTGTCTGTTAATGAGATCAAAGAAATACTGGTGCAGCTGTATGCGTATTGCGGCTTTCCGAGAAGCTTAAATGCTATTAACAGCTTTAAAGCAGTTCTCGATGAACGAAAGGCAAAAGGTATACAGGATACAATCGGAAAAGAGATCGTTGTTACTGATACAAAAGACAAATACGAACAAGGCAGAAAAGTATTGGAGACCTTGACAAAAACCGCGCAACCCAAACCGGCGCCAGGATTTGGCGCATTTGCACCACGCATAGATGCGTTTTTGAAAGAGCATCTGTTTGCTGACATCTTCGCAAGTGATGTGCTCGACTATCAGCAACGGGAACTGACAACCATCGCCGCATTATCAGCCATGAGCGGCGTGGCACCTCAATTGCAATCTCATCTCGCGATGGGGAAGAATACAGGTCTTTCAACAGCTCAGCTGATACAGGTTGCAGAACTGATCGGGCAACATATCAGCGTTTCCCAGGCAAATGTGCTGAGAAAGTTGCTTGAACAGCCCCTTCTGCCGCTTACGCAGCCTGATATGATGGTGCGGATTGCCGAAATAGAAATTGTGCCGGAACACCTGGAGGAATACAATGCTATCCTCCGGGAAGAAGCGGCTGCATCTATGATAAAAGAACCAGGAGTCATTGCAATTTTCCCAATGTACCAACGGGAAAATGCCAACCAGGTGAGAATAGTGGAAATATATGCGAGTAAAGCAGCTTATCAGTCACATTTAACAACGCCACATTTCCAGCACTACAAAACCTCAACACTTAAAATGGTGAAGGCATTGAAGCTGGTAGAAATGGAAAGCGTCGATAAAGAAAGGATGTCACAGATTTTTGAAAAGCTATAATTAAGGCGCTTTAAGACTAAAGCACCTTTCTTTTGACCATATCCTATGAAAAACTAAAGTCATTCCCAGAGGCTACTCTAGTGATAAGCCAGTGGCATATTATGAATATGTTGGTAAGCTATGAATATGTTAGTAAGATTTACATCCCCTTAAATTGATATGAATCCAAAGCTAATAAGATCCTGGTTGCGGTAGTTAGCATAGAAATTTGAGTACTCTTTGAAAGATAAAAATGTGAAGAGCCCCACACTATTTTATTATATCAAAAGATATTCCATCATTGGCCCAGACGGAAATTCTCACCTGATCTTGAGGTATCGTGTAATTTATTCCACAACAGTTGGAGCTTGTAGAAGATGATCACGACTCCCCTGTGTAAAGTAATCTCTTATTGCTTCTACCGATAGGCGTTTCCGGTATCCTTTTCCTTTTTTTTCCTTTTAGGCCGGTAATCGGCTTTTCCAAAACGGTGGATATATTCCAGTTAAAATAAATGCTAAAGCGCCAAATCATCTCAGATCTTTTAAGATAAATAAATAGATCACATAGAGCGCTGTCGATACTATTAAAAGCGAAATAAGCGCGCCAACAAGTTTTGCTGTAAGGAGACCGGTTTTCCACTTGCTCAAAAAGCCGACAAAGAAATTTAGCAATGAAAGAAATACAACGGTACTAATGATAAAAAGTAGCAGAAAAAGCATTCCGCCTCCGATTACTGAGTCCAGGTAAACCATCGTGATAAATTTTGGGGGATATGGTCTGAAAGTAAATAAAGGAGTTCAAAAACCGGACCATCTGCGGGGGCTGCTTACTTGTGTTTCATAGAGCAGAGATATGATCATAAAAAAGGGTGCTTTAAGATTAAAGCACCCTTTTTTACTCTCTAAAACTGGCAAAGGTTAGTCTCATAAACCAATTCGTAATATGAGCTTTTGTAATAAATGTATAGTATTTGCTTCAAACCCGTTGTTAATGGCCGGTTAAGCGCCTGCTATCACGATATATCACCTGCCTGTTGTTCTTTTTGTCCAGTAATTTCCACAACAAGCGCTTTAAATTCATTCCGGCGTCTGGATGAGTCTGGATAACTATAGGTTACTCTGCTTCAAACATTCCCTCAATTCTATCAGCATCTTCCCCGGCTCTTCCCATGGAATCAAATGGGACGAGTGCTCAAACCAGATACCCTTCTTTACCGGCGCACTGACTGCCTTTAACCAGGCCGCCGTTGGCGCTGATGGCGTAGTATAATCATGCCTGCCCATAAACATGAAAACTGGGATAGGGAATTTCTTTACCGGCTTCATATCCACTTCCAGGAACTCCGGCAGTACCCGCCATAAGGTGAACACATTGCCATCATCTATCGCCGGCACATCTTTCCGGTCATATTCCGGCGATAGCAGCGGTCCATTGAAAAAATACATAGACTCATTCCTGTAAGCCGTTAAGCCGCCGTAGTACTGTGCCCATTTCCTGGCAGTGATGATACGCTCACGGGTAATAGGTTGATCTCCCGGATAAGGGGCGATCGCTTTTAACTCTGCCAACGCAGTATCATTCTTCAGCTTTTCCGCCTGCGACATCGCATATTCAAAGCTCACCTGTTCATTCACCCTGGTGTTGATCACCTGTCCGATACCGATATAGGCGGAGAACAGATCAGGGCGTTTTAACGCAGCTTGCATACCGATGATGGTGCCCCAGCTATGCGCCATTAGGATAAGTTTCTTAGCATGATATCGCTCCTTAATGTAAGCTGCCAATTCAATGGCATCATCTACATAAGTGTCTATTTTAATAGTATTAGCTATAGCATCCGGCGGAGTAGCCAGGAAAGTCCTGCCTGCGCCACGCTGGTCATAGTTCACCACTGTATAATATTCTTCAATAGGCCGCTGGAACATCCACATCACCGGCGATATAGGAGAAGCCGGTCCACCATGCACAAACAGGATCACCGGGTTGTCTTTATCCTGACCACGCACGTATACCCATTGGGGTATGCCTCCGATCTTCACCTGGTAGGTTTCCTGGATGCCGTTTGGATTAACAATGCGATCCAGGTCGGCAATGATCCTTTTTCCTTTGGAAAGACCGGCTCTTGTAGTGTCATTTTGTGCAAAAAGTAAAACTGGCGCTATTATCAGATAGAGCAGCAGGATGATTTTGTTGAGCATAAATAAGTGTTTCGGAATGGATCAACGAGAATACGACTTAAATGGCATAAATGCAAGTGAAAATGGCAAAAATAGCCCCTGGAAATTTCACAAATAGCCATCCTGTTAGATCGGCTTATGGACTATCTTTGAGACTGTTATTAACCACAAAACCTACAGCGGATGAACACAAAAAGGATCTGGGCCAATTTCGGCGTCCAGGATTTAGAACGAACTACTACATTCTATAAACAACTCGGATTTAAACAAAATGGGGAGTCGGAACAACTGACCAGCTTCTTCTTTGGCGAGAAAGACTTTATCATCCATTTCTTTTTGAAAGATGTACTTGAGCCCGGGATGAAGGGGCAAATAGTTGATACGAAAACCGGGAATGAAATTATTTTCACCCTTTCTGCCGATACTAAGGAAGAGGTGGATAATTGGGCAAAAGAGGTGCGTGAAGCCGGGGGAACAATTGTTTCCGAGCCGGAAGAGTTTGGGAAGGGCTATTACGGTTTCGTGTTTGCCGATCCTGATGGTCATAGGTTCAATGTGTTTCAGATGTAGTATCACAAATCGGAGAAGCCTGGAACGCAACTCTTATCAACCCTACAAGGATCAACGCATAGACAAACATCTCGATAAGCGGGAAGAATGGTCTGTTATAGTTTGTCACCTCATAAATTCCTTTAAACAGGAAACCAAGGTATGCAAGGAGATAACACACATATATATAAAAGGCCGCTTTAAGCAGATCATTGATACCAGGCTGGCGTTTAAATGTAATGGCCAACAGCAGGCTCGATATAAGCAGGGAGAAAGTCACGGGAAAATCCAATACCCATTGCAGTGTACGGAAGGATGAAAATCTGGTAAGGGCAGATTCCACTATCCCGGTTCCCTGTGTGAGTGCCAATGTTGTTGGGATTTCCTGTTGCATCTCCAGCAGAAAATAAGTCTGCAAATATATTTTAACGGAAAAGGAAAAGAACATTCCAATAAATGCCAATATGGAAGCTACAGGCGCTGAAGCGTAGTTACGCATAGAGATGATGAGGAAGGGATGTAGTATAGCGAAAAAACAGACCAGCATTACAGCAGAAGACAGCTGAAACAATGGCCAGCTTCCCAGACGTAACACGTCCAGCCAATCCATCTCGCCGGTCATATTATGATAAAAGCCCGAATTATCATAAAAGACATAGGCTTTTAATGCCAGCGCCAGTATATAAATCAACACAATAATGGCCGCTACAAGATAGGATATACGGGAGACTTTCATATACTTCATAGGTTTATCAGGTAAACCGGGATAATTTAAAATACTTAAATTTAAAGAAAAGACAGCGAATGCCCGATTTCATCTCCGATAAACTCCACAAAAAAACCGGCATCTCCGACCTGCCAGAAATACTCAGCACACAGATTACCAGCGCCGAGCTCTCCTCGCTGCTGCTCGAAGTATATCAACGTAAATCGCAAGACATCACCCCATCCACTCTGCTCCGGCACTACAAAGAGAACAGCTACGTACAGCCCGCAGATACAGATATGATAGCTTCTTTAGAAAAAGAACTACTCGTTCTAAAATATCTAAAAGCACAGGAATATACACCTGTTGAACTCTCCCCTGTTGCTCAATTTGCCAGCTGCTCTGCAGTGGGGACTGTCAGCCAGCATAAGATCATTACTGCCCTTCGACATTGCGAAGTAGTTGCCGATGCTACCAATGCACTGGCCCTGCATATCGCTGCGCTGAAACAGCATGGCCTTGCAGATGATCTGCTACGCTTTTGCACCATCCACCGCCACATCAGAACCATGCAACTGCCTCCCGGCAAGGGTTACACGCCACATTTCAAAATAGCGTGCCTGGTAACAGGCGGCACAGATACCGGCCATTTCTCCTTTGAACTGAACAATGCAGCGGCACATTTACAACATATCTTCCGCATACTGGAACTGGTAAGTGGGGTTACCGATAGTTACTGTGTTATCCGCCCCCGTGGCGGCTATAGTAATGGGGATGAACTGGTCCGCTCCCTGAGCAGCCATCTGCAGTCGCTCTTTCCTTCAAGGGTCAGTGTGGACGAACAGCAGCCGGAAAACAATTACTATAAAGGATTTCAATATAAAATCTATATCCGTACATCCGGGGACCCTATTGAAATAGCAGATGGAGGCATGGTGGACTGGACACAGCAAATGCTGAATAACAGGAAAGAAAGATGCATGATCGCAGGTATCGGGCTCAGCCTGCTGATAAAATTAAATGAGGGAAGTCTGTAATAAACAAGGCCTTCAGACCGCCTGATCTGAAGGTCCCGTCGGTGTTCTGCTCCGCGTTACTCTTTAAGCGTGCGCTTCCATATGTTCTTCATGCGCCGCCCTTTCCCATAATTCCAGACCTTCTTTCAGGTCGTCCGCATTCATGCACGGAAACATTTCCACCTTGGCATTCAGCTCCAGGAAGAAGGGCTCCGCAATAGAAGGCATCATGGAGGGGTCTTTGAGGTCAAACACCATAATACAGGTTCTGCAGCCGTCTATAGCAGTAAAATAGCTGGCTTCGGGGTTGAGCTTTTCCATGGTTGCTTTCATGATGTGACCCATGGAACCGTTCCTGATGGCATTGTTGGCTGCCGTTACTTCCATTGTTACCTTTAGCAGTGTTCTCATTTTTGAGGTTTTAGTTCCTAAAGGTCAAGTTTTTTACAATCGGGAGATGTTATTGAAATGTTGTTGTTGCAACGCCTTTAACCTGCTTTTAGCTACCTTTACAATCCAAAAGCCCGCCTATGATGAAAATTGCAATTGCAACAGGTCTGTGCTGCTTTCCGCTGATAGTCGCCATGGCCCTATCCTCCACTTTTCAGGACCCCATGCCACTTTTATTTGACGTGTTTGGCTGGGTATTGTGCACATTCGCGGCCTTATATCTGTTAATAGCCCTGATAATGAAACCCGGAAAGCCCTTTATTGCAAAATCGCTGCTTATTATAAGCCCCATATTGCTCCTTACCGGCCAGGTATTAGCCCTTTACTGGTTTCAGCCACCAGTTGACAATAAACCGCCGGAAGCATTTGCCTATTACAAATTTGTGCATGTAGAGGATGTATATGTCAATGGAGAAGGCGTGTTTCGCACAGGTTACAGATACCAAGACGCTCCTTTTACTCAGGCCGAAACAGATACCCTGATCCGGATCCTGGCAGACCAGCATAAAACATTTATTATCGGCAAAAACGGAGAGATACTTATTTCCAAAAGTATGATAACTGCTATGGAAATGAGTATTATCAACCAGGAGCTGGCAGACCGCATGAATAAAAAATAAAACCAACAGGCCCAAAACAAGCGATTGCAAAGCTTATTTTGGGCCTGATGCTTTCCCGCACCGTTCGTATCAGCAACACAAACTCCTGCGCGAGCAATAAAAAATGCTCGGAGGAGGATCGCAGGGATTCTCTGTCAGCGGGTCTGAGATCCGCTTACCTCCCACTACATTCCCCTGCTGTTTGTCTGTCAAACGGGCGATCCTGATCTTATTCAAGACCAGCTTTTGTGCATTGTTCCTTTTTTTCATAAACCTATGATTTAGAAAACCAGATGAACAGGCTCAGATCAGGCAACCGGGCTGTCCGGGTTTGCTGATCGGCGGCGGGCATTTAAAGCCGAAAGTAGGTGCGTTCTCCCACTTTTGCTGTGTACCACCATTGCTAAGCACAGAGATCTTGATCTTGTTCAGGCGAAGTTTCTTCGCGGTTTGTTTCTTCATGATGTGTGTTATTTGAAGGGTTGGAAAAATGCTACAGTCTGTTCGTGAAGGTACAGACAAATTCAGGGCATGGCAACCCTGTAAAACGGGGATTTCAGCACATGAATAGTTGCAGAAAATACGTTTATCGTGGAAGCTATGCGCTCGCAATTATTGAACAGGATCAAAAAGGAGATGTGAGGTCCCTGCTTCTATATACAGGCGCTCTATAAAAGCGTCAATATCCTGCATGCGCAGACAAGCGGCCTCTTCTCTCAGCTCATCCCGGCCTTCGGCAGGAAACTCAATTAAGTCCAGCGCCATATCGAACAGATTAAGGCTGTCCAGCAGATAGATGCTTACGCCTGTCATCTGCAGGTTGGATGTAAGGTCTGCCAGTTCAACGTGTTTGGTGATCAGTTTTTTAGCTAGCTGCTGTTTAGATTTCATATAGGTTGACTTTAAAAATGGTGAGTATGTTCGGCAATTGTGTCCCTTATTTTAACCTGACATACCGTTCAATGATCTCGTGATCAACGCCTGCGCCCTCGACTTTTTCTATTCCTTTTTGTGTGAGTGTGTCGTT
>Ga0209564_1001883_pt1 | contig 18887 bp, 23 predicted proteins | sample AraplaCol_mMF_r2_FD_184272 | JGI IMG/M metagenome (GOLD analysis project Ga0209564, IMG submission 184272) | Arabidopsis root microbial communities from North Carolina, USA - plate scrape MF_Col_mMF_r2 (SPAdes) (version 3) | ecosystem: Host-associated > Plants > Roots > Endosphere | place: USA...
GGGGTGGAGACGCCCGTCCAGTTCAACTACCTGCACAGCCACGGATGCGACGAAGCCCAGGGCTACTGGCTGTGCAAGCCTGTGCCGGCCGACGAGGCACGCGATTTCATGGCGCGTCACCTGCGCAACCAGTCGCTCCCTTCAGCGGCCGTCTGACAACGGGGTGCTCGGGGCATGAGGAGCCCACCCCGTAAGCGCCGCGTCTGACCGCACGCCGAATACAGCGACATGGGGCTTCTCAAGGGCAAGGATTTTCACGATTTCCAAGAGCGCGCTGCGGCAGACGGCGATGTCGTCCTTCCGGATCTCGCATGGCGCCTTCGTTTATGCATCCCCCGCACAGGAAGCGGCCGGCAGTGCTGGGCGTTCACGGCCCGCTGCCATCCACCACCACGCGCGGCTGGAACTTGATCCGGTTGACGACCACCAGGCTGGAAACCGTCGCGACGGCTGCATCACTGTAGAGCACCCGTGTGAGGAAACTCTCGTAGGCCTCCATGTCGGCCACTTGCACGATCAGCACGATATCAGGGGCGCCCGTCACCAGGTAGCACTGCGACACCTCGGGTTGCCCGACCATCTTGCGCTTGAAGCCATCGACCACGTCGAGGCTGGCACGCGCGAGCGTTACTTCCACCACGACGGTGACCAACTGGCCCAGTGCCTTCGGGTCCACGATCGACATGTCGCCGATGATGACCTTCGCCTCGCGCAAGGCGCGCACGCGTTTCAGGCAGGCTGGGGGCGAGAGACCGACGCGCTCGGCCAGCGCCAGGTTCGAGATCTGGTTGTCCTCCTGCAGGCAGGCCAGGATGCGGCGGTCGATGGCATCGAGCTTCACGATATTCACTTCGTGGCGGAAAAACAAAACATCCGGAAAGCGCCGAAGGCGAACGAGCGCGCCGATTTTGCGGGCCGAGCTCTACGATTCTCTGCCACCTCTATCCAATGCGCACAACATGAAGCACCTCGGAATCCTCGCCCACAGCGCCGAAGGCTCGGCGCTTTGCTACCTCGCGGCCTGTCACGAAGGCAGCCGACAGCTCGGCCCCCACTTGCATCCCGACATCACGACCTCGGTGATCGCAATGGGACACAGCATGCCTGCATGGGAGCGCCACGCGCTGCAGCCGATCCGTGCCACGCTGGCCGTGACGGTCCAGCGCCTGCTGGCTGCCGGGTGCGACTTCTTCGTGTGCCCCGACAACACTGCACACCTGGCCCTGCAGGCCCAAGGCCCCGCGTTGGCGCTGCCCGGTCTGCACATCGCCGATGTGGTTGCGAAAGCGGCACGGGATGCAGACCATCGGACGCTGGGCGTGCTGGGCACTCGATGGACCATGGAGGGGCCACTGTACCGCGAGGCTCTGGCACGCCAAGGCTTGGCGTGCAGGTCGCCCGCGCACGAAGATCGGGCGTTCGTCCACAGGCTCATCTTCGAAGAGCTGTGCAACGGCGTCCTGCGCGATGCATCACGTGCCGAATGTCAGCGCGTTATCGCGCGCTTGGCCGAGAGTGGTTGCGATGCCGTGGTGCTGGGCTGCACCGAGATTCCGCTGCTCATCGGGCCTGGCGACTCACCGTTGCCGACCCTCGACTCCACGCGCTTGCTGGCGGCTAGGGGCGTGGCCGTGGCGCTGGGGAAAGCGCCCTTTCCGAGCTGGCGCGGCGGTCCTGTGCACTGACCCTGCGCCCCGGCGCGCTGCGATGCGCCGGGCGAAGGCAGCAACGCCTTCGACCACGGCTGCCGAGCTTGCCGGCCGCCCGGCTGGCCGAATCACCAGAGGGCGCTGGCACCATGGCGCAACTCCAAAGGAACGTCTTCGGCCGGTTGCAGCGGCGTGGACCGAGGACCATTTGACCTGCTGCCTCCTGTTCGAGGACCGGATCCACACAGGCGGTCCCTACAGGGTGGTTGGTCGCTCATCATCTTCAGCAAGGCAGCATGCAAACACACCGGCTTCTCGATGGGAGCGGAGGACGGCCGGCTGTCTGCTTGGGCGGAAGAGCTTTCGGGGCGCGCCTCGGCGTGTCCTGGCCCCATCAGGCGCTCGGCACCTTTGCAATCCCATGCAAATCCACCACCAACGTGCCTTCATCCCAGCGGTATGACTGGACGGCCTGCATGAACTCGACAACGTCCAGTGCCACTGTCTCCATGCGACAACCTCGCGCGCTCGGAAGGGACGCAAATCGCACCAGGGCGGGCGTCACGATCATTTCGCCCCGCTGGTGATGCCGTGCGCCGAAGACCTCTGGCGAACCCCAGTACACCGCGGTGGTCTCGGCGCGTATTTCTTTCAACGAAGCGTGTTGGCACAGTCGCTGCAAGCGCAAGAGCGTGGATGCGAAGTCTGGGCTCACGTGGAGCGTTGCAAACGATGGAACGAGATCAAGTACCGTCGCCATGCCGATCCAAACATCCATTTCAGGAACGGCACAGATTTCAGGTGCTCTTGCCTGTGCAGCACGCGCATGCAGGACCTGTGCCGCAAGCCACGAGCATTTGCGCACGGCTTCCTCGCCTCGCAGCGCTTGCGTTACCGGCGACGACGCATTGGCTTCGTCTCGGCCGAACACCAGTGCGGATGCAGGATCCTCGATCCATTCGGGAGCCTCGACAGTCGAATTTCGCCCGAGGTACAAATGCACACCAGCGGTGCGCACGGCGCGTTGCAGACCGAAGAGTCCGCCGCAACGCGGTAGACAGCGTCCCAGGTTCCATTGCATTCCCATGATGGCGCTTGCGTAGTCCACCGCCTCCAAGCAGGTGGCAAAGTCAGCGACGCGTTCGGCGGCACCGGAGATCAAGCGCAGGAACACCGAATACATTGCGGCAGGACCATCGCGGTGTGACTTCAGTACTTTCATCGGCCACGCGCCAGCGCCGCTGGCGCAGGACGCCGCTGACGTCAACGCCTCCACTTCGATCCTGACGCACGTCCAAGCGTGGGTGGCGACGACGTCGGGATGTCGCAGGAAGGGGAGCTCACGGTCGACGTTGGACGAGCCATGCAGCGGCCAATGCAAGTCGGATTCGCCCGTTTGGCGAGGTAGCTCGAGTTGGTTTGCGCCAAACTCAAAGTTGCGCGATTCCTTCCTGCCTGTAGAGACAAGCGGCCCGGACAGGACGGTCTGTTGTGACGTCACGATGTTTGACAATGTTTTTGCACTCGATCCTAAACTCCGTACCCAAGTACGGAGTCAACATCCATGGATCAGAAAGCCGGCAAATTCAGTATCGGAAGCTTCGCAAGCTCGGCAGGCGTTAACGTGGAGACGATCCGGTTCTATCAACGAAAAGGCCTGCTGCCGATGCCCCGAAAGCCGGGGGGAGGCAGCGTCCACCACTATGGCGATGCGGACGTGGCTCGCGTGCGATTCATCAAATCCGCACAGCGCCTGGGTTTCAGCCTTGGCGAGGTGGCTCAATTGCTGGAACTGGAAGACGGTACGCACTGTTGCGATGTGCGCGTGCTGGCGCAGCAGAAGTTGGTGGACATCAGGGAAAAGCTCGCGGACCTCCATCGGATCGAGGCGGTGCTGTCCAGCTTGGTTCAAGACTGTTGCGAGCGGCGCGAAACAGAGCGGTGCCCGCTCATCGTCAGTTTGCAGCGGTAACCGACTTGCGAGGCCCAGTTCAACTGCAAGCACACCCTGACATGTTCGACCTTCAGTGGCATTCGCTCGGAGGGACGGGGCACGGGGCCGTCCGACTTGCCTCTTTGAGCGCACCCCATCGAAGCGGCGTTCGGGGGCTTGCGCCTTGCAGCAGCTTGGCGAGGACAGCAGCGCCCCCAAGGCCGACGAGGATAGGGCATCCCCGCGCGCTGGCTGGCAAGCAACACGAGAGCGCAAATTCGGCCATCAGCCTCGACTTCGATCTTTCTTCGATCTCCGGACCCGGCAGGCAAACATTGGAGCCCGCTCCAAAAAACGCAGGAAGTGAAGCGCGTAGCGTGCCCATTGAAGGGCCGTATTACGCCTTCTGTCGGGCGCGATCGCAGTGGCTCCAGGGCGGGCGCGAGCTATATCGTGCCGATCCACTTGGCGGCGGGGCTGACTGCCTGGCAAGGTTCGGCCCGTGGCCCCCGTGTGAACTCCAGCCTATGCGTCGTTGCGCGCTCGGCCTGCGCATTTTCCGAGGCCCGCTGCAAATCACCGTGTGCCGCGCGAGACCACGATCGAGGCGTCCTCGGGCACGGTGACTTCGCCCCTTAGGACGCCGGCGGCCTGCGCAGCCATCTCCTCGGCGGCTCGCGCCTTGCTGGCGATTTCCGCCAGTTTGCGGGTGCGTTCATGAGGCGACAGATCGACTTCGCAGCTGAGCAGATCCAGGCATGCCTTCAAGGCCTGACTCGCCGACATGAGGCACATGTGCGTCGCGAAGCGGGTGCGATTGCCCAGTTCCGTGTCCTCCTTGACCCTGAGCTCAGACTCCGTCGGCGGGAGGCCCCCCAGATTGGTCGGCTCGAAGTAGTGCGCTGGCGTGGCTCCAAGCTCCGTTTCGGTGAGCACGAAATTGATGGCCCTGCTGGCGGCATCAATGGTTGAAAAGTTCCTCGTAGGCATGATGGCTCTTCCTCAGAACGCTCAGGCGCTGCCCGATGGCTGCGGGAAAGGGCGCTGGTACGCCTGCGTGCAGCTGCCGAGTGTGCAACTCGCGGTGCGCAACCGGTCGGTGGTCGCCTCCTGCGCGAAGGGACGGTCTCTGGTGTTGCAGCGTAACTCCATGCTCGCCTCCTGCAGGCTATGACTTGCGAATGATGGAGCCTGCTGCGCCGGCCGGCCAACAGGCGATGTAAGGCGAAGTTGTTCAAGGTCGTCAAAAAACCGAGTCACGTTGCCGTGACGCGACATTTGTCGAGGATGCTGGTGCGAACCTTCGGTCCGAAGACTCGTGGAATTCAAGGAAAGGATGTCTGGCTGACAGGTGCGAAACGTTTGAAGCGTGCTCGGGACAAACGCCGTGCAGCCGCGAGGCGACTGCCCGGCGCGGTCGCGCTGGAGCCGTTCGCCGCGCTGGCCCACGTGCGCGTGAAGAGCGACTCCTTCTTCGAACCCGGTGGACTGTCCGCGCTGCATGGCGGGGGTGGCAGCGTCGACGCCACCTTCTCCCCCGCTGGGGGGGCGCGCCAGCACGCAGCTGGGCGACAACATCCGCCTGCGTGGCATGCTGGACTGGCGCCATGCCTTCGGCGACACCACGCCCACCAGCATGCATGCGTTTGCGGGCAGCATTCCGTTCACGATCTCGGGCGTGCCGCTGGCGAAGAATGTGGCGGTGCTGGAAGCGGGGGTGGAAACGCAGCTGCGCCCCAACCTCAAGTTGGGAGCAGCCTATTCGGGGCAGTTCGGTGGCGGGCTGAAGGATCACGGCTTCAAGGCCATTCTGAACTGGACGTTCTGATGACACCCCGCGTGGGCGAAGCCAGTGCAAGACGAGTGTCCATTGCGCTGACCTGCTGAGACTGGTGCGACGAATGCACCGGTGTCTCCTGGAGACACGGGCGATGCTTTGTGCCACCGCCGAGGTCGACTGATGCTGAAGGAATGCGCTATCGAGATGGCCGAAAGGCAGTGTGCTTGTGCACTTTTTCCTGTCGCAACAGGAAGCCTTCAACGGCAAGACGCACGCGTGAGAAAGCCGCCTCAGGCGTTGACTGATTGATGGCAACGATCAGGCAACGCATCTCGCCACAGTAGAGCAGTTCGGCCCGCAACGTTACAGGCTGGCCGTTTCCGCCTTGGCGAAACACGACCGCGCTCCACCCGTTTGGCAACAGTGCATCCAATTCGCCGTCCATGGGCCCCGGATATGCAGCATCAAAGGTCCGCTGCTCGTAGGACGTTGCCGCATCGCGTGTCCTAGCAGCGTTTCCCCATCTGGGCCCGCCACCGCTGCGGCCCTTTTGGGGTGTGCGGTCGCCTGGCCTGGCTATGGCGCTTACCGTCGTGTGCGCCTACCTTGGCCATGAGCCTTGGGTCGGCGCTGGGAAGCGCGACGCGGACCCCCTGCTGTGTCCACGCTGGTGGAACGAAAACGGCGCAGATGATCCTGCGGTGGTGATGACGAAAGGCCCGCGTGAAGATTGGCCTCGACGCGAAGGCGGGTCTGTTCTGTGTCGAAGATGCTGAGCGGAGCGCCCTAAGAATTGAAAAATGGCGCTCATGCAGCCTGCCGCGCCACCGTTGTCAGGGGCGTGTGCTTTGCCGAGAAGGCCGGCGCTTCTCCAGCCTGGGCGGTTGTCAAAAAACCCCTCCAGTGCCATCTATTAGAGTGACAGGCCGCGATGGCGCGTATGGTGGGTGGGCTTGTTGCTTGTGCCCATCATCGATCCGGGTGCCACGCTCATGCTGAGTACTGGAGGAGCCATGGAAGGCGAGACTTTTGCCTATGACGGCATATCGGGACAGTGGCTCTGTTCCCTGAGTTTCTCAAAGGGACCTGAGGGCACTTTCTGCGCCGTGGCGGATATTGCTTTTTGCGGCGAGCCACGTTGCAAGCTGGTGCTCAGCGCGCCGCATGTCGACCATGGCGAGGGCATCGAAGCATTGAAGCGCAAGTGCATCGAATGGATCGACAAGGCCGAGGACGAAGCCGTGCGCGAGATCTCCTCCAAAAGAAAATCCCCCGAAGCGGGCTGAAGGGACAGCCGGTGGAGGGAGGAAGGAGAGAAGTGGCTGCCCTGACTAAAAGTGTAGTAGTTTGGGATTCAAGGTAAAGCAATCTGCGGAGAGTGGGGAGTGCGACTGACCACGTTCCCTTCGATATGTCGGTCCATCGAACGGCTCAGTGCTTGAGGCCGCAGGAATCTATCCTTGTATGGGTAGCCCTTCGGACGAACTGTGGAGGAATTGCAATGCCCATGGACTTCCTGCGAAGCATCGAGGAGGCCTCTTTCCCTCTGGCCATCCATGACGAGGCCGATGTGCAGCGTGCCGCCGTTCTGGTGGCCGCCAAGCTGATCGAGGCGAACCTGCCTGAGCCGGACGACGACATGGGGCGGTCCGGCGTGATTCTGCGCATCACGCCGCTCGGACGGGCTGAGCTCGCACGATTGCGACAGCCGCGCGTATGAAAAATCCGAGGCCGTAGCTGCTTGCAGCTATGCGAGTCGGCCGTCGCGGTTCTGCTGCCCGAGAGACACCGAGGAAAGCGCATCTGCCCGGGTCACAAACCAGAAGAGGATGTTTGATCATCGGGATGTGGCGCAGAGGCCTTGAAGGCATTGCGCAGCCGGTTCAAGAACTCCGTCGCATCACAGTGCGCGATAGGCAGCAAGCGCCAGCGAAACATCGCTTCACGCTCGGCCGATGTCCGTCGAGCCCTTGCCACGGCGGCTCCGACCGACTCCAGGTTGCCAAGTCGCTCAAGAACTCTGGCAGCTGTAGCTGTCCGCCGAATTGATGTCGCCGCTGCCTTTGAATTTCGGGAAGCTCGGGTACTTGCACAGGGGCCGCGCCAGCACGGGCGCCTTGGTCGTTGGATCGAGCTTCGTTGCCACGACATTCTGCGTGGAAGGCTTTGCGCCGCCTTCTCGCCACTTTGCGACAGCATCCACGAGGTCGACCGTGTCGGGGCCGACGCCCCCAGCGCAATGTTGAACGCCGGGCTGGAGGAAGAACTCCATCGAGGCATCGCGCGTGGATGCACCGCCGACCGCAGTCGCGACGTCCTTGAAGTATTTGACCGAGCCCTTGTAGCTGATCGCCCAGTCGTTCGTTCCATGAGCAAGGATCATCTTGCCGCCTTGTCCGAAGAAGGAGCGCAGGTCCGGCGTCGCATCGAGCGTGGTGGCGGCCAGGCGCAGTCCTGCGGAGTAGAACTCCGGGTCGAAACCAAGCACGTTGAAGGACGGATCGCCGGTGACCCAGTACTTCACCAAGCCGCTGCCGAACTGGAACTGCAGGCCCGTGCCGCCGATGGCCGAGCCGGTCACCCAAACCGGCCAGCCCAGGTCTTCACCGCCGGGCCCCCAGCCCGGATAGACGGTGGTTCCGTCCGCACGCTTGAGCTCGGAGTAGATCGTCTTGGCGGTTGTGATCTGCGGGTCGGTCAGGCAGGTATCGGCATCGCCTGCGGTGCAGCGCAGCACCGAAGGGGCGAAGGTGCAGGTGTCCTGATTGCTCACGATGCCGTCGGCAACACCATCCAGGTTGTCGCATTGCGCAGTGACGGCCTTGCCGATGAGCGAGACCTTCGCATCGCTGAGTTGCCCGCCCGGCGCGGCGAGCGCCTTCCCGTTCGCCACGAAAGCCTGGAACAGTTCGGTAAACGAGTAGGCGGGCGCACGCACGACGATCCCGTCGAAGTCGTTCGGAAAGCGCGTGGCCTGGATCAATGCCTCCCTCCCGCCATTGGAGCAACCCTCGAAATAGCTGAACTCGGCATCCGAGCCATAGCGCTTGCGAACGATCTCCTTGGCGATCTCATTGACCGAATGGATTGACAGGTAGCCAAAGTCCGCCTGGGTTGTGGGATTGTTCAGGAAGACCGATGCATCCAGGGCGTCCCCTTGGCGACCACCGTCCGAGGCGACGAGCACGTAGCCGGCGGTTGAACCGCTTGGCGAGATGGGGGTGATGTTGATGCTGCCGTCCCAACCGCCGCCGCCGGCGTACAAGAGCCTGTTGTTCCATTCGGTGGGTAGATGCACCTCGAAGTTGAGCGTGCCATGAAGGGTGCCCGTGACCTTGCAGTGCTCCGCGGCTGCTGCGGCAGCGGGGACGAGCGTGGCCTCCTTCAGCGTCGCACCGGCGAGCGAAACGCCGGCGAAGACGGCGCACTTCTCCTGCGCCGACGCGACCGGCGAGGGCGTCGGCGATGGCGGAGTTTGCGTGGGCGTGGATGTCGGAAACAGCATTGGCAAGCTGCTTCCACCACCGCCCCCGCCGCAGGCCACCAGCAGGCTGATGGACAGTGCGCAGGTTGTCATCGAGAGAGGGTTTTTCATGATTTGTCTCCTGTTCGTGCTGCCACATAAACTCGGGCGCCCCAGGCATGTCGCCTGCGCAGCGCATGCTAGGCAGTAAGGCCGAGGAAGAAAGTCTTTCCAATGACAAAGCACGTGCAGACCATCTCGACGTTGCGCGCGGCTGCCTGGGCTCGCGGACTGACGCAGGAGCAACTTCAACGTGTCGAACTGGAGACGCAGGACCGGTTCTATTCAGCCGGCGAGATCGTCTGCCACAAGTCAAGTCCTGCGACGCACTGGATCGGCGTTGTCGATGGGATGGTCAAGGTCGACGTCCTGGCGGCGGACGGCAGAAGCACCACCTTGACGGGGGTTTCCAATGGTGGCTGGCTTGGGGAGGGTTCTGTGCTCAAGGGCGAATTGCGTCCCTATGGCGTTGTCGCCTTGCACGACAGCCGCATCGCGCTGATGCCCAGCCAGACCTTCCATTACCTGGTCGCCCATAGCTTGAGCTTCTGCCATTTCATGATGCACCAGCTCAACGCGCGGCTTGGTCAGTTCATTGCGCTTGCCGAGAGCTATCGGATGCACGACATCAACTCGCGCGTGGCGAGTTGCCTGGCTGAGCTCTTCAATCCTCAACTCAACCCGCAGACCCATCCGGTGCTTCACATATCGCAGGAGGAGATTGGCCGGCTCGCCGGCATTTCTCGTCAGGTCGCCCACCGTGCGCTGCACGAACTGGAGGAGGCGGGTCTGCTTCGCATCCGCTACGGCAGCATCGACGTGCTCAACGTCGAGGGTCTTCGGTCATACGTGCGCGAACACGCGGAGTGAGCGCGTCGTGCGGTCCGATCGTCGTCACCTCCAAGGCGGCACGGAAAATGGTCGCGACAGCGAATCTGGTCGGAGCAGTTCCGGCACGCTGGTCCCGGCTGATGTAAGTCCTTGGGCCCGACACCTTTAACCGCCCGTCAGGCACCAGGCAAACCACTCTCCAATCGGCGGGGGCAGGGGAGGCAGGTTGAACCGTGCTGCGAGCGAGGTTCGTACGGCTGCCCGGCGGGGCCAGTTGTCGCGTGTCAGTGCCTTGAATGTTCAAGATTTTCTGCGCGTCGCTTCGGCAAGCTGGGAGGTCGATCAAGCCGCCTCGATCGATGTACGCAGCCACGGAAGTCGTTCGCCCTCAGGCGGAATCGGCGTGGAAGACATATGCTCCATCCCGATGGCCTCATCGTCTTCTCTACTCTTCGACTATCTCATTTCGATTCTGCCGCCGGGGCTGCTCGCGCTGACTCTGCTGCTGGCCATTCCGCGCACTTTGGTTGCGGCACGGCTTGGCGTCCACATCCTGTTTTTCATCTTCGCGCGAGATGCGATGAGCCCTGCAGGCTTCTGGCAGCTGGGTCCGGGCTCCATGCGGCTGGCAGCGCCGACGCCTGTGCTGTTCGCATTGGCGGGCATGTCGGCCGTGTTGTTCACGAGCGTGGCCTGGCTCGAGCACCTGACATGGTGGAGGGGCGTGCGTCCGGCGGCCTCGGTCCTGTATGGCGTACTTGGCGCGTTGGTCATCACTGGGGTGGCTGCCGCGTTGAAAACGGCCCTGGGTCTGTCCTCTCTGCCGAAGCCTGATCCGGCATTGCTCGGCCCGATCCTTGTCTTCGCACTGCTGGGTAATGCCTATGAGGAGTTGCTGTTCCGGGGCATGCTTCAGCAGCGACTGAGGCAGCACATGGCACCGATGCGTGCAGTCGTCGTGGCAGCCATACTCTTCAGCCTGTGCCATGTGTGGCTGGCGGTGATCGTCACGCGTGTGGGCCTGCCAGTGTTGGTCTTCACGTTGATCGAAGGGCTGGTCGCGGGCCTCGTGTACCAGCGTGCCGGACTGCCCGCTGCCGCGCTGACGCATGGCTTGGCAATCGCTGCACTCGCGAGTGGACTGTATTGAGCTTTTAAGGAAGATCTAAATGGGCGCCTCCCGGATCACAAACAGCTCATGGCGTGAAGAAGCAGGAGGCGGCAGGGCTGCAGTTTTATATCCGGCCTGTTGTGCAGGCTGATACGCCCGCTGGCCCTGATGGTTTTCGCTGACAAGGTTCCCATCTGAACATCGAGCTTGGTGCCCTCATTCCCTATCGGGGCGTCCTCGTCCCGGTCCGATCTGTCTGGCCCATCACACACGTGGTCGCTTGCTCTCCTTCAAACTTGTTGTTGCGTACGCTTTATCGTGACCGCACAGCCTGCCACGCCTCGGGCCGCCAGCCTTGTCCGCATGGGTTCAGACCAGATCGATTCAAAAGCAGCGGCACAGGGCCACGTAGCCACGGCTGCCCTTGCCGACGACCAATTCTCGCTTTCCGTCCCTCACGGGGCGGCCGATGAGGGGGCTGCGTGAAAGAATCTGGATGGCTTCGAGAATTTCCTGGACTCGAGCCGCCGCATCGACGATCTTGTGCCGTGCCAAATGGTCGATGAAGCGATCGATGTCATCCAGAGTTTCCGGCGCCAATTCGATGCGAATCATCAAACGCTCGACCCCCTGGCTTGCGTGCCGAGGGTCGCGCAACCTTCTTGCCGGCTGCACGTGCCTGGATGTAGGCCTTTGCATCGTCCCAGGCAAGCGATTCACCTGTGCGCTGCAAGGCAGCCCAGCGCCTGTCGGCGATCCCATGCAGTTCCTCGTCCATTTCACTGCGCGCGACCATGTCGGAAAGCGCGTCCAGAATGAACGCATGTGAAGACCTACCGACCGCGCTGCTGCAGCAGCAAAGCGGGCCTTCAGTTCATCTTCAAGGCGGATGGTCATCGTTGACATGCTGATTGACCTTCTGAGATGAGCGGCTGCAGCCGTGTAGCACACTTGTAGCACAGCGAGATTGTTGAGACGATGCGCGGCAACTGGACTTCGCGCGCGAGACCGGCAGTATCTGGGGCAGGAGACGCTTCACTCCCGGGCCATGCCACCCGTCGATAGCAGTCATACGGCGACGCACTGGGCGACGCCAGTTCACGAGGAGCTCTGATGGCGGTGGGAGTGACGGTCGGGTCAATCACGGACGAACTGGGTGCGCCGTCGTTCGTCCACTCGTTCTTCTCGACCGTCAGCGCGCACTGCGAACCCGATGGGTGGGGCAGTCGGTTCCCTCATCTGATGAAAGAACTCTACCAAGGCCGCCTGAAACATCGGAACGCCTTACTGGCACTTGGAGAACTGCGGCAGGCCAAAGCCGCATTGAGCAGCTTGCCTCCCTCGGCGGTGGTGTGGGAGATCGAGAATCGCCAGTCGAAGCCGCCTTGGGGAAACAACGTCGCGGCAGAAGTCACAAACCTCGGCAACTACTTCGTGTCAAGCGCAGGCCGCGACGTGTTCAGCATTCTCGAGGAAGCCCTTACGGCTTCGGCCGCGGAGCAACACGATGCCATTCTTCAGTGAGGTGAGTCGACTGTGATCGGTCAGTCCCTGTACCCGGCGGCTTTGACGAAATCAACGAAGGCCCGCAAAGGAGCGGGAACGAGGCGCCGCCCCGGGTAGTAGAGGAAAGGACCAGGAAAACTGGGCCACCAGGGCCGCAGCACCGGCTCCAGTGCACCGCTTTCGAAGATGGGGCGCAGCCAGTCCTCGAACAGGTAGACGATGCCGGTGCCTGCGACAGCCGCATCGACCGCAAGATCGGCTGCAGCGCCGATGCGCACGAGCAGCGGTCCCGAGGGCTCGACCCGCAATTTCTCCCCATCGCGCTCGAATTCCCACGGTGGCATCGCGCCGCTGGGGAACTGGCCGCGCAAGCAGGCGTGGTTCAGCAGGTCGCGCGGATGCTCTGGCTTGCCGTGCTGTGCGAGGTAGCGCGGCGCGGCGGCGGCCGCGAAGCGCTGGACGCGAGGGCCGATCGGCACAGCGATCATGTCGTTTTCCAGGCGCTCGTCGTAGCGGATGCCCGCGTCGCAGCCGGAGGCGAGCACGTCGACGAAGTCGTCTTCGGCAATCACCTCGAGCCTGATCTCGGGGTAGGCCGCAAGAAAGTGCGGCACGATCGCAGGCAGGACCAGCCGGGCCGCACTGATGGGGACGTTCAGGCGCAACGTGCCTGCCGGGCGATCGCGATAGCCGTTCACCACGTCGAGGGCCGCGTCGACCTCGGCCAAGGCCGGTTGCAGCCGCTCGATCAGCCGCGCGCCCGCTTCGGTGGGTGCAACGCTGCGCGTCGTGCGATTCAGCAGCCTGACGCCGACCTCGCGCTCCAGTCGGCGGACTGCGTCGCTCACTGCGGAGGCGCTGCTGCCGATTGCGCGCGCCCCGCCGCGAAAGCTGCTGGCTTTCGCGACCGCCAGAAACGCTTCCAAGTCCGAGACGTTGGCTCTCATTGTTCGCCCACCCGTACAACCTGTGCCGATTGTGACGGCTTATCAAGCAAGCAGGGTCGGCCTATCTTCCCGTCATCCCCTCCAACTGGAAACGAAGATGAAGACAGGAATTGAGAAATCTGGCTCTTACAAGCTCGGCAGCCGCAGCGTGCGCCGTCTCGGCTATGGCGCGATGCAGCTCGCCGGCCCAGGCGTGTTCGGTCCGCCCAAGGATCCGAAGGCCGCGCTGGCGGTGTTGCGCGAGGCGGTCGAAAGCGGCGTCAACCACATCGACACCGCCGACTTCTACGGGCCCCACATCACCAACCAACTGATCCGCGAAGCCCTGTCGCCTTACCGCGATGACCTCTTGATCGGCACCAAGATCGGTGCGCGTCGTGATGCTGACGGTGCGTGGCTGCCAGCGTCCTCGCCGCTGGAGCTGACCCAGGCCGTCCACGACAACTTGCGCAATCTGGGACGCGACGTGCTCGACGTGGTGAACTTTCGCTGCATGCTGAATGCGCACCACCCCGTCGAAGGCTCCATCGAGGAGGCCATGTCGACCTTGGCCGAACTTCAGCACCAGGGGCTCGTGCGCCACATCGGTGTGAGCAACGTGACGCCGGCGCAGGTCGCGCAGGCGCGACGGATCGCCGAGATCGTCTGCGTACAGAATCAGTTCAACCTGGCGCATCGCGCCGACGACGCGCTTGTCGATGGACTCCTGCGCGACGGCATTGCCTACGTTCCGTTCTTTCCGCTCGGGGGCTTCACCCGACTGCAGTCGGACACCCTCACGGGGATTGCCAGACAGCTCGGAGCTTCACCCATGCAGGTCGCGCTTGCGTGGCTGCTTCACCGTGCGCCCAACATCCTGTTGATCCCGGGGACGTCCTCGACAATCCACCTGCAAGAGAACTTGGCCGCGGGCGAACTGGTGTTGCCGGAGGATGCGCTGGGGGTCTTGGACGCCGTCGGGCAGCAGTCCGAGCTCGGCCACTGAAGGAGCAAAGCGGCCCCCAGCCAGAAGTGATTCAGTTGGCCCTGTGAGGGGAACGGACAAAAACTTGGACCGGTTTATGTCGCAAGTCCTAAGCTACCCGCTATTCGACGCTATTCGGTCGGGCTGATTAAGCCAAGGGAGGCCTTGACCCGCTTCTCACTGTACCGGCGGACATAGGCATCAGCGGCCTCGATGCGCCTTGCAATTCTTACCGTAAAACTGCGGGGGTGGGCGGCCTCGCATTGCGTTTGCGTCGGGCACGCCGATGGCCGTGGCTCACGCATGCGCAAGTATCAGAGCCTATTCGAAGCGAGGCTGAATCTCGGGCTTCAAGCGGCGCTCGCCCTTTCGCGCGCGAGACTGGTGCAAGTAGCGCTCGCTGAAGCGCTTGCTCAAAGTGCTAAGAACCGAGGTGTCGCTCCCCCCACAACCGGTTGCCAGGGTGCGAATTCCGACTTGATCGATGCCTTCCGCCAGAGAGGGCGCAGGGTTGATGATGGCCGCGTTAGGGCCTATCCTGCTTCCATGTCTGCTGAGGCGACCACGATCAACTTGCCTGAAGGATGGACCTGCTCGCTGGAGTTGAGGCGAGGGTTGGACGGGACGTTTGGAGGCCGGGCCGAGTTGCTGCAAGGGCATAGTGTCCGTTGTGTGCTGATGCTCACTCAACGCCCTACCAGGGACGCTGCGATTGAGCAATTCCAGCGCCGGATGGAGAGCTTCATCGCTGATCAGATGGTCAGACGCGGCGTGCACATGGGGCGCCCCTGAAAAAGCCCATACGAGAATGGCGAGGCTGTCGGCGCACCAAACCTGACCGCCGAAGATGGCATCAACCTGATGCCGCACAAGAACGTGCCTGCGTGGATTGCACGGATCAAGAGGCCCTTGGCTTCATTCCAATGGTGGCATTGCAGCTGCAATCTGAGACGCGGGACGCTGGCGGGCTGCCTCACGTGCCGGGAGCCGTGCGCATGCCGCTTCGGCCGTTGATGATGGATTTGATCCATCATCGGGTGCGCCCATATAAACCAAAGGTCGTCATTCCGCTCGAGGTCTGTGCCGATCCGAGTGGATGGGCCGATTTTTCCATGAATCTGAAATCACTCTGGCGCCAAGCCAATGACGACCACGGGGAGGGCGAGCTCGAGGCCCTGCCGCGGCAGGCGCCCGCGCAGGACCTGCTTTCCTGGTCGCGACGCTCTGTGGGCACGGCGGCCCCGCAACGGGTCGACACGATCGCCCTCATCGACGCCGATTTGCGTGCGCGCGAGGTGCTCGCCGACTGCCTTTCCAAGGCGGGCTACGAGGTGCTCAAGGGCAGCGGCGGCGCATCGCTGTCGTCGATCCTGTCTCGCCGCGTCGTCGACCTGATCGTGCTGGACGTTCTGCTGCCGGGCGAGGATGGCCTCTCGGTCTGCACGCGGCTGCGTGCCACGGGCGTGCGCACGCCGATCATCATCCTGAGTGCGCGGGCCGGGGACGCCGAGCGAATCAGGGGCCTGACGATGGGGGCCGACGACTATGTCGGCAAGCCTTTCAATCCTCAGGAGGTGCGTGCGCGCATCCAGGCGATCCTGCGGCGCAGCCCCCCGAAGGAGGTACCGGGCGGCCCGTCGATGGGCAACGAGGTCGTGCGCTTCGGGCCGTTCGAATTCAACCTGGGCACGCGCACGCTGCGCAAGGATGGCCAGGCCCTGGGGATCACGACGGATCAGATCGCGCTTTTGAAGGTGCTGGTTCGCCATGCAAGACAGCCGCTGTCGCGCGAAAAGCTCGCCAAGGTGGCGCGGGAGCGCGAGCTCGGTGTCTTCGAGCGCAGCCTGGACGTGCAGATCTCGCGACTGCGCAGGCATCTGCAGGACGGCGAGTTTTCCTATATCCAGACGGTCTGGGGCGTGGGCTACATGTTCGAGCCCAGCGGCCAAGGCGACGTGGTTCGCCTGCATCGCTGAGCGGCAAGGCGGCAGACCTCGGCCGGCTCACTGGGCACCTCCCCGACCTCGCGGGCAAACCAGCGGAAGATATTGGTCTGGCTTCGTCGTCCGTTGCTCGGCCGCACGAACAGAAAGCCGTGCTCGGCATTGCCCAGGGCATCGACCGGGATGCCGGCCTCCCGCAGGGCGGTGAGTTCCGCGCCAGCGCCGATGTCGAACGGCAGCTTCAAGGTTACGGTCGCGTTGTGGATGATCCGTTTGGGCATGCGCTGGTTTCCTCTGCGTGGGGGGAACAGTGGACTCGCAAAGCGCGGTGTCCGGAATACCGTGTTCATAGGAGGTTGCAGTTGCCGGTTGATCCGGGTCTCGCGCTGCTCGTGAACATGTCGACTGCTTGGAGGTGACAGATGTCTTCGGAGCGCGGATTCGCCGTCGCCCGGTGCCGGCGGGCATTGCATTCACCAAAGCGGGGGACGTCTGCGGCGTGCTGCTGGCCGTTGGCCCGGCGGGTGTCCTATATTTCCGCCTCACTTACCATTCCACGCGATCTGCCTTTGCAATCTGGTTCACGTCACACGCTGGGCCAAGGCGCCATGAAGAAATACCCCACCTCCTCGGACATCGAGAACATGCGGGATCGAGGTTTTGACCCCTCGGTTCTTGCCGAACAACTGGAGCTCGCGAAGCGGGGCGCGGTGCTGGAGCGCCTCGTGGGAGAGGTGCATCTGGCCTTCTCCGGCGTGACTCTGGGCTCCGGCGTGGGCCTGCTTGAAGCCAATGGGCGCGATGACTACGCAAACGATCAGAAGCTAGCGGCTTATCGCGAACAGGACGAGAAATTGGACTGGAACGTGATTCCCGTCGAACTCCTCAATCGGTACAGCAGCAGCCTCTCGTTCTTCGATGCTGAAGGGATGCGATTTCACCTCCCGGCATTCCTGATTGCCGACATGCACGGCCTGTACGCATTCGATCTCGTCTACAACCTCACTCAATCAACACTCACCGAGCAACAGTGCAAGCTGCTGACTGAACCGCAAAGAAGGGTCGTTCGCGGATACCTTCAGTTCGTGGAAGCGGAGGATGATCGTGGTTTCGAGCGTGCGCACATCCGCCGGGCGCTCGAGGGCTATTGGGCAGAATAGCTCGCAGTCGACACATCCCGTCGAGGTTCTCGTGGGTCACACAGACGGCATGGAGCGAAGACTTAAGCCCAGCCTTGGCGCGCCGCCTCGAGCTCCCGCGCTTGTGGATCTGTGCGAGATTGGCAGCGTCCAGGCGATCCCCGTCCGGGTGGGCGGCGAAGTAGGGCTCCAGTCAACTGTCCTCGGGCGTGAAGGCCATCGTCCAGGCGAGGTTCGGCGCCGTGACCACGCGGGCGCCGCCGTCATACAGATCGATGTGGAACAGACGAGCTCCGCGCGAAGCGCCCTTGCCATGGAACATCAAGGCGGGGAGTAAGCGGGGTTCCTCGGGATGTGGCGCAAGTGATATTGCGACATGGCTACAAATAGATCTCGATTCGGCTCACGCTACGCTTCTCGCTCGTTTGGATCGCAAAGGTGTCCGAAATATGTATATAAATTTCGGACAGATGCACTTGACTTTTGTCCGAAAAATGTATATATTTTTCGGACAGGAGCTGTTCATGTCCGACATTGCGACCCGTATCTCATCGCTGATCGACGCTTCCGGCCCCGGCCATGTCTGGGTTCCGTCCGATTTCGCGCAGCTTGGCTCCCGGGATGTCATCGACAAGACCTTGCAGCGCATGACCCAGCGCGACCAGCTCCGCCGCATTGACCGGGGGCTCTACGACAAGCCCGTCACAAACAGGCTTACCAAGCGCACGACCACCCCCGACTATCGGGCAATCATTGACGCGATTGCCCGCCGCGACAACCTGCGGATCCTGGTTGACGGCATGACGGCCGCGAACGATCTGGGCCTGACCGATGCCGTCCCAGCTCACGTCACCATCTATACCGACACCCGGCGCCGCTCCATCCAGCTCGACAAGCTGCTGATCGAGTTCAAGCTGTGCGCGCCAAGCCGGTTGTATTGGGCGGGCCGTCCGGCCATGCGCCTGGTGCAAGCCTTGCACTGGCTGAAGGACACGCTGCCTTCGGATAGCGACCATATCCGGCAAAAAATCGGCAGGCTTCTGACGGACAAGAAGCAAGGCGATGCCATTCGCGATGACCTGACGCAAGGATTTGGCGCGCTTCCAATCTGGATGCAAGACTATCTGCGCCCCGTCCTTGACCTCATGCCAGACGCGGCAAGCGTCAGCAAGCCAACGCCCGTCCAGAAGAAATCGCACAGCGACATACCGGCAGGCGTGAAATGAACGAGGCCTATCAGACCGTCATCACTGCTGGTGACGAAGAACGCCGCGATCTGTTTCTTGGCACGGCGGCTCGTCTTGGCACTGCCGTCCAAAACGTCGAGAAGGACTTCTGGGTCTGCTGGACGCTCGATGCGCTTTTCAATGGAATGGAGCCCGGTGGTCCGCGCCTTCTCTTTAAAGGCGGGACATCGCTCTCGAAAGCCTTCGGCCTGATTTCACGGTTCTCGGAGGACATCGACATCACGGTGTTCCGCGAAGACCTGCGTCAGTACGTAGACGTGGCGGAACTTGAGGCCATGAGCGGCAAGAAGCGCCGTGCGCGGCTCGATGAAATC
>Ga0209564_1001888_pt1 | contig 18837 bp, 19 predicted proteins | sample AraplaCol_mMF_r2_FD_184272 | JGI IMG/M metagenome (GOLD analysis project Ga0209564, IMG submission 184272) | Arabidopsis root microbial communities from North Carolina, USA - plate scrape MF_Col_mMF_r2 (SPAdes) (version 3) | ecosystem: Host-associated > Plants > Roots > Endosphere | place: USA...
GTTCTCGATGCGGATGCCGAATTCCTGCGCTTTATAGTAACCGGGCTCGTTCGACAGGAACATGCCCTCGCGCAGCGGCTCGAGGCTCTGGCCGCCCGGATAGAAGGGCTGGGCGATGCGCTGCGGCCCTTCGTGCACCGACAGGTACGAGCCGACACCGTGGCCGGTACCGTGCCCATAATCGAGCCCGACTTCCCACAAAGGGCGCCGCGCGAAGCTGTCGAGCTGGGCGCCGGTGGTGCCATCGGGGAAGATCGCCGTGGCGATGGCGATATGGCCCTTCAGCACGCGCGTGAAGCGGTCCTTCATCTCGTCGCTCGCCTCGCCCACCGGCACGACGCGGGTGACGTCGGTGGTACCGTCGGCATACTGGCCGCCCGAATCGACGAGGTAGAGCTGGCCCAGCTCGATCGGCAGGCTCGATTCGTCGGTGACCTTGTAATGCGGGATCGCGCCGTTCGGGCCGGTGGCGGAGATGGTATCGAAGCTCAGATCCTTGAGCACGCCGGTCTGGTCACGGAATTCGCGCAGCTTGTCGGCGGCGGACATCTCGGTGAGGCCGCCCTGGGGTGCGGTTTCCTCGAACCACTTGAGGAAGCGGCTGAGCGCGGCACCGTCACGGGCTTGGGCCGCCTTTTGCCCGGCGATCTCGGCCGGGTTCTTGATCGCCTTGGCGAGGATCACCGGATCGCGCAGCGACAGCACCTTGGCACCGCCGGCATCGAGCGCATCGAAGATCGCTGCGACCGCGCTGCCCGGATCGGCGGCGACGCGCTTGCCGGCAAAGCCCTGGAGCGCCGGCGCGAAGGCCGAGCGGTCGTGGATGCGGATCGCGTTGCCGAGATGCTTGCGGACCGCGTCGGACACCTTCTCCTCGGCGACGAAGAAGTCGGCGGTGCCGTCGGCGTTGACCACGGCATAGGCGAGCGCGACCGGCGTATGGCTGACATCGGTGCCGCGGATGTTGAACGCCCAGGCGATCGAATCGAGCGCGGATAGGACGACCGCGTCGGCCTTGCGCTCGGCCAGCCAGTCGGCGATCTCGGCGCGCTTGGCGGGCGAGGACTTGCCGGCGAGATCGTCGGACTGGACGGCGAGCGTCGCGTCCGAGGGCTGGGGCTTGTCGGGCCAGACCGCATCAATCGGATTGGTGTTCACTGCGACCAGCTCGGCGCCCTTCTCGGCCAGCGCCTTGCGGGCTTCCTCGACCCAGGCGCGGGTGTGCAGCCAGGGGTCGTAGCCGATACGGCCTCCGTCCGGCGCGTGCGCGCCGAGCCAGGACGAGACGCTGGTCGCAGGCACACCGACATATTCCCAATGATCAGCCGAGACCTGCTGGCGGACCTGGATCGTGTAGCGCCCGTCGGTGAAGATCGCTGCTGCCTCGGGCAAGACCACGGCGGTGCCGGCCGAGCCCTGGAAGCCGGTCAGCCAGGCGAGGCGCTGGGCATAGGCGCCGACATATTCGGACATGTGCTCGTCGGTGAGCGGCACGACGAACCCGTCGAGTCGGTCGCGCTTCAGCTGCTCGCGAAGGGCCTGGAGGCGGTCGGCATAGCTGGACATGGGATTACTCTATTGCTGGAATCTATGGGGCTGCTTTGCGCCGATATTCGGCAAAAGTCACATCCTGCGCTAGTCCGAGGCGATGACGCATTTCCCCCTGCACCGTGCCGACCTGGCCACCCCTGCCCTGCTGCTCGACGTTGCGGCGATGGACCGCAACATCGCAGCGATGGCGGCGTTCGCGAACGAGCGCGGCCTGGCGCTGCGGCCGCATGCCAAGACGCACAAGAGCGGGGAAATCGCCCGGCGGCAGATCGCGGCCGGCGCGGTGGGCATCTGCTGCGCCAAGCTGGGCGAGGCCGAGGCGCTGGCGACAGACGGGGTGGGCGATATCCACCTCACCTCGCCGGTGGTGACCAAAGGCGGGATCGCGCGGCTGAAGGCGCTGGCAGGCAAGATCCGGCTGTCGGCAGTGGTGGACCATCCCGAGGTGGTGCGTGCGCTGGCCGGCAGCGGCGTGACGATGTTCGTCGATGTCGATCCGGGCAAGCATCGCACCGGCGTTACTTCGCCCGAAGCCGCGGTCGAGCTGGCCCGGGCAATCGCGGCGGCGGGGCTGACGCTGGGCGGGGTGCAATATTATTGCGGGTCCGAGCAGCACATCACGACCTTCGCCGACCGGCATGCGGCGATCGTCGGGAAGACCGACTATCTGCGGACGGTGCTGGCGGCGCTGGAAGGCGCAGGCTTCGCGATTCCGGTGGTGACAGGTGCCGGCACGGGCACCTTCGCGATCGATGCCGAGCTGGGCGTGCTGACCGAGCTGCAGGTTGGCAGCTACATCTTCCTCGACCGCGAATATCGCGATTGCGAGCTGGCCGGGCCGAGCTTCGAGCAGGCGCTCTGGGTGGATTCCACCGTGGTCAGCGCGAACACGCCCGGCATGGTGACGATCGATGCGGGATTGAAGTCTTTCGCCACCGATGCCGGGGTGCCCGTACCCATGTCAGGCACCGCGCGTTACGCCTTCATGGGCGACGAGCAAGGTGCGCTGATCGGGGAGGATCTGCCGGGCCTGGCGGAGCGGACGACACTGGTGCCGCCGCACTGCGACCCGACGGTGAATCTGTACGATTGCTACTGGCTGGTAGAGGGCGACGCGGTCACCGGCAGCTGGCCGGTGACCGCGCGCGGCCGCTCTACCTAGCGACGACGGACATAATAGCAGCGGTGCTTGGCGCTGATCGTGCGATCGATCGCACGGCCGCCAAAGGCGCCGCCGACACCGCCGACCGCCGCACCGAGCAGACCGTGGCCGATGATCGCCGGGCCGGCGAGCACGCCGACCGCCGCACCGCCGATCAGGCCGGCATGACCGGGCGAGCGGCGGCACTTCTTGTAATAGGCACGTCCCTTGGTCGACTTGCCCTTGTAGTGACTCTGGGCCTGCGCCGCCTCGATCGGCATCGCGACGGGCATGGCCAGCGCGAGAGCGGCGGCTGCCGCAATGAGCTTACGCATGATTTCCATCCCTTCCTTGAACCAATGCAGGTTAGAACTGCGCTCGCCTACGCCCGGTTGCATGAACTGAAAACAACAAGCCGTTCATGGGATCGTTCGCCCCCTGCAGGGCATTGATCGGGCATGCGCCAAGGAGCCGGCATTTCCTCTCCGCGCGAGCGGCTGGGCAGCGCGCTCGGCGCGCTCGTCCTGGTGGGACTGCTCGTCTGGATGCTGATGCACGGGCTGGGCGTGCGGCTGAGCATGGTGCCGACCCGGGCGATGCAGCTGGTCGACTTCACCCTGCCCCCGCCACCGACCCCGGAGCCTGAGATCGTCCTCAAGCCGAAACCGCGCACGCCCAAGGAGGAAGGCAAGGCCGCCCCGCCCAACCTCGTCTCCCGCGCCACCGAAGTGGCGACCCCGGTCAAGACGGTCCTGCCCCAGCCCATGCCCGCCACGACCACGCCGGCGCAGGGCAGCGATGCCAGCTCGGGCAATGCGCCGGTCGCCGGCCCAGGGACGGGCGCTGGCGGCACGGGCAACGGCACCGGCTCAGGCGGTCGCGGCAATGGCGCGGGCGGTGGCGGCGGCACGGCGCTGCGGCTGATCGAGGGCGACATCACCGGGCGCGACTATCCCAGGGCGGCGGCGCGAGCAGGTGCGCAAGGGACGGTGGGGTTGCGCTTCGTCGTCGGCGTGAACGGGCGCGTGACCGACTGCCAGGTGACCCGATCGAGTGGCAATGCCGATCTCGATGAGACGACGTGCCGGCTGATCAAGAAACGGTTCCGCTACACGCCGAGCCGGGATGCCGGCGGCAGGCCCTATGCCGATGTGGTGACCGGGGAGCAGCAATGGGAGCTGTACGACCGGCCAGGGCGGGACGAGGAATGAAACTCCCCTCCCTGGAAGGGAGGGGTCGGGGGTGGGTGGAAGCCTGGCGATACGGTGCAGGCAGGAGGCTCGGTTTCAGTATCGCCAAGCCGCTACCCACCCCTAACCCCTCCCTTCCAGGGAGGGGGACTTGGAGTAGCCCAGCTTCTCCACCAGAAACTCGACGAACGCCCGAACCCGCGCCGGGCGGGTCGCGCCGCCGACGAACACCGCATGGATATCCTCGCGGTCGCCGGGGTTGAACGGCTGGAGCAACTCCACCAGCCGGCCGGCGGCGAGGTCCGCGGCCACGCTGAAGCTGCCGACCCGGGCGATGCCGACTCCGGCGAGCGCCAGCTCGACCAGCGTCTCGCCATTGTTCGCCTCGATATTGCCGCCTACCGGCAGGGCATAGTCGCGCCCGTCCTGGCGGAAGGGCCAGACCGGCTCGGCGCGGCGGAAGTTGAAGTTGAGGCAATTGTGCGCATGCAGATCCTCGGGGACCTGCGGCGTGCCCATCCGGGCGAGATAGGCCGGCGCGGCGACGATCGAGCGCCCGGTCTCGCCGATCTTGCGGGCGGTGAGCGCGCTGTCCGCCAGCGGGCCGAAGCGGATCGCGACATCGGCGCGACCGCCCGCCACATCCTCCAGCGTGTCGCTCAGGCTGATGTCGACCAGGATGCCGGGATAGCGCGCGACGAACTCGCCGAGCAAAGGCACGATCGCCAGCCGGCCATGGGCAAGCGCGGCGCTGACCCGCAGCCGTCCGCGCGGCGAAGCCTGGTCGGCAAGCTCCTCCTCGACCTCCGCGATGTCGGTGAGGATGCGCTGGGCGGCGTGGAGATAGGCATCGCCCTCGGGCGTCAGCACCAGCTTGCGGGTGGTGCGGGTGATCAGGCGGACGCCCAGCCGCGCCTCGATCCGGGCGAGCGCCCGGCTGACTGCGGATGGCGTGAGCTCGAGCCGGCGAGCGGCGGCCGAGAGGCTGCCTTCGCGCACCGCGGTGACGAAGATCTCCATCTCGCCCGAGCGATCGGCCATGGCGCGGGTCATTCGTGATTCCAGTGCACAGATGTTTCGCCTTTGTGCCGTCTACCGGAAGTGGTCGCACCAGTCCATTTGCGTTGCCGCACAAATCCCCGGAGCATCTCCCCATGAGTTCCCGTCTCGCGCTCACTGCGCTCGCCATCGGTGCCTTCGGCATCGGCGTCACCGAATTCACCCCGATGGGCCTGCTGCCCGTGATCGCGGGCGACCTCGGCGTATCGATTCCCACCGCCGGGCTGCTGGTCAGCGCCTATGCGATCGGCGTGCTGATCGGCGCGCCGCTGATGACGCTCACCACCGGCCGGGTGCCGCGCCGCACCCTGCTCATCGCGCTCGCCGCGATCTTCACCGCCGGCAACCTGCTGGCGGCGGTGTCGGACAGCTATGCGATGCTGCTCGCCGCACGGATCGTCACCTCGCTCAACCATGGCGCGTTCTTCGGCGTCGGATCGGTGGTCGCCGCCGGGCTGGTCGCGCCCGAGAAGCGTGCAGGCGCCATCGCCACCATGTTCATGGGGCTGACGATCGCGACGATCGGCGGCGTGCCGCTCGCCACCTGGGCCGGCGAAGTGTTCGGCTGGCGCTCGGTCTTCGCCGCCATCGCCGCGATCGGCGTGGTGACGATGGTCGCGCTGCGGCTGTTCGTCCCCGCCCTGCCCGCCGAGAAGGACACCGACATGATGGCCGAGCTGCGCGTGCTCGGCCGTGGCCCGGTGCTGTTCGCGCTTGCCCTGACGATGGTCGGGTTCAGCGCGATGTTCACCGTGTTCACCTATATCGCGCCGATCCTGCGCGAGGCGGCGCACGCCTCGACCTTCTGGGTGACCGCGGCGCTGGTGATTTTCGGCATCGGCCTGACCGCGGGCAACTGGCTGGGCGGGCGCTATGCCGACAAGTCGGTCGAAGGCGCGCTGATCACGATGACCGCGGCGCTGGCGGTGCTGCTCGTCGCCTTCGCCTTCGGCATGTTCTCGCTGCCGGTCGCCATCATCCTGATGCCACTCTGGGGTGCTGCGAGCTTCGCGCTGGTGCCGCCGCTGCAGATGCGGGTTATGGACGCCGCACATGAGGCACCCAACCTCGCCTCGGCGATGAACATCGGTGCGTTCAACCTGGGCAATGCCATCGGCGCGGCGCTGGGTGGCGAAGTGATCCGCGAGGGGCTGGGCTATCCGGCAGTCTCGCTCGCCGCCGCCGCCATGGCACTGGTCAGCCTCGCCATGGTGCTGGCGCCGCGACTGGTGCGCCGGCGTTCGGCGGCGCTGGCCTGACGCAGGGGCGGGCGCTAGGAAGGCAGGATGACCGACCTTTCCAAGCCGCCCGTCGCCGCCACCCGCCCCCACAGCTTCACCACCCACGGCGTCACGATCGAGGATCCCTGGGCCTGGCTCAGGGACCCGGGCTACCCCACCGTCACCGACAAGGACGTGCTCGCCTATCTCGAGGAGGAGAACGGCTTTTTCGAAACGGTGATGGAGCCGCTCAAGCCGCTTTCCGAAACGCTGTTCAAGGAGATGCGCGGGCGGATCAAGGAGGATGAATCCTCCGTGCCGCAGAAGGATGGCGACTGGCTGTACTGGAGCGACCACGAGGTCGGCGGCGAGTATCCGCGACTGTGGCGCAAGCCCGTCGCCGGGGGTGCCGACCAGCTGATCCTCGACGAGCCGGCGCTCGCCGCAGGCAAGGAATATTTCCGGGTCGGCGCGATCACGATCAGCGAGGACGGCACGCTGATGGCCTATTCGACCGATGACGACGGATCGGAGCGCTACACGATCCGCTTCAAGGACCTGGCCGGCGGCGAGGCGATCGGCGAGCGGATCGAAGGCGCGGCGGGCAAATGGGGCGACGTCTCGATCGAAGGCACGATCGGCAACATCGTCTTCACCAGCACCGGCGACGCGATCCTCTACGGCGTGACCGATGAGAACTGGCGGACGCGGACGATCAAGCTTCACCGGCTGGGCACCGATCCGGCCGAGGACGTGACGGTCTATTTCGAGGAAGAGCTCGGCTTCTCGGTCGGCGCCGAGCTGAGCAGCGACCGCAAATGGATCCTGCTCACCACCAGCGACCATGAGACCAGCGAGATCCGCCTCTACCCGGCCAATGATCCGCTCGCCACGCCGATTCTGGTCAGCCCGCGCAAGCGGGGCCGCGAATATGATGTCGACCTGCACGGCGACACGCTGTTCATCCACACCAACGATACCGACCCGCAATTCCGGCTGGTCACCGCCAGCCTCGCCGATCCTGGCGAATGGGCCGAGCGGATCGCGCCCTCGCCGCATTTCTACATGACCGGCGTCGCCTGCTTCGCCGACTTCTTCATCGTCGAGGGGCGCGAGGACGGGCTCGATCAGATCGAGCTCCACCGCTACGACCCCGCCATCGCCCCGGTCCGCCTCAAATTCCCCGAGGCGAGCTATGTCGCGGGCCTGGGCGACAATCCCGAATATGCGGTCGACAAGCTGCGGCTGAGCTATGAGTCGATGGTCACGCCGGGCACGGTCTACGACTATGACGTCGCCACCGGCGACCTCGAGACGCTGAAGGTGCAGGAGATCCCGTCGGGCTATGACGGGAGCAAGTACCGCACTGAACGCCTGAAGATCGCCGCCCGCGACGGGACCGAGGTGCCGGTCTCGATCGTCTACCCCAAGGACTTCCCGAAGGACGGCAGCGGCAAGCTCTATCTCTACGCTTACGGCGCCTATGGTTATGCGATCCCGCCGGGCTTCTCGACCACCCGCATCTCCTTCCTCGACCGGGGCGTCGCCTTCGCCATCGCCCATATCCGCGGCGGCGACGATCTGGGCCAGCAATGGTATCTCGACGGCAAGCTGGCGAAGCGGACCAACACGTTCAACGACTTTGTCGACGTGGCCAAGGGGCTGATCGACCAGGGCTTCACCCACAAGGGCGGCATCGCCATCGCCGGACGCTCGGCCGGCGGCGAGCTGATGGGCGCGGTGGTCAACTCCGACCCCGAGCTGTGGGGCGTGGTCGTGGCGGACGTGCCGTTCGTCGACGTGCTCAACACCATGCTCGACGAGAGCCTGCCGCTGACCCCCGGCGAATGGCCCGAATGGGGCAATCCGGTGGAGGACCCCGCCGCCTTCGAACTGATCCGCTCGTACAGCCCGTACGACAATGTCACCGCCCAGACCTATCCGCCGCTGTTCATCTCGGGCGGGCTCAACGATCCGCGGGTGACGTACTGGGAGCCGGCCAAATGGGCGGCCAAGCTGCGGGCGACCAAGACCGACGACAATGTCCTGGTCCTCAAGACCAACATGGGCGCCGGCCATGGTGGCAAGTCGGGCCGCTGGGAGAGCCTGAAGGAATCCGCCGACGAGATGGCCTTCATGCTGTGGCAGCTGGGCGCCGCCGACTGACGCTCACCGCCACCCGGCAGCCTGCAGGGAGGGAGACGGCCGCGCGAGAGCATCAGCGCCCCGCCTCCACTCCCCGTGCCACCAGCCGCGTCTCGCGGTGGCATTGGTGGCAGAAGGCGAAATCGAACGTTTCGCTGAGCACCCAGGCCTGGGAACTGACGTCCCATTCGGCCCAGGCGTCGCGGGTGACGGCGACGCCGCCACAACGTTCGCATGCCTGTTCGACCCGAGGAGCTTCGCCTTCTGCCACGCCGGGACGATAGGCGATCCAAGCGCCGTTTCGGACGGAAGCTCCTCCATTATGGACAAGCTTCCGTCCCCGTTGCGGGCCGGCACCGCCCGGCCTAAGCCTGTGCCCCTCCGACCAAGGGAGCCATCGATGCGCATTACCACGCTTGCACTCGGCGCCGCCGCGGCGCTGTTCGTCACCATGGCGGCCACCGCCCAGGGCAGCCACGCCGTTGCCGCCGCCCCGACCGCGACCACCGCCGACGCCAATGCCGACCTCATCGCCGGCCGCCGCGCCGCCTTCCTGCTCTCCGCCGCGCTGACCGGCCAGATCAAGGGCGCGGTCGACCGGGGCGACGATCCCAAGACGGTCGGCTTCGCCGCACGCGCGCTGGCCAACTGGGCCAAGGCGATCCCCGGCATGTTCCCCGCCGGCAGCACTGCGCCGACATCCGACGCGCTGCCTACGATCTGGAGCGACCGCGCCGGCTTCGAGGCGCGCGCCGCCGACTATGCCGCCGCCGCGACCAAGCTCGCCGATCTCGCCAAGGCCGGCGACAAGCCGGGCTTCGCCGCCCAGTTCGGCGAGCTGGGCAAGGCCTGCAAGGCGTGCCACGACAGCTATCGCAAGCCCGACGACAAGCATTGATCCCGACGGGGCGCCCCTTCCGCGGGGGCGCTCCGCAAGGGTTCAGCGCGGCGAAAGCCCGGCTGCGCGACTCTACTTTCCGGTGTTAACCTTAATTGTGCATTCACCATGTTCGGGCGCACAGGCATAGGGTCCCGGGGAGTATCACCGATGCACGATTGCATGAAACGTCGCCTGCTCTACGCGTCCAGCCAGGCCTATCAGCCGGGCATGCAGGTCCATGGCCGCAATGTCGGCTGGATCGAGGCGCCGTTCGTCGTGCGCCGCGAGACTGCGATCGGCAACCGCCAGATCGACCAGGCGCTGGTCGGCCGCACGCCCGAAGGCGTGGTGGTGGCGTTCCGTGGCTCGCTCCCCCCTTTCTTCGGCGACGCGCATGACGGCTGGGACGTGGTGCTCGACTGGCTGAACGACGCTTTCTCCTTGTGCATCGAGGATTCGCATTATGGCGGCGGCGTGCATTTCGGCTTCGCCGAATCGATGCGCCGGCTGTGGAGCGACGCAGGGTCCGGCCCCGGCGTGCGCACCGCGATCCAGGCGATGCTCGACCAGAGCCTGCTCGACCGCAAGGCGCGCCGGCACCTGTTCCTGACCGGCCATTCCAAGGGCGGCGCGCTCGCCAACCTTGCCGCGATGCGCGCGGCGCAGGCGAGCGAATGGACCGACCTGCCGGTGAGCGTGGCGACCATCGCCGCGGCGCGCACGGGCAATGCCGACTTCGCCGCGAGCTATGAGCGCACCCGCATCGCCTGCCTGCGCTACGAGATGCCGGGCGACGTCGTCCCGCACCTCCCGCTCAGCCCCGCGACGCCGGGCTGGGCGCGCAAGATCGCCAAGGGCGTGTTCCCCAGGCTGGCGATGGGCGATTACCGCCCGGTCGGCCTGCTGGTGACCCCGCCGCCGGCGCCCAAGGCCGGCCACCAGGCCTGGACCGGCTCGCGCCGCCCCGTACGCCGCCTGCTCGACCGGCGCGGCTCGGGCCTCGAGGCGCTGACCCCGGCGATCCTGACCGCGCACGCCATCTGCCCGGGCAGCGGCTATGACCGGCTGATCTGCGAGGGCGAAGGCTTCACCTGCGATCACGGCGAGACTCCGGCGCGCAAGCGGGCCTGAGTTTCGCGCAGTTTTGCGAAGAAGAAGACAGGGGTTCACGCGGAGACGCGGAGGCGCGGAGATTTCGTCCCTTGCCGCGCGAGCGGCCCTCCATCTTCGAGCTCCTAATGTACCAGCCGCTGAAGCGGCGGACAGATCGGGCTGCGAGCAGGACATCTCCGCGCCTCCGCGTCTCCGCGTGAACCAGCCTTCTTCCTTCTTCACCGACCGCCCAACCAGCGCGGAAGTTCACTAAGTTCACGACCTCTACGCGCGCGCGATCACCACTCCTCGCTGTCTTCCGGCGGGTCGAGCAGATCGCGCGGCGGCTGGGCCTGATAGTCGCGCAGCGCCAGCGGCTCGCCCGGCTCCTCATTGTCGACGAGCCCCTGCACCGCCGCATCGAGGCGCTGGCGTGCGCCGGCAACCGGCGAGCGCACCGCAGCGCCGCTGAACCAGTCGCTACGCAGATGCTGGAGCAGGAACAGCAGCAGCCGGTCCGACGGCTGGCGGCTTTCGCCGACCAACTCGCCATTCTTCCAATATTCGCGGACAGTGCCACGCGTCGCCCGTTCGAAGGCGAGCGCGGTGAGCCGGGCGGTGGAGACGAGCAGCGCGTCGTTCCAGGCTTCGGCAAAGGCAGTGGCGTCCGGGCGGCGGCGCAGGGCATAGGCCGAGCGTGCCGAGAGCCCCACCGCGGAGCAGGCCTCGGACACGCAGCCGGTCTCGGCGAGCGCCAGCAGGAAGCGGCGCTGGCGATCGGCGGTCCAGCCATCGCGGCGCGTGCGCAGGACAACGGGGGTGTAGTTGGTGAGCGGCTCAGCCCCGGATTCGGGCTGGATCGGCTTGTGTTCCATCGCATCGACTCCTTCTGGTTTGAAGTGAGTCGAATCAAGTAACCATATTGGTTCGTGTAGGACAGCAGAAAATTGCACATGGGCGACGCGGAGCGCGCCACCCATGTGCTGCCGGGATCACTCCATCGGCATGTCGACGCAGATCAGCTTGCCGAGGACGTAGAAGCAGCCCGGCGGCAGCGGATCGTCGAACGCCAGGGCGACCGAGGGCGCTAGCGCCGAAAGCGCGAACAGCGCGGCAACTGCGATCTTCTTCTTCATGGGTGCACTCCTCCAGATGGTGGAGCGCGCAGGCTATCGGGTGCGGGGCCGGGCTCAAGCGGCCGGGGCGGGTGCTGACAGGTTTATTGGCACCGAAACGGCGCTGCACTTCCGGCGCCGTCACCCTGGACTTGTTCGGCGCTCGTCCCTCCGGACCAAGCAGATCGTCATCCCCGCGCAGGCGGGGATCCAGGGCGGCAGAGCGATGTCCCTTGTTACCCTGGATCCCCGCCTTCGCGGGGATGACGGACAGAAGGCCTTGTTCCGGCCGGGATCGGCGGCGCGGCCCCAAGACCGCGCCGCCTTTCCGTGGCTTAGAAATGCGCGATCAGACCCGCCATCGGGCGGAAGCTCTTGGCCGCGCCGAAGGTGTTGATCTCCATGCGCAGGCGCACGCCGCTATTGCCGGTGATGCCGCCCAGGCCGATGTCCTTGGGCCCGACCTCGACGCCGGCGCCATAGGTCATCGCGTGGAAATCTCGGCTGTCATCGCCGAGCGCGGCGAAATTGACCCATTGATAGCCGACCTTGCCGTAGATCATGCCGCTCTCGCCCGCGCGCAGGCCGAAGCGGCCGGCGGCGCCATATTCCCAGTCGATATCGCCCTTGAAGCCCTTCACGACATTGCCCTCGGCGCCGATGAAGACCGGGCCGAGCGGCACGTTGATGCCGGCGACGCCCTGGACCAGCCCGCCATCATAGGCCTTGCCGTCCGCGGGGAGCGGGATGCCGGCATTGGCCTGCTCGTCGAACCGCTCATAGCCGCCGAGGATGCCGACATAGGGCTCGATGCCAAAGGCACGGGTGCCGTCGGGCGCAGTCTCGGCAACGCTGGTGGTGGTGGCGGTGCCGTCCGTGTCCTGCGCCTGGGCGGCGGGGACGGCGAAGGGCAGCGCGGCGAATGCCGCGGCGGCGAGGATGATACGCATGTTGGGGGGAACCTCGTGACTATTTCAAACACACGCCCCGCCTGTGCTGCCCTGGATACGCGGGCGCTGGCGGCGGGGCATCATGAGAAATGCGCGAGGAGTCAGAGGGTTGCGGGGTGGGTGGGATTGCGGTGGGGGTGTTGCTTGGGGGACACGGTCTATTTCACCGCAGACCTTATCCCAGGTTATGGGTGCTTTGGTTCCCCGCCCTTGGAGGGGCGATGAGCAGTCTTTTTGGCTTCTTGTTCGCGAAGGCGAAGCGGGATGAGCAATCGGGCTTCATCCCTAGCTGCAATAAAGCGCTCAATTTGTTGCGTTAGTTCTTCACGCGACAACGACGGGAACGTGCCCCGATCCCAACGCTCTATCTTTCGAACACCATATCCATTCTCCGGGAAAAACAGCACCTCACCCGGCGAACTCACAAAGTCAGTTAGAGAGAAAATCGCATCTTCGTACATAGAGGTCAGCAAACGGCGCTGAAAATATTTCAAGCGGTTATGAGCCCAGCCCACAACGAAAATTGGCTTAAGAACGCCATCCTCGCGTATCACGGCAGTCGGACGGACCGGAACTTTAACATCCGGCCCAGCCATGAAGTAACCGCAAAATTCGTCGAAAACCTGGATGCCGTCAAATTTACGTGTCTTATTGTACTCAAGAAAAGCATGCAGCAGGCTCAGATTATGCTCCCACTGACTTGGAGGACAGTGGTGACGCAGCACCTTTACGGCTTGGTCGTCAGAGCATTTGTCGGCGATCACGATCTGGATAACGCGATGCGCCCACTGATAGCTTATCTGAGGGAAGCCAAGCGCCAAATTGACCAGAGCAGAACGGGTTCGCTCCTTCTCCTGAAAATTGGAGAGAGCCCAATTAGGTGCAGCCGGCGGCTTATCCAGCTTAGCGAGAACCTGTTCTTCGGTCTTTGCCACTAATGCCTCGTCTCTCTTGAGAAATGCTCCACGATCAAACTGTTCGTGATCTCAACGCCAGGATTAACTCGCCCTCCGCCGAACCGAGCCAAGTGCCACGGCCCACCTTCGACATGAGACTTCTCAACCAGCACACCCGCCGGAATTTTGAGAAGCTGTCGGCACCTTTCAGCAAGAAAGACGCGTTCATCTTCTGGCAAATTCACCGTGGCAGCCTCGTAAGAGCCAGTTGCAACGTTAATCCTATTCGCCCTCCCCAAGATCTCCGATCGACCAAATCGCTTAAACTGGTGATATACTTCTCGAAACACAGGACCGTGATCCCAAGCCTCAATCTTAGCACTAACTAGGGGCTTGCCAAATTCGCGCAGAAAGCCCGCGTGCAAAAAGTAAATCACCTTGTTTATACGAAGGTTACTTACACGCTCCCCTTCTTTTTCCGCCAAATCTAAAACGAAATTGGCGATTCCACGAACGTCGTAGCCCATGGCCACCCCCTCGCTCGTTCCCGAGGCGTTCACCCAATATACTTAACGTGTTCCAGGTCGATACGCAATCACTCCGCCGCAATCCCCGAACCCGAGAACATGTCCGGCCCGCCCTCGGCCGCATCCTCGTTGGCCACCGGCGCCACCTTGGCTTTCTGGCGCTTGTCGAACGAGTCCCACACCTCGCCCCAGTTGCCGCGGGTCGCCGCCTTCGAATACTCCGTCGCGCGGGTCTCGAAGAAGTTGGCGTGCTCGACGCCGTTGAGCAGCGGGGCGAGCCAGGGGAGCGGGTGCTCCTCGACCATGTAGATCGGCTTGAGGCCGAGCTGGCCCAGGCGCCAGTCCGCGATGTAGCGGACATACTTCTTGATCTCCTTGGGCGTCATGCCGTTGACCGGGCCCATCTCGAAGACGAGGTCGATGAACGCGTCCTCGATGCGCACCGTCTTCTGGCACATGTCGAGGATGTCGTCGCGGACCGACGGGGTGAGGCAGTTGCGCTCCTTGGTGAAGGCGTGGAACAGCTTGATGATGCCTTCGCAGTGCAGGCTCTCGTCGCGCACCGACCAGCTGACGATCTGGCCCATGCCCTTCATCTTGTTGAAGCGCGGGAAGTTCATCAGCATCGCGAACGAGGCGAAGAGCTGCAGGCCTTCGGTGAAGCCGCCGAACATGGCGAGCGTCTTGGCGATGTCCTCGTCGCTGTCGACGCCGAAGGTGCTCAGATAGTCATGCTTGTCCTTCATCTCCTTGTACTGGAGGAAGGCGGCATATTCGGTCTCGGGCATGCCGATCGTGTCGAGCAGGTGCGAATAGGCGGCGATGTGGACCGTCTCCATGTTGCTGAACGCGGTCAGCATCATCTTGATCTCGGTCGGCTTGAACACGCGGCCGTACTTCTCGTGGTAGCAATCCTGCACCTCGACGTCCGCCTGGGTGAAGAAGCGGAAGATCTGGGTGAGCAGGTTGCGCTCGTGATCGGTGAGCTTCTGCGCCCAGTCGCGGCAATCCTCGCCGAGCGGCACTTCCTCCGGCAGCCAGTGGATCTGCTGCTGGCGCTTCCAGAAATCGAACGCCCAGGGATATTCGAAGGGCTTGTAGGTCTTGCGGGCTTCGAGAAGCGGCATGGGGATTACTCCGTGACGAACTGAGAATAGAGGATGGCCACCAGGGCCAGCGAGAAGAAGGCGCCGAAGACGAGCAGCATCAGCGTGTTGAACAGGGCGAAGCGGCGGTCCCAGGCGGTGCGCGCGGGCGGCGCGATGCCGGCGGCGCGGTCGATCAGCAGCTCGACCGCCGGGACGCCGTCATGCCAGGCGCGGGTGCGCAGGGCGCGGATACCGAGCGCGAGAAAGCCGGGGCCGGCGAGCAGCAGGAAGGCGAGGAGGCCAAACAGCTTCATGCCGCCCCTCCCGCCAGCGTGAAGACGGTCGCGAAGCCGCCGAGGAACAGGCCGAGCGCGAGCAACATCATGCCGGCGATGCGCAGGGCATAGGTCGTCGCTGCGCCCTCGGGCAGGCCGAGCGTGCGACGGGCCAGCGCGGGGCGAACGAGCGTCGCCAGCCCTGCGGCACCCGCGGCGCCGGCGATGCCGGCCATCAAGGCGAGGCTGCGCGTCATTCGTGGTCGATCACCGTGCCGCCGCGCTCGCGCACGACGCGGTCGCGATAGACGACCTTGGTCACCTTGGTCCCGCGATTGGCGCCGACGCCGAACACGCAGATGCCGAGGAAATAGCCGAAGTCGTACCAACCGCCATTGTTGGGCACGGCGTAGATCGCGACGTCGGGGATGATGAGCGAGAGGAACCAGGCGACCGGGAAGATGAAGCCGTGCCAGAGCCCCAGCAGGAAGCCGGGCGCCTCGGGCTGGACGGCGCTCGGCACCTGCTTCGCGCAGGCGGCGAGCAGCAGGAAGGCGGCGACGGACAGGGTGCGGAACGGCTTCATGCAATACCCCTTTCGGGTGAGTGACAGCGTGCGCGCCGCGCTGCATCGTTTCGTGGCCGCGCGCGTTTAGCGTGCGCACCATCCCCCCAAGGAGAACCCCAATGACCGACGCGAGCGCAATCAAGGAGCATATGGAAGTGATCGGCGCCGACGGCGTGCATGTCGGCACCGTCGACCATGTCGAAGGCGAGCGCATCAAGCTCACCAAGAAGGATTCGGGCGCCGAGGTCGAAGGCGCCGAGGGCTCGCATGCCGGGCACCACCACTACATCTCGCTCGGCCTGGTCGCCGGCGTCGAGGGCGACACGGTCCGCCTGAGCGCGAACGCCGATGTGGCGGTCGAGATCTTCGAGGAAGAGGCTTGAACTCATAATTCCTCTCCCTTTGGGAGAGGGGCAAGCCGCGCAGCGGCGCGGGGTGAGGGTGAGCGCGATGCAGCTTGCGATTGGCGACCCTCACCCTTCCCACTCGGCTTTGCCGAGCGGGCCCCTTCCCTCTCCCAAAGGGAGAGGGAGATTTGGGCGATCACGCCATCGGCGTTTTCCAGCACATCATTGTTCCAGAAGCGCAGCACGCGATAACCCTCGGACTCGATGAAGCGCGTGCGGCGCGCGTCATATTCGACGGCCTCCGCATGCTGGCCGCCATCTACCTCGATAATCAGACGCTCGGCGAAGCAGAGGAAATCGACGCGATACGGCCCGACCGGGGCCTGAAACCGCCATTTCCTCTCGGGGAACGCGCCACGCAGCGCGCGAAGCAGCCTCTTCTCAGTTTCCGTGGCATTGCGGCGCAGCGCTCGGAGCTGCGGCACGGTGCCTGACGGTTGATCCTGATAGAGGCGCACTCGCCCTCACCCTTCCGCCGCTTCGCGGCTCCCTCCCTCTCCCGGAGGGAGAGGGATCATTGCCTCACTGGCAAGCCAGGCATTCGTCATAGTCGGTGCTTTCACCGAGGTTGAACTGCGGCTTGTCGATCGTGTTGTCGGCTTCCACGCCGCCCGCGAAGCCGGCGCGCTGCACGCTCTTCGAGCGGAGATAGTAGAGCGACTTGATGCCAAGCTCCCAGGCGCGGAAGTGGAGCATCAGCAGGTCCCACTTCTCGACATCGGCCGGGATGAACAGGTTCAGCGACTGGGCCTGGTCGATGTACGGCGTACGGTCGCCGGCCAGTTCGAGCAGCCAGCGCTGGTCGATCTCGAAGCTCGTCTTGTAGACGTCCTTCTCTTCCGGCGAGAGGAAGTCGAGATGCTGGACCGAGCCGCCCTGCTCGAGGATCGAGTTCCACACCGCATCCGAGTTCTTGCTCTTCTCCGAGAGCAGCTTCTCCAGATACGGGTTCTTGACCGAGAAGGAGCCCGACAGCGTCTTGTGTGTGTAGATGTTGGCCGGGATCGGCTCGATGCAGGCCGAGGTGCCGCCGCAGATGATCGAGATCGACGCAGTCGGCGCGATCGCCATCTTGCAGCTGAAGCGCTCCATCACGCCCATGTCGGCGGCGTCCGGGCACGGGCCGCGCTCGACGGCGAGCGCCATCGAGGCCTGATCGACCTGCGCCTTGATGTGCTTGAACATCCGCAGGTTCCAGCTCTTGGCCATCGCGCCTTCGAACGGGATGCCGCGCGCCTGGAGGAACGAGTGGAAGCCCATCACGCCGAGGCCGACCGAGCGCTCGCGGCTGGCCGAATAGGCGGCCTTTTCCATGCCCGGCTCGGCGCGGTCGATATAGTCCTGCAGGACGTTGTCGAGGAAGCGCATCACGTCCTCGATCAGGTTCTTGTCGTCCTTCCACTGGTCCCAGGTTTCCATGTTGAGCGACGAGAGGCAGCACACGGCGGTGCGCTCGTTGCCGAGATGGTCCTTGCCGGTGGGGAGCGTGATTTCCGAGCAGAGGTTCGAGGTCGAGACCTTGAGGCCCAGATCGCGGTGGTGCTTGGGCATGTTCGAGTTCACGTGATCGCTGAACACGATGTACGGCTCGCCGGTGGCGAGACGGGTCTCGACCAGCTTCTGGAACAGCGCGCGGGCATCGACCTTGGCGCGCTCCGAGCCGTCCTTGGGCGACTTGAGCGACCATTCCTCACCGTTGCGCACGGCTTCCATGAACGCGTCGGGGATCAGCACGCCGTGGTGCAGGTTGAGCGCCTTGCGGTTGAAATCGCCCGACGGCTTGCGGATCTCGAGGAACTCCTCGATCTCCGGGTGGCTGATGTCGAGATAGCAGGCGGCCGAACCGCGGCGCAGGCTGCCCTGCGAGATCGCCAGCGTCAGCGAATCCATCACGCGGACGAACGGGATGATGCCCGAGGTCTTGCCGTTGAGGCCGACCGGCTCGCCGATGCCGCGCACCGAGCCCCAATAGGTGCCGATGCCGCCGCCGCGCGAGGCGAGCCAGACATTCTCGTTCCAGGTGTCGACGATGCCGTTCAGGCTGTCCGGCACCGAATTGAGGAAGCAGGAGATCGGCAGGCCGCGGCCGGTGCCGCCGTTCGACAGAACGGGGGTGGCAGGCATGAACCACAGCTTCGAGATGTAATCGTAGATGCGCTGGGCGTGCGCCTGATCGTCGGCATAGGCCGAGGCGACGCGCACGAACAGGTCCTGGAAGGACTCGCCCGGCAGCAGATAACGGTCGCGCAGCGTCTCCTTGCCGAACTCGGTCAGCAGCGCGTCACGCGAATGATCGACCTCGACGTCGAAGGCACGGGGAGCGACGGACTTCGAATCATTCTTCTTGCGCACCTTCGCGCCGGCCTTGGCGGCGGCAGCGGGGGCTTCGGTGACGGTATCGTTCACGCTGTTTTCCGTGTCCCTGAATTCCATGACGTTCACCCCTGACAAAGCTTACTCGCCGCCCCGCAGGGCTGGCACCAAATCCCGACTCAAGGGGCTGACGACCATAGCATCGACGCAGTCGCGCGCGAAGAACAAAACATGTCCATCGCACTCAGTCTCAGGCACGAGTCCATCCCTTCCGCATATGGGTATGCGGCGGAGAGTCCACCAGTGCTTGAGCTTGCCCCTCAGTGCAACCACAACAGATTGTGCCAAACCGAGTCCGCACACAAGACCCGAAATGGTTAATTTCCACAACGTTTCATCGCTAAAATGACTCGTCTCATG